>JACCDK011709149.1_pt1 | contig 18302 bp, 17 predicted proteins | sample 7445871 | NCBI WGS metagenome assembly JACCDK01 (sample SAMN15323436, study PRJNA562643) | freshwater metagenome | isolation source: river surface water | place: USA:Blue River Watershed | collected 2017-08-15
ATTGTCTGCTTTAGAATCGGCTTCTGATAAATGTAAAAGTGTTTCTAATGTAATGGAACAAATTTCTGTAAAACATTCATAATAGTTTAATTTAAAAAAACCCATTATGGATTTTACTTTATTACTTGTTATTATTTTTTTAGCCCTTGTATTTGATTATATCAATGGGTTTCATGATGCAGCCAATTCAATTGCTACAATTGTAGCTACAAAAGTATTGACTCCTTTTCAAGCAGTGCTTTGGGCGGCATTTTTTAACTTTTTAGCGTACTGGGTTTTTGGTTTTGGAGTTGCCGATACAGTTGCCAAGACGGCACATACTAGTAGTATCGATTTAATTACAATTTTAGCGGGAGTTATAGCGGCTATTATATGGAACATTATTACGTGGTTGAAAGGAATTCCTTCCTCCTCATCACATACACTTATTGGTGGTTTTGCAGGAGCAGCTATTGCTCATGGATTGTCAAGTGTTACTGATCCAGAGCATGCCGGATTTAAAATTGTGAATTGGTTTAAGGCGGCTAAAGAAGGTGAGTTATTGCCATCTGGTGTTGTAATTGTGATTTTATTCATTGTTTTTGCCCCTTTATTAGGAATGATAATTTCCTATTGTATTTCATTGTGGTTGATGTATTCTTCCAAAAAGAATATTTATCCAAAATTATTTACATTTGTATTGATGACTCTATTTGCTTGGTTTCTATATTCGGTAATGATTCCTTATGAAGAAATAAAAAAACCTCGATTTGATAGTGCGTTTTGGAGTGTTATTACGGAACCGCACAATATAAAATGGTTTTTAGTCGCTTTTATTTTTTATAGTTTGGCCATTTTTAATTTGTTTTTTAGTAGTTTATCTACTGCAAAAGCAGAGGCGGTATTAAAGAAAATGCAATTGTTGTCTTCGGCAGCCTTTAGTTTAGGTCATGGTGGTAATGATTCTCAAAAAGTGATGGGTATTATTGCAGCAGCTGTTGCTGTGTATATCAAGTCCAATCCCAATATTGATTTATCTGCCGGTTGGTTGGATTTGAATGTGGTATTACCTTCCGAAAAAGACGGTGTAAAAATAGATGGTGTTATGCCAGGTTGGATTCCGTTAACGTGTTACACGGTAATTGCTTTAGGAACATTGAGTGGCGGTTGGAAAATTGTAAAGACCATGGGGTCTAAAATTACAAAAGTAACCGCTTTTGAAGGTGTTGTGGCTGAATCAGCAGGAGCATTGACCTTATTTACTACTGAACATTTTAAAATACCGGTTTCTACAACTCATACTATAACGGGTTCTATAATTGGAGTAGGTGTTACCAAAAGAGTTTCTGCCGTACGTTGGGGTGTAACCGTGAAATTGTTGTGGGCTTGGATATTAACCATTCCAGTATCGGCATTATTAGCAGCCTTAATTTACTTTATACTAAAAGCATTTATTTAATAATTTATTTTATATTTATAATTAATAAAAAAAGAGGATATAAAATATCCTCTTTTTTATGTTTCTTTTTGTCCCATCATCATCAAATAGCCTTTTAAGAAAGCATCAATTTCTCCATTCATGACGCTGTCTACATCACTGGTCTCAACTCCAGTTCGAACATCCTTTACAAGTTTATAAGGTTGCATGACGTAATTTCGGATTTGCGATCCCCATTCAATCTTCATTTTACCCGCTTCTATATCGCTGCGTTGTGCTTGTTGTTTTTTCAATTCAATTTCATACAATTGTGATTTCAACATTTGTAGTGCTCGTTGACGGTTATCGTGTTGCGAACGCGTTTCTGAGCATTGAATTTGTATGCCAGTGGGTTTGTGAACCAGTTGTACTTTGGTTTCTACTTTATTCACATTTTGTCCGCCAGCTCCGCTTGATCGCGCTGTTGTAATCTCAATATCAGCTGGATTGATTTCAATTTCAATAGTGTCATCTACCAATGGGTATACATAAACCGATGCAAAGGAGGTGTGTCTTTTTGCATTACTATCAAAGGGGGAAATTCGTACCAAACGGTGTACGCCATTTTCACCTTTTAAATAACCAAATGCAAAATCTCCTTCAAATTCTAGGGTTACTGTTTTTATTCCAGCTACATCACCTTCTTGAAAGTTCAATTCTTTGATTTTGTAGCCTTGTTTTTCACCCCACATCAGATACATTCGCATCAACATAGATGCCCAATCACAACTCTCAGTACCCCCAGCGCCAGCTGTAATTTGTAGTACTGCACTCATGTTGTCGCCTTCATCGGAAAGCATGTTTCGAAATTCTAAGTCTTCTATGTGATGAAGAGTTTCAGTGTAAAATAGGTCAACTTCTTCTTCAGAAATAGCACCTTCTTTGAAGAATTCCATCATAATTTGAAGTTCTTCAACTTGATCCATTCCTTTGTTGTAGTCGTCTACCCATTTCTTTTTTGAACGAAGATTACGCACAATGATTTCTGCTTCACGTGCATTGTTCCAAAAGTCGGGTGCAAAGGTTTTTTCCTCTTCGTTAGTTATTTCAATCGTCTTGGCATCAATGTCAAAGATACCTCCTTAACGCACCAAGGCGATCAATAATATCTCTGACATGTTCAGTATTTATCATAAATATTGTAGTTTTACAACACAAAAATAGGCATTCTTTTTAATACTATGGAAATAAATTTAGTAAGTGATACCGTAACTCGTCCTTCAATAGAGATGTTAAACGCAATGTTTAATGCCAAAGTAGGAGATGATGTTTATAAGCAAGACCCAACCGTGAATGAATTAGAAGAAACGCTGGCCGAGTTATTTGGAATGGAAGCCGCGTTATTTTTCCCTTCTGGAACTATGGCCAATCAAACGGCTATAAAATTACATACCCAACCGGGTGAGCAGGTTATTTGTGATAAATATGCACACATTTATCATTACGAAGGAGGAGGAGCTTCTTTTAATAGTGGTGTTTCATGTTGTTTAGTGAATGGTCATCGGGGAATGATTACGGCAGATTTGGTTAAAAATGCCATTAACGATCCTGATTTTTATCACGCTCCACTAACTTCATTAGTTAGTATTGAGAATACGACCAATAAAGGCGGAGGTGCTTGTTATGACTTACAAACTTTGCAAGAAATAAAGCAAGTTTGTACTGAAAATAATTTGAAATACCATTTAGATGGTGCTCGTTTGTGGAATGCCTTAGTTGCAAAAAACCAACATCCAAAACAGTTTGGTGAATTGTTTGATACGATTTCAGTTTGTTTGTCAAAAGGTTTAGGAGCCCCCATTGGCTCGGTTTTATTAGGTTCAAAAAAGGATATTAAACGTGCTTTGCGCATTCGAAAAATATTTGGGGGTGGTATGCGTCAATCGGGTTATTTAGCAGCTGCAGGTTTATATGCCTTACAAAATAATATTACTCGTTTAGAAATTGACCACAGAAGAGCTAAAGAATTAGGTGTTTTATTGGATCGTATGCCATGGGTTGCCAATGTTGAACCTGTGGAAACTAATATATTAATTTTTGGATTGCAACCATCAGTTGATGAAAAATTTTTCATGGAAAAACTGAAACAAAAAGGAATTTTAATCAGCGCTATGGGACAGGGTAAACTTCGAATTGTAACGCATTTAGATTACAAAGAGGTAATGCATGATTATGTGATGGAAGTGTTTTCCAAATTGGAATTACTTTAATGGCAATCGAAAGAATAGCGGTTTATATAAAAATTATAGTGCACCAAATAGGCACGTGATCTGAAATTTTTCGAGCTTCTTTAACTGAAGAAAAGCTTTTGTAAAAAGAAACTATCCCTTTTTGCAAAATTTTTATTTTCCGCTTGTCATAAAACAAATTATCATATTCAGATGCTAAACAGTCGTTTTGAATGCATTTTTGTCGTAAACTGGTTTTTTGATTGACTAAAATAGGTGCGAAGCCCTTGCTTTTTAGGGCGTTAAAAACAGAATGATGTTGGGGACAATTGAAATCGCCCATGAAAACTAAATTTAGTTTTGGGTATAATTTTGGAAAAAAATTAAAATATTTAATTTCTTTTTCAGGATTTTTTTTCTTGGGAACAGCATGAAAAGAAACTAAAGTAAATACCTTTCCTTGGTAATTGAATGTCCCCATGAAGGGCTCTCGATCTATTTCTTTTTCATAATTTTGGTCAAGCCAACATTTTCCTATTTTTTTTACTTGTGCTGTTTTCCAAATAAAAGCATACCGTTCTTGACTAGAAGGATTTGTACTTGTAGTTGGTTCACTTATTGCATAATCCCATTTTGAACCTTTTGTATTTAAAATTGTAACCAATCGACTTACTGCTTGTGCGCCTCCTTTACCTGCAACTACTTCTTGAATTGCAATAATGTCATAGCTCTTTATAGCATTTGCAATAACGTTTAATTCACTATTTGATTTGGATTTCCCTAAATTCATGATATTCCAACTACAAACCGAAACTTGTGCGAAGGAAAAGATATTTAGAAAAAGAAAAACAAAAAGGTAAATTCGATTTTTAGTTTTTAAATTCATTCAAAAACTATTTAAAAAGATCCATCCCTGGTATATTTGGCATGCCTTCTTTGGCAACTGCAGCTAGTTCTGTTTCATGAACATTAGTTGCTTTTTCAATAGCTTTATTTAAAACAGTAACTAAATAATCTTCAAGCATTTCCTTATCATTAAGTAAATTATCACTTATGGATATACTTTTAATTTTTCTGTTAGCAGTAAGTGTCACTTCAAGTAAGCCATCGTTGCTTTTTTCATCAATTAAAACAAAATCTAATCTTTTCTTAGTTTCTGCAACTTTTTGTTGGGTTTCTTTAAGTTTACCCATCATTCCCATTAGGTCTCCAAACATATTTTTATTTTTTTATCCGAACAAAAATAGTAAATTAGCAGTTAATAATAAATGAAAAAATCATGAAAAAAATCGCCTATTTCCTTTTGGGTTATGTTATTTTTGCTCCGGTTTATAGTCAAATAAAAACAAATAAAATGTCTACTAAAATACAACCTCCAGTTGCTAAAATTATTCCTAAAATTCTTGAAAAACATGGAGATAAAAGAATTGATAATTATTATTGGTTAAACAATAGAGAAAATCCTGAGGTAATCGATTATCTGAATAAAGAAAACGAATACTATCATCAAGCTACTTCACATACAAAGCCTTTGCAAGATGATTTGTTTTCAGAAATGAAATCACGTATCAAAGAAGATGATAGTTCAGTGCCTTATCTATACAACGGTTATTATTACATAACCCGTTATGAAACAGGTAAAGATTATCCGATCTATTCTCGTAAAAAAGGAAGTTTAGCCGCTAAAGAGGAAATTATGTTTGATTGTAATGAAATGGCTAAAGGTCAATCCTATTTTAATTTATCGGGCATCAGTGTTAGTGAAGATAATAAATGGGTAGCTTTTGGTATAGATTTGGTTTCCCGAAGACAATATACGATCCAAATCAAGAACTTGGAAACGGGTGAAGTTTTACCTGTAAAACTAGAAAATACTACAGGTGGATCTACTTGGGCAAGCGATAATAAAACGCTTTTTTATACGCGAAAAGATTCACAAACGCTACGATCTGATAAGATTTACAAACATACTTTGGGCACTGATTCTGCTACAGATGTAGTAGTTTTTTATGAACAAGATGATACTTTTAGTACGTTTGTTTACAAAGAGAAATCTAAAAAATATTTGGTTATTGGTTCTTCAAGTACTTTGACTTCTGAATATCAAATTTTAGAGGCCAATAATCCAAATGGTAAATTTAGAGTCTTCCAAAAAAGAACCCGCGGATTAGAGTATTCCATTTCGCATTATGGTGATAGCTTTTATATTGTTACCAACAAGGACAAAGCTACCAATTTTAAATTAATGAAAACACCTGAGACTGCAACTTCAGCTGATAATTGGACCGATTTAATTGCACATCGTACAGATGTTTTATTGGAAGGTATCGAAATTTTTAAAAATTATTTGGTCGTTGAAGAACGTTCGAATGGTTTGAATAAAATTCAAATTCGTCCTTGGAGTGGTGATGGAGCCTATTATTTGCCATTTGCAATTGAAACGTATACCGCATATACCACTACAAATGTTGATTTTGATACCGAAATTTTGCGGTATGGATACCAGTCTATGGCAACGCCATCTTCTATTATTGATTTCAACATGCGCACCCAAGAGAAAAAAGTATTGAAAGAGCAGGAAGTAGTAGGGGGCACCTTTGATAAAAATAATTATATCGAAGAACGTGTTTGGGCAACAGCAACTGATGGCACTAAAATTCCAGTTTCTATGGTATATAAAAAAGGAATCCAAAAAGATGGTAAAAACCCATTACTTTTATATGCTTATGGTTCTTATGGAGCGACTATGGATCCTTATTTTTCATCTACGAGATTAAGTCTTTTAGACCGTGGCTTTATATATGCTATAGCTCATATTCGAGGTGGAGAAGATTTGGGTCGTGAATGGTATGAAAATGGAAAATTGTTAAAAAAGAAAAATACATTTACTGATTTTGTAGATTGTTCCAAATTTGTAATCGCTCAAAAGTATACTTCCGCAGAGCATCTTTATGCTGAAGGAGGTTCAGCGGGCGGATTGTTGATGGGGGCAATTGTAAATATGGCTCCTGAGTTATATAACGGTGTTATAGCACAAGTTCCTTTTGTAGATGTCATTACAACCATGTTAGACGATACCATTCCTTTAACTACAGGTGAATATGATGAATGGGGAAATCCTAATGAGAAGAAATATTACGACTACATGTTGTCCTATTCACCTTATGATCAAGTCAAAGCGCAAGTCTATCCAAATATGTATGTATCAACTGGTTTGCACGATTCTCAGGTACAATATTGGGAGCCTGCAAAATGGGTGGCTAAATTGCGAGTTTTGAAAACTAATGATACCCAATTATTTTTAGATACCAATATGGATGCTGGTCATGGTGGTGCATCTGGTCGATTTGAAGCCTTAAAAGAACTGGCAAAGGAATTCGCATTTTTATTAGATTTAGAAAAAATTAAGAAGTAGTTAAACTTTTTTTGTTAAATTTGCAAGGTTTTGAGGTAACTTATATTACCAACCTCGGATAATTTATTTTTTATGAAACAAGAAATAAAAGCCTTTAATAATGTTTTGGAATTAATTGGAAATACGCCATTAATTAAATTGAGCAAAGTAGCTGCTGATTTTCCAGGGAGTTATTATGCTAAGGTGGAAGCTTTTAATCCAGGACATTCTACAAAAGATCGCATTGCCTTATACATTATTGAAGAAGCTGAAAAGAAGGGAATATTAAAACCAGGTGATACTATAATTGAGACTACTTCTGGAAATACTGGTTTTAGTTTAGCCATGGTTAGTATCATTAAAGGGTATGATTGTATTCTAGCAGTGAGTTCAAAATCTTCTAAAGATAAAATTGATATGTTGCGTTCTATGGGAGCAAAAGTATATGTTTGCCCGGCGCATGTTTCTGCAGACGACGAACGTTCTTATTATAATGTTGCCAAAAGATTACACGAAGAAACTAAAGGTTCGGTTTACATTAATCAGTATTTTAATGAATTAAATGTAGATGCTCATTACAATTCTACGGGTCCTGAAATTTGGGAGCAAACAGGTGGCCAAATTACGCATCTTGTAGCATGTAGTGGGACCGGAGGAACGATCTCAGGAACGGCTCGCTTCTTAAAAGAAAAAAATCCAAATATTAAAATTTTAGGTGTTGATGCTTTTGGTTCGGTTTTGAAAAAATACCACGAAACTAAAGAATTTGACAACGATGAAATTTATCCCTATCGCATTGAAGGATTGGGTAAAAACTTAATTCCAACGGCTACAGATTTTGATATTATAGACCGATTTATAAAAGTTTCGGATGAAGATAGTGCACACACTTCAAGAGAAATTGTTAAGAAAGAAGGTTTGTTTGTTGGATATACATCCGGAGCTGCCTTTCAAGCTGTAAAGCAATATGCAGAAGAGGGGGAGTTTGATGCGGATAGCAAAGTGGTCATCATTTTTCCAGATCATGGTTCGCGATACATGAGTAAAGTATTTAGCGATGAATGGATGAACGAACAAGGTTTTTTCGATTCAGTCAATCAAGAAGACGCTTTAAAAATTGAAATTATCAAGTAAATTTAAGGTACAACATAAAAAAAAATCCTGAGTCTACACTCAGGATTTTTTTTATGTTTTTGACGGCGAATTACTCTGCACTTTCTTGCATCGTATGATATACATTCATTACGTCATCGTCTTCTTCAATTTTTTCAAGAAGTTTTTCAACATCAGCTACTTGATCAGGCGTTAATTCCTTGGTAATTTGTGGTATTCTTTCAAATCCTGAAGATAAGATTTCTAACCCACGTGTTTCTAATTCTTTTTGAATGGTACCAAAACTTTCAAAAGGAGCGTACATTAAAATACCATCTTCATCTGCAAAAATTTCTTCTACTCCAAAATCGATCATTTCTAATTCTAATTCTTCTACATCTTGACCTTCAGCCGGAATTCTAAAATTACAGGTGTGATCAAACATAAATTCTACTGAACCTTGTGTGCCAAAAGTACCGTTACATTTGTTAAAGTAACTTCTAATATTAGCAACGGTTCTATTATTATTGTCGGTTGCTGTTTCAATTAATATAGCAATCCCGTGCGGTGCATAACCTTAAAACAACACTTCTTTAAAATTAGCTGTGTCTTTATCAGATGCTTTTTTAATAGCACGTTCAACATTATCTTTAGGCATATTTGCTGCCTTAGCATTTTGAATAACGGCACGAAGACGCGAGTTGGTTTCAGGGTTAGGTCCACCTTCTTTAACGGCCATTACAATATCTTTTCCTATTCTAGTAAACGTTTTTGCCATTGCTGACCAACGTTTCATTTTACGGGCTTTTCTAAATTCAAACGCTCTTCCCATTTCTAACTATTTAGGTTTAAAATTATAATTTTTAAGTTGCAAAAATAAAATAATTTACATTACTAAATTATAGTTTAGTGTATAAATTAAATAAAATATCCGCTGTAGCGGACTTCATAATTTAAGCAAATCGTTTTAATTTATTTTTGTCAACTATAGTTATTTTTTTACCGGTTAAGGTTACATAACCACTTTTGTTTAGTTCGGATAGTAATCGAATACAACTTTCTGTTGCTGTGCCTATCATCCCTGCTAGTTCTTCTCGAGATAATTGAATATGTAATGATCCGTCTTCATTTTTACCAAACGTTTCTTCTAAATAGATGAGGGTTTCAACCAAACGCTGGCGTACGGTTTTTTGAGCCATATCAACCATGTGATCATCGGCAAATTTTAAATCATCACAAATTGTTCGCATTACATTCATTGAAAACTGATTGTTCTCCGAAAAAAAGTGCATGATTTCACTTTTTGGAATAAAACATACTTCCATATCTTCTAAAGCTACCGCACTCAAATTAGCAGGTTCCTCACTGATCATAGAACGTTGTCCTAATAATTCTCCGGGTTTTACTAACTTAACAATTTGGTCTTTTCCGTTGTCGCTAAGTTTAGATAATTTACAAACACCATCTTTTATGCAGTAAATGCCATTGCTGATTTCGCCTTCTTCAAAAATAGCTTCCCCTTTTTTTATGGTGTATGACGTTTTGCAATCGGCTATTTTTAAAAGTTCTTCCTTATTTAGTGCTTTTAGAGAACTAAATTGTCTTACGATACATTGTTCACATTTACTCATATTTAATAAGCTTTTACTTGCAGTTCCAAATTTACAAAATTGCATGACAATTATCATATTTTGTTTTACATTTCTACATGACCTTTGTATCAGGTAAAATGAGCAAATTATGGATACAACAAATTGTTTCCATTGTGGTATTGTATGTAATATAAACGAAGTGATTGTCTATGACGATAAGAAATTTTGTTGTACAGGTTGTAAAACGGTATACGAAATTTTTAGTCAACATGAACTGACCTGTTATTATGATTTTCAATCGGCACCAGGGGCCACACCACAAGATATACAAGGAAAATATGATTTTTTAGACAATGAAGAAATTGTTACAAAATTATTGGATTTCGATGAGAATGGAACACATATTGTTTCACTCTACATTCCTCATATACACTGTAGTTCGTGTATTTGGATTTTGGAAAATTTACAAAAGCTTCACCCAGGAATAAGCACCTCTCAAGTTAATTTTCCTGAAAAGAAAGTTCGCGTAACGTATAGCCCAGCACTCACTAGTTTAAAAGATATAGTCTACTTATTAAGTGCCATTGGGTATGAACCTTATATTAGTTTAGAAAATTTTGACAAAGGCAAAAAGCAAGTCGACCGCAGTCTTATTTATAAAATAGGTGTTGCTTTTTTCTGTTTTGGAAACATCATGCTCTTATCTTTTCCTGAATATTTTGAAGTAGAAGAATTTTGGATCAATCAATACAGAGGTTTTTTCCGTTGGTTGATATTTGGATTATCCTTGCCCACATTTATTTATTCGGCGTCTGGTTATTATGTTTCGGCTTGGAAAAGCATTCGATCAAAATTATTAAATATTGACATTCCTATTGCTTTAGGTATTCTGGTCATGTTCATCCGAAGTACGGTTGATATTATTTTTGGTTATGGTCAGGGATTTTTTGACAGTATGGCTGGGTTGATTTTTTTCATGCTTTTGGGAAAATTATTCCAACAAAAAACCTATGATTTTTTGTCATTTGAACGCGATTATAAATCCTATTTTCCCATTGCGATTACTAAAATATTGCCTAACGGATTGGAAGAATCTGTTCCGGTTTATGACATTGAAAAAGGGGATCGATTATTAATTCGAAACCAAGAATTACTACCCGTAGACGGTATATTAATTTCAGAAAAAGCAGCTATCGATTATAGTTTTGTTACGGGTGAAGCCGTTCAAATAGAAAAAAAATCGGGTGATAAAATTTTTGCAGGTGGCAAACAAGTAGGTAACGTCATCGAAATGGAAGTGCTTTTTTCGGTTTCACAAAGTTATTTGACCCAATTGTGGAGTAACGACGTTTTTCAAAAAAGGGTAGAACAACAGCATAAATCAATTACCGATCGCATCAGTAGATATTTTACTCCGGCTTTATTGGTTCTGGCTTTGTTATCTTTTAGTTATTGGATTTTTATTGATGTAACCACAGCATTCAATGTGTTTACAGCTATATTAATTGTCGCCTGTCCGTGTGCATTAGCCTTAACAGCACCGTTTACTTTGGGAAATGTATTGCGAATTTTGGGCAGCCGAAAAATCTATTTGAAGAACGCATTAGTAGTAGAACAATTGGCAAAAGTTGATACCATTGTTTTCGATAAAACAGGAACAATTACAACCAATAAAAAGACAGCAATCACTTATGAAGGAACCGAATTGAATCCTTTTGAATTGAAATTGTTAAAAAATGCCTTGCGGGGTTCAAACCATCCTTTAAGCAGAAGGTTGTATGAATTCATACCACATCAAGATAAAATGGTGATCACAGCTTTTGAAGAAATCATTGGAAAAGGAATTGTAGCCGATGTAGAAGGCAATACTATAAAATTGGGTTCGTCTCAATTTTTAAAAACCATGACCGAAAATACGCATAAAAAAACCAAAGTACACGTTGAAATCAACGGAGTTTACAAAGGAAATTATGTGTTTAATAATCAGTATAGAATGGGTTTGGAGTTGTTATTTGAACGATTAGCCAAGTCGTATAATTTGGTAGTGTTGTCTGGGGATAATGATGGAGAACGTTTGATATTAGAAAAAATGCTACCTGTTGGAACGACTACTGTATTCAATCAAAAACCTGAACAAAAATTGCAGTATATCGCTCAATTGCAATCAGAAGGTAAAAATGTAATGATGGTGGGTGATGGATTAAATGACGCAGGAGCCTTAGCTCAAAGTAATGTTGGAATTTCGATTTCAGAAAATGTAAACGTATTTTCTCCGGCTTGTGACGGTATACTGGATGCCACCCAATTTGATAGAATAAATTTTCTCATGCAGTATTCCAAAAATGCGATGAAAACAATTTATATGAGTTTTGGGTTGTCATTGCTCTACAATTTAGTAGGCCTAAGCTTTGCTATAACCGGAGCACTTGATCCCATTGTAGCAGCCATTATAATGCCTTTAAGCACTATTACTATTGTAAGTTTTGTAACAATTCTGACAAATGTATTTGCAAAAGCTAAGTAATAGTAACAAATACATCAGATATGATAAATGTCATATTTTATCAAAAACAGCAAGAGTAACTTTGTTAACATAATTTAAGGTATGAGTGTCATCTATATATTAATTACTGTCAGTATCTGTGTTGCAGTGCTCTTTCTAGGAGCTTTTATTAAGGCTGTGAAAAGTGGGCAGTATGATGATGATTATACCCCATCGGTCAGAATTTTATTTGACGACGAACTGATAAAAGAAAAAACAAACGAATTAATACAAACAGAAAAACAAAAATCAATCTAATTATGGAGAAGCAACAATTTTATTACGATAACAAAATTGTAAGGAACTTTCTATATGCTTCTATAGCTTTTGGGGTTATAGGAATGCTTGTTGGGCTTTTAGTAGCTTTCTTATATTTGTTTCCTAATTTAACAGATGGCATACCGTGGTTAAGTTACGGAAGATTAAGACCCTTACATACCAATGCGGTTATCTTTGCCTTTGTAGGTAATGCAGTATTTGCAGGGGTATACTATTCTTTGCAACGCTTGTTAAAAGCAAGAATGTATAGTGATTTATTGAGTAAAATTAATTTTTGGGGATGGCAGTTGATCATATTAGGTGCAGCAATTACACTTCCTCTTGGATTTACAACTTCAAAAGAGTATGCCGAATTAGAATGGCCTTTTGATATTGCAATTGCATTAGTTTGGGTTGCCTTCGGAGTCAACATGATCGGAACAATAATCAAACGAAGAGAGCGTCATATATATGTAGCCATTTGGTTTTATTTAGCCACTTTTATTGCAGTTGCCTTACTTCATATTTTTAATAGTTTAGAAATTCCTGTATCGGCATTAAAATCGTATTCGGTTTATGCAGGTGTTCAAGATGCTCTGGTGCAGTGGTGGTATGGTCATAATGCGGTTGCTTTTTTCTTAACAACGCCTTTCTTAGGTTTGATGTATTATTTCGTACCTAAAGCTGCTAACCGTCCAGTGTATTCTTATCGTTTATCAATCATTCACTTTTGGTCGTTAATCTTTATTTATATTTGGGCAGGACCCCATCATTTATTGTATTCTGCACTTCCTGATTGGGCTCAGAATCTTGGTGTAGTTTTCTCAGTGATGTTGATCGCACCTTCTTGGGGAGGTATGATTAATGGTTTATTAACCTTAAGAGGTGTTTGGGATAAAGTAAGAGAAGAACCGGTATTAAAATTCTTTGTAGTTGCTATTACAGGATATGGTATGTCAACTTTTGAAGGACCCATGTTGTCTTTAAAAAATGTAAATGCTATTGCACACTTTACGGATTGGATTGTAGCACACGTTCACGTGGGAGCATTAGCATGGAATGGTTTCTTAACATTTGGTATGATTTATTGGATCATTCCAAGGATTACAAAAACAACTTTGTACTCTACAAAATTGGCCAATTTCCATTTTTGGATTGGTACATTAGGAATTGTATTATATGTATTACCTATGTATGTGGCTGGATTTACTCAAGCTTCCATGTGGAAACAATTCAACCCAGATGGTACATTGATGTACGGTAACTTCTTAGAAACTGTAACTCAAATTATGCCAATGTATATGATGAGAGCCGTGGGAGGAACGCTATTCTTTGTCGGAATTTTAACCTTAGTTTATAATATTGTTAAAACGGTAAAACAAGGATCGGCTGTAGAAAATGAATTAGCAGAAGCTCCAGCTTTGTCGACTATTAGTTCAGGTCAAATGAAAGGAGAAAAATGGCATTCATGGTTGGAGAGAAAACCCGTACAATTTACCATATTAACAACCATTGCAGTAGCTATTGGTGGTATTGTACAAATTGTTCCAATGATTGTTGTTAAGTCTAATATTCCAACTATTTCTAGTGTTAAGCCTTATTCTCCATTAGAGTTAGAAGGTAGAGATATTTATATTAGAGAAGGATGTAACAATTGCCACTCTCAAATGATTCGCCCGTTCCGATCCGAAGTGAAACGATATGGTGAATACTCAAAATCAGGAGAGTATGTTTATGATCACCCTTTCTTGTGGGGATCCAAAAGAACAGGTCCAGACTTAATGAGAATAGGTGGAAAATACAACGACAACTGGCACTTTAATCACATGTGGAGTCCGCAACGTATGGATGAAAAATCGGTAATGCCAGCTTATAAGTGGTTATATGATAATAAAGCTATGGACCATACATACATAGAGAAAAAAATGAGCGTGATGGTTACTTTAGGTGTTCCTTATACCGATGTGGATATTGCAAATGCTAAAAGTAGTATTGAAGCACAATCAGCCAAAATTGAAAAAAGTTTGTATAACGATCCTGATTTTGTGAAATCATATGAAGATAGTAAGAAAAAAGCGGCAGCAAAAGGAGAAATTTTTGTTCCAATGAAAGACAGAGAAATTGTAGCCTTGATTGCTTACTTACAGCGTATGGGAACTGATATTAAAGTTAAAAAATCGGAGTAATGCTGAAATTTATCAAACATAATTTAGAAACCATTGATGGCGTCGATATTTACCCCATCATTTCACTAAGTATATTCTTCATTGTATTCGTTTCGTTCTTTATATGGGCTATGACTTACAGTAAAGATAAAATTAAAGAACTGAGTGAATTACCATTTAATGGTGAAAAATAAATCAATAGCCTCCTTTTTCAATGAGAAAGAGAAATAGTACCAATTAAAATAACTATCTATGAAAAAATTAATTCCAGCCTATGTAAGAGTTCCATTATTGTTTGCAATTGTATTTGCAGCTTTGGAATATTTTATTGACTCCGGAGATAAGCCTGCTTTTATAAAGTTTCCAATGGTTTCTTTATTTTTAGGTGTATTTCTATTTTTATTGATCGCCATTGAAATTGTAGTAAGTGCAGTTGATAAAATAACCTACCATTTGTTAACAGAGGAACAGAAGAAACAATTAGAAGAAGCACAGTCTATTCCATTTACTGAAAGTAAGTTTTATCTCAGTTTAGTAGAAAAATTGACGCGTTCTAAAGGAATCGAACAAGAAAAAGACGTTTTGCTAGATCATGATTACGATGGAATTAAAGAATTGGATAATGTTCTACCGCCCTGGTGGGTTGGATTATTTTATGCTTGTATTGTTTTTGCAATTATTTATCTAGTACGTTTCCATGTTGTAGGAGATTATACGCAAGACGAGGAGTTTGTAGCCGAAATGGTCGAACAAGACAAAGCTGTTGAAGATTATTTAAAAACGGCACCTGATCAAATGAACAAAGACAAGGTTACATTATTAACAGATGCAGGAGCTTTAGCAGAAGGAAAAAAAATATTTGAATCGAATTGTGTAGCCTGTCATAGGGCAGATGGCGGTGGTGCAATCGGACCTAATTTAACCGATGAAAATTGGATTTTAGGTGGTGGTATAAAAAATGTATTCAACACCGTAATGGAAGGGGGACGTTCCGGAAAGGGAATGGTCGCATGGAAAGAATCCATCAAACCAACCGAAATTCAAAAAGTTGCAAGTTATGTGTTGTCTTTACAAGGTTCAAATCCGAAAGATCCAAAAGCAACAGAGCCTGAAGCAAAACCTTGGTTGGAAGAAGGAACAGCAAAACCAGATGCAACAAAATCAGTAGATTCAACAAAAATCAAAGTAGTAACAACAGCTACAAAATAATTAAATAAAAAAGGTTTTGGGAGGTCTCAAAACCTTTTTAAACTTAAATGCTATTGCACTGAAGATATTAAATAGTAATATTATGTCTAGTTTATCCAATTTACCAGATGAAAGTTTTAGAGATACGATAGCTACTATTTCAGAAAATGGAAAAAGAAATTACGTTCATCCCAAAAAACCATCCGGACCATTCTATGAAAAAAGAAAGGTATTAAGTTATTTTCTACTTACGTTTTTAATTGCTGCACCCTTTGTAAAAATCAACGGGAATCAGTTTTTACTATTTAACGTATTAGAAAGAAGATTTAATATTTTTGGTTTTCCTTTTTGGCCTCAAGATTTTCATCTTTTTGTAATGATGATGATTGTTGGAGTAGTAGGTCTGACTTTATTTACGGTAGCTTTTGGGCGTATTTTTTGTGGATGGTTTTGTCCACAAACGATATTTATGGAAATGGTATTCAGACGCATTGAATATTGGATTGATGGAGATCGAGGCGCTCAAATTCGATTAGCTAAACAAGATTGGAACGCTGAAAAAATAAGAAAGCGAGTACTGAAATTAGCACTATTTTTCATTTTTTCGTTTTTCATTGCAAATGTGTTTTTAGCCTATTTAATTGGTAGTGAAAAATTATTTAGATTAGTCACTCATGGACCTCAAGAAAATGCAAACACCTTAATTCCTTTGTTAATTTTTACAGGTATTTTTTATTTTGTATTCGCTTGGTTCAGAGAGCAAGTTTGTATTATTGCTTGTCCTTACGGAAGAATGCAAGGTGTTTTACTAGATAATAAATCGATCAATGTTGCTTATGATCATGTACGAGGAGAAGGTGAGAAGGGCAGAAAAAAATGGCGCAACGGAGAAGATAGAACAATAGCGGGTTATGGCGATTGTATCGATTGCAATCAGTGTGTTGTAGTTTGTCCAACAGGGATTGATATCCGAAACGGAACCCAATTAGAATGCGTGAATTGTACGGCTTGTATTGATGAATGTGATGCCATTATGGATAAAGTTGGCTTACCAAAAGGATTGATTCGATATGCCAGTGAAGACGAGATTGTCAATAAGGAGAAATTTAAGTTAACAACTCGAATGAAAGGCTACATTGGAGTCTTAATCATCTTAATTGGAGTTTTGTTATCCATGCTATTTTTAAGAAATGATGTTGAGGCAACTGTATTGAGAATGCCCGGCCAAATGTTTGAACATAAGGGCGATAATATAAGTAATGTGTTTACTTACAAAATTGTAAATAAAACGGTTGAAGATTTGAAAGGTATTCATTTTAAATTGAAAAATACAAAAGGAACTATCAAAGTGGTTGGAAAAGATTTTGTAATGGTAAAAAAACAAGGATTAGTTCAAGGGACTTTATTTATTGAAATTAATCAAGCTCTTTTAGAAGGGGATAAAATGGAAATTGAAATTGAAGTGTATAGTCAAACTAAATTAATTGAAACGGCAACAACTAATTTTATGGGGCCAAGAACGTTTTAAAAATATAAGCTATGAAAATAAATTGGGGAACAGGAATCATAATTGCATTTGGATTATTTATGGCGTTTATTTTGTCATTCGTTTATAAAGTGCAATCCAATCAAAAATATGATAATGAGTTAGTCACAGAGGAATACTATAAAAAAGAAGCTACGGTTCAACGTGACATCGAAAAAAAGCAGAACGCTAATGCATTAAAGAATTTAGTGGTTATCAAAGCAGTAGAAAAGGGGATTCAAGTAGCATTCCCGAAAGATTTTGATTATTCAAAAATTAATGGAAAAGTGTCCATATATAGACCGTCAAGTCAAAAACTAGATTTTGAAATTCCGATTTCTTTATCTAGTACCTATTTGCTCATACCTAAAAGTAATTTGACAGGCGGTCTTTGGGACATTACAGTAGATTGGACATGTGACGGTAAAGCTTATTTAAATAAAGAAACGATCTATTTTTAACAAATGTTGTATACGGCTTTAATTTTTGGTTTGATCAGTAGCTTTCATTGTGTTGGGATGTGCGGTCCCATTGCTATGATGTTACCGGTAGATCGCACCAATGAAGCTAGAAAAGTGCTGCAAATTCTAACGTTTCATGTTGGAAAATTAACCGCATATGGTTCTTTAGGTCTAGTATTTGGCTTCTTGGGTAAAACCTTATACATTGCGGGTTGGCAACAACAAATGTCTATTATTTTAGGTGTTTTGATGATTATGGTTGCGGTCATACCCGAGAGGTTATTTGCCCAATACAATTTTTCCAAGCCCGTCTATAAAATAATAAGTAAAGTAAAATCGCATCTCGGCCAACAATTCAAAAATAAAAGCTATTCCTCTTTATTTGCAATAGGTTTGATGAATGGTTTTCTGCCTTGTGGAATGGTATATGTCGCTATTTTTGGAGCCATTGCTATGCAAAG
>JACCDK010170309.1_pt1 | contig 18280 bp, 13 predicted proteins | sample 7445871 | NCBI WGS metagenome assembly JACCDK01 (sample SAMN15323436, study PRJNA562643) | freshwater metagenome | isolation source: river surface water | place: USA:Blue River Watershed | collected 2017-08-15
GATCACCCTCAGCGCCACCGCCACCGACGGCGACCTGGACGCCGCCAGCAGCAGCCGCGACATCGGCGATGCCTTCGCCTTCAAGGACGATGGGCCGCTTGTTGACCCGACTGCCGTGGTTTTGCCCACCCTCACGGTCGACGACTCCGACTTCGACGCCAACGCCTCGGCCTCGTTTGCCAGCCTGTTCAGCGTCGACTTCCGCCACGACGGCTTCAAGGACACGGACCACAACGGCGTGCAGGATACCGACGCCCTGGTCTACGCCTTGGGCGTGAGCGGGCCCGGTGCCGACAGCGGTCTGATCGATACCCTCAGCGGCCAAGCCGTAGTGCTCAATTTGGTCGGCAAGGACATCGTCGGTACCGCCGGTGCTGAAGAAGTGTTCCGCATCAGCGTCAACGCCCAGACCGGCGTGGTCAGCCTCGACCAAAGCCGCGCCGTTGTGCACAACGATCCGCTGGACCCGGACGAAGCAGGCACCTCTGCGGCCCGTCTGGCCTCGGCCGCGCTGATCACCCTCAGCGCCACCGCCACCGACGGTGACCTGGACACCGCCAGCAGGAGCCGCGACATCGGCGATGCCTTCACCTTCAAGGACGATGGCCCGGGTGTTGATCCGACTGCCGTGCTGGTGCCCACCCTCACCGTCGACGACTCCGATTTCTCTTTAAACGCCTCGGCCTCCTTCGCCAGCCTGTTCAGCGTCGACTTCCGCCACGATGGGTTTAAGGACAGCGACGACGATGGCGCGCAGGATGACGACGCCCTGGTCTACACCCTGGGCGTGAGCGAGCCCGGTGCCGACAGTGGCTTGGTCGACACCCTCAGCGGCCTCGACGTATTGCTCAACCTGGTGGACGGCGAGATCGTCGGCACCGCCGGTGCTGAAGTGGTGTTCCGGATCTCTGTCAACGCGCAAACCGGCGTGGTTAGCCTGGACCAAAGCCGTGCCGTTGTGCACAACGATCCGCTGGATCCGGACGAAGCGGATGCCTCTGCGGCCCGTCTGGCATCGGCCGCGCTGATCACCCTCAGCGCCACCGCCACCGACGGCGACCTGGACGCCGCCAGCAGGAGCCGCGACATCGGCGACGCCTTCACCTTCAAGGACGATGGCCCCAGCGTCGATGCGAGCCTGACGGTCACTCCGACCCTCACCGTCGACGATTCGAACTTCAGCGCCGATGCCTCGGCGTCCTTTGCCAGCCTGTTCAGCGTGGACTTCCGCCACGACGGCTTCAAAGACACTGACGACAACAACGTGCAGGACGCCGACGCCCTGGTCTTCACCCTGGGCGTGAGCGGCCCCGATGCCAACAGTGGTCTGATCGATATCCTCAGCGGCCAGGCCGTGCGGCTCAACCTGGTCGGCGGTGTGGTCATCGGCTCGGCTGGCAGCCAAGAAGTGTTTCGGGTGAGCGTCAACGCCGAGACCGGCCTGGTCAGTCTCGACCAAAGCCGCGCCGTCACGCACAACGATCCGCTGGACCCGGACGAAGCGGGCACCTCTGCGGCCCGCCTGGCCTCGGCCGCGCTGATCACCCTCAGCGCCACGGCCACAGATGGCGACCTCGACGCCCACACCGCCACACGCGACATCGGTGACGCCTTCGCCTTCAAGGACGATGGTCCCACCTTCGACTACATCACCAACCTGATCGGCTTCAATGTGCAGTTCCCCTTGCTCGGCTTTGACCGCATCGTGCAGGGCAACGACACCGCTGGCGTGTTCATGTCGAGCCTGACTGGCCGCGTCGATGGCCATGACATCACCAACACACAGGTGACGCTCAAGGAAGAAACCGCCAGTCAGGTGTACTACACCTTCAGCTTTGATTACCTGCCTGGCCCGGGATCGACCACCACCGAAACCGCGACCGGCATCGTCACGGTCAACAAGGCCGAAGGGACCTTCCTGTTCGACATCGACGAACCCATCAAGGGCGAGACGAGCTATTCGACCAGCGCACCGCAAGCCACCTTCAACTACGACCGGATGGGCAACAAGTCGCCGGAAATCGTCGTCCAGCAATACGATGAGCAGTTCTATGGGGTGTTGACGGCGCGTTCGGCGCAGCCGCCCAGTGACACCCAGGATCTGCTGGCCGGTGGCGACCAGACCTTCACCCCAGGCGAGGTGTTCGACAGCGTCAGCGAGGCCTACCTCAACGTCGCCACCTCGACTTTGGGTGCCAACTCCGACACCATGCAGGCGGGCGAGCTGCTCAATTTCGATTTCTATGCCCGCAACCCGGTTCTGGGCGCAGGCAGCCCGCCGCAAGATCCGACCGCGCACATCGACAGCACCGCGCCTAGGGCCTTGGCCAGCGAGGTCAGCATCACGCTCAACCAGATCAACGTCGGGCAAGAAGACATTGCGGTGTTGCTCAAGCTCTACAACACCGACACCCAGACCAGCACCAGCCGTCTGCTGCTGGCCGACGCCGCCAGCGACTACGTGCTCGACCCGGTCACCGGTTACCGCGTGGTCACCATCGGCAAGGACGACTACGACAGCGCTCACTACCAAATCAGTGGCTTGCAGGTGATGAGCAGCACCGAGAACGTGGCTGGAACCGGCTACAGCCTGAGCACGCACCAGGCGGTCACCCTCACGGCCCAGGGACGGGGCATGGCCGACTCGTCGGACACGGATGTGTTCAAGATCATCCAGATCGACATCCGGACCGAAAGCACAGCCACCTTCGACACCGATCTGGTGTTTGCGGGTCAAGTGATCGACCGCGACTTCGATGCCCAGTCCTTCAGCTTCAAGGTCCATCTGGAGGCGGACAGCAAGATCCTGTCTGCCCCCGGTTCGCTGGACGCACTCAATGGGATGCCAGACGCCGACATCTTCCAGGTGGTCAAAGGCACCTCCAGCCTGGACCTCAAGGATGCGCAATACATCCTGGGCTACACCAACAACTTCCAGACCCAGCTGGACACGCTCAAGCTGGGCCTGGCCGGCGATGCCACGGCAGCCACAGGCAACTATGTGGAAGCCAGCACCTCGGTGAGCGATTACGCCGCGGCCCTGGCGGCCGCCAACCTGGCGCTGGCCGCCCTCAACGGCACCTCCAACCAGAGCCAGCTCTACGCCTTCGAATACGACAGCCGCAACGGCTACCTGTTCGAAGACACCGACAGCGATGGGGCGGCCGACCAGGTGGTGGTGCTGGTGGGCATCGACAAGGATGGTCTGAGCGCGAGCGACATCATCGCCTGAGCCCTGCCCTGACGCCGTGCGCGATCCAGGCCCCGGGCACTGCCCGGGGCCTCTTGAATGGACAACATGACCCCACGCGATCCGAACGCCTTTTCGCAGGCCCTGGCGACCTTGCGTCCCTACCAGCGCCAGGTCCTGCTCTGGACCTTGCTGACGGCCGCTTTGTCGCTGGCCCCCACGCTCTACATGTTTCAGGTCTATGACCGGGTCGTGAACAGCCGCAACCTCACCACCCTGGGCATGCTGACCTTGCTGGTGCTCGGGGTGTATGCCGTGCTGGTGCTGATCGACGGCGTTCGCGAAGACCTGATGCAACGCGCCAGCCGGCATCTGGACCAAGTGCTGGCCGTGCCGGTCTTCGATGCGGTGTTTGCGGCCCATCTGCGCCAGGTGCCGGTGGGCGGCGATCAGGCCCTCAGCGACCTGCGCACATGGCGTGAATATTGGGCATCCCCCGCCGCGCTGGCCTGGATGGAGTGGCCCGGCGCACTGCTTTTTCTGTGCGGCATTTTCTGGATCAGCCCGGTGCTGGCGCTGGCCGCACTCGCGGGCGCCGTGCTGCAGGTGCTGATCGCCTGGTGGACCGAGCAGCACACCCACACCACGCTGGTGGAAGCCAACCGCGCCGCCATGGCCGCCAAGCAGTACGCGCGCGACGCACTGGCCAAGGCCCAGGTGATCGAGTCGATGGGCATGTGGCCGGGTGTGCATGCGCGGTGGTTGCGGCTGCACCGCCGCTGCCTGGCCCTGCAGGCCCAGGCCTCGGACAAGGCAGGCTGGAGCAGCGCCGCAGCGCGCAGCGTGCAAACCCTGCAGGGCTCGGTCCTGCTCGGCGCGGCCTGCTGGCTCTACCTGCGTGGCCAGTTGCTTGAAGGGGGCTTGTTGATCATCGCCTCCATCCTGGGGGGCAAGGTGCTGCAGCCCCTGGTCAAGGTGGTGACGCAATGGAAACTGCTGGTGCAAGCCCGCGAGGCGCGTCAGCGCCTGCAGGCCCTGCTGAGCGAGTTTCCAGCGCCCGCCGCCCAGATGCCCCTGCCCGCGCCCACAGGCCAGTTGGCGGTGCAGGGGCTGACCGTGACGGTGCCCGGCCCCGAAGGGCCTGTCTCCTTGCTGCGCAACGTGGTCTTTGCGCTGCCGCCTGGCGCCGTCATGGCGGTCATCGGACCCTCGGGTGCGGGCAAGACCACGCTGGCGCGTGCCCTGCTGGGGCTGCTGCCGTCGGTCGGCGACAAGGTGCGGCTGGACGGCATCGACCCCCACGCCCGCGACAAGGCCTTGCTGGGCGAGCACCTGGGCTACCTGCCGCAGGAGGTGGCCCTGCTGGACGGCACGCTGGCGCAAAACGTGGCGCGCTTTGGCCCACCGGATGCACTGCGGCTCCAAAAGGCTTGCCACGACGCCGGGCTGGACGACTGGATCGCGCAACTGCCGCAGGGCACAGACACGCCCATCGGCCCGGGCGGGACCTTTCTGTCGGGTGGTCAACGACAGCGGGTGGGACTGGCGCGGGCGATTTACGGCGAACCGGCGCTGGTGATTCTGGATGAACCCTGCGCCCACCTCGACGAGGCGGGCGAGGCGGCGGTGCTGGAGGTGGTGCGCGGGCTCCAACAACGCGGCGCCACCACCGTTTTGGTGACGCACCAAGCGTCGATGCTGGCGGTGGCCGACACCGTCATGGTGCTGCGCGATGGCCTGGTGCAAGCCCTGGGCCCTAGGGATGCGGTGCTGGCCTCGCTGGCCAAGGCGGGGCCAGCCTCCACCATGACCCACCGCCCCCGCAGGCCCCACCTGGAGACGGCATGAACAGACACCGACACACCGCCTCGCCTTTGCTGCGGGTGCTGTGGGCATTTCGGCGCGAAGTCCTGGCCACCGTGGCCCTGAGCTTCGCCGCCAATCTGTTGACGCTCACCCCCACGCTCTACATGCTGCAGATCTACGACCGGGTGATGCTCAGCCGCAGCGAACTGACGCTGCTGGCCGCGTCCGCGGTGGCCCTGCTGTTCATCGCCTGGATCGCGGTGGCCGAATGGCTGCGCGCACAACTGCTGGTGCGCGCCGGCGTGCGATTGGACGAGGCGCTGAACACCCGCGTCTTCCATGCGCTCTTTGAGCGCGCGCTGGCGCGTCCACGCAATGAGCCGGCCGATGGCCTGCAGCACCTGCTGGAGCTGCGGCAGTTCCTCACCGGACCCGGGATCCTGGCCCTGCTGGACCTGCCCTGGACGCCGCTGTACGTGCTGGTCGCGTGGCTGCTCCACCCGCTGCTGGGGGCGCTGTCCTTGCTGTTCGTGGCCATTTTTGTGGCCATGGCCTGGTGGGGGCAACGGGCGCAGTCGCCGCTGGCCGCACGGGCCCAGCAACATGCGAATGCCCTGTCTGGCCATGTGCAGTCGCGGCTGCAGCATGCCGATGTGGTGGCCTCCATGGGCATGCTGCGCGGCCTGCGCCAGCGCTGGCAGCAGCTGCACCATCAACAGCAGCGCGCAGCAGACGCGCTGCAGCAGCGCATGCGCAGCCAACAGACCCTGCACCGCTTCGTGCAATACAGCCAGCAAGCGCTGGCGCTGGCGGCTGGCGCCTGGCTGGTGCTGCATGGCGAACTCAGTGTGGGCGGCATGATCGCAGCCAATGTCCTGATGAGCCGCGCGCTGCAGCCCGTGCAGGGGCTGGCCTCCACCGGCAAAGCTTTTTTTTCGGCCCGCCATGCGATGCGCCAGCTCGATGCGCTGTTGACGGCCTACCCCGAGCGCCACGGCATGCCTTTGCCGCAGGCCCCGCAAGGGCGGATCGAACTCTCGCAGGTGTCGGCCACCGCCCCCGGGCGCGGATCCGCCATCCTCAAAGACATCCAACTGCTGTGCCGGCCGGGGGAACTGACGGTCATCCTGGGCCCCTCCGGCTCGGGCAAGTCGACCCTGGCGCGTTGCCTGCTGGGTCTCTGGCCGGGCATGCAAGGCCAGGTGCTGCTTGATGGTCAAGCGCTGACCGCCTGGGACCGCCAGCAGCTGGGCTCTCACCTGGGCTACCTGCCGCAGGACGTGCAGCTGCTGGCCGGCTCGGTGGCCGAGAACATCGCCCGGCTGGGCACCGTCGACCCGCAGCGCGTGGTGCAGGCGGCGCAGGCGGCCGGCATCCACGAGCTGATCCTGCGTCTGCCCGCGGGCTACGAGACCGCACTGGACGCCCGTGCGAGCCCCTTGTCCGCTGGCCACCGCCAGCGCATCGGCCTGGCCCGGGCGCTGTACGGCGAGCCTGCGCTGCTGGTGCTCGACGAGCCCAACGCCAACCTGGACGAAGCTGGCGAAACGGCACTGCTGCAAGCCATCGACGCCCAGCGCCGCGCGGGCAAGACGGTGGTGGCCATCGGCCACCGCGGTCGTCTGATCGATGCCGCCGACCGGCTGGTGGTGCTCGAGCGCGGCCGCATCGTCCTGCAGGGCCCGCGGGAGCAGGTCCTGCGCCAGCTGGCCGCGCGGCGCCGCCCGACACCCACCTCCACTCCCCTGACCCTTGCGAAAGACGTCCCATGAACGCGCCCTTGCCCAGCCCCCCCTCGCGCAGCGCCGCGCTGCAGACCCGTCCGGCGTTCAGCCTGGAAGCCGAACCGGCGCTGCCCCAGGACACGCGCCAGCCCATGCGCAGGGGCCTGCTGATCCTGGGCATCGGTCTGGGCGGCTTCCTGCTGTGGGCGGCACTGGCCCCGCTCGACGAAGGCGTGCCCACCCCGGGCACCGTCAGCATCGACACCAAGCGCAAGCCGGTGCAACACCTCTCGGGCGGGGTGCTCGGCGACATCCTGGTCCGCGAGGGCGAGGTGGTGCAGGCGGGCCAGGTGGTGGCCCGCATGAATGCCGCGGCCACGCTGGCGAGCTTCGAGAGCAGCCGTCAACGCTACCTGGGCATGCTCGCCCACGAAGGCCGCCTGCTGGCCGAACAGCGGGGCGCGGCGTCGATCGCTTTTGACCCCGAATTGCTCGAATCGAAGGAGCCCATGGTGCAGCAGCAGGTGGCCACACAAGGCGCCCTGTTCGCCTCGCGGCGCGAGGCCTTGCGCGCGGAGCTGCAGGGTCTGGACGAATCGATGCGGGGCCTGGCTGCGCAGAGGCTCGGCGCCGAGGGCCAGCTGCTGAGCCAGCGCCAGCAGCTGGCCCTGCTGCAAGAGGAGCTGACGGGGGTGCGCAGCCTGGTCAACGACGGCTATGCGCCTCGCTCACGGCAGCTGGAAATCGAGCGGATGAGCGCGGCGGCACAGGGCCAGATCGCCGAGCTCAGCGGTCAGATCGAGCGCGCTTCGCGCAGCATCCTGGAACTGCAGCAGCGCGCCCAGCAGCGGCGCCAGGAATTCCGCAAGGACGTGGACACGCAACTGGCGCAGATCCGCCTGGAGCTGCAGGCCGACCGGGAAAAATTCCGCTCCGCCACCGACGAATTGGGGCGCACCGAGCTCAGGGCCCCGGTCTCGGGCCAGGTGGTGGGCCTGCAGCTGCAAAGTGCCGGGGCGGTGCTGCAACCGGGGGCGCGCCTGATGGACATCGTGCCGCTGGACGAGTCCCTGGTGGTGGAGGCGCGCGTGCCGCCGCACCTGATCGACCGGATCCATCCGGATCTGCCTGCGGACCTGCGCTTCAGCGCTTTCGCGCATTCCCCCTCCCTGGTGGTGCAGGGCCGACTGCGTTCGGTCTCGCGCGACCTGATCACAGAAAACCTGTCCTCCGGGCCGGTCAGCTACTACCTGGCCCGAATCCAGGTCACCGCCCAAGGCCTGCAGACCCTGGGGCCGCGCCAGATGCAGGCGGGCATGCCGGTGGAAGCCATCATCAAGACGGGCGAGCGTTCGTTCTTGACCTACCTGCTGCACCCCCTGGTCAAGCGCATGGCATCGGCCATGAAGGAGGAGTGAGGATGGCCAAGGCCCCTGTCCCGTTCGGCCGCCTGGCCATCCTGCCTGCATTGCTCGCGCTGGGCCTGGGCTGCAGCGCTGCAGCGGCCGGCACCCTGGACCTGCTGGAGAGCTACCGGGCGGCCATGGCCAGCGATGCCGATCTGCTGGCCGCGCGCTCGGCCGCCGAGGCGGGGCGCGAGGCCCAGCCCATCGCCAGGGCGCAGCTGCTGCCCAGCGCCGGGCTCAGCCTTGGCCATTACCGCAATGAACTGAGCACCCGCACGCTCGGCGCGGGCCCGGGCGCCGACAGCCTGCAGCAGTACACCAGCCGTTCGGGGGCGCTGGTGCTGCGCCAGCCCCTGTACCGGCCCGCCGCCTGGGCAGGCTACCGGCGTTCGCAGGCCATGGTGGCGCAGGCCGAGGCCACGCTCGCCCAGGCCGAACAGGACACGGGGCTGCAGGTGGCGCAGGCGTATTTCAACCTCTTGCTCTCGCGCGAAGGCCAGCTGCAGATGCAGACACAGGTGCGGGTCATTGGCATCCAGCTCGAAGCGGCACAGCGCGCGCTGGCGGCAGGACAGGGCACCCGCACCGATGTGGACGACGCCCAGGCCCGACTGGACCTGGCCCTGGCCCGCCAGGTGGTGGCCCGCGACAGCGTGGCCCAGGCGGTGCAGGAACTGCAGACCATGGTGCAGCAAACCGTGCAAGGCATCCGGCCCCTGAAATGGGACAGCCTGCGCCCGACGGCGCCCGAGCCCGACCGGCTCGAACACTGGTGGGCACAGGCGGAGCAGCGCAGTCCGGCCATCGCCGCGCAGGCGGCGCAGGTGCGCAGCCTGCAGGCCGACATCGACCGGCTGGCGGCGGGGCATCGGCCCACGCTCGATGCGGTGCTGCAACGCAGCGTCACCGACCGCGACAGCATCTTCAACCCCGGCTCCACCTACCACAACACCCAGATCGGCCTGTCATTGAACCTGCCGCTCTATGCCGGTGGCGGCCTCAGCGCCCAGGTGCGCCAGGCCATGGCCACCCATGCCGAAGCCCAGCACAAGCTCGAGTCCGAGCAGCGCCAGCTGCGCAATGAAGTGCACAAGGCCTTTCAGGCGGTCCGCCAGGGCGTGCACAAGGTGCAGGCGCTGGAGCAGGCCGAGCGCTCGGCCCAACAGGCCGTGGTCTCCAGCGAACGCGGTTGGAGCGCCGGCACGCGCTCGCGGCTGGACATCCTCAACGCGCAGCAGCAGCTGAGCCAGGCGGTCCTGGACCTGGCACGCGAGCGCCTGGCCTGGTTGATGGCCCAGGTGCGTCTGCACGCCCTGACCGGTGGCCTCGATGAGGCCCGCATGGCGCAGATCAATCGCGCCCTGGACCTGTCGGCATCCGTCCGCCCGGATCCGTACTTACCCTGATTCCCGCACGCAGCGCTGGCCTTGCCTCGATTTAGTAAGTATACTTATGATATGCACACACAGTTTGTGCATCCCCCCTGCCGAGGAGACCCCCCATGAGCCCTGCGTCCGAATCCTTGCCTGTCATCGTTGCCGGAGGCGGCATCGGTGGCTTGGCCGCCGCCCTCGCCCTGGTCCGCCAGGGCTTTCGCGTGACCGTGCTGGAACAAGCCCCGGAAATCGGCGAGATCGGCGCCGGCATCCAGCTCGGCCCCAATGCCTTCCATGCTTTTGACGCCCTGGGCATCGGCGACAAGGCGCGCGGGCGCGCCGTCTACACCGACCACATGGTGATGCACGACGCGGTCGACGAATACCAGGTCGGCAAGATCCCGACCGGCGAGGCCTTTCGCCAGCGTTTTGGCAACCCCTACGCCGTCATCCACCGCGCCGATGTGCACCTGTCGCTGCTCGAAGGGGCACAGGAAACCGGACGCGTCGAGTTCATCACCTCCACCCGGGTCGAGCGCATCGAACAGGACGCGCACAGCGTCACCGTCTACGACCAACACGGCCAGGCCCACCGGGGCGTGGCCCTGATCGGGGCCGATGGCGTCAAGTCGGTGGTGCGCCAGCAGTTCGTGGGCGATCCGGCCCGCGTCACCGGGCATGTGGTGTACCGCGCCGTGGTCGAGAAAAAAGACTTTCCGCAGGACCTGCAGTGGAACGCCGCCGCCATCTGGGTCGGCCCCAACTGCCACCTGGTGCACTACCCGCTGCGCGGCGGCGAGCAGTACAACGTGGTGGTGACCTTCCACAGCCGACAGCAGGAGGAATGGGGGGTGACCGAGGGCAGCAAGGAAGAGGTGCAAAGCTACTTCCAGGGCATCTGCGCCAAGGCGCGCCAGCTGATCGATCTGCCCAAGAGCTGGAAGCGCTGGGCCACCGCCGACCGCGAACCGATTGGCCAGTGGACCTACGGCCGCGTCACCTTGCTGGGCGATGCGGCCCACCCCACCACCCAGTACATGGCCCAGGGCGCCTGCATGGCCATGGAAGACGCCGTGACCCTGGGCGAAGCCCTGCGGGTGCACCTGAACAACTGGCCCCAGGCCCTGGACATGTACCAGCGCGCCCGCGTGGCCCGCACCGCCCGCATCGTGCTCTCGAGCCGCGAAATGGGCCGCATCTACCACGCCAAGGGCGTGGAGCGGCTGGTGCGCAACGACCTCTGGCGTGGCCGCTCGCCCGAGCGCTTCTATGATGCGATGGAATGGCTCTACGGCTGGAACGTGGGCAATTGCCTCGATGCCGCAAAACACCCCTGAACACGGAGACCGGCGATGAACGACCTCGGACGACTCGAAGACCTGCCCAAGGACTATGTGCAGGACCTGCGCGAGAAGAACCTGGTGCCCCTGTGGCCCAGCCTGCGCGGTGTGCTGCCCCCCAAGGTGCCCACGCGCCAGACCCAAGCCACTTGCTGGGCCTACCGTGACATCAAGCCGCTGCTGCTGCAGGCGGGCGAGCTGACCCCGATTGAAAAAGCCGAGCGCCGCGTGCTGGTGCTGGCCAACCCCGGCCATGGCCTGGACAAAGTGCAAGCCTCGGCGGCCAAGTACCTGGGCATGCAACTGCTGCTGCCGGGGGAATGGGCACCCAGCCACCGCCACACCCCCAACGCGGTGCGCATGGTGGTCGAAGGCGAAGGCGCATGGACCACCGTGGACGGCGAGAAATGCCCCATGAGTCGGGGCGATCTGATCCTCACCCCCACGGGCCTGTGGCACGAACACGGCCACGACGGCAACGAGCCGGTCATCTGGCTGGATGTGCTGGACCTGCCCCTGGTCTATTACATGGAGGCCAGCTACCACATCAACGGCGAGCGCCAGACCGTGGTGCCCGGCCAGGGCGCCCAACAATACGCCCGTGGCGGCGTGGTGCCCTCGCATGTATTCGAGCGCAGCAAGAAGGCTTACCCCATGCTGCGCTACGCCTGGAAAGACGCCAAGGCCGCGCTCGAATCCCTGGCGGCAGACGATGCGGCGGTGGAGCAGGTGCAGGTCACCTACACCAACCCCGAAACCGGCAGCGACGCCGAAAACATCCTGGGCTTTTACGCCCTGATGCTGCGCCCCGGCCAAACCCTGCGCCTGCCTGCCCGCTCGCCCGCGCAGGTCTTTCATGTGATCGAAGGCGCTGTGCGGGCACAGATCGTGGCCAGCACCTTCACCCTGACCGAAGCCGACACCTGCTGCGCCCCGGGCTACGAAGCCGTGACGCTGACCAATCTGCAAGCGGACAAGCCCACGTTCATCTTCATCGCCGACGAATCGCCGCTGCACCGCAAACTGGGTGTGTACGAGAACCGCGGCTGACCTTTCATTTCCATTGCAAGCCATGACCTCTTACATCTTCAATCCCCCTGCCATCCCCTCCCTGCCCATCCGTGGTCAGCAGGAACGCTTCCCCATCAACCGCATCTTCTGCGTTGGGCGCAACTACCACGCCCACGCGGTCGAGATGGGCCGCCCCGTCGACAAGCGCGTGGAACAAGCCTTCTACTTCACCAAGTCGCCGCAGACCCTGGTGGAAAGCGGCACCACCGTAGCCTACCCACCGCGCACGAACAACTACCACTTTGAAATGGAACTGGTGCTGGCCATTGGCAAAGCGGGTTTCCGTGTGAGCGAAGACCGTGCACATGAGCTGGTCTACGGCTACGCCGCCGGCCTGGACATGACGCGACGCGACCTGCAGCTGGTGGCGCGCGACAAGGGCCGCCCCTGGGACACGGGCAAGGACATCGAACAAGGCGCGGTCTGCTCCGAGATCGTGCCCATGCCCGGCGTGGTGATCGAGCGCGGCGCGATCGCTTTGGAAGTCAATGGCCAAACCAAGCAGTCGTCCGATGTCGACAAGCTGATCTGGAACATCCGCGAAATCATCGCCGACCTCTCCACCTACTACCACCTGCAGCCCGGCGACCTGATCTACACCGGCACGCCCGAAGGCGTGGGCGCCGTGGTGCCGGGCGACCAGATCACCGGCCGTGTCGAAGGCGTCGCCGACATCGCATTGACCATCGGCGCGGCCGCGTAAACCGCTGGACGCAAGCGGTCTTTGGTTTTGTCACCTCAAACGAAGAACACATGAAGCTCTACAACTTCTGGCGCAGCGGCACCTCGCACCGCACGCGCATCGCGCTCCAGCTCAAGGGCCTGAGCACCGACTATGTGGCGGTGCACCTGGGCAAGGAAGAGCACCTCCAGGACGGCTTCAAGGCCATCAACCCCCAGAAGCTGGTGCCGGCACTCGACACCGGCAGCGAGGTGCTGATCCAATCGCCGGCCATCCTCGAATGGCTCGAAGAAAAGTACCCCACGCCCGCCCTGCTGCCCCGCGATCCGCAACGGCGCGCCCAGGTGCGTGCGCTGGCGGCCCTGGTCGGTTGCGACATCCACCCGATCAACAACCGCCGCATCCTCGAATACCTGCGCAAGACCTTTGGCGCCGACGACAAGGCCATCAACGCCTGGTGCGGCCACTGGATCACCGCCGGCTTTGACGCCTACGAAGCCTTGCTGGCCGCCGATCCCCTGCGCGGACGCTTCAGCCACGGCGACCGCCCCTCGCTGGCCGACTGCTACCTGATCCCGCAGATCGAAAGCGCACGCCGCTTCCAGGTGGACTTGTCACGCTGGCCGCTGATCCTCTCGGTGGAACAGGCCTGCATGGCGCTCGAAGCCTTTCAGAAGGCCGCGCCCAGCCAACAGCCCGACGCCGCCTGAAGCCCGACGGCATGCACGGGTTTGTTCGCCCGTCACAAGCTCAGGCAAAGGTCTCGCTGTCGACCTCGCTGTTGGCCTGCGCGTTGTAGCGGTTGCCGGTCACGGTGTCCTGGTTGATCAGGGCATCCAGGCGTGCCAGCAGCTCGGGCGCCAGCCGCACTTGCGCCGCCCCCAGGTTGTCGAGCAGGTGCGGCACCGAGCTGGTGCCCGGGATCGGCACCAGGTGTTCGCCCTGGTGCAGCAGCCAGGCCAGTGCCAGCTGGGCGGGGCTGCAGCCGGCTTCCTGCGCCAGCGCCATGTAGGGCGGCAGCAGCTGCAGGTTGTGGGTGAAGTTCTCTGGCGCAAAGCGGGGCATGTGGCGACGGATGTCGCCGGGCGCGAAAGCGGCGACATCGAGCGGACCGCACAAAAAACCCCGGGCCACCGGGCTGAACGGCACAAAGCCCACCCCCAGCTCCTGGCAGGCGGCGAGCATCGCAATCTCGGGATTGCGGGTCCACAGGGAATACTCGTTCTGCACCGCCGTGATGGGGTGCACGGCATGCGCCTTGCGCAGGGTGGCGGCCGAGACTTCGGACAGGCCAATGGTCTGGATCTTGCCGGCCCGCACCAGGTCACTGAGGGCGCCGACACTGTCCTCGATAGGCACTTTCTTGTCCCAGCGGTGCAGGTAATACAGGTCAATCACCTCGGTCTGCAAACGGCGCAGCGCGTCTTCGCAGGTCTGGCGGATGGTTTCGGGGCGCCCATCGATCACGCGCACCGGAGTGCCGTTGCCCGGGTCCACCCCCTGCATGCCGCATTTGCTGGCGAGGGTGATGTGGCGGCGGTGCGGCTTGAGGACCTGGCCGAGCAAGGTTTCGTTGGCTCCAAAACCATACAGGGCGGCGGTGTCGAAAAACGTCACCCCCGCATCGAGGGCGGCCAGCAGCACGCGTTCGCCCTGCTCGCGTGAAACGGGGGGACCATAGGCGTGGCTGAGGTTCATGCAGCCCAGGCCAATGGCGCTGACGGTGAAGGGGCCCAGTCGTCGTGTGTGCATGACGCCATCTTAGCCCCTGCCCGTCAGGCTCAGACACCCGCCTGGCGCCCCGACCCGGCCGATCCCGCGCCCATGCCCGCCGTGCGCCACCACAGTTCGCCATCCTGATGCGGCAGCGCGAGGCCAAGGTCCTGGCCATGGGCGTGCAGCAGCTGCGCCATCTGGCGGTGGCTCTCGGTGATGTCGACCATGACCATGCGGTTTTCCTCACCGTTTTCGTCCACCGTGGCATCGAGCCTGACCACCGCTGCCGGGCTGCGCGCAGCCGGCAGCAGACCGAGCTCGCAGTGGCGACGGCACTTGCCGCTGAGCACCTCGCGGTGGAAGCGCTCAAAAGCCTCGCGCGACTCGGGCTGCAGGAAATCCACAAAGCGGTACTGTCGGCACTGGGAGCGGGGGATGCCCAGCTGAATGGCCGCCGCCATATTGGTCTCGAGCAGGCGCCCCTGGCTGTCCACGCTGAGCAGCCCGACCGGTGCGAAGTCGTAGATATCGGCATAGCGGCCCCTGGCCTGGGACTGCGCCTGCACCTGCGGCGCCAGAGGGGCCTCGTCCGCTTCTTCGGCGTCGGATGCGGTCCAGCCAGCCAGGCCCACGCCGGCTGGTGCCTGCGCCTGCAAGGGCGTCTGCCACAGCTGTTGCTGGTCCTGCTCGATCTGTGAGAAACATTCGCACACATGGCTGCGCAAGGCCTGGGGGTCGTCGATGGTGAGCCGGCCCCGGCTGGTGGTGAGGCAGCCGGCCGCCTGCAATTGGCCTGCGGCCTGGGTGATGGACTCGCGCCGGACCCCCAGCATGTGGGCAATCGTCTCGTGGGTGGCCTGCACCTGGGGCGATGCCGTGACCGTCTGGTGCACCAGCAGCCAGGTGCTCAGGCGTTGCAGCACCGAATGGTGCAGGCTGCAAACCACGCCCTGCGCCATCTGCACCATCAGGCTCTGCACATAGCGCAAGGCCATGGCCTGCAGGGCCGTGGAACGCTGCAGCGCGTTGCCGAAGGCCGCGGCCGGCAGGCGATAGGCCAGACCGGGGCGCAGCACGACCGACTGCAGGGCCGCGCCGGTGCCACCGAGCACGGCCGCCATGCCCACCAGCCCCTCACGCCCGATCAGGGCCAGTTCGGACATCTCGCCGTCGCGCGTGGTGGACACCAGCGTGACCGCACAGCTGACGGGAAAGTGCACATGCCCGTGGTGGGCACCTGCCGCCTCCAGCACCTGTCCGGCCTGCAGCTGCACCGACTCGAACTGTGCGGCCAGGGGCATGTAGTCCGCCAAGGGCAGGGCCCCCAGGATGCGGTTGGCGCGTGCGGAGTCTTGGGCGAGCCGGTTCATGACAGGCTCCCGCAGAAGACAGGGCCTGACGCAGGCGACGCAGGCGTGGGCTGGCCCGGCGCGGCGCAGGCGGGCGATTCGGCCGGAGGGAACAGGGCATGCCACTCCTCCTCGCTGAGCAGGCAGGGCCTGGGGACAGGCGCAGGGCGCGGCAGGCGGCCAATCGGGCCAGGACGGGGGGCAGAAGGGTTCAACATGGCATGGCCTTTGGAATGGCAATCGGGTTGTCCATGCTCGTGAGCGCCGCGCCCGGCGTCCATCCACCGGACGGTCAGTTCGGCTTGACCGCATGGTCTACACCGCCTGGCCAGGGCTGCGCCGGTGTGGCAGCCCACTGACGGGCGCCCGCCCGGCGCGGACGATGCCAAGCCTTGCGAGGAGGCCTCCCCCATGCGTCCTGACCTGCCAGGTCCTGTGCTTGTCCGGACCTCGGCCCTGCACCGCCGGAGCACACCATGAGCCAGCCCTGGATCCCCCTGACCGCGCTTTGCGTGGGCGCGCTGATCAGCCTGCCCCGCTCACTGATGCCGCCCAGCGTTGCGGCGTTTGAAGAGACCGGGCAGGCCCTGCAGCGGAGCATCCCGCTTGTGCAGGCCGAAGCACCGCAGGTGGTGCCATTGCAGGATTTGTCGAACCCGCCCCCGCAAGGCCGCACGGTTCAATGGGATGCGCAGGCCCCCGACGAAGACGGCATGGCCAGCCTGCATGCGCAAAGCACCGACAGCCTGGCCGGCATGACTTGGCTCTTGCCCCGGGGCATCCAGGCGCTGCACCTGCGCGAAGGCCAGGCCCAGCTCATCGAAGAGCCCCATCAATGGCGTGTGGTCGCTGGCGATGTGCACCGGCTCGCGGTGCACTGGCAACAGCGCCCCCCCGCCGAGCCGCCGGTCAATTGACCAGACCAGGCGGGGTGAGCACGCCGTAGTTGGGCCCCACACCGCCCGAGAGCGCGGTGCTGCAGCGGTTGCTCATTTGCACCTGAACATATTTCTGTCCACTGTTGGCATCCAGGATGCGCAGGCAGGCAAAGCCGGTGATCGGGGACAAGGCATGGTTATCGGTCTGGGTGACGGTGGGCACCACCACATACTCGCAGCTGCGGTCACCGGCGGCGCTGCAGGCTTTGGTGGTCTGGTAAAGCGTGGCTTTGGTGCCGGGCTCGATCCAGATGTTCTGGCCCAGCGCCAGCTCGACCGGGTTGCCCTGCGCGATCAATTGCCGGATGGTCGCCACATCGTTCTTGTCCTCCAGCAAGGCGCTCCATTCGCCCGAAGAACACAGCCCGTAGTGGTAGCCCGAACCGATGTTGAACACATAGGGTTGACCGGTGGCCGGGTCCAGCCGCGGGGCCGGCGGGTACACGCTGCCGTTCCAGTAGGTGTCGTACAGGCATTGCGCCATCGCCAGCGGGAACAGACCGCCAGGCAACATCAGGCCCGGGCTGTTGGGCGCCGCCACCGCCGTGACCTGCTGCCCGATGCCCAGCACCTGCCAAAAGCGTGCAAAAAAGGTCCGCACCGGCCCCTGGTTATGCCCCTCCTGCTTGCGCAGCGTCACGGCCACGGCCGGCGCATCCCAGACGGTGGGCGTGAACGGCAGAGGCTGCAAGCCCGCAGGCTGCGCCTTGAGGTTCCAGTATCCGGTTTGCACCTGGGCGTCCGTCAACGGTTGGCCTGCAGCGCTGTTCAAGCGGACCGACTGCTGGGCCTTGCTGACCGCATCGCTCCAGCGCAGGGTGCCGGTGGCGCTGTCCACCAGCGCATGGGCCCCCGCCAGTGCAGCGGCATCGGCATCGTTTTGCATCTCGCTGCGCACCACATACACATAGGCCAGGTCGATGGCGAAGGCCGCGCTGGCCACCAGCACGGGCAGCATCAGGGCCACCAGCAGGGCGACCGCGCCGCGCTGCTGTGGGGCATGCGCTTGGAGGGGCGGCTGGGGGCTGTTCATTCGTGCACCATGACGGTGGTGGCGCGGATCACCCAGGGGGCGCCCAGCGCCTGCATCAGGCTGCCCAAGGCAATGCCCTGAAAGGTGTACTGGACACTGACCTGCAAGGTGTTGGGATAGGCCGCAGGGCTGGACTGCAAGACCGTCACCTGGGGCGGCGAAGAAGGCATCAGACTGATCAGGGACGATTGCGATCGCTGCAAGACGATGGCGCTGATTTCGCTGGTGCTGAGCTTGGGGCTGCGCAGCACGATGCCGGCACGGGCCCCTTCGCGGCTGGCGTGCGTGAGGACCGCCTTGTCGTAAAGGGCCAGCCCCATCTCGACAACGCCGAGCAGCATGGCCAGCAAGAGCGGCAACACCAGCGCAAATTCAACCGCGGCCGCACCCCGCTCGCGCTCAGGACGCGCGCCCGCCGGGCGCCTGGCCACGCCAGCGAGGCGCCGGCTCACAAGAACAGACAGATCAGCCATCACAACAACTCCTGGTTTTTGGAGGCACGAGCTTATGCAGGCCCGGCACGGCCTTCGGTGTGTTGCAGCACCCCCTGCGTGGCGTGCCACGGCCACTGCGTCTGCCAGCCCACGGACACAGACAGACCCTTTGCCTAGAGTGCAAGCGTGCCTTTGCATGACAGGGTGGCAAAGGC
>JACCDK010758284.1_pt1 | contig 18279 bp, 16 predicted proteins | sample 7445871 | NCBI WGS metagenome assembly JACCDK01 (sample SAMN15323436, study PRJNA562643) | freshwater metagenome | isolation source: river surface water | place: USA:Blue River Watershed | collected 2017-08-15
CCCCAATATACCCTGCCTCACCGCAAGCCTCCGAGCCTGCAGACCTTGTCAAAGTTAGTCTGTAGCCATGGATTCCAATGGTTCTGGCCGCATCGACTGGAATGTTTGGCTGCGCGAAATTAGAGAAATTGGTTTCACTAACGCCCTCTTGAACTTTGAGCCAAACAATGTTGGGCAGATTGATCTCGAGCGTGCGCATCCTGGCGGTTTGGCACAGTTGGCAGCGGCTCGCACCGGAGTTCTCTCTAACCTTTTTCGCGACCCACTGGCTTTTTCGCGAGCCTACTCGGCAGCCAAACGCATCAAACAGCGCGCCGAAATTCTAGATTCGCAGTTCGGCATCAAGTGTCTCAGCTTGGTTGGCGGGCTGGTCAATCTTGAACACGATGGCTTCGACCTAGCGCTACCGATATTAATTTGGCCTTTGTACCTCGATCGCAAGACGGATGATTTCGAGTTGCGGCTTGGCGAACATCCGAGAGTTAACCCAGGTCTGGTCGAGGCCTTAGAAGTCAGCTATGGCGCGAAGGTTGATGAAGCTCATCTACTGTCGTTGCTTGATGCCGGTGCAGATTTGTTGCCGATTTCGGTGCTTGAATACTTGGCGAATCTTGCCGGTCCGACGGCGAATCTTGAGACTCGCCGAATTCTCGCTGTGGGAACTTTTGCGACTGAGTCAATCGAATTGCACGCTGACGTAAAGCAAAACGAAACACCGCTTCTTCGGGCCTTGGCTGGGTTGCAAACCGACCGGCAAACCGTTGAGATCGCTGCGGGCGCGAGTGACACGCTCATCATTACCGATGCCGACATTCATCAGCGAACCGTGGTGGCGCGTGCCGTAGCTGGAGACAGTTTCGCGGTCGAAACCCTGCCCGGCTGCGGCTACACCCAGACTGTCGTCAACACGATTGCTGGATTGGTTACGGCCAACAAGCGTGTTCTGGTCGTGGCCCCACGCCGCCAAACTTTGAGTGAGCTCGCTGACCGATTCGCAAGCCTTGGGCTTGGCGGCCTTGGTGTTCGGTCGGAGTCCACCTGGTTCGATGTGATCGCGGCAATCAGCCGTAACGAGAAAGCCGCCGCTTCGAACTTGGATGCTGCGCTTGAAGCTCGCGCAACGGCCGAGTCAAACGTGAGCGAGTATCTCGACCTGCTAGACAAGCGAGACGAAAAGGTTGGCCTGTCTGTTTCAGAGAGCTTGGTAGCGCTGGCAAAACTTAGCCTCATGGCAAGAGCGCCGCAGACAAGCGCCCGTATCAAACCGCAGCATTTGCTCGATGAGTCTCACAGAGCTCGGGCACTTGAACTTCTTTACCAGGCTCACGATCTGGGCGAGTTTAAATTCGCAGCCTCTGACACAGCCTGGTTTCAGGCGAAATTTGAGACTCAAGATCAAGTCGATGAAGCCCTTGAGTTGGCAAGTCGTCTCGAAAAAAGCGTTTTGCCGGAACTCACCAACCAGCTCGACTCATTCATCCGCAAGGCTCACTTCAGATCTGCTGCCACGGTCGAAGACTGGGGCGTGTACCTCAGGCTATTTGTAGGCTTGCGAGAATCGCTCGCTCGCTTTGTGCCAGAAGTGTTTGACCGGCCTCTTGACGAACTAATCGCAGCAACCGGCCCGAGAACCGCTAAGTCCGAACTCTCTGGCTCGAGTCGTCGTCGCCTCAAGAAACTTGCCAAAGAATACATTCGACCCGGCATGAGCGTTGGAGATCTTCACGGCGCTCTCATTGCAGCAAATGAGCAGCGACAGGCTTGGCAGCAATACTCCCTCAATCAGAACAAACCCGAGGTTCCTCTGGGCATCAACGAGGCTCTGATTGCATATCAAAACTTCGTGACCGATCTCGGCTCACTTCAGTCGCATGTTGATGATGACGCTTCGGCCAAGCCACTTTTGAAAATGCCACTTACGGAACTCGCACAATCTCTTTCATCGATGGCTTCAGATCGAGAACCTCTCGAAAACCTTGAGGCAAGAAACAATCTTCGTGAACAATTGCGCGAGCAAGGCATCTCGGCCCTAGCGCGTGATTTAGCGAATCTCAAGGTGAAGCGCGAACATCTTGCTGCAGAACTAGACCTCGCTTGGTGGCAGTCTGCACTCGAATACTTGGTAGCACGCGATGCGACGGTCATGAAGTACACCGCAGAGCAAATTGATTCGATTGAAGAAGATTTTGCGGCGTCTGACAACAACGTGAACATTGAGTCCCGGTTGCGATTGGCTCATGAGCTCTCGGTGAAATGGCATAACGCTCTCGCTGAACACACAGAGCAGGCCACAAACTTGAAAGCATTGTTGCGCACCAAGCAGGCAACCTTCAAGGCACTCAGAGCGGCCGCTCCAGACATCTATAGCCAGCTCGTACCCGTGGTTATGACATCGCCTTACACGGTCAGCCGTGAACTCACCGAAGATAGATTCGATGTCGCTCTAATCTTGGATGCCGCCGGAACAACGGTTGCCGAAAATTTAGCCGCGCTGCAACGAGTGGACCAGGTTATAACGTTTGGCGATGAGGCCATTGCAGCACCTGACGGCTTCGAAGTAGAGTGCCATGAGTTTTCGTTAAAACGTGAACGCGTTGTGCCATCGGTGCAGTCAGCCGTCGGTTCCGGGCATGATCTTGTGGTGTTGAAGAAATCATGGCGACCAAATGGTCAAGCGCTGGGAACTTTAATCAATCGAGAGTTCTATCAGAATCGCATTTTGTTTGCACCAACCGCTGCAGAATTCTTGGGCAACCCAAACCTATTGATTGAAATCATCACTTCGGGTATCGGTTCCAGCACCAAGGGAACCAGTGCTGTAGAAAGCCCAGATGCCGAAGTAGATCGGGTGATTGCACTTGTGCTTAAGCACGCTGCAGAGCAACCCGAAGATTCGCTTTTGGTTGCGACAGCATCCAAGTTGCATGCCGATCGCATTGACCAGGCGCTGAGGATAGCGCTGAAGTCGAAGCCGGAACTCGAAGAATTCTTTGACTCACACGGCCGCGAAAAATTCGAGGTCACATCAGTGGCATCGCTATCGCACCGAGTTGCCGATCGCGTGATTTTTTCGATCGGGTTCGGCACCGATGGCGAGGGTCGAGCTCCAGCGGTGATCGGGGAGCTCGGAGGCCCAGCTAGCCGAAGGCACTTGGCAAACCTGCTGGTGAGTGCTCGGAGCAGCATCACGGTAGTGAGTTGCTTCGGCTCAGAAAAGCTGCAACAGGGTGGTCCGTTAAACATCAACAATCTTCTAGCCGAGGTTTTGGACGGTTCGAAATTGTCGCCAGGTGAAGAGTCTGATGAAGATCCGTTACTGAAAGATTTGTCATTGAGACTAGCCAAACTCGGGGCACGCGTTGAGTTGAATCTAGGCGGCCAAATACCTCTAGCGGTGAGCTATGCCAACAAAGCCCTAGCTGTCTTGCCAGACTGGAACTTGGCTGGCGATTCGATCTCTGAGCGCATCAGGCTTCGCCCAGCTTTGCTAAGGGCAATGGGGTGGCGAGTGGTTCGGGTTCATACCTTCGAACTCTTCGCAGACCCAGAGGCCCTAGCGATTCGAATCGGTGAATCTTTGGGCATGCAGCTCACCAAACGCCCACAAGCTCTGTTCGATGTGCCCGCTTTCGATGAGTCAGATGAAGCTTGGGGAGATCGAGCCGAATCCAACGATTCTAGGCTCAAGAACGACAAGCCACCGCACTGGGGCTAGAGCTACTCGGAACTAGACGAAGGTTTTGCAGAATCGGTTTTATAAAAACCTGGGCCCTTAAACCTGACGCCCACATTGCCAAAGACTTTTCTTAAATCGCCCGCACATTTCGGGCACTCTGTCAAAGCAGAATCGGTAATCGATTGCTGAGCATCAAACTCGTGCCCACACTTTTTGCAGGCATAAGAATATGTTGGCAATGGTTTTCTCCGTTGGCTTTTGAATTTGATTCTTATTCGATTTTACGTCAGTCGAGTTTGTGAACACCCGAGCAGCAGGCCACGTAGTCAACTTTGAGATCGTGGGCCTCGTGAGGAATCTCTTCAAACACTTCTTCGTCGTGCACCAGCGCAATTATTGGCACTCGGCTCTCTAGTTCCGCAAGCGCTCGGTCGTAGAAGCCGCGTCCCTTGCCAAGCCTGTTGCCCTCGGCATCCACCGCCAATGCTGGCACCAAGACTGCATCAACTTGAAGCGGTTCAGCCGGCCCGGTCGGCTCTAGAATTCCGAACTCGCCCTCGGTTAGTTCATCCCAGTTAAAAATCGCCCACTCAAGATCGTCTTTCACAACTCGAGGCACCAAAACCTGAATGCCAACCTGTTCGCAAACGTCTAGGAGCAAATCTGTGCAAGGTTCATCATCGAGCGCAATGTAGGCCGCAATCTTGCGAACGTTCTGGTCAGCCAGAAACATCACCAAATGCTCATCGTGCTCGTCTTCACAAAAGTGACCTTCTTGCTTCGATTTGCGCGCGGCTCGAATTGTGCTGCGCAGGGCAGTCTTCGCTTGTTTGGCTTCTGAATCGGTCATGCGACTAATCTTGCCATCGTGGCTATGAATTTTGCTCTCACTCACGACGCGGTTCGCCTGCGCCTCGTGAAAATGCGCGACGTCAAAGCGCTGGAGCGATTGATTCTTGGAAATCGAGGTTGGCTTCGGCCTTGGGAAGCTACGTTGCCCAACGCACCGCAGAGCTTTGACATCAAAGCGATGGTTCGAGGGTTACTCAGGCAAGGCGATGATGGTTGGGGTTTTCCGTTCGTCATCGAGGTTGACGGCGAGCTTGCCGGCCAGCTCAACGTTGCGAACGTGCTGTACGGCTCGGTATCGAATGCCGTAATCGGCTACTGGGTTTCGCCTGCTGTCGCTGGTCGCGGAGTCGCGCCAACTGCTGTGGCGTTGGTAACCGACTATTTGTTCAACCAAGTTGGTTTGCATCGAGTCGAGATCGCTATTCGCCCTGAGAATGTAGCGAGCCTGCGAGTCGTGCAAAAGTTGGGGTTCCGCTTCGAGGGGTTGAAGGAACGCTACATTCACATCAATGGTGATTGGCGCGACCACTACGTCTTTGCCCTGACTCGCGAAGAGGTAGACGGCGGCGTTTTGAACCGATGGCTTCGAGGAAGAGTGCCGGCGATTGCCTACCCATTTGATGCTAAATCTAAACACACCGAGCCAAATGCCTAGGGTCAATTAATTCGGCTCATATCTTTAGAGTTATGAACTTAACTTCGATGTCTGGTGGGCTAATGCTCGCTGCACTCGCTGCGGTTTGGTTCTTAATGTTTTTACCTTCTTGGATGTCGCGCACGAGCGAACGCGAGAAATACCGCGAAGAGCTTGCCTTGACTAAACAGAATCAGGCCGAGACGGTCGCGAGTCTTTCGAAATCTGAACAGCAACGGGTCGCAAGCTCGGCGAGCAAGGCTCTCTTGCTGAAACGCGTAACTCTTTTCGTTGGGCTGCCGGCTATCGCTGGGTTGTCTTGGACTCTTGCAATCTTGGCCACAAATCCCGAACTTTTAATTTGGTCTATCGCCAGCGCTGGAGTGGCTACCGCCGCCATCATTGTCAATCGTCTTGCTCACCGGTCTTACTTGGGGGCGCTCGATTCTTCTCGTGTAATTCGCAGTCGTGCCGCTCAACGACGAGCCACCGTTTCTCTTCCAGATCGCAACAAACAGTCATCCGCGCCTGAAAAGGAAGCCGAGACTCGAGATCCTCGCTCCTGGACCTCGCCCGGCTTGCCTCGGCCACTCTACAGAGGCTCTGATGGTGCCATCGAGCAAGTGGCTTTTGCTGAGGTTATTGAGATCAAACCCGCAGCTGCCGACGAGGCAGCAGTCGAAGTTGAACAATTCTTGGGTGGCGCGGCCCTTGATGAAATTTTGAAGCGCCGCCGAGCCAACGGCTAATTCTTCCACCTAGTTACATTTCACCGTTCGAGCGGTAAACTTTAGTGAATCCCAAAATTCCATGTAGGAGAAAACTGTGAGCATTTTTGACCGCGTTAAGAAGGTCTTCAAGAAGAACGCCCCTGGCATTGCCAAGGCAACCACCGAACTAGCCGCCGACATCGCCAAGGAGAGCGCTGAAGTGTTCGAAGAGGTAAAGGCGAAGGCTGAAGTTGCTGCCAAGAAGGCTGGCAAAGAGGCCGGACGCGTCGCCAAAGACGTCGAGAAGAAAACCGGTGCAGCCGTAAAGACTGCAACCAAGGCAACCAAGGCTGCTGCAGCTAAAGCAGTAGACGTTGCTGAAGATGTGATCGAAGGCGCGATGAAGGCCGCCACGAAGAAGCCTGCTGCCAAGCCAGCTGCGAAGAAGCCTGCCGCCAAGAATCCTGCTGCCAAGAAGGCTGCTCCTAAGGCTGCTGCGAAGAAGCCAGCCGCTAAGCCTGCCGCCAAGAAGCCTGCTGCGAAGCCAGCTGCCAAGAAGCCAGCTGCCAAGAAGGCTGCTGCGAAGCCTGCTGCGAAGAAGCCAGCCGCTAAGCCAGCTGCGAAGGCTGCTGCTAAGCCAGCCGCTAAGCCAGCCGCTAAGCCAGCCGCTAAGCCAGCTGCTAAACCAGCTGCGAAGGCTGCTGCCAAGCCAGCCGCCAAGAAGCCAGCTGCTAAGAAGTAACTAACAAAAGTGGAGGACCCCGGTGAGTAATCATCGGGGTCTTTTCTTTGGTTAGGCTTTGAAAGGTTGGCATAGGAGCTTCGGTGATTGAAAAAGCAAAAGATGGACTCGGTGCCGCCTTCAACAGGCTTTTCTCGGCTTTCGCGCTCATCAAGTTGTCTGATGGTCTAATCGCCGCTGCATCACCTCTACTTGCACTCCAGCTAACCCGAGACCCGTTTCTCATCGCCCTCACCGGCGCTCTCTACATGCTCCCGTGGTTGCTGTTCGCCATTCCGGTCGGCACACTTCTAGACCGCATCGATCGCCGTGTAGCTTTGTCGGTCACGGCCATGGTGCGTGCATCCGTCGCGAGTTTGCTCTGCGCCTCAATCTTTTTCGACTTCATCAACATTGGCCTGCTTTACTTCGTGATTTTCGTGGTGGGCATATGTGATGTGGTCTCAGACACCGGCCTACAGTCACTGATTCCCACAGTGCTTCCTCACTCAAAACTTGAGCGCGGCAATTCACGGATGCAGGCTGCAGAAACCGTTTTAAACGGGTTTATCGGCACACCCTTGGGCTCGGTGTTATTCACGCTGATGGCGGCCTTGCCATTCTTGTTCAACTCGGTCGGTTTCTTTGTGGCCGCTTTGGTAATCGCCGCGATTCCCCGAGACATGATTGCCGTTTCGGTGCTTGCCAAGAGAGAGCGCTCCGCCTTTGTCTCTGAAATGAGGGCTGGAATCAGATACCTCATCAATGACAAGAAGCTTTTACGCCTCGTGCTCACAACCGCAGCCATGGGTATGTGTTTCACCTTGTCGAACGCAACTCAGGCACTGTTCTTAGTCGAAGAGCTTGGTGTGGCAGAGGCGGCGTTTGGTTCGGTTCTATTGGCAGGCGGTTTTGGAGCCGTGGCTGGAGCTTTTTTCGCCTCTCGAGTCTCGAAGCGCTGGGGTAGAGGTACCGCCCTCGCTACCGGCATCACAATCACCACCGTTTTCGATCTGCTGCAAGGCTTTGTTCCAGACGTCTTCGCGTTCATGGCTGCCATGGCGGTCGGTGGTTTCGGCGTATCGCTCTGGAACATTCTGCTGATGAGTCTCTATCACACCCTTATTCCAAATGAGATTTTCGGCCGCATTCACGGCACCCGAAGAACACTGGTTTGGGGCCTCATGCCGATCGGCGCACTGATTGGTGGCAACCTGGCCAAGATCGATCTGCGAATGCCCTACCTAGTTGGCGGAACAATAGCCACGCTGATTGCGATTTTCTCGTTCAGGTTTATCAAGGCCCTCGGTGACGAGTCGAACAAACCCGACAAGCCAGTGCTCTAATCAGCGGCTATTTTTGCGGGTCAGAAACCACGTAGGCAACCGCAGCACTAAGGCTCGGATGTTCGAACTCAAAGCCCGTGCTCTGCAAACGAGTTGCTGTCATCTTCTGACTGCAAAGCAGCAGTTCGTCAGCCGCCTCTCCGATTAGCAAACGCATCGCGAAGGCGGGCACACGCAAGAGTGCGGGCCTGCGAGCGGCTTTGGCCAGAGCTTCCACCATTTGTTTACAGGTCGCAGCCTCTGGAGCAGTGATGTTGTAGGCACCCGAAGCGTTTTTGTCATTCATGAGGTGGATGATCGCTCGCGCCTCATCGACCACGCTGATGAACGCCCACCACTGTTTGCCCGAGCCGAGTGCTCCGCCAATACCCAACCGGATGAGCGGCATCAGCTTGCCGAGCGCACCAAGTTTTCTCGACATCACCATGGTGGTGCGCAACAGCACAACTCGAGTTTGAGCCTTACTTGCCTCTTGCTCCCATTGGGCAGCGAGGTCACTCAGAAAGCCTTCGCCCTTCGGCGTCGATTCGTCGACCAGTTCATCGCCTCGTTCACCGTAGAAACCCGACGCCGAGCCACTTAGCAGCACCTTCGGCTTATTGCTTGCCTGGTTGATTGCGGCGACCAGAGTTTTAGTTGAATCGAGCCGCGAAGAGGTGAGTTCGGACTTGTACTTTTTGGTCCAAGGAATCTTGCCGGTGGTGGCTCCGCCTAGATTGACCACAGCGTCCACAGTTTCGATTACGCCGGGAGTCAGAAAACCGCTCGCGGGGTTCCATTCGACTTCGTCAGAGCTTTTTGCGGTGCGCCTTACGAGGCTGAGCGGTTCGTGGCCCAGGGCTCGAAGCTGGGACTTTAGCTCGGTGGCGATTAGGCCACTGGCGCCCGAAATTAGCACTCGCATTTTTGTCTCTGTTCTTTGGGTTGCATTGTTACTAAATGTTGCCGAGAGCGGATTATTCCGAGCGTAAAGTTGTTTACTTTCCGTATGAACTCAATGATGAATGTTGATCTCACCGTATGGCTCGTGACCATCGGTGTCTTGGTGGCTGTAATCGTTTTCGATCTGGTTTATCAGATTCGCCACCCGCATGAGCCCACCTTCAAGGAATCGGCGATCCAAAGCGCCATCTATATGGGCCTCGCTTTAGCCTTCACCTTTGTGGTCGGTAACCTTTGGGGCGGTCAATACGCCGGTGAATATCTAGCTGGGTTCATCACAGAAAAGAGCCTTTCGGTTGACAACCTCTTTGTCTTCTTGATCATCTTCACTCAATTTGCTGTTCCACGCGCGCTGCAGAGTCAGGCTCTGCTAATCGGCATCGTGGTAGCCCTGATTCTTCGAGGAATCTTTATCGCAGTTGGTGCCGCAGCGATTGCGGCTTTCTCTTGGGTCTTCTACCTCTTCGGAGCCTTCCTCATTTACACCGCCGTGATGTTGATCTGGGACACCTTCCACGAGGCACACGATGACAAGGTGCCTGGCGGCAAGCTGATGCAGATAGTCAAACGCTTTTACCCAACAGTCGACGAGTTCCACGGCACCAAACTAACAATCGTTCAGCAGGGCAAGCGCTACCTAACGCCACTCATGCTCGTGATGATTTCCATTGGTGCAACCGATGTACTCTTCGCTCTGGACTCGATTCCAGCCGTTTACGGTCTGACCGACGAGGCCTACATCGTTTTCACGGCTAACGCGTTCGCGCTACTCGGTCTGAGACAGCTCTACTTCTTGCTCAGCGGATTGATGCAAAGACTGAAATACCTGGGTGTTGGTCTTTCGATCATCCTCGCCTGGATTGGTGTGAAGCTGGTCAACCACGCACTTCACAAGAACGAGTTGCCGTTTATCAACGGTGGCGAACATGTCGAAATCATTCCTGAAATTACTACCGAGGTTTCGCTGGGCGTAATCATCGTTACCCTGATTGTCACGACCGTAGCAAGTTTGCTGGTTACCCGAGACAAACCCGCGAAAATCTAGAAAGTTCTAGGGTCTGGGCCGATTCGCTGACCATCTTCGAGAAGGTCAATGGCGGCCATCTCTTCACGACTGAGCTCGAAGTCAAAAACGTCTAGGTTTTCAGCCAAACGCTCTGGGTTAGACGACTTCGGAATCACAAGATTGCCCAGTTGAACGTGCCAGCGCAAGATGATCTGGGCCGGCGTCTTCGAGTGAGCTTCAGCGGCCGCCACAATCGCAGTCGCTTCGCTCTTCTGCCCACGTGCCAATGGTGACCAGGCTTCGGTGGCAATGCCGTGGTTGGCGTTGAACGCCCTAATCTCGGACTGATTCAAGCCAGGATGCAGTTCAACCTGGTTGAGCGCCGGTGCGACCTGCGCCTGCTCTAGTAACGGCTCGAGGTGCTCGGGGTGAAAGTTTGAAACTCCGATCCCGCGAACTTTGCCACTCTCTAGTGCGTGTTCAAGCGCCTTCCAGGTTTCGACAAACTTGCCCAACTTCGGGTTTGGCCAGTGAATCAAGAGCATGTCGACATAACCGATGTTCAGGCGCGCGAGAGACTCGTCGATCGCCTCGAGTGCGTTGTCGTATCCGTGTCGGTCATTCCAAATTTTGGTGGTGACAAAAACCTCTTCACGCTCAACGCTTGAAGCGCGGATGCCTGCCCCGACCTCTTGCTCGTTATCGTAAAGGGCCGCGGTGTCTATCCTTCGGTAACCGAGGTCGATGGCAAGTTTGACCAGGTCGACCGCAATGTCTTGGCCGACCTTATATACGCCAAGCCCGAGTTGTGGAACGAGTTGCCCGGAGTTCAGTTGAATCAGCGGGTTTTTGTCAACGCTAAAACTCACGATGCACTCCATGGTCCGAAGACTGGGTTCCACTCGTCGATTGCTCTCTCGCCGATGTAGCCAGCGATATCAAACGGGTCTTGGTCGAGAAGCTCGGCAACCTCGGCTACCGAATCAGCACGCACGATTAGCAACGCTCCGGGGCGGTCAACCATGGGCCCGCTAGCCAGCAAAATCTGCTTTTCGAGCAGGTCCTTAAAGAACGCTCGATGAGTGGGTCGAATCTCGGCTAATTCGGCTTCGCTAGCCGAGTAGGCGTAGGTAACTGCAAAAGTCGCCATTATTTTTCATCCTCTTGGTCGCGGTTTGAAATCACCGGCGTGAACTTAGCCGAAAGTAGGGCAACAAGAACAGCTCCACCACCCATAACTACAGCTACAAACAGAGCCGCCTCGGGAGCGATTAGGTCGATCGAGAATCCGGCAATCGCCGCAGCACCCGCGTAGCCAATCATTTGACCGCTGCCGACCCAGCCGTAGGCCTCAGGAGCATCCGCTGTCTTTACCGAAGCGCCGATAATGGCACCGAGTAATCCAAGCGCAGGGGCGATGCCCAGGCCGGCGATGAACCAGGCGATGCTCACCCAGATCGCTGATTCTGGTGCAATGAAGACCATCGCAAAGCCAACGAAAACTACCAACAGGTAGCGCGAAAGCGCCCAGCGAGTTCTGCTCCGGTGCCCGAAGAGGAATCCGCCGAGTAAAGAGCCTAGCGACAGAACACCAACGATGATGCCTGCCGTCGCCTTATCGGTAAACAGCGCCACTGTTCCAATTTCGACGCCAGAGAAAGAGCCAATCAGCAAGGCTCCGATGATGGCGTTGGAAACCACGATTCGACTGCGAAGTACACCGCCGAGTCGCCGCTTTGACTTCGGAATTTCTACGCTTCGAATCTCTCGGTTTGACGAAAACCAAATGGCACCAATGATTTGAATGAGACCCATGACCACAATGCCCACTGTGGTGTTGGTAAAGGCCGCGATGAACGTGGCCGTGACTGGACCGAAAATCCAGATGACTTCTTGCAAGGTTGCGTCTAGGGCATACAGCGTGCCCATTTGCTTGCGTTCAACCAGCATCGGGTAAATGGTTCTAACGGCCGACTGAATAGGTGGGCTCGATAAACCGACCAAGAGGCACAAAATCGCCAAAACCTCGGCTGGCAGCGGCGCTAAGCCGATTACGAAAATGGTTGTAGCGCTTATGCCCGCCGAAACCAGAAGCGTGCGACGAACACCCCAGCCGCCCATCCAGCGACCTAGAAGCGGTCCTGAAACTGCGACGCCAACGGTCTCGAGCCCGAGGGCCAAGCCGGCAAGTGCGTAAGATCCCGATATTTGCTGAATGTGGAGCACGAAGGCAAGGCTCATCAGACCGAACGGAAAGCGCGCAAAAAGTTGCGATGAGACCACTCGCAGCACGCCAGGGCGCGAAAGAACTTGCATGTAGGTGGCCATGAATCCAGCCTACCTTGACGTCAGCGGGAGGTTAGCGGGGCGTCAATCGGAGGTTGTGGGGGAGTCGGTAGAGAGCGCGGGCGAGCAGCGAGGCTAGATCCAGCTCGGAATCCACATGTGCAGACGCCACCACCAATACGGCGTTTCGATGCCGATCCATATGGTCAAGAAGAACGCGCTCAAAACCAAAACCAACCCGAGATAGGCCAAAATTACTTTTTGCGCGCGCTCGCGGTTTTCGGTTTCTTGCAGATATTTACGCAGCACAAAGACAATGGCGAGAATCGTGAACGGCAAGAACACCACCGAGTAAAACTGAAAAGTGGTGCGATTCAAAAGGGTCAACCAAGGCAGATAGCCGGCACCGAGACCGAGCAGAATCAAACCGGATGTGCGGTTGCGAGTTCGAACCCAGTAGACCGCAATCGCGACCAACGCAAAAACCCCGAACCACCAGATTGCAGGGTTGCCAAGCGCGGTGACTGCGCTCGAGCATCCGCTTGGATCTTGACACAGCGCCCCCGTGGTCGGGTTGGTCGCGCCAAAGGCCGTGCCCTCGTAGAAGAACGAGGTTGGGCGAAGCATGAGCAGCCAGCCGAACGGATTGGCCTGGTAATTGTGCGGAGTGGCGAGGCTGACATGAAAGCCATAGGCCTGCAGGTGATAATGCCAGAGGGCTTGCAACGGTGCGGGCAACCATTCGAGAGCCGCCGGCAATTTCACCTCGGCCGCATCGAGGTTTCGGTAGTAGCCGCCAGAGGTCACTAGCCAGCCGGTCCAGCTAGCGAGGTAGGTAACGAACGCAAGTGGCAGGGTGATTAGGGCCGTGGCTGCGCCGCGAACAAATAGGCGCGTGACCCAGTTGAATGGCTCGCTGGTGGATGCGTAGTAGGTTCGACGCTCGATGAGGATGTCTGACAAAACCACGTAGACACAGAAAAATGCCAGGTAGTAGAGTCCCGACCATTTGACTGCGCTGGCCAGCCCCAAGGTCACCGCGGCGGCGATCAACCAAGGTCGTGCGAACAGCCTGAGCCTCAGCTGTTCTCGGTCACGCAACAAAAAGTAGAACGCCAGAATGACAAAAAACGCGAGGATGCCGTCGAGCAGGCCTGTTCTTGAAAGCACGATGGCGTGCCCATCGACGGCGAGCAGCAGCGCCGCAACCTGGCCCCAAAGTTTTGATTGGAATAGTTGCTTGGCAACCAAATAGATGAGCCAGACCGAAGCCAACCCCAAGATGGCGACCGAATAGCGCCAGGCAACAGAATTGTCGGCTCCTAGGGCTCTGATGCCGAGCCAGATGATCCATTTACCCAGCGGCGGATGCACTACATAAGCCGGCTCGGTGCTGAAAATGTTGGTGTTACCAGCTTCGAATTGCCCGTTTGGGTCGGCCGGCCAAGACCCCTCGTAGCCGAGAGAGCCGAGCGTCACAGCATCTTTGACGTAATAGGTTTCGTCGAAGACCAGTTTTCGCGGATAGCCGAGGTTGATGAACCTCAAGGCTGCGGCCAAGAGCATGATTAGCCAGATTCCATAGCCTTCTGCGATGCGACGCAGGCTAGCGATTGTTTTCGTCACCGCCCCCGCCTTTGCATTAGAAGTAACTGGCACAAAGCCAATGCTAGTTTGCGACAATAGAGCGTGCTAATCATTGCAGCCACACCAATCGGCAACCTGGGCGACGCGTCGACGCGCCTGGTCGAGCATCTGAGCACCGCCGAGCACATCGCCGCCGAAGACACCCGAAGCCTCACCAAACTGGCTGGGTTGCTCGGAGTCAAACTAAAGGCCAAGCTCTATAGCCTGCACGAGCACAACGAATTGGAGCGTGCCGACCAGATCGTTGCGCTTGCCCTCGAAAGCGATGTGCTTTTGGTGTCTGATGCTGGAATGCCAACGGTCAGCGACCCGGGCTTCGCGCTGGTTCGTGCTGCGGTTGCCGCGGGTGTTGAAATCACCGTTGTTCCAGGCCCATCTGCGGTTTTGGCTGCGCTCGCGGTGTCTGGCTTGCCTACCGACCGGTTCACCTTTGAAGGGTTTGCCCCTCGAAAAGATGCCGAACGAAAGAGCGTTTTTGAAGCATTGGTTGGCGAGACCCGCACCATGGTGTTTTTCGAGTCACCGCACCGAATCGGTGACACTTTGGCAGCAGCCGCACAAGTTTTTGGCCCCGATCGCCAGGCCACCGTTTCACGCGAACTCACCAAGAAGTTTGAGCACACCGAACGCGGAACTCTTGCCGAACTAATCGAGTGGGCGAAAACCGAGCCCAAGGGCGAGATGGTTTTTGTCTTGGCCGGAGCGGTGAAGACCAACAAGGATGTTTCGGCTCTGGTTGCCGATGTGCTCAAGCTCGAGGCCTCTGGTCTTCGCATGAAAGATGCGGTTGCCGAAATCGCCGAACTGAACGGCGTGAGCAAATCTGTGCTCTATCAACTGAGCCTCGACGCCAAGAAATAAGCCAACCCAGCCGAATGACCTTAAACTAGAACAATGCCCAGCCAAGCCGGTAAGTCGTTTTACGTAACGACCCCAATCTTCTATGTGAACGATGCTCCGCACATCGGTCACGCCTACACCGAGGTTGCGGCCGACGTGTTGGCTCGCTGGCACCGTCAGCGCGGCGAGGGTTCGTTCTTGCTAACCGGCACCGACGAGCACGGTGAGAAGATTCTTCGCACCGCCGTTGGCAACGGCAGCACTCCAAAGGCCTGGGCAGATCAACTCGTGCACGACGCTTGGTTGCCACTTCTCGAGACCATCGACATCGATAACCAAGACTTCATTCGCACCACCGAGCCTCGCCACGAGAAAAATGTGCAGAAGTTCTTGCAGCACCTCTATGACACCGGCTTCATCTACCGTGGTTCTTACGAGGGTAACTACTGCGTTGGCTGTGAAGAATACAAAACCGAAGCCGACCTCATCGAAGGCGAGGGAGAATACGCCGGCCAGGATGTCTGTGCCATTCACACTCGCCCGGTCGAGCGCTTGCAAGAAACCAACTACTTTTTTAAGCTAAGCGATTTCACTCAGCCTCTGCTCGACTTCTATGAGCAGAACCCCAAGTTCATTCAGCCTGAGTCGGCTCGCAACGAGGTTGTTGCCTTTGTTCGCCGAGGCCTCGAAGACCTCTCGATTTCGCGCTCAAAAGAAAAGTTCGACTGGGGAATCGACATTCCTTGGGACGACTCGCACATCACCTACGTTTGGTTCGACGCCCTGCTCAACTACATCACCGCGATTGGCTATGGCGAAGACGAAGCCAAGTTCGAGTCGCTGTGGCCTGCATCGGTGCAAGTTGTCGGTAAAGACATCCTGCGCTTTCACGCAGTTATCTGGCCAGCCATGTTGATGGCCGCCGGGCTAAAGCCTGCAGACCAGGTGTTCGGTCACGGTTGGCTGCTCGTCGGCGGCGAAAAAATGTCGAAGTCGAAGCTCACCGGTATTGCGCCCTCGCAAATCACCGACACCTTCGGTTCAGACGCGTTCCGCTATTACTTCATGAAGGCAATCGCGTTCGGCTCTGATGGTTCGTTCTCGTGGGAAGACCTTTCGGCCCGCTACCAAAGCGAACTCGCGAACGGTCTAGGCAACCTTGCCTCGCGCGTGCTGGCCATGATCAAGCGCTATTTCGACGGTGTCGTTCCAGCGCCCGCTGGTTATAACGAAGTCGACCTTGCCATTCAGGCCGTAGCCTCAAAGGCGATTGCAACGGCCGATGCCGCGATTGACGAGATCGCCATTCACGACGCCATCGGCAGCGTGTGGACTCTCGTCGACGAACTGAACAACTACATCACCGTGTCAGAGCCTTGGGTACTCGCCAAAGACGAGGCAAACCGCGACCGCTTGGCTTCAGTTCTCTACACAACGGCTGAGGGTCTGCGCGTGCTCAGCATTGCGCTCGCTCCGGTTATGCCGAAGTCCACCGCAAAACTTTGGGCCGCACTCACCGAAGGCAAACTCGGCGAACTAGCCGATCAGCCGCTTGCCGACTCGGGTCGCTGGGGTCAACTACCGGCCGGCACAAAAGTGGGCGACCTAGAGATTCTCTTTCCACGCATCGAAACCGACGTCGAAGGCAACTAATGAGCGAAGACGCTCCGTTTCGCACTCGCCGAGACAAGGGTGAGAGCAATCCGCGCGATCTTCGCTACCCGCCGCTTCCTGAACCACTCGAAGTCGGCACCTATGACAATCACACGCATTTCGATTTCGCCGACGGTGAGCATCCGCTCAGCGCATCCGAGCAATTAGACCTGGCCAACAGCGCCGGCATTTTGGGTGTCGTTCAGGTCGGCGTGACGCTCGAATCTTCAATCTGGTCGGCGAACTTGGCGGCCCGCGAACCTCGAGTTTTGGCGGCTGTCGCCCTTCACCCGAACGAAGCGCCGCTGTATGAAAACGAGGATGCTCTTCGAGCAGCCATCGCCGAAATTGAGTTGCTCGCCGCCCAGCCGAGGGTGCGAGCCATCGGCGAAACCGGTTTGGACTTTTATCGAACCGAGGGTGACGAGTCGCTCGGCCTTCAGCAACTGTCTTTCGAAGAGCACATTCGCATTGCGAAAGAAAACGACATCGCTTTGATGATTCACGACCGCGAGGCGCACGACGAAGTTTATGAAACGTTGCTTCGGGTTGGTGCGCCAGACAAAGTCGTGATGCACTGCTATTCGGGCGACCTGGAGTTTGCCAAAAAGTGTGCCGACCAGGGTTGGTACATGAGTTTTGCCGGCAACATCACCATCAAACGAAACCAACATCTGCGTGATTGCCTCGAGTGGGCTCCGAAAGAGCTGTTGCTGGTCGAGACCGATGCACCGTTTTTAACACCGGAGCCTTTTCGCGGACGCCCGAACGCCTCATACCTCGTGCCGATCACGGTTCGCAAAATGGCAGAGATTCGAGGGCTGGACGAGAACGAAATGGCCGCCGCGCTGGCTGATAACACCGTGCGCGTCTATGGCTCATGGAGCGAGGGGCTCTAGTGGCCGAGTTACTTGGTGGTAGCGACATCCGTGATTTGGCCGAACGCCTTGGCGTGGTGCCGACGAAGAAGCTTGGCCAAAACTTTGTCACCGACCCAAACACCATTCGCCGCATCGTGGCAGCCGCGAAGCTCAACGGCAAAGAGTGCGTTGTTGAAATTGGGCCAGGTCTAGGCTCGCTAACCTTGGGGTTGCTTGAAGTTGCCGATTCGGTGATTTCGGTTGAAATCGACGCCAAGATGGCCGCGGCGCTAGAGCAGACCATCGCCGAGCGCGCACCTTTCAAGAACTTCACTCTGGTCACCCACGACGCGATGACCATCACCGAGCTGCCACAAGCGCCAGATGCCCTGGTGGCAAACCTGCCATACAACATTTCGGTTCCGGTTCTGTTGAATTTCATAGAGCGCTTCGGGTCAATCAACAAGGGGCTGGTCTTGGTGCAGGCCGAAGTCGCGCACCGACTAGCCGCCAAACCTGGCTCGAAGGTTTATGGCGCACCGAGCGCAAAGCTCGCTTGGTATGGCTCGGCCGCTTTGGCAGGCAATGTTGGCCGAACCATTTTTTGGCCGGTTCCTAACGTTGACTCGGCTCTGGTCTATTTCGAGCGCCACGCCACCCCAATCGGCGACGAAGCCCTGCGCGAATCTACCTTCGCCGTAATCGACGCAGCTTTTGGTCAGCGCCGCAAGACCATGCGCCAGTCGCTGGCCAGTTGGGCTGGTTCGCCGGCCGAGGCCGAGTCCGCACTGGTCGCAGCCGGCATTTCACCGCAAGCCCGTGGTGAGGAACTCACCATCGAGCAATTTGTTTCGATTGCGAGGGCTCGTGGGTAGGCACTCAGCTCAATCAGAGCCGGTTGGTCGCAACCGCCACATTCTCATGCACGAGTTCGAGCTTTCGCTCAACGCGTCGGCTGCCCGCGTATTCGCCGCGCTTGGTGATTTGGCGCAGTGGCCGCAAGCCGAGCATCCACGAATGTTGGTTCGCAAAGAAGCATCGCGCGTGGCCCTTTCTTTCGATGACGCAACCCGTGTGACTATCTCGATCGAGTCCAAGAACGCAGA
>JACCDK012088098.1_pt1 | contig 18275 bp, 15 predicted proteins | sample 7445871 | NCBI WGS metagenome assembly JACCDK01 (sample SAMN15323436, study PRJNA562643) | freshwater metagenome | isolation source: river surface water | place: USA:Blue River Watershed | collected 2017-08-15
CATTTTTCTTTTCGTTGGTTACGCCTGCAATGTTATTGATGGCACCGTTAGGATTGCTCTCTGAAGTGATATTCCCAGCAGCATCACAATAGCGGAACAACACTTGACCATTGTCTTCGATTTTTTTTAACTCTTCTGTGCTTGCAAAGAAATTACCTTCACCATGGGCAATGGGAATTTGAAAAACCGAATCGAGTAGAAGATTTTGGGTAACGATATTTTCATTGTTATCTGCTTTCAGGAAAACATTTTTGCAAATGAATTTTCTGGAGGTATTGTGAAGCAATGCGCCTGGAAGGAGTTTTGCTTCTGTCAATATTTGAAATCCGTTACAAATCCCCATAACGTACCCCCCTCTATTGGCATGTTGAATAACTGCATCCATAATTGGAGAAAATCTTGCAATGGCACCGCTTCTCAAATAATCTCCATATGAAAATCCGCCTGGAACCATGATAAAATCACAACCTTGTATGCTGGTATCTTTGTGCCAAAGTTTCACCACATCCTGACCTAACACGTCTTGAAGTGTGTACACCAAATCTTCATCACAATTGCTACCAGGAAATACTACAACGCCGAATTTCATAAATTTTTTTTGTCAAAATTACGAAAGGATTGGTCCTATAACCAATGAAAATATTCTATCACCAAAACGATGAGAAAAATATAGAAAACAAAAGGGGATAAAAGGCTCGTTCTGTAATGGGTCCAATAATGTGACAATAAAAAGATGGGTGCTACCGAAACAACATTTTGGGTTTTCAATTGATGATCTAAGAGGTATTGTGCGCCTATCGCTAAAATGGCAATAATGAGTAAAAGAACGATATACTGTTTGCTTTGTCCAGTTTTATTGGATTGCCTGTCTTCCTTGTGGGAGAGCGAGAGCACTGCCAAAGCCATTGAAAAAATTAGCGTCAGGATAAATGGGAGCGATATTGTTTGAGACCATTGGTTATGAAAAAATTGGTTGTTTGACCATAACAGGAAGTCCATGCTATTTTGATGAAACCAGCCCCAAAAAAACCAGTATACAAGAGGTGTAATAAAACCAAAAAAAACCAGCACAACATCTTTGTAAGAGAAGGGACGATTCCAAATTGCTAAAAACAACATCAGGAGAATGAAAGAAGTATTGTAATTATCGAGTAAAGACGACAATCCCATGAATAGGGACGCAATAAAAAGGTAATGTGCTATTTTTTTTTGACGGAAAATGGAGAACGCAAAATACAATGCAATCAATAGTGTTGTTTGGGCAAACAATGAGGTGATATTGCCCGCTTGAACTGTAGTGACAGAGATTAGAATACAATAGATGAGTCCAGTCAAGTAAACCGGAGAATGATACAATTCACTTCGGTTATAAATCAAATTGATTAATAGGGCATTGAAGCAAATGAGCAATATGGAGCTTGAAATCAACATTACAGGTCCCATTCCATAAACGGCTGAATTTTGCGCATTAATCCATAATTCTTGACGGCCACACACGACAATGAGAATCACAACGAAGGGATAGAATATAGGCAGTAAGGGAGAATTTTGGGTGAAGCTTCTAAGAATCATGTTGGGTACAAAAATGAGGATGTTTTTTTATTTTTATGCAATGTTGATTACTTTTGCTCAAAACTTTTAATTATGAATTTGCAAAGTGTCCTTAACCCAATCGCTAGTTTCTTTCAAGGTTATTTTGAGCACCTTTTGGTACCTTCATTGAGCATCATGAATACCATTTGTATCATTGGAGGATTCTTTGGTTTATGGTTGTGGTTGAAAAGACAAAAGGCCTATAATCTCAAGGCCAAGCAGGATGGTGGTATAGCATGAGTGTGATCACTCCATTTACAAAAGTTCTGGTTACGGGCGGGGCCGGTTTTATCGGTTCCAACTTGTGTGAGAGATTGCTCGACGAAGGTTACCATGTCGTATGCTTGGATAACTTGTCTACAGGTTTCAAGAGAAATATAGAACCCTTTATTCATCATAGTTGTTTTACTTTTATTGAAGGTGACATTCAAGACTACCCAACCTGTGTTGAAGCAGTCAAAGGATGTCAATACGTTTTTCATCAGGCAGCTCTGGGGTCTGTACCGCGATCAATAGCCAATCCTCTCGCCACCAACGCGGTGAACATATCTGGTTTTTTGAATGTTTTGGAGGCCAGCAAATCTGTTGGTATAAGAAGATTTATTTTCGCCGCAAGTTCCAGTACCTATGGCGATTCCAAAGCGCTTCCGAAAATAGAAGATCAAATTGGAAAACCACTATCTCCCTACGCGGTGACCAAATTGGTGAATGAACTGTATGCTGATGTTTTTCATCAGATGTATGGTCTGGAATATATTGGACTACGTTATTTCAACGTTTTTGGAAAGAATCAGGACCCAGAAGGTGCATATGCCGCTGTAATTCCACGATTTGTAAAAAGTTTAATGGATATAGAGTCTCCTGTTATCAATGGTGACGGTTCATTTTCAAGGGACTTCACGCACATTCAAAACGTACTGGATGCAAACTTGTTGGCGTTGGAATCCGATAATCCATTGGCCTTAAATCAAGTGTATAACGTTGCTTGTGGTGAGTCTACTACACTAAAAGATTTGGCTGAGAAAGTAAGATATCATGTCTCGCAAAAAAATGTTGAGGCTGCAAAAGTTTCGATTGTATTCGGTAACCCAAGATCAGGAGATATCCCGCATTCATTGGCATCAATTGACAAAATAAAAAGTCTTTTGGGTTACTCCCCAAGGGTGATGATTGATGAAGGATTAAGACAATCCATAGATTGGTATTGGGAAAATATATAATTGAATATTTAATTTGATATTGATTTACGTTTAACAGGGCGCTGCATGAGTTTTAAATCAAAGTTGGATCACATTTTTAACCGTTCGGTTTTAAGCATGCTCATCCCGGCGGTTAACTTTGTGCTAACGTTGATTCGGAGGAGGGTGCGCACGCGGCTCATGAAAAATAGTCTAACCCAACGCTATCATTTGTACGAGGGAGGCAGATTGATTCATGTTGATATTATTCCTGGCTGGTTGTTGAGTGAATCTTATTTGAGAGAAATTGTAGAAAAAGTCAATCTCAAGTATTTTGATTTATTGGAAGGACATGTTGTCGTTGACGTTGGTGCAGGCACAGGAACGGAGGCCGTGATTTATTCGAGTATGGTTGGTACTTCTGGCCAGGTACATGCCATTGAAAGTCACCCTGAGACTTTTAAGAGCCTGTATACTTTGGCTTCAGAAGGAGGCTACAGTAATATTCATTCTCATCAATGGGCTGTGGGAAATAAGAACAGCACAGTATGGATTCAGAATGACATGGCGCATCAGAAAAATGCGTTGATGCAATTTTCTGATACTATGAATGATGCCATCAGTATTGAGATGAGGACCCTTGATCAGTTTGTCATTGATCATAAAATTGAGCGAATTGACTTTCTCAAAGTGAATATTGAAGGAGCGGAGTTGCAGATGCTAGAAGGCATGAAAGATTGTGTTCACATCATTCAGGCGGCAGCAATAAGTTGCCATGATTTTATTGATAGTGAGTCTAGTTTTCCGATAATGGAAGCGGTAAGAATATTTTTTGAAAGAAATGGTTTTCAAGTGCATCATTGTTCCGACGATCATCCAGCGTTGAATAGCTGGCTATACATGATTCGTAAGGGTAGATAATGTTGAATTTACGTTCCGTCGGATCTTTGGTCTTATTTTTTTATTGCGTTGCTTTCTGTTAGTTGTTACTTTGCACGAAGTGAAGATTGTTACTATCATTAATGGTTTAAACAACGGGGGCGCAGAGAAATTTGCGGTCGAATTGTGCAATGAGTTGGCCACACATCATGTCGTGTATTTATTCGTAAAAATGCCCATTGATGGCCAAATGATTCCTCCAAGGAATATCTCCAATAAAGTCCATTTAGTTGTGTTTAATTCAAAACAGAAGTGGGATATTTTATTTTTATTCAAATTGTTATTTTGGAATATTCGAATCAGACCAGATATTATTCATTTGCATTCATCAATTTTATTTTTTTATACCTTTTTTTTCCCAATGTTGTTTTGGAAGACAAAAATTTACCAAACCATACATAGTCAAGTGACGCCAGCGTACAGCAAAATTTTAAGTTTAAGCCAAAGAATTAGTCGTTTGGGATTAGGTCTGCGGCATATTGTTATTTCCTCCCAAATAAAAAAAGATTATGAATCTCGTTTTCCTAAAATCACGTTCCTATTGGTTGAAAATGGTGTGAAATCCTTAAAAAAGCAAGATGATTCTTTGTTTAAACGTCCCGCCAAAAATTCTATAAAGCGGTTATTGGCCATAGGTCATTTTGGAGATGTAAAGAGATTTGATTTATTGGCAGATATTATGGAATTACCGCAGATACGAATGAGATTTTCGCTTCAGATAATTGGCCAAGAAAAAGGAGATGAGAAAAGGGTTACTAGATACATTCAGCAAAAGAATTTGGACAATATAGCCTTGCTCGGTCTCAAAGAAAATGTTGCTGACTATATTCATCAGGCCGATGCGCTTGTCATTTGGTCAAGTTATGAAGGCATGCCTTTGGTGATGTTGGAAGCTTTATCCATGGGATGTCCTGTAATCAGCTCTCCTGTTGGCGGGGTAGTGGATGTTATTGTCTCGGGTGAAAATGGAATTTTAACTAAGGGTTTGGATCAATCTGATTTGGTGGAAGCATTGTTGGAGTTTAATCAATGGTCCGATGAAAAAGTGATGAAGGTTAGGGAAAATAATATACATCTTTATAAAGAATGCTATAGCATAGAGCGATGTGCAAATCGCTATCTATCTTTATTTCAAATGGCGAAATGAATTATTGGAATTCAGAACATACCATGTTGAGTTGGCGATTTGGATTGATGGTCCCTATTCTGATTTCTTTGCTTTTTTTTAATTATGCGATGCCTTTCGGAATTTTATTTGCTGGATTGGCAGTGGTTTTTTTGTTTTTTGGAGGGTTGTATTATTTCAGCTCTCAATGGTCTCAGATTAACTATAAAAATTTGGAATGGCGGATTTTTTTTATAGCTCTATTGGTCCGTATTTTCTTCCTTGGATACATGTATCTCTTGACTTTTTTGTTAGATCCAGATTCTTTTCCTTTTGAGATTTATGCGGCTGATTCATGGGTGTATCATGGAGTGGCAATAGAGTTGTCTGATGCGCCCTTAACTGATTGGCCAGTGCTGATCAAGGAATTGATGAAGAGCAGATCAGATTATGGATATCCCATATACCAGGCTGTGCTCTATGCCGTATTCGGTCCTCACACTTTGGTGGTTCGTCTTTTCAATTCTATTCTTGGTTCATTTACCGTTTTGATGCTGGCTAGGATTGTTAACATCTCCTGGGGAAGTAAACATGCAAAAATGACGGCCATTTTAGCGATGCTTTTTCCAACGTTGGTATGGTATTGCGGAATTCAGTTGAAGGAGACGTTGATGATTTTTGTTGTGGTTTCCAGTTTTTATGTCATTTGGAATGCACGTTATCAGGTGAAGTGGAACATATGGTATATAGTTTTAGGATTTGCCTTGTGTTTTGTCTTATTCTTTTTTAGGACATTTTTGGCAGCTCTGGTTTTCATTTCTATTTTGTTACTGTTTGTTCCATTCAAGGATACCAAGAAGTCTTCATGGATTTTTATCGTTGTGCTGTTGGTACTTTATCTTTTTTATTCTTTGGCTGTTTCGGGAAATGTTTTTGAAGATGTCAATAATCAGATATCTGATAGTCAGGATTTCTTTTCCAGGAATTTGGAAAATGAAAAAAACTTGTTAGGAGATGTGCAATTTGATCAACTGGCATTGGCACCACTTATTGTTGCTGGAGCCGCCATTACTCCCTTTCCATCCTACCTGGATACGGAAGCCCGACAATTGTCTATTATCACCAGATTCCAAAATGATTTGGTTCGGAACATCATGTATTTTTTTATGTATCTCGGATTGTTTCTATCGATTAAATCAAGATTCAAAGAATTTGTTGGTATTGTTTTTTTTCTCATCGCTTATTTAGGAGTAATTACTTCTGCGGCCAATAGTTTTCAGGCCAGATTTCACATGCCGATTATTCCTTTTGTGATTGTTTTCATGGGTGTTGGAATTGTTGAATACAAGCCTCAGCAAAAAAAGTGGTGGTTGTTATATTTAATACTCATTTTATTTGCTCAATTGGCTTGGACTTATTTTAAACTCAATATTCGTGGAATCAGTGATTAAACCCAATCCTCACTTTTTAATTCAGCCTTCATCGCAAGTAGGTTTGATCGATGAACCATTTCAATGCAGTCACAATATTCATTGGGTAATATATGGCGATATTCCAAGTCATGTGTTACAGACGGATGAAAGGCAAATTCTTGTTTATGGTGATTGGATTAATCCTATTCATACATTAACCAATGATTTTGACTTAGATGAATTTGTTCAAAGCATTAAGGGACATTGCAATATCATAGTTGTTGAGAGAAATAGATTACGATTGATAGGTTCTTATTTTTCTTTTTTACCTATCTATTATATAAAGGAGGGTTCTGTTCTAAGTAACAATTGGGAATCGATTATTCCTTTTTCCAGTCGTTGTGTGGATGAGTTATTTTTGATTGAATCTCATTTATTCAATTATCCTCTTGGAGATAATACCTTATACTGCGATGTTAAACTATTGGCAAGTTTCACAGAGCTCTGTTTGCAGGAAGATGAGTTTATATTTCGAGAACATGTGGATTTGAAAACTTGGTTTCCCGCAGTGGTGGATGAGTCCATCCAATTGGGAAATTTATCCCAAAAATTTATTGAAACAATTGGGGCTTATTTTAGCGAGAAAAGGGAGTTGGTCACCTTTACAAGTGGATTTGATGGAAGAACAATTTTGGCTTCCGCTTTGGCAGAGAAAAAAGATGTTTTTACTTTCTCAATGGGGCGAAAGGAGAATGATGACGTGTACAATCCTCAGTCAAATGCTTTGCAAATGGATATTCCTTTTGAGGCCATTGATCTGGGCAGTGAGGATTATCAAAATGTTTTTTTGAGATCAGCTGAGAGGATGTCCCAGATAAGTGGCGGCAGAAACGGTTTTTTGTACCCGCACTTCTATTTTTGTTCTGAGTTCTACAATGATTTCTCTGTTTTGCATACGGGATATTGTGGTAGTGAATTGTTCAGAGCATTACACATTGCAGGAGCAGTGACTTCAAAAGAGTTGGTTTCAATATTTTTAGAAACGGATGATGCGAAGTTGAGAGACATCATTTTTGAATCCAATCGTATTGGATGGATGCAAAGACATATTGTAGAGCGCAATTCTGAGATGCTTTGGAATAGAATACAAACCATTCGTCTAATGCGTGGACAGTTCATGAACACCAATCATTTTTTCTATCATTTTATTTTTAAGGAAGTTTTTAGGAAAGTTTTTGGTTTTTGGGCCACAACTCAATTTGAGAATATTAAAGTTAGAACACCATTTCTAGATTTTGAATTTGTGCAATTGCTCTTGAAATCCGAATATGCTGGTTGCAATAATTCCTTTTTTACGCACAATCCATTGAAGCGTTATAAAGGGCAATTGTTATACGCACAGATTTTAAAGGATTTGAAATCTCCCCTTTATTATTTGATGACGGGTAAGCGATATACCCCAAGACAATTGCTATCCTTTTGGGGGCAACTCACCATTGTTCTTCCTTACATTAAAAAGAAATGGAATAAGAAGAGGAGCATTCCCTTTATCGATAATTTAGGATTGATCACGGGATATCAAAGAGCAGCCAAGGAACTGCGCAGCAATTTAATAAAATTGGATGATTGGTACGATTTGTCTCTTGTTCAAGAAGCGATGGATAAAGTTAACCCATACATGTCTGAGGTTGAGAGGGACATGCTCTTTCAGATCGCTTCATTCTCCTTAACTTTGAGGGATGATGAAACTTGCGGCGCTAACAGACTATAAAGGTAGATTCGGATCAAAGCATTTTGATCAGCCATACCGGAGCGGGATGGATAAGGATAAGCTCAAGTTTTATTTTTCCGAGAATGAAGTTGAATTGTGTTTTATACCAATGTCATCGGCTTGGGTAGATGTAGCCAAGGATTTTGAATACTTTATTTACACAAGCAGTGAAGATGAAGGGTATAGATACAAATCTTTTATTGAAGATATAGTATTGGGATTGGAACTCAAAGGTTGTATACCAATCCCCGGGTATGCCTATTTGAAGGCCAATAATAATAAAGTTTTCATGGAGTTTTTGAGAAGTGAGACAAAGGATGAAAGATTGAACACCATCAGAACGCAATTTTTTGGCACTCTAGAAGAATTGATTTTAAACAAAGAGAACATTGATTTTCCAGCGGTGGTAAAGATGTCTGCAGGGGCTAGTGGTCGGGGTGTTTTTAAGGCCAATAATGAGGTGGAGTTGATTCATGTTGTCAAAACGGTTTCTAATTCTAGATCTTTGGTTTTGGATTTAAAGGATTGGTTGAGGTCAAAAAGACATGACAATTATCAAAGAGATTCCAGAAATAGAAACAAGTTCATTGTTCAGAATTTAATTCCAGATTTAGTGAATGATTGGAAAGTATATTGGTTCAATGGTGAATTGTATGTTTTCTATAGGCCTATTTTGAAACACAGAGATTTTATCGCGAGTGGTGGTGGGTATGATAATTATCTTTACGGAGAGGACGCTCCCAAGCCAGATGGTTTTTTTCAATTTGTTGAGCATGTGATGTCTTTCTTTCAAGGGCCAAATGCTTCAATGGACATTGCCTATGATGGATTGGATTTTCATTTAATAGAAATTCAGTTTTTGTATTTTGGAACAGCGGGTATTCCATATTCTAAGGGGTATTATAAGAAATCAATGGGGCATTGGGTTTATCTGCAGGAGAAGAGAGAAATTGAACAAGTTTATGCTCAATCTATTGCAACTTTTTTAAGGAATGGAGCCTAAAGTGCTTTTCATAAGGAGTGGTAATAAAGGACAACATCCGATTACACAAAATCAAGGTGATTCTCTGTGTGAAGTCGGCTGTGAAGTGCATTATTACAATGTTGTAGGCAAGGGCATTTGGGGATACTTAAAGAATATTCCTCCGTTGAGAAAACAAATTTCCGCTATCAATCCGGATGTCTTACATGCACACTATTCTCTTTGCGGTTTTCTTGCCGCTTTGACTTTTTTTAGAGGACCTATTGTGGTTTCTTTAATGGGAAGTGATGTGATAACATCTGGCAAATGGTATAGGAGACTAATTAAGTTATTTGCTCGTATTTTCTGGAGTTCTGTCATTGTGAAATCGCAAGAAATGCATGATGTTCTCAATTGGCCGCAAGCTGAAGTGATTCCCAATGGTGTGAACCCAAGGGATTTCTATGCCATGAGAAAGAGCGCAGCGAGAGCGATTTTAGGTTGGCCAATGGACGAGAAAATTGTTCTCTTTGGTTCAGATCCCATGCGGCATGAGAAGAATTATCCTCTTTTTCAAAGAGCAATGAATCATATGAAAAGCCAAGGGGTAAATGTCCAAGAAAGACATCTCTTTCAACTGAGTAAAAAAGAGATGAATCTTTATTACAACGGCTCCGATGTTCTTGTCTTAACATCATGGCATGAGGGCTCTCCTAACGTTATCAAGGAGGCTATGTTTTGCAGCTGTCCATTTGTTTCTGTAAAGGTTGGTGATGTAGCGTATTGGGTAAATATGACCAAAGGAAATTTTCTCATTGATTACGATGAGTCTGAACTCATTAAATGCATCAACAATGTATTTGGAGAAAATCATGTCTTGGAAAATGGCAATGCTGTTTTATTGTTGGACGCCCAAAACATCGCGTTGCGTTTGAAAAAGTTGTACATTGGATTGCTGGCAAGTTGAAATGAGCAAGGAAGGAACAATTTTAAGAAATCAGGAAATACCTGTTGATGATTGGAATAAATTGCTGTATCAATTTCCCAATCCATCTTATTTTCAATCACCAAAAGGATTCGAGGAATTAAGTCAATTTGAGGGATGGCAAATAGAAGCTTTGGGTTATCAGCATGAATTGGAGTTGAAGGCCGTAGTAGTATTTGTGATTCAAAAGGAAAGCGGTTTCAAGTCATTTTTATCCAAACGTTGTATCATTTTTTCAGGTCCAGTTTTTACAAATGAGGAGTCATTGAAGTTTCTGATGTCTTCACTGAAGCAATTGATCGGGGGTTGTGTTTACTGTGAAATCAGGAATGGATACCCTACCGAAAGGTATGCTAGTAGTTATCAATCTTTGGGGTGGCAATACATTCCTTGGTTTAACTTTATTGTACCCACCACTGACGGAGAAGTTATGTGGAGTAGGGTTAGTGAAAGCAGAAGAAGGCAGTTGAAAAAGGCTGAAAAGGCGGGAGCTTACGTAGCTAACCCAAAAGATGAAAAAGAGGTGAAGTCTTTTTATAAAATACTCTCTCAATTGTATTCTAAAAAAGTAAAAAAGCCTTTACCAGGCTATGATTTATTTCGTCATTATTTTGAATTGGATAATCGAAATTTTGTTTTGGTCTATTTGAAAGGTGAAGTAATAGGTGGGATATTGTGTCCATTTTTAGAAAGTGTGGGCATCTATGAATTCTATGTAGCAGGACTGGACCAGGATTTCAAGGATTGTTATCCAAGTGCAATGGCTACCTATGGAGCTATGGAGCAGGGTAATAGACTAGGTATACCAATGTTTGATTTTATGGGGGGTGGAAGTCCAAATGAAGGTTATGGGGTAAGAGAGTTTAAGTCGCGTTTTGGGGGTAATCAGGTAGAGTGGGGTCGTTGGCTTTTGGTCAAAAATAAATTTCTCTATCAGTTGGGAAAGTGGTACATACAACGGAGGTCAAGATGAAAAAGAGAATTCTATTTGACTTGGGACATCCGGGTCACTTTCATCTGTTTAAAAACACCATTCATTATTTTGAATTACACCCAGATTTTGATGTGTTTATAACCACGAGAAATATCCCTATCATTATTTCTTTACTGAATTCTGCTGGATGGGAATACACGATATTGGGGACAAGAAGAAAAGGTATATTGGGTAAGCTTTTTTCAGTTCTAGAGACCGATATTACAATGCTATTTTTTGTTTTTAAAAACAAAATTGATTTGGGTTTACACTGTGGCATTGTATTGTCACATGTTTCTTTATTGACAAGAATGAGAAGTTGGATTTTTGATGACGATGACGATGCTGTTGAACCGCTTATGGTAAGTTTTTCACATCCTTTTAGTGAAGCTGTTTTTACGCCAAATTGTATAAAGCGCAAAACAAAGAGAGCTGTTTATTATCCAGGCACACATGAGTTGGCTTATTTGTATGATGGGATAGAGAGAATTAAAGACATTTCAGATTCATACTCGATAGTTCGTTTGGTTGCTTTTAATGGGCATCATGATACAGGTCATTCTGGATTAAATGATGAGCAGATGACTCGGTTAGTGGATTTGTTGGAACGTTACGGCAGGGTAATCATTACCTCAGAGAAAGAGCTGTCTGCCAAATGGGAAAAGTATCGAGTGGCTGTTTCAGCTGATAAGATGCATGAATTGATGGCTGGGGCAAACATCGTAGTGGGAGATAGTCAAACGATGATTTCAGAGGCGGCAACCATGGGAGTACCTGCTTTCAAGTGCAATTCATTTGCAGGAGCTCTGTCTGTTCCAAATATGTTGGAAAAGGAGTTTGATCTTTGCCGTTCTTATCATCCCAACCAATTTGATTCCATGTTGGAAACCATTGAAGGGGTCTTAAATCTTTTCATTGATTCCAAAAAAAGCAATGACGGATTGAAAAAGTTCAAATCCGAAAAAATGAATACAACAAGATTGATGGTGTATTGCATTGAGCAGTGGGATTTGGATTTTGATAAAATCAATCAATTTACAAAGAAGGAATGGCTATCTTTAGGCTCAAATATTGAGTTGTGTCCAAAGATTTTACCGTCATCGTCTACAAAGATTTGCTAAGGGCCTTCATTGATGCCGGATATAGTTTTCAGACCTATCGCGATTTTATTAAATCTCCAAGAGAAAAAGTAATTATCCTTCGTCATGATGTGGACGACCGGAATTCACATTCTCTCTTGTTTGCGCAAATTCAAAAAGAATTTGGGATTCAAGGGACATATTATTTTAGAGTAGTGCCTGAAAGTTTTGATCCTAAGATGATGAGGGAAATGGAAGACATGGGCCATGAGATAGGATTACATTATGAGGAAATGGATTTTGCGAAAGGGGATGTAAAAAAGGCCTATGATTTGTTTCTCTCTCATTTGAAGATGTTCCGTGAAATTGTAAATGTTGAAACCATTTGTATGCATGGAAGTCCTAGGAGTAAATTTGATAATAAAGATATTTGGATTACCCATAATTATCGTGATTTGAATTTGATAGGGGAGCCTTATTTTGACCTTGATGTGAAAAAAGTTTTTTACCTCACCGATACAGGCATGATGTGGGATGGCCACCGATTTAGCATACGTGACAAAATGGATGGCCAAATGAACCACTATCATTTTCATAGTACACAACAGATAATTTCGGCTATTCAGCAAGGTAGATTTCCTGATCAATGTATGATGAATTTTCATCCTCAGCGTTGGCATAGTCATTATTATCAATGGTGGAGTGAGCGGTTGAAACAAAGTTCAAAGAATATCGTAAAAAGGATTTTGTTGTTTTTTCGTGGTGAGTAATGAAGAAGTATTTAGAAAATATCAATCAGGATGCCTTATTGCTCATAAGTCAATACGCTGATCTGGATAGCAATTCGACGGCGGTGTTTGATACAACTCACTACTTTAATATTAGATCATATCCCATTAAGATAAAAGCGCTAGTTAATTTTGGAATGATTAATCAAATGCGTTATATCAATAAGTTTTTTGAGGAAGTAAATTCTGTTTTGGAGAATGGTGATGTTTTCATTTGCAGGGGGGAGACGTTGGTTGGAAGAAAGGAAAGACTTCAAATTTCTAGTTACAGGCTATTGGGGAGTATTTATTTTTTCTTTGAGTTTTTTCTGCTTCGTGTTATGCCAAAGCTGTGGGGATTTAAAAAGATATTCTTTTGGTTTACACAAGGGAAAATACGTCTATTGTCCAAGGCTGAGATCTTGGGAAGATTGTACAGTTGTGGATTTGAGCTTGTAGAATACAGAAACATTGAAGGGGAGTTGTACGTGGTTGCAAGAAAGCGTTCTGATCCAGACTTCAACATGGAACCAAGTTATGGTCCTTTGTTTAAGATGAAAAGATTGGGAAAAAATGGTAAAATCATTGGTGTGTATAAATTCAGAACCATGCATCCATTTGCTGAATATTTGCAAGACTATGTCATTAACTTGAATGGATATTCTCAAACGGGAAAGCCAAAAGATGATTTTCGATTAACCCCATGGGGAAGGGTGTTTAGAAAATATTGGATAGATGAATTGCCACAGCTTATCAATGTGTTGAAAGGAGAAATGAAATTGGTAGGATTAAGGCCAATTAGTGAGCGGTATGCACAAGATATTGATCCTGAATTTTTAAAGGAACGATTGTCATTTAAGCCTGGTTGTGTCCCGCCCTATGTCTCACTCAACCGCGGAGGATCAGTGGATGAGGTAATTCAAGCAGAGCGAGAGTATATTTTGGAAAAGAAAAAGAATCCATATACAACGGATATGAAATTCTTTCTGAAGGCCATTTACAACATCATTTTTAGAAGAAAAAGAAGTGCCTAAGAACCATGAATTTTGTATTTTTGAAAAGATGATTATCGCTATACCATACAGAAAATCGGCAGGCCTAAGTTCCATTTTGCTTTTTTTTATGGTTGTTTCTTTTTTGACCTCCTGTGTACCAAGCAACAAAATTCTATATTTCAATGAAGGGAACTTTGTGAAGGATCCCAAATCCCCCAACCCTCTAAAATGTCAGCGAGGGGATTTAATGGATATTAAAGTGTTTTCAGTGAATGCGGATGTTGTTGCTCCTTTCAATCAATTCTTGGTGACCAACGCCAAGGGGGATGCACAGCTCCCCAGTGGTTATTTGGTAGGGGATGATCTGTCATTGACACTTCCCTTAATTGGAAAAGTAGAGGTTAGTGGATTAACATTAAGTGAGATTGAAGGCAAGATTGCAGGGCAATTGGGAGATTTTGTTAAAGATCCTGTTGTGTCCGTTAAATTGATCAATTTTGAGGTAACTGTTTTAGGTGAGGTGGGAAGACCCGGCGTGGTTCAAGTTCAGAATGCTCAAGCCAATCTAATTGAGGTTTTAGGTATGGCTGGGGATATTACGCTCAATGGTGTGCGTGAAGACATCATTGTTATTCGCAATGAGGAGGGTAAAAGACAAGAATTTCATTTGGATATTACACAAAAAGGAATTTTTGATCAGGACGGATTCTACCTGCATCAAAATGATATTATTTATGTTTCGCCCAATTCCTCACGCAGACAGTCCTCTGCTCTGAACCCAATTCGGAACTCAGTTATCCTCACACTTTCTACCCTTGTCGGATCATTTTTATTCTCTTTGATGTTGAAATAATGAAGGTGGATCTGATAGAAGAAGTAGAGTTAGACAGGAATAGGTTTAAAGAGGTTTTCTTTAAGTATCTGTCTTATTGGAAATGGTTTATACTCAGTATTTTTTCCTGTGTTTCCGCAGGATTTCTTTTGCATCGTTATCAGGTGCCACAATACGTTGCCTCTGCTTCAGTTTTGTTTAGAGATGATCAATCGGGATCTGGAATACTATCTGATGAGTTGGCTGCTTTTGAGGACTTAGGAGTAATCAATAAAAAACACAATCTAGAGAATGAGATTCAAATTCTTCACTCGCGATCCTTGGTTACAAGAGTGATCAAAGACTTAGATTTAAATGTGAATTATTACACTTTTGGCCGTCCCATTTTCCATCAGAAGTATGAGGACGCTCCAATGGTACTTAACAGAATTTCCAATGAATCTGAAGCTTCTTTTTTTGGAACATGGATTGTCGAGCCTGTATCCATTGATCGATACACGCTAAGACGAAATGAATCATCCAACAAATTGGGAGAGTTTGCATTTGGAGATACCGTTTGGATCAAAGACAAAGCCCCATGGGTGTTGAATAAAACAGGTTTCTTTTCATTGAGTCTCCTCAATAAACCGTATCGAATTTCCATTTTATCCATTGAAAACGCCGCCAATTATTATTTGGGAGCGATGAAGATCCAAACGGTTGGGAAATCTTCCAGTGTTATCAGTGTAACTGTTAGAGACGCTTTGCCACAAAAGGCAATTGATTTTATTAATAATTTGATCGTTCAGCACAATGAGGATGCAATTACAGATAAAAATTTAATTTCAAAAAACACCTCTGATTTTATTGCTGAAAGAATTGATTACATAACCAACGAGTTGGATGATGTAGAAGGAGAGGTAGAGAATTATAAACAGAATCGAAAACTAACAGATCTCAACTCTGAGGCCAAGAGTTATTTGGATCAAAGCAATGCCATTGAGTCAGAGATTGTGAAAGTAGGGAGTGAATTGAAGCTACTGTCAATGTTAGAGGATGAATTCAATGAACGATATCAAAAAGATGAGATAATCCCCAATAACCTTGGTTTTCAAGCAGAGGCATTGAATGACCAAATCAATGCATTTAATAAATTGATATTGGAAAAACAAAAGCTACAGTTCTACTCTGGAGATAGAAATCCTGTTATCATAGGCCTAAATCAAGAAATAGCTTCTGCCCGATCTAATCTATTAAGCACTTTAAAACGGGTGAAGTCTACTTATCAAATAAAGTACAATGAATTGGCAGATCAATCGAACAAGGTGATTGATAGAATTTCAAAAGTTCCGCAGTTTGAGCGTGAGTATCGAAATATTTTTAGGCAACAACAGATTAAAGAAGAACTTTATTTGTACTTGTTGCAAAAAAGAGAAGAGTCTAATCTGGCTCAAGCCATTACTGTAGCGAATGCAAAGATCATTGACGATGCCTATTCAACCGGAAGTCCAGTAAATCCTGCGCGTCGCATTTATATTATCTTTTCCATTATTCTGGGATTCATCTTGCCATTTGTGGTGATCAATGTCTACTCTTTGTTTGATACCAAGGTGCATGATAAATCAGATTTAGATTTTTTACGACTTCCTTTCCTAGGAGAGATTCCTTTGGCAACGGAGGAGAAACCGATTTTTGTTACGGAAAAGGATAGAGGGTCAGTGGCAGAAGCATTCAGAATGCTTAGAACCAACGTTGAGTTCATTTGTGAAGGAGAGAAGAACAAGGCCAAATTGATTTTTATAACATCTACGATTAGTAAAGAAGGAAAATCATTCATATCAATCAACCTGGCCTCTTCATTTGGATTATTGGGCAAGAAGGTGCTGTTGTTGGGTACCGATTTACGTCACCCCAAAATTGCGGATTATTTGAATTTGGAATCGCCTAACGTGGGGTTGATAAATTTGATGACTGATGAGTCCATTCATTTTGAAGATGTTATTTTAAGTAAAGAAAAGACAGCTTTTCCGTTTGATATTTTATTGTCTGGACCAATACCTCCAAATCCATCAGAGTTATTAATGAGAAAAGGAGTTTCAGAAATTTTTGAGCGTCTAAAAGACCATTACGATTATATCATTGCTGATACGGCTCCAGTGGGTATCGTTGCTGATACTCTTTTGATAAGTCACCTTGCCGATGCCACTTTATTTGTTGCACGTGCTGGTTATTTGGATAAGCGAGCCTTGAAAATTTTGGATTCAATGAATAAGGACAAGCGATTTGTGAACTTGGCACTTGTATTGAACGGGCAGGATTATTCTAAATCCAAAAGTTATGGCTATGGCTATGGCTATGGTTTAGGATATCATTATCATTACGGTTATAATGCATACATGTATCTTGAGGAGGAAAGAAAATTCTCCATAAAGAAATACTGGAAGATGGTTAAATCTTGGTTTAAGAAAAAGGAAAAAGGAAACGGATAGTAATTCTGAATGACTATTTGGTATTGAACTTCATCAAATCTTCACCAATGTCTTTTCGGTAGTACTTGTTGCTGTATCTGACAAGGCTGGCATTTTTTAAACTTGCGTATGTGGCGTCCTCCATGCGATAAGCGAGAGAGGTTAGTGCAATTACGCGACCACCATTGGTAATTAATTTATTTTCTTTTCCGCTGATTTTTGTTCCAGCATGGAAAATATAGCTATCCGTAATTTCATCTAACCCTTTAATTTCCTTCCCTTTATCGTACTCTTCAGGATACCCATCTGATACCAACATGACGGTTGCTGCACATCGCTCATCGAAGTATAAATCACATTCACCTAAAGTATGGGTAGCCACACCTTCAAATAGATTGAGTAAGTCTGATTTTAGTCGTGGTAAAATGGCTTCCGTTTCGGGATCGCCCAATCGGCAGTTGTATTCTATGACAAAAGGTTCATTACCAACCTTCATGATTCCAAAGAAAATAAATCCTTTGTATTTCATTCCGTCTGCTTGCAATCCTTTCATGGTTGGAATAATGACTTGGGTCTCGATTTTATCCAAAAATTCAGGTGTGCAAAAAGGGACTGGAGAGATAGCTCCCATTCCTCCCGTATTTAAACCTGTATCCCCTTCTCCAATTCTTTTGTAGTCTTTTGCTTCAGGTAAAATTTTATAAGACTGTCCGTCTGTTAGAATAAATGCGGAGCATTCTATGCCCTTTAAAAATTCTTCAATCACCACCGTTTTCCCTGCATCTCCAAAGGCTTTTCCGGATAGCATTTTCTCTACCTCTTTTTTGGCTTCTTTGTGATCATCTAAAATCAATACTCCTTTACCAGCAGCTAGTCCATCTGCTTTTAATACAACTGTTTTTTTGATGGTATCAATAAAGGCTTGGGCCTCTTTGATTTGAGACGAATCAAAAGACGCATATTTTGCCGTGGGAATATTATGACGAATCATGAACTCCTTGGCAAATTTTTTACTACCTTCTAATTGGGCACAAAATTGATTGGGTCCAATGATGGCTACATCCTTCAGGTGTTTATCGGATTCAAAGAAATCCACGATCCCCTGAACCAAAGGATTTTCAGGACCAACAATAACCATGTTGATGTTTTTTTCTATCACCAACTTTTTAACCGCTTTGAAATCACATGGGTCAATGTTGATGTTTTCTCCAAATTGACCGGTACCACCGTTGCCTGGC
>JACCDK010499852.1_pt1 | contig 18228 bp, 7 predicted proteins | sample 7445871 | NCBI WGS metagenome assembly JACCDK01 (sample SAMN15323436, study PRJNA562643) | freshwater metagenome | isolation source: river surface water | place: USA:Blue River Watershed | collected 2017-08-15
CTGTTGGATAGCTTGTTAACTGTGTATCCATCAGCGATATTAACTTCAGATTCTCATCCTTTTATGGTATTGGCGCATAGTACAATGAACTGTGCGGAATTCAAAGAAATTCGCATTGACTGAGCAGGGATAGTGGACATCGCCTTTGTTTGGCGGTTTCTATTCGCTTTCGGATACCCCCGATTCGTTGTCAATGTTTTCTAAAAAGTCTGGCTCCACTTTCGGCTTGCCAATATGGGCGTAAAGCTTTTCTCCGAGTACCTCTGGTTTGCTACTTTTAGTTTTCTTCATGTTGGAAAAAGCAGCACATAGGATCGTATAAAATTCCGATTTTCACTTGGAAATGGCCACGGCATTTGTTTCAAATTTTTTCGACAACGGTGTCACATGGAGTTGGGCTTTGGTAGCTTCAAGTGCAAATTCTACTTTGAATTCAGGCGTGAATATGCGACGGGTTTGTTTGGTAAAAAACGTTTAGTTAAATCAAGTGATTTTTAACTAAATATCATGGCCAGTATTAGGGGGTATAATAAAGTAAAAATCAATTAAACATGTTTGCTGTTTTATTTGATATTTTAAATAAATCACACTATCCTTGTGCTTTATGCTAAATCAAACAAATTACAATCCAGATGTATTAAATTGTTTGGCGAATCTGAGTAGTGATGAAGTGTTCACTCCACCCAATGTCGTAAATAGAATTTTAGATTCACTACCAACTGAATTATGGATGAACAAGGAATTAAAAGTTCTTGATCCTGTCTGTAAATCAGGTGTTTTTTTGAGGGAAATTGCTAAAAGATTAATGAAAGGGCTTCAATTTGAAATACCAAACGACCAAGAACGAGTGAATCATATTTTGAGTAAACAACTATATGGAATTGCTGTAACGCATATCACCGGCCTTGTAACTCGCAGGACATTATATTGCTCGAAATATGCAAATAGTGTAAATTCTATTTGCACAACATTTAATACTCCTGAAGGTAATATTTTTTATTTGCCATTAAAACACGAGTGGTATAATGGTACTTGTAAATTTTGTAACGCTTCTCAAAAAGTGTATGATCGCTCTGATAATTCAGAATCCTATGCATATAATTTTATCCACCCTCACAAAAAATTAGACTTTATATTAAATCAGCAATATGATTTAATTATTGGAGGGCCTCCATATCAATTATATGATGGTGGTGGAACTGGCTCCAGTGCTAAACCCGTATATCATAGGTTTATTCAAAGAGCTAAATTTATGAATCCTAGGTACTTGGCAATGATAATACCCGCTCGATGGTATTCGGGCGGAAAGGGTTTAGATGAATTTCGTCATGAAATGTTAGCTGATAATCGCATTAGAAAAATATATGATTATGTTGATACTAGAGATTGTTTTCCTAATGTGGATATAGCTGGAGGTATTTGTTATTTTGTGTGGGATAGAGATAATCAAGGAGAATGTGAAGTCACATCTCTTAGAAATAATATTGAAACAAATTCTGTCAGAAAACTAGATGAATTTGATACATTCATCAGAGACAATACTTCAATTGAGATAATAAAAAAAATTCAGAGAAAAACAAATGATTTCATGGATTCTTTGGTCTCAAGTAGAATGCCTTTTGGTCTTGGATCTACAGTTAGACCTGAAAAGAGTGGTGATTTGTTATTAAGGGCATCCTCAGGAATTGGTAAATTTCCATCAAGTAAAGTGAACGTGGGCCACGAGTTAATTGATGAATGGAAAGTTTTACTTTCAAAGGCATCAAATGATCACGGTGGGCAGGCTGATAAAGACGGCAAGCGAAAAGTTTTTGCTAGAATAGAAATTGCTGAGCCAAAAACAATTTGCACCGAATCATATCTAGTAATAGGTACGTATAAAAATCAGAAAGAAGCTGAAAATATGATTTCCTTTTTAAGGACTAAATTGTGTAGATTTTTGGTGTCCACAACGCTATTAACACACAATATATCAAAAAGTAAATTTTGTTATGTCCCATTATTAAAAATGGATCAGAATTGGTCAGATGAAAATCTATTTGACTATTTTGAATTAAGTGAAAAGGAAATAGATTTCATCGAGAGTACAATACGAGAAATGTAAATCATAGATTATGTTTGAAAAAAGAAAAGAAATTAATCCAACAATATATGCTTACAGTATTTCTTCTCCCGAATATTCAGGATTGTTAAAAATAGGATATACTAACATTGATGCAAAGACGAGAGTCAAACAACAGTTCAATATTAAAGGCTCTGGAGTGCCATTGTTTAATATTGAGTTAGAGGAATCTGCAATGAGGAATGATGGTTCAATCTTTACAGATAAAGATGTACATAGGTATTTAAAAAAGAATGGATTTTATAATCCTAATAAATCAGAATGGTTTAGATGTTCCTTGAAAGATGTTCAAAATGCAATTATTTCATTAAAACATGGTCAAACATTTGATTTAAATAGAGTTAATGACTTCAAAATGAGGCCAGAGCAAGAAGAAGCTGTTAGACGTGCAAGTGATTATTTTAATTCATTTGACAAAAATAATGGAAGGCTCCCTCATTTTTTGTGGAATGCAAAGATGCGTTTTGGAAAAACTTTTGCAAGTTATCAATTAGCAATTAAACAAAACTGGAAAAAAATACTAATCCTTACTTTCAAACCTGCAGTTCAAAGCGCTTGGGAAGAGGATCTATTAACTCATGTCGATTTTCAGGGTTGGCAGTTTTTTACAAAAGATAACATAGATAAAAATAAAATCAATTATAATTTACCTTTAGTTTGTTTTGGTTCATTTCAGGATTTTTTGGGTAAGAACGAAATTGGAGGAATAAAATCTAAAAATGAGTGGGTTCACAAAACTCTTTGGGACTGCATTATCCTAGATGAATATCATTATGGTGCTTGGAGAGAATCTGCCAAGGATTTATTTGATAGTGAAGATAAGAATGAGATTCAATTTAGTGACGGTATTGGACGTGACTACTTTGAAGAAGAAAAAATGCCAATTAAAACAAGTGCATATTTGTATCTGTCAGGAACTCCATTTAGGGCTATAGAAACAGGCGAATTTATTGAAGAACAAATTTATAATTGGACTTATTCTGACGAACAAAAAGCTAAAATTAATTGGAAAAGTGAAAACAATCCCTATTCATCACTACCTAAAATGATGTTGTTGACTTATCAATTGCCCAAATCTATCAGAGAAATTGCAGCAAAGGGTGAGTTTAATGAATTTAGTTTGAATTTGTTTTTTGCAGCTGACGGAATAGGTGAAAATGCTCAATTTAAATATGAAAATGAGGTTCAAAAATGGCTTGAATTAATTCGAGGAAATTATTTGGGCAACAGAGAGGAAATGCTTAAACTCTCAGAAAAACCACCGTTGCCATATTCTGATTCTCGGTTATTATCTTCTTTACAGCATACATTTTGGTTTTTACCAAGTGTTGCATCTTGTTTTGCAATGAAAAATCTAATCTTAAAGAAACATAACACATTTTATCATGATTATAAGGTTATTGTTGCGGCAGGAAGCTCCGCAGGAATTGGTGTGAAAGCTATAGAACCTGTCGTCAATTCTATGGATAATCCTATCAAAAATAAAACGATAACCTTATCTTGTGGAAAATTAACAACTGGAGTAAGTATCAAGCCTTGGTCTGGTATTTTTATTTTAAGAGATACATCTAGTCCTGAAACATATTTTCAAGCTGCTTTTCGGGTTCAAACACCATGGACAATAAAGGATCCAGACAGCACTGCTCCTAACAGTGAGATAATTATAAAGAATGAGTGTTATGTTTTTGATTTTGCACCAGATCGTGCTTTAAGACAAATATCTGACTATAGTTGCCGTTTAAATATTTTAGAGTCTAATCCTGAAAAGAAAGTTCAGGATTTTATTAAATTTCTCCCAGTACTTGCTTTTGATGGCAGTACAATGAAGCAATTAGATGCCGCGGGTATTTTAGATATAGCAATGAGTGGAACTACAGCTACTTTGTTGGCACGAAGATGGGAAAGTCCGTTGCTAGTTAATGTAGATAATTTAGTTTTAGGTAGATTACTTCAGAATCAGAAAGCATTAGATTCCTTGATGGCAATTGAGGGATTTCGAAACGTAAATAAAGACATTCAAACTATTATCAATAAATCAGAGCTAATTAAACAAGCTCAAAACGATGCCAATGAACGAGATCTTTCGGTGAAGCAAAAAAAGGAATTAAAAGAAGCAGACAAAGAATACAGAACACTTAGAAAGCAAATTCAGGATAAATTGATTAAATTTATTACGCGTATTCCAGTCTTTATGTACTTAACCGATTACAGAGAACATTCATTAAAAGATGTTATTGAGAAGATTGAACCCGACCTATTCTATTTAGTAACAGGATTGAATAAGGAAGATTTTGAATTGCTCATTTCTTTAGGGTTGTTTAATCCTGAAATGTTAAACGATGCCGTTTATAAATTTAAAAGATATGAAGATTCTTCTTTGTCATATGCGGGAATTTCAAGGAATGTCACAAAACAAATTGGTACATGGAATAACGTAATTGATAATAATTAAAAAGTAAGATTCATGTGATACAAATAAATTTAGAAATGCAAGAAGCAGCTCTAAATGAATCTAGAAAAAGAGATGAGCATATTAAACATCATTTTGAAATAAAACACTTATCAATTCAAGTAAGAAATAGAATTGATTTTTAGGTGAATTTGCATGTTGTGCATTACTTGGATTTGCATGGTGGCAAAATATTTTAATAGATTATATAAAATTGCTGAATTCGAAATTAATTTCAGAATCAAAAGAAAAGAATTAAAACTAAAACTATTCCTCATGATATCTCACTAGAATTTTAAACAAACAAATTATTGATGACGATTTATTTGTCCGTTGGTTAATAAATAAAGGACAATGCTCTTTGCTTGAGCAAAACGATATTGTTATTTTTGGTGCTATGAACAGAGATGTTTTAAGTGTATTGTATCCATTTGTATGTTTGAGTACACTATATATTTTAATAAATCATGAACCAACTACAAAATAGGGTATTAGAGATTATTACCCCTTTCCGGGATCGCCGATACATAACTTTATTAATTCCTGTGGAGAAAATTAAAAATGTCTAAGAATAAAAAGTACTCATATATTTCTTTGTTTAGCTCATCCGGGGTGGGATGTTATGGATTCAAATTAAATGGATTTCATTGTGTAGCTACAAATGAACTAATCACTAGAAGGCTGGAAGTTCAAAAAAACAATAAGAAATGTATTTCTGAAAATGCTTATGTCAATGGGGATATTTTGGAAAAATCAACAACAGATAAAATCATGAGTCTCGTTGATGATTACAAAAAATCTAACGCTGAAGGCATTGATTTTTTAATTGCAACACCACCGTGTCAGGGTATTTCTCTTGCAAATCATAAAAAAACCAAATCAGATAAGATTAGGAATTCTTTAGTTGTTGAATCAATCAAACTCACGCATTTGATTAAACCAAATGTTTTTGTTTATGAAAATGTACGGGGGTTTTTAAATACAATTTGTTCGGATTCTGATGGGTTTGATAAAAATATTTCTGAGGCTATTGAAAATCATTTGAGTGATGAGTATATAATCTCAAGTAGAGTGGTTAATTTTAAATATTATGGAGTCCCTTCGAGTAGAACTCGAACTTTAATAATTGGAGTGAAAAAAGGTATGCACAATATCCATCCCAATTTTTTATTTCCATATAAACGCAATATTGTAACGTTAAAGGATTCTATCGGTCATTTGCCTTCTATTAATGAACCAGGAGGTTTCATGGAGGATGATTTTTTGCATAATTGTAAAACATTTGACACAAAAATGTTGCCATGGATAGAGAATTTAAAGGAGGGTGATTCTGCATTTGACAACATAGAAGAATCTAGAATTCCTCACATTGTAAAAGAGGGAGTTAGAGTTGTTAATGCTAATAAAAACGGTGACAAATACAAAAGGCAGCGATGGGATTTTGTTGGTCCTTGTGTACATACTAGGAATGACACATTTTCAAGTCAAAACACAATTCATCCAACAGATAATAGAGTGTTTAGCATAAGAGAATTAATGATCATGATGTCAATACCATACTCTTTTACTTGGTTTGATAGACCTATTGAAGATTTACAAAAGCTCACAAAAAATGAAAAAAAATCTCTGTTGAAAAAAAATGAAATTAATATTAGACAGTCAATTGGGGAGTCTGTTCCAACTAAAGTTTTTTTTGATATTGCAAAACAATACAGTGACCTACATAAAGTGTTTTCAGAGAAGCAGTATAATGTAGACGAAATAGATAATTATTTAAGAGATATAAATAAATTACTTAGTGAAATCAAAAATGAAGAGGTAAGTATAAAATTGATTTATCCAGATGTGTTAACTATATTAATTATATATAATTCCGCCATTTTATTTGAAAAGAAAAAGATAAATATTGAAATAGTTTCTACGATAAACTTGCTAGAGAAACTAGATATCCCTAATCACTTCTTTATGAATAAGGGAATTTCTAAAGGTGATCTAAAGTTGACTTGGTTGAAAGATAAAATGGATTCCATGGAATTTATTTTCAATGAAAATGATAACTTTGACAATAGTCTTATTTTTTCAAGTTTTGATTTATTGAAGAATCCAATGAATGCGCTGCCTATAATAAAACATTCGTCTTTGGAAGATTTAAATATTTGGTTATTTAGAATAAACAAAGGGCAGCAACTCTCTTTTTTTTAAAATTATTAATTGGATTGATCAGTTATTGCGTACGTAGGTTTAAAATTCGAACTAGATAATGTTCGGCAATATCCCCGAAATTTCCCCAGCAGCACCTACAAACGTATACGAAAAACGAAGCTTTGGTCACATAGTGGGTTTGTAGGACTTTCACTGTTTGCTAGCAAAATTAGGTGGGATTTAAATGATTTGATTTGTAAATAAAAATATTTTTAATGATTCTGCTATAGCTTTAGCTACTGGAACGGGAACACCATTACCAATCATTTTAAATTTCTTCGATAGTGAAATTTCATTAGGAAGTACATATTCATCTGGCACACCTTGTATTCTTAGAGCTTCTCTCGCGGACAAACGTCTATTTAAATAAGGGTGTAAATGTACTTCATTGTTTCCATAACAAGCTGTAGGACTGTATTTATAACGGTGAAGTCGTTTAAATGAAGGTCGATTCGTTTCGCCTTCGTCTATTTTAATTAATTCGGCAAATGGCTTTTGTAAATTAAATACCTCATTTGCGTTTGGAATTACATCCATTTTACTAATAGGAACTAAACAGCTTTCAACAAATAATTCAAACGGAATGCCATCTGGTTTCTTCGGTTTATTACCGAATGGAGTTTGTTTGCCCCACTTGTATTTTGTTGCCGCATTATGAAATTTTTCGTTTACTTGAAACGGGAACCATTTACCGAATTGTGCTTTTTCAATTACTTTCTTATCAATACAATCTTTTCTGATACCAATAAAAAACACACGTTCTCTATGTTGTGGAACTCCATAATTCAGAGAATTAAGTTTGTCGTAGTCAACATGATATTCCTTTTCAACTCTATTCAAAATTGACTGCAGAAATTCTTTGGTTTCTTTTCGTTTTGTCAAACCGGTTACGTTTTCCATAACAAAAAAAGTAGGTTTTAAATCTAATATTTTGTCAAAGTATACAATAGTGAGTTTTCCTCTTTCTCCGTCAAAACCTTTCAGCGAACCGTTCATACTAAAATCTTGGCATGGGGGACCTCCAATCATACCAAAATGCTTTGGCTTTCCATTTGGAAAAGCTTCAGAAATAATGTCTTCTGATTTAATATCATTGATTGATTTTGTATTGAAAATTTCCGCTTTAATTCCATTGCCTTTAGATTTTCTCCAAGAAGTTATTCCTGCTGCGTGAAGTTTGGCAAATACTTCATCATATTCATTTGTCCAAATCACCTCAAATCCGGCTTGTTCAAAACCCATATCCATAAAACCTCCTCCAGAAAAAAAAGACAGAATCGGAATTTTATGTTCTATTCTATTAACCATAAATTATTGTCGTGTTAACCACAGTATAAACAAATTCTGTTGCTTCTTTTCTCAAATTATAAATTCGAATCTGTTTGTTTTTGTGATTATTCAGTTTGTCAAATTCTTCCATAGAAAAATTTCTAATGGTTAAATTATTGTTACGGTTTTGCAAAAATACACTCACATTGCCGTTCTGAAACTTCTTTACGTTTGTAACTTCACCAAACACATCATTGAAAGACAAATCTGTTTCAAGTTTCTTGTGAAAGAATGAACAAGCCGGCCTGTAGAGGCAATACTTGCAATTTTCTTCTTTTGGATTTGCTGAAAATGATTTGGTTTTTATACTATCATTAGTCGATTTTAAAAGGCTTTTCGCTTCATTAAAAAGAGTTTTGCATTCTTGTTTTGAAAACTCTACTGGAAATTTTTGCTTCGCCAAATCAACTAAAATCAAAGCCGTTGGAAACTTGTTTGTATTTTCAAAATATAATTGAGCGTAAAGTTTAAGTTGTTCTTTGTATTCGTTCTTTACGTCAGAATAAATTTCGCCTTCATCGTCTAGGCAATCATGGGTGATTGCACCGGTTTTAAAGTCTAAAATTCCTACTTCGTTTTCGTTCTCAATAATAAGGTCAATTTTTCCGCCAATTATTTTGTCTTGAGATTCAAACCATTTTTCAGAATGAAATTTGAAGTTACTCAAACCCGTTTTTTTGGGGGAGTCGCTTCTCAAATGCGATTTCAGTTGAACTTTCTTCAATCCGAAATTTTTTAAATTGACTTTTATTGGTACAAAAAATCCTAATCCCTTTTGTTTTAAATCTTCCTCAAGCGCCTTTACTTGGCTGTCAAATTCTAAATTAAAATCCTCCTCACTTTTCACAATTCCCTTTGTAATCAGTTCAAGCATTTTATGTAAAACATTCCCAAAATATGCATTGGGCGATAATGGAAGCAATGGTTTCTTGTCAAATGCTTCCGCCAATAATGATTTGTAAGCACAATTTTTCATTGAATAAAACTGACTTGGCGAAATACGTTTGATTTCCTTAAAATTTATTTCTCCAATCTTATTAATCATTTCTCAATTAATTTTTCATAACACCAACCTGGTCTGCGATGTAAGTTAAATGTATCAATTATGCTAGTCTTACCCCCATTGCTTAGGGTATATTCTCTTATTTCATTGTAAATCTCAGCTAGCCAATTTGCTTCAGTGAAATTTCTCATATTCCAAAAAGGGTGAACTATCATTATCACATTTCTTTGATTCTTTCCAAATTTGATAATTGGCAAACCTTTTATCTCTGCTGTATTGGGGAAACCAAAACTATGAGCGAAAGAATTTCTTAATTCCGTTGCAAACGCAAACCAATTCTGTAATTCAATAAAGTTGAAATTGCCGTCCGCACCGCAAACAAATGTTGAGTCATTCATAATACGAAGCATTGATAAGCCTAATCGCCAGTCAAGTAAACTGTGATAGTTCATGTTTCGAAACACCTTCAAACAATCGTAACAAGCATCATTACATTTTCTTTGATGAATTTGTGAATGAATTTTCCCCATATAACTTTTTGAATCCCTTGGATTTATTGTTTCTGAAAGAATATTTGCAATATTTTTGTATAGAAATCTTACGAAGCCAGATCCATTTGGTAATTCATCAGTCAAGATGATTTCGGCAATTCTTCTTCTGTCTTCAAGTTCTTTCATTGAAATATCGGCAATTTCAATTTCTGTTGGGTCAACATCAAGTTTGTCTGCTAAGATTCGTTGAAGTAAAAATGCTGCGGAATAATAACCCGCTCGCACTCCGTTACTTTGTGCTTTGACGTGTGCCAAATCTGTTTCGCTAAAAAACATATTCAAGTCAAGTTCATAAGGAACATCAGTTGGCGCAATTCGGAATATTTCTGTGTTCTTATTACTTGCTAACGCAATTTGCTCTTCTGCACTAGTTGCTATTTGTTGAATATTCATTGAAAAACCATTTTCATCAGGAATATTTGTTGCAAAGTCATTTAATATCCATTGGTTATTGAACCAATAGCCTTTTGTATAAAAAGGGAAACGGTTATTTGTATTATATAGACGCCCTGTGAAAAATCTATCAGAATTCGTATTTACTCGCCATGTAACATCATTATCGGAAATAGAAATTGAAGCGTTACTTATTCTTTCTTCGCTCGCAGAACCTCTTTTTTCTGCAAAGATTGGTGGTCGAGAAAGTAAAAATTCAGAATCATCTTTTGTATCGCTTCCGGCTGAAAGAGTTGTTCTGTAGGCTCTTGGCGATTTTAGTTTAAATGGTGGTTGATATTTGATTGGATTGTCTTCTCCACAATTTGGACATGCATCAAATTCTGTTTGGCTTTCTAATTCAGCTTTTCGTTCTTCCGAATACGTTTCAAAAAATCCGCAGGCTCTACATCGAACAAACCAGCGGTTAAGTGAAAAGGGGAGTTGATTTGCGAATTCTACATTTGTTACAGCGGTAAAGCCATTTCTACGAGTATTGATAAAATCACTTGTAAAACCAATTACTTGATGAATGGCTTTGTCTTTTGTTTTCTGTGCACCCGGTGCAAATTCATAAATTGCCATTGCTTGTGCTCTGTCAATTGAAAGTGGTTCGGGTATACTGTTCATGCCGTGATACAAGTTCTTTACTGTTGTTGGCATTCCAAACATTGGCAAAATGCCGCCTTCGGCAAGTTTTTCTGAAATATCATTGCTTGCAATTTCCTCGTTGTTAATAATGCTTTCAGCTTTTTCAATAAGACCATTTGGTGTTGTTGTGTCCGATACCCAATTTACAAATTCATCTTTTTTGTCTAGTAATTGTTGAGTTATTAACGCATCAACTATTTGTTGAATTATAGTTCTGTTTTCATTTATCCAATTGGAAATTTCACATTTGTAAACAGTCCAACTTTCAACGGACCCAAATTCGCCATGGACACTTGATTTGTCGTCAGAAGAGATATCAATTTCTTTTTCGACATATGCTCTTCGAAATATTTCTTTTGCAAGTAAGCGTCTAAAGATTCTTTCTTGACCCATCGTCAAGAAAGGTGTTGGCGGTGCATCACCTGTGATTTTTTGCGGATTAGCGAAGTAGAATTCATCGTGACTTCTACCTCTACAAAATGTTAATATAACTGAATATGCTTGCCCTCTACGTCCAGCGCGACCAACTCTTTGCTGATAGTTGAAACGTTGAGGTGGCATATTCCCTAACATTACAGCTTGCAATGCCCCAATATCAACACCAACTTCAAGTGTTGTTGTTACACTTAACAAGTCAATCGTTTTTACTAGTCTGTTCCCTTCATCAGGCAAAATGATATTTCTGAAATGTCTTTGGCGTTCAAATTGTTCGTCTGTTTGTCCGGTAAGTTCTTCACAATGCAGACGAATTGGCGGACGTTGTTGTTTTATAGCATTGTACGAAAGATAATTTTCTTTCCAAATATCATCACAAATTCTGTCCGGTTGTTGTTGCAATGTTTTAACCGAATGTGTGCAAATTCCACCGCTAAAATGCAAGTGTGGCCGGCTTCCTCTTTGACTTGTCCAAATTGAATCCGTTGGGCGTGCCACTTTGATAAAAAGATTTTCAATTTGAATACCAGTATCGCCTCTTAATAAACTGCTTTTTGAAAGTGTATTGAAAACGGCTTCGCCAATTTGGTTTTGATTTTTTAAATATCTTGTTTCAACAGCCCTAATGTACTTTTTTACTTGCCCTGGGAAATCGTTGTATTGTGTAAAGTTGAATGGACTTGCATCTTCAACTTTGTTGTGTTTGTATTTGTCACCTAAAATTCTGATTGTAGAATTTAAAATTTGTAAAAATTCAATTTTTGGAATTCCAATATCATTTGCTTCGTCTGCTATAATTTGTAATTCAGGATTAATACTCAAATACCCTAATGCGGAAGATTCAAATGAATAAAATAACGAACCGAAAAAAATTGTAGCAAGGCCATCGAATGAACCTTCTTTCAATGCATCAATATAATCATGGTTTGCGCCATCTGCCCATCGGAAATTGGTAAAATCAATAAGATCATACCAAGGAACAAAATTATTGTTCAATGATTTTGTTTGAAGCGAAATATCATTACCACCCGGATTTATCCCCAAACTAACAAAGTGTTTTATAAGTGGTGCAAGATTGAGGGAATTTGTGATGTGAACCAAACTTCTCACATTTAGAGTTAATGAACGGATTTCATTCAACTTGATTACTGCTTCGTGTTTTTCTCTTAAACGATTTGCGTTTGTTCCTGTGTACGCTGAATTTTCAACTAAGAATTCTATTTCATCAAAAATAGTTTTTGATTTCTCATTTAATTCTTGTTGTCTTGCTGTATTTGCGTTGTCAAATGAATCTACAATTTGAAAGCGGAATATCAAGTTTGAATGTAATTCTTTGACTAAAATTTCACGCATTAAATCAGAAAAATGATTGCGTTCAATTCCATTTGCAATTTGTGCTGCGTCCTCTCGGCTATCTGAAAAAACAATTAATTTTCTTTCGGCTTCGTTGTTTGGAAGTTGATACATGAGTTCCTTTGCAAACATTTGTGTAGTTTTGGCGAAACCCGTTCTGAAACCACGAATGGATGAAGTTCTGTTCTTGTTCCATTCCTGTCTTCTCTTTTGGTGATTTACACCACAGCCTGGACAAACACTTGGCAACGCTTTATGTGTTTCATTTGAAGGAATGTTTCCATTTGCATCAGGCAAAGCAATATCACGGTTGGAATGGTTGGTTATTGTGAAGTAATATCCTTTGATCCATTGTTCTGGTCTATTGTCTGCTTTGTTATGTGAGTTATCAATGTCGCCTGAAATACAATTTAATGAAGCAGGGATCCAATTTGCAAGAAAATCAGTTTGATTGAATCCGTTCATTGTAGGTTGTCTCCATCCAACTTGAGGAATTCCTGCCTCAGCATCGTGTGGCGTATATTGTTGATAGCCACAAGGCCAAAATACAACGTACTCTTGATAACTCCTTTTTTCAATTAATTTTGCAGGCGTTTTCTCAGGAATGCCTTCAATGTTTGGACTAATTGGAAGCATTTCAAATGAATTGTTTCCCGATTCATTTCGCGTAACTAATCGGCTACCACCAAAGAGTGTTGTTCCACAATTGTCACAATAAAGCAATTCTAAAACACGGTTCCCCTTTTCGGAATTTATACGTGTAGTTGAATAGAGTTTCCCAACAGTTCTTTTTTTATCATTATATTTATCATCAATTTCATCGGGTTTAACAGAGCCCCAAATACCTTCAATATTTCTAAAAAAGTAATGAAATCTGAAACGTGGTAATTTTCTTTCATCAGGAATTATTTTTGCAATATGTTCAAACTCTTTTTCATCTAATATTGCTCTTGTAATCAATAAACCACGCAAAGCATTTTCTAAATCGCAGGTGTTGTTTGTTTTTTCAAATATTGTCTCTGCAAAATAGTTACCGTCTGTATCATCTCCTTTTGCTCTAATTGAACAAACGGCTTTGAAATCTTTGCAAGGCGAAAATAAACGTTCTTTAAGCTGAAAACTTGGATTGCTAATAACGGAAAGTAATTTTGAAATTCCACTTTCGCTTGTTGCAATATTAAAATTAGTGGCAAGGCTTATTGCCGCCGTTTCACAAGTAGAAACGAATTTCGTGTCTTGAATGTTTCCCTTTACTTCTGAAAATATTTCTGCAATTTCTTTGAATGGTTTGATTGGTAGTTTTGTTCCGCTTTCAGAAAATGCTGCAATCGGATTATTTTTTCCTTCAATGATTTTGAATTGTTTTTCTGTTCCAAAAAAGTCTTTTAAAAATTGTTTACTTTCTTGACCCTCTTTAGTGTCTTCTCTCGATTCCAATGAAGCACTTGAAGCAAGTATTCGTAATTGTGAGTGATCAGGATTTAATCCTAAACGGTTTAAAAAAAGTTTGAGTAAATATGCAACTTCGGTTCCTTGTGTTCCTCTGTATAGATGCAACTCGTCAATGATTAGGTGAAAAATGTTACTTTCGCTTTCTTCTAGCCATTGTTTTGTTTCATCAAAAATACTTTTATCAATATCACGCATCAACATTATGCTTAACATAGAATAGTTTGTAATCATAATATCGGGTGGTGTTACTTGCATATCAAAACGGCTTCTCATTTCAGCCCCGTCTAAGCGTTGAAAAAATGATTTCAAATCTTTAGCTTCGCTTCCTGATTTACCGGTTTGTTGAATGTATTGAGCAACTCGAATCGAATCCCTTTCAATTTGTTGTAATTGTTTTTTGAGTTGATTTACCTTGTTTGTGTTAATTTCAAAAGTTCCGTCGGCTTTTATTTTTTTTAACTCACCAGCTACTGGAGAACTTCCATTGTAACGCCCAAAATAAATAGCATTGCCATTTGTATTTTTACTTAACCACTCTCTTGTGTCGTCAGAATCTAAAGCTTTTCGTAAACGGCTCATTTGATCTTCCACCAATGCGTTCATAGGGTAAAGAATCAATGCTCTTACTCCCGCTTTTCGTGTTTCGCTTTGGCGTTGCCTTGCAATATCGCTTAACGTAAAATTTAAACTATTGACAATTTGCCTTGCTTGCATTCCACCATTTTCTTGCCACCAAGTATTAATAGTTGTGGATTTTTTATTTGGTGCAGACCAGTTAGAAAGTTCTTTTGAAAGTTGAGCAAACAAGGGAAGTAAAAATGATTCAGTTTTTCCTGAACCGGTGCCGGAAGTGATAATACAATTATTCCCCAGCAACGCTTGTTTCAGCATTTCCGCTTGGTGCAAATGTAATGGGAAATTCCCCACAAGTCCAGTATTAACAAGCCCTTTGAATGTATGTGCTTCAGTTTCATTTAACGCATTTCCAAGATCTTCAAGGGTTAAGTCGTTTATATTTTTACCACTTGATACGTAATCCGGTAATGGCTCAATCCAAGGTTTACGATAAAGAACTTTGTCATAATTCAACAAATCGTAGCGCTCTTCTTCTACTCCTTCAAACTTTGTTCTGAAAGCGGTTTTTACATATCGTATAAAATTCTCTTTTATGGTTTCAAATGAACCTATTGGGTCTTTCATAATGTTGTATTTATCGCTTTTTGACCTAATTTTATTCTGAATAAATTCTGAGTAAAAATGCCAACTACATTTTCGTAAACTCTATGTTTTTTGTTGTTAATCAATTTAAAATCAGGAGCTTTTCCACTTAACAACATTATTGCTTCCGACAATAATCTAGGCAAAGGTGTTGAGATAGGAATTGCAACTCTATTACTAAAGCTGTCAAACAAAATAACTTCTTTTTGGACATGTTTCAATGCAATAAATCTTCCCCAATTTATATCAACTTTATAGCATTTGTTGTTTTTCCAAAGTTTGTACTCATAAGTATATTCATTCAGTTTGTATCTAACTAATGAAAATGATTTGTCAAAACTGGGCGATTCGTTTTTGTCAAAATCTAATGTTTCAGGATTGAAAATATATCTCGCCCAATCGTAATCATTTTCAATGGTTTCTTGTAAAGTGTTTTCGTAATCCACGATTGTTGCAGAAAAATCTTGCATTGCAACTTGAGGGAAATATTCTGTTGTGAATTTTATTTTCAATTCTTTTGCAAATGCTTCTATACTGTTTTCACCGTATGAATCATTTACCTGTTGAAAAGCTTTTATGTTAATTACATCAGGCAAAAGCAATCTTTCGTTTGAAGAAAACTGCTTAATAATTTCTACTTGCAACTTGTATTTAGGTGCTGTAGATATAATATTTTCGATTAATGCAGTATCTCTTGCCCCTATTAATAAAATTTTTCTACCTTTTTCTGACGGGATGAAAATAAATTGTGGTGGATTTAAAATAATTTTTTTTGTTTCATAATCGTAGTCAAGAATTCCAATAAAATCGTAGAAATTCAATGACGCTCTTTTGAGTTTTGTAAGATTATAGTTTATGTTTGAATGATGTTCAGGAAATTCTTTTGAGTAGAAAAATTCAAACGCTTTGAAAAAGTCTTCGGTTGTGAGCTCTTTTTTCAAAGACAGAAAATTGCAAAGTTCATTTCCATAGTGATTAATAAAAGTTGCAGTTGAAATATTTTTTTGAATGTCTTGAATTGTAGAATTAAATAATGAACCATAAGTAGAAAAATATCTTAGGCTTGATTTATTTGGATTGATGATGTTACTTCCTAAACAAAACTGCTCCGCCGCTATTGCAACTTTTCGCCCTAATGAATCTCTTTGAGGAAGTTTTGAGTAGTCAACCTTTATTGCAGTATTGTTTGACGAAACAAGATTGTATGCTAGCAAATTTCCTGAGAAAGTTTCGTCTTCAACTTTAATGTAAAAGTCAGTATTTATTGCTGTTTTTTCGGGTAATAACCAACGGTTATTGAACGATGTTTTTTTGGAGAGTGGTATTTTTACATCAGAGTCTTTGTATTGTATATACACAATTTCGTTTCCGTCTGAATTCGTAATTTCAACTTCAGGTAAAAATTTATTTGAATAGGTTCTAAAATTTATTTTTAATCCACCTATTAATTCGATTCGTTTTTCGGTGTAAAGTGTAAGAATTGAAATGTCTGAAAGTCCTTGTGTTGGATTGCAAAACCAAAACAGAGAATAGTTTTCAGGCAAGCCATCAAAATCCTCTTGTTTAAAATTACCATTACGAAATGTATTACCCCAATTCTTGATTAGTTCTTTTTTGTTGTTTTTGCATAGCAAATACATTCGTTCTGTCTTTCTAAGAAAGTCAGTTTCAATCCAATAATCATTACTCAATTGAAATGTTCCTGCGCTTACAAACAATCTTACATCACGATTTGGAAATTTTGCAGTCCATTTGTTGAAATTGTCATTTAGTTCAAGTCCTTCCTTGAAATACAGTGGTAGAGTTTTAGACCAACCATTTATTTCATACAAGTTTTCATATTCACCAAAATTCAAATCATCGGGATAATCATTTGACGAAAACATCCTATATGAAAATGAAATAACTTCTTCGTTTGTATTAACTTTAAATTGAAGAAACAAAGGTGCAACGGTGTAATTTCTCTTCTTTCTTGTTGTTATTCCTTCTTCAATTTCTTCGTGTGTTTCGCCTGACCATTTTTTGTATTCACGTTGGATTGTTTGAATGATTGAGTTGGATAACTCATCATCTTTTTTCAAATAATCTAAAGTGCTCTCGGGAATTAAATCTGTTCTATGGCTTTTGATTTTTTCTTGCAAAAACTTATTATCGTAAAATGTGTCCGGAACTAAGCCTATTGATTCAAATAATTGAGGCAAGCGGTTTAAAAATTTTGGAGGAAGGACACATTGTGAAAAAACTTTTCCAACATAAACCCATTTTGCATTTGAAAATGGAATTACTTTAAATAACCCTAAATCACCGTTGTTCTTGATATTAGTCCAGTTCGCTAAATCTTCCCACAATGAATTAATGTCATTTTCTCGGAAATCAGAAGTTTCAATATATTCATTAATTTGATTTATTTTAAGGAAATTATTTAGTCTTCCGTAATAATTATTTGCTCTTATGTTATTGTTATCAACATCTTCAATCAATGGAAGAATTATAAAAGTGAGATAAGAAATATATGGTGGGTAGATAACAGCTACGTTGTCTATAGTTGCAAATGTCCCATCAGCTTTTCTTAATCCAACAAGATTTTTTTTTGAATATGCATATTTTGCTTTTGAGATAATATTGCCACTTGAGCCTGGCAGCCCACGTTTTATAGATGTTGTGTAATCTGCCCAAATTTCTTCTTCTGTTTCAATTGGAAATGAAGGTTTACCTAGAGAAATAATATCATGTTTAGTTATATATAAATAAATTTCTTTTCCAACATTTGAAGGATTAAAGAAGTAGGATGATATGATGTTATTCCATTCTAAGTACGTCATGGCCGTTTCAAATATCAAACCAGTCAATTAATGTACCATCGCATTCAGGGGCATTTGGACAGCAAATGAATTCTTCTCCGTGTTGATCTATAAAAACTTTAAAATCACCTACTTTGATTTTAGAATCACAATGAATACAAAGTTTTTCATCTGAAAGTTTAGGAATCTCGGAAAAAGGAAAATTTTCTTTGAGATATTCTAGTTTGTTA
>JACCDK010142476.1_pt1 | contig 18223 bp, 15 predicted proteins | sample 7445871 | NCBI WGS metagenome assembly JACCDK01 (sample SAMN15323436, study PRJNA562643) | freshwater metagenome | isolation source: river surface water | place: USA:Blue River Watershed | collected 2017-08-15
ATTTTAGCGGTCTGACCCTTCGGTACCTTGACGAAGGGCCCAGGTGATATGCTCAGCAACCAAGGAGCTTGCGCTGGGCAAGACCTCTTGTAAGTGCCAAACGATCTCTCTCTTTACTTCATCATCGAGGTTCGATGCTAAAGCATTTCCCAGAGCTACAGCTAGGTTACGTCGCCAGCGCTCATAGCCAATGCGCAAAATGGAACTACCCGCATGGCGCTCTATAAATTGGGCCTCGCTCCAGCCCCAGAGCTCCAGTAACGAGACGCTTCCAAGGTAATTGCGTTCTGCAAAGTCTGGGACGGTGGAGAGCTGGGCGTATTTATTCCAAGGGCATACGAGTTGGCAATCATCGCAGCCATAAACGCGATTACCCATGGCACTACGAAACACCACTGGGATTGCATCGCGATGCTCAATTGTTAGATACGAAATGCAACGCCTGGCATCCAATTGATAAGGAGCCGTTATCGCCTTTGTAGGGCAGATGTCGATACACGCTTGGCAAGAACCGCAATGCGCTTCCACGGACTCATCGATTGGTAGCGGGACGTTGATGAGGATTTCGCCTAAGAGGAAAAAGGATCCCGATTCACGGTTCAGAAGCAAGGTGTGTTTACCTCGCCACCCCAAGCCAGCTTTGCGCGCCAACTCCACTTCCATAATCGGTGCAGAGTCGGTAAAAACGCGGTATTGCAGTGGTTCATTAATTCCTGAGGATGAATCACTCAACTCTCCTTGTCTTATTGCTCCTATTGCCGCTTGTAGTTTTTCTTCCAGCTCCATAGCTAAGATTTGTAAGCGGGAGCGAATCACCTTGTGATAATCCCGCCCTCTAGCGTAGAGTGAAATGACAGCTTGATCGCCCTCCAATAGACGCTCTTCCTCACTCACAAGGATTGGCTTGACTGAGGAGGAGGCTAGCTCATGCCGCTCACTTAAATACGGCATGGTGAGGCAAATGCTACGAATCGCGCCTGCCTGTAAAGAGCTTGGGTCAGCACGCAGATCCTTGTGGCGCTCCATATAAGCCATCTGGCCATGACGACCTTCTTCTAACCACTCTACTAAATGAGGGCAGGCATCACTCACATCGGTATCGGTGATGCGCACTTGCAAAAAGCCTAACTCCTTAGCACGAGTATTGAGCCAAGTGCGCAAGGTCCCCCACTGGGTGTGCAATTCTTGCGAAAATGCGTGAGAATGCATGGGCAATTTAGAATCCATTCCTAAATGAGTGTGAACGCATGAGGTCATGACGCGCTTGGCAATAAACCATACGATCCATTGTAAAGATGAGAAGGCCACCGCAGTGGCAGTGCAAATGCTCGCCAACGCGATCCTAGCGTTTTATACCTCTACCCCTAAGAAACCCCAATCCCTTTTTATCAGTCTCGATGGCGATCTAGGAGCGGGTAAAACTACGGCGACGCGTTACCTCCTCCAAGCGATGGACTATCTTGGTAAGGTCAAAAGTCCTACCTATAGCCTGTGCGAAGAACATATCCTGGATTTACCCAATCAAGCAACGCTCCACGTCTTTCACTTTGATCTCTACCGCATGCAAAGCCCAAAGGAATGGGTTGAGGTTGGGCTCTTAGAGCACTTCACACAATCCGACGACCCAACACTGTGCATCATTGAATGGCCAGAGAAAGCCGAGCACACGCTGCCCACCATGGATCTGGCGATCACCCTCATCCACCCCGACGAGAATGAATCCGAGCTGGCACGAACGGTCGAGATTCAAGCAAAAACACGAAAGGGTGAATCTGTCCTTCAGTCCCTCAGCGCTCATTCATCATTAAACTCATGATCCCTAAACGTCGCCAGGTGATTTCGCAAGGGTTGCGATCGATGGGGTCGCTCGGTGTGCTTTACCTGTTGCTGACCGAAAGTGAGCTGGTGCAAGCCAATAGTGGCGCCAAACTCTTAGGGGTGCGTATTTGGCCCTCGGAAGACTACACGCGCATTACTTTAGAGTCCGATAAGGTGCTACCTATTTCCTATCAACTCTTAATTGGTCCTGATCGACTGGTCGTTGATATTGACGGTTTGGAACTCAACCCCACCTTGAAAGACTTGGTCGCCAAGGTCAAACCCAACGATCCGTATGTGGCGCAAATTCGGGTGGGGCAATTTCAACCGACGGTTGTGAGACTCGTATTTGATCTTAAAGAAACGGTAAAGCCTCAACTCTTCACTCTTGAGCCGATTGCTGAGTATCAGTTCCGCTTAATCTTTGATCTCTACCCCACCAATCCCCCTGATCCGCTCATGCAGCTCGTCAAAGACTCTGCCAGAAAAGAAAAGTTGCTGGCAGAAGAGCGGGCCAAAGCTCCAAAAGGTACTACTTCTGACGATGATCCAATTGCGGCGTTCGCCAAGAAAGATATGCCTCCCGGCAAAAAGGGGGGATCTAGTTCAGGCCCAGAAAATGTGACTACCGCTAGTACCCAACGCATTCCGTTTAAGCGTTTAATTACCGTGGCGCTTGACCCTGGTCACGGAGGAGAAGATCCGGGTGCCATTGGTACGCGTGGCTCTTATGAAAAAAATATTGTGCTATCCATCGCCAAACGTCTCAAGAACAAAATCGATCAAGAAGACTCCATGCGGCCTTTTTTAACCCGCGATGGGGATTATTTTGTCCCTCTTCATCGCCGCGTCTATAAAGCACGGCAAGTAGAGGCTGATCTCTTTATCTCCATTCACGCAGACGCGTTTATTCAGCCGCATGCTAAGGGCGCTTCGGTCTTTACCCTATCTCAACAAGGAGCGACGAGCTCTGCGGCCCGCTGGATCGCCAACAAAGAAAATGCCTCGGATCTGATCGGCGGGATCAACATTAAAACCAAAGATAAGCAAGTCGCACACCTACTCCTCGATATGTCGACCACCGCGCAGATCAACGATTCATTACAAGTGGGCAACTCGGTGTTACGCAATATTGGTAGCTTTGCGCCGCTTCATAAGAACAGGGTTGAACAAGCCGGCTTTGCGGTCCTAAAAGCACCCGATATTCCATCGATCCTGATTGAAACCGCCTTTATTAGCAACCCCCAAGAAGAAAAAAGGCTCAATGACTTGACCTATCAGGAGCGGATAGCGGACGCCATTTTGGCGGGGATCAAGGATTACTTTGCCAAAAATCCCCCCGTAGCGCGGCGTGGCTAAGTATAGGCTTAAACGCAGCACTATAAAGCTAAATGGCACCCCACGTTAGCCTCCAACATCTTGCTATAATCCAGAAATTGGCAGAATAATGATTTCAAGCAAGAATTACAAATGATTTTCATGCAGCGCTCTAAATTGATAAATCCCTTGCTCACTCAGTTCTGAATCTAGCAACATCATACTGGGTCGGTAGCTCAGTCGGTAGAGCAGCGGACTTTTAATCCGTTGGTCGCGAGTTCGAGTCTCGCCCGACCCACCAGGTGTAAACCGTTTACAAGGTTTACACTTTTTTACCGCTTACACGCCAAGCACTTTGGGACCAAATGAATTGTCTAAGGATTGCACCTAATTTGATTTCAAATCAAGGCACCCTAAATCCTAATACATAAAGTTGACGAGCCCTAGAGCATTACTTTAAGTAACACTTTTTAAGATCGCTTACCTATGCTAAGTAGCAATACAGGTTTCAGCAGATAACCCCACATCAGAACTTGAGGTAATTTCGGTACCAGGCAACGAAGTTGGCGACGCCCTGATCAACGGGCGTACTAGGCTTACAGCCAAACTGTTCGACGAGATCGGTCACATCGGCATAGGTATCCGGCACATCGCCCGGCTGCAGGGGCAGCATATCCATCTCGGCCTTTCTTCCTAAGGCCTTTTCGAGGGCGGCGATGTAGTCCATGAGTTCGACGGGCTGGTTGTTACCAATGTTGTAGACGCGCCAGGGGGCCCTACTGGTTGCTGAATCGGGATTAGCGCCATTCCAGGCTGGGTCTGGCGGCGCCGGCCGATCAAGCACGCGGATCACGCCCTCTACAATGTCATCGATGTAGGTGAAGTCCCGCCGGTGCTTGCCGTAGTTATAGACCGGGATCTTCTCGCCGGCTAGGATCGCCTTGGTGAATTTGAACAAGGCCATGTCGGGCCGACACCACGGGCCATAGACGGTGAAGAAACGCAGGCCGGTCGTAGGCAGGTTGTAAAGATGACTGTAAGTATGGGCCATCAGCTCGTTGCTTTTCTTACTGGCTGCATAGAGGCTCAGTGGGTGATCGACGTTGTGGTGTACCGAAAAGGGCATCGTCGTGTTAGCGCCATAGACGCTAGAACTGCTTGCATAGACGAGATGCTCCACGCCGAAGTGCCGGCAGCCCTCGAGGATGTGAGCAAAGCCGACGATGTTACTGTTGATATAGGCCAGCGGATTTTCGATAGAGTAGCGGACGCCGGCTTGAGCGGCAAGGTTGACCACGCGTTGCGGCTTGTGGGTTGCAAAGCAGTCATGCAGCACCTTGCGGTCGCTCAAGTCAATACGCAGGTGGGTGTAGTTAGGATGGTTCGCGTGCCGGGCCAGCCGGGCTTCCTTAATGGCCGGGTCGTAGAAGTCGTTGTGGTTGTCGATGCCGATGACGGTGTCGCCACATTCCAGCAATTTTATGGCAAGGTCTGAACCGATAAAACCGGCCGCGCCCGTGATGAGAGTTTTCATCGTTGCTATTTTCTACAATTTGATGAGTACTGGCAAGAATGCATGGTTGAGACACGGCGGTAGGTTGCCCCGAATTAATGGTAGCGGACCATACGCTTAACCACCCAACCCCAAGGCCTGCGCCTCAGCCTCTTGCTCTAAATACACCCAATCAACAATTTCATCATTCGGGGTGTAGCCCGATATCAGTTGCTGCATCATCAGGCGAATGACGCCCACGTCGTTGACATTGAGGACCATTTGAAGCGCATTGAGCTTGCTCGCTAGCTCTTCCCACGGAATGAACTCCTCATGCGCTTTCATGATCCTCGCATGGGAGGTGGGCTTGGGGTTATCACTGATAAGCAGTTCTTCGTAAAGTTTTTCACCCGGACGCAGACAACTGATCTCGATCTCGATATCGCCGTCGGGGTTTTGCTCATCTTTAACGGTAAGGCCCGAGAGTTCGATCATTCTTCGTGCCAGATCCATAATCTTGACCGACTGGCCCATGTTGAGGACAAACACATCGCCCCCTTTAGCCATCGCACCGGCTTGGATCACCAACTGAGAGGCTTCTGAAATCGTCATGAAATAGCGGGTGATGTCAGGATGAGTGAGAGTGATCGGGCCGCCGTCTCGGATTTGTTGGCGAAACTTGGGCACTACTGAACCTGATGAACCCAGCACATTACCGAAACGCACTACGCTGAACTTGGTGCCTGGGTTGGTTGCGGAGTGGGCTTGCAGGATCATTTCCGCCAGACGCTTGCTGGCGCCCATGAGATTGGTCGGGCGTACGGCCTTGTCGGTGCTGATCAGTACAAAATCTGAGACGCCATTTTCAGCGGCGGCTTGTGCGGTACGCAACGTTCCAAGCACATTGTTCTTGATGCCTTCGGCTGGGTTGTGCTCAACCATAGGCACATGCTTGTAGGCGGCAGCATGATAGACCGTGTGCGGATGCCAGGTCGACATGATCTCGCGCATGCGCTCGCTGTCTTGTATGGAGGCCAAAAGTGGCACCAGCACGATGTCACGACTAGCGAACTTTTCTTCAAGTTCCTGATGAATGCTGTAGAGCACGAATTCACTATGCTCAATCAGCAGCAGCTTACTGGGACCAACGGAGAGTATTTGGCGGCAGAGTTCGCTTCCTATCGAACCTCCTGCACCGGTCACCAGTACCACCTTGCCTACGATATTTTTGGCCATCAGGATGTGGTTTGGCATGACCGGTTCGCGGCCAAGCAGGTCATCAATGTCCAGTTCGCGTAGATCCGAGATGCTGACCTTGCCCTTGGCCAAATCGGTCACGCTGGGCAGTGTGCGAACAGCCACGCGAGCTGTTCGAATTTGGGCCAGGATTTCGTTGCGACGCTTGCGGCTGAGACTTGGCATCGCTAGCAATACAATGCTGATGTTAAGTGTTGCAGCCAAATTGTCCAGATCTGCCGGGTTGTAGACAGGCTGGCCATTCAGCAAATGACCATGCAGTCGATCATCATCGTCGAGTAGCCCAACGACTTGCATCTCATGACTACTGGCCATGGCGGCGACTAATTGACGTCCAGTGCTCCCTGCACCATAGATGAGTACCTTGGGGCGTGATGCCTGTTTCAGAATGCTCTGATACTGGTCACCAAGCCAGACTCTGGCTAGCGCCCGGGATGCGCCGACGAACCGGAGCAACAGGATGGGTTGAATGATGCCAACGGTACGAGGGACTCCTCGAATCCCAATTACCGAGAGTATGGACGCATAGAGCAGGCCATAGATGCCGACATCCCTGGCAACCGTCAATAGGGCTGGCCAACCGCTGTAGCGGAAGATGGCGCGATACAGACCCGAGACGATGAAAATCGGCAATGCAATGCCGATGGAAATTACGGTAGCCAACAATAGATTTCCTGACAAGGCGACAAATTCGCCGAGTCGAAGGTAGTAGGCCAACCAGACGGTCAATACACACAGGGCTGTATCAACCAAAAATACAACTAGGCGCTTGGCCCAGCGCGGCAAAGCCAACATGGGCAAAGTTAGCTTATGCCCATTCACCCTTATTCTCCATTTTGTTCTTCTGTCAATGAGAAACCTCATCCCGTCGCAAAACTTTCAAGAGCGTCAGCCACAAAATCCATAGATCAAAACTAAATGATCGCCTTTTGAGATAGTCCGCATCAAGCTTAACCTTCTCAGGAATTGACAATTCGTCTCTACCGTTAATTTGCGCCCAACCCGTAAGTCCTGGTACCAGTTTGTGAACACCCGCGTCGGTTCGTGATGCTATGAGATCATCCTGATTGAAGAGAGCTGGGCGAGGACCGACAAAGGTCATGTCGCCTTTGAGTATGCTCCAAAGCTGTGGCAACTCGTCTAGGCTGGTTTTGCGCAAAAAAGAGCCAATAGGTGTTAGCCAAGCGTCAGGGGTTTTCAACAGGTGTGTCGCCACCGCCGGGGTATCGATGCGCATGCTGCGAAATTTCGGCATCAAGAATGGCCGGTTATGACGCCCCACACGGCTCGACCAATAGATTACTGGACCGCTTGAGGTCAATCGAACCAAGGCGGCTATGACCAGAATTAGTCCGGCGAGTGGTAACGCTACCATGATCGTCAATACCAAATCAAACAACCGCTTCATTGACGTGTGTGCCACAGGAAACTAGACTAAAACTATTTATCATCTTGGAAACATCCGAAAAAGTAAAAAAGTTGTGTCAATAAATAACCTGTCATTTTTGCATTTGAGGCATATTAATAGCCCTGAATTCATTTTATTGCAACATGTTTTTGCTTAAAAAGATTCTTACGGCTTTGGTTTTACCGCCTTTCGGCCTGGTTCTGCTTTGCGCTTTTGGCCTATGGATTAGTCGCCATCGCCCAAAACTAGGGCGTAGCATCAGCCTATTCGCGTTGTTATTGCTAACTGTGCTATCTCTTCCCTATGTATCAGGATCATTGTTGCGAACTCTAGAGCAACATGACCCCATAACCACGAATAGCCTTTCCCGCGCTGAAGCGATCGTTATTCTTGCTGGGGGTAACTATGCAAATGCTCCTGAGTATGGCGAAGATACGGTCAATACCTCAACATTGGAGCGGATTCGCTATGGCATTTATCTCCAAAAGAAAACCCAATTACCAATACTTGTTACCGGTGGTGCTCCCTTCGGGGGTAGCCCTGAAGCCGAAATCATGGCTGCGTCTATTCGTGAAGATTTTGGTGCATCCGTACGCTGGATTGAGAGCAAGTCCAGAGATACATCGGAAAATGCTGAGTTTTCAGCGGCGATACTCAAACAATTTGGGATCACTCATATAGCGCTTGTCAGTCAGGCTTGGCATCTGCCACGAGCTATTTCCCATTTCGAAAGTGCCGGATTGAAAGTTCTGCCAGCACCGACAGGATTCAGTGCGAAACCAAAAATTTCACTTGAGCAATTACTGCCCCAGGCCAGTGCTATGTCCGCAAGTTCGAGGGCTATTCAGGAGTGGTTAGGCGTTTTTATCCAATTTTCTGTTTCAGGACTGCGACACCTTCTCACACCAAGTTAAACGATACCAGTTGGCAGTGATCAGCAGGCCCTCCTGTAATGAAATGGTAGGTGACCAATCCAACTCCATACGGATCAATGAGTTATCGATCTCAATTGATCCCAGTAACCGATCTACCTTTTAGCTTTTACCGAACAACCTTGCCCCAAATCACAGGAGGATAGGAGGACAGGGCAATAAACGTGATGAACGGTCAAGTGCCTGACCCATGCCCAGGATTTATTCTGGCGTTGATAGAACTTCATTATTACTGACCAAAAAGTTTTTTCCAAGCCCGTGGGGGATATGACAGGCAGGACGCAATGACATAGAGCAAGCTTCAACGGTTTCTTACTAGTCCTATTGGCATGGGTACTTGACAATCTATAGCCCACATTAGCCGAATGAAATTTCCACCGACCCTTGATCAATACACCAAGGACAATGCAAAATCATGACTTCCATGTCGGTATCTGCACTGATTTTCAGTAGGTCCTGCCCTGCTTCCCATTTAGACATTGCAAAACGCTCATGCGGAGATAATGGGCTTTCTTCGGAAAACTGACCAACTTCGCCATTCACTTTGACGCTGCTTAAATAGACGAAGCGGCTCACCCCTGACTGTGCAGCCTGACGGGCAAAATTAAAGATCCTCTCGGCATTAACCGCGCTATAGAGCGCCAAAGGGTCATCGGCAACTTCGTGCAGAACATGTATGCAGGCTGCCAAATGGACAACCAAACACAACCCGTCAAAGCAGCTTGCCAGTCCGTCTCCGGCCCGATGTAGCCTAACTGCATGGTATTGGGCAATCCGGTTAGCGAACAGCACGAGTAACTCGGTAACCAGCATTGTCCGGATGAACAGAAAACGTGCCGCCAACAAATCCATTGGCGCCCGCAATCTTATCAATAATAGGCCATCGTCAGCGCGACTTGTGCCAGACTGTCCGGTTCACGTAATCGGTGTAACTCATGACAATACGCAACACCTGCTGACCAACATTGGTGACCTCGTAATCTTGAACTGGCCGTGCCGAAGCGTTGCCTCGCAAATGCTGAGCAATGACGACCCTGACTGCCTCCAGCACATGCTCACGCTTGAGGCCGCTCATGATCAGAGTTCCCGCATCCATTCCCTCAGGACGTTCGTGTGCATTCCGGATCGTAATCGCAGGTAGGTTGAGCAGCGAAGCTTCTTCTGTAATCGTCCCGCTGTCGGAAACCACGCAGGCAGATTCAATCTGAAGTTTGTTGTAGTCGAAAAAACCAAACGGCTTAGCAAACTGGATCAGCGAATTGGTTGCGCTACCCTCCAAAGCATCAAGACGTTTCTGAGTACGCGGGTGTGTTGACACGATGACCGGGTAGCCATAGGCCTCGGCCAAACCATTTAACGTATCCAGAAGATCTCGCAGATTTTCGGGAACATCAACGTTTTCCTCCCTGTGGGTACTGACTAGAAAATATTTTCCGGCCTGCAGACCCAAACGACCAAGGACATTCGAGGCCAAAATTTTCGGCATGTAGTAATTCATGACCTCCCGCATATGCGAACCTGTCTTGATGATCGTCTCAGGCCTAACTCCTTCGGCAATCAGATAACGCCGCGCATGCTCGGACAAAACGAGATTGATATCGCTGAGGTGATCGAGTACCTTGCGGTTTAGTTCTTCAGGGACTCGCTGATCAAAGCAGCGGTTTCCCGCCTCCATATGAAAAACAGGAATTTTGCGGCGCTTAGCAGCAATAACAGCCAAACACGAGTTCGTATCCCCGTAAAGAAGAACAGCATCCGGATTCTCGGCAGCCATAACGACGTCGGCCTTGATGATAGTCTGGCCAATAGTCTGCGCGGCGTTATCACCCACTGCATTCAGAAAATGATCTGGCTTGCGAATACCAAGTTCTTCGAAAAATACCTGATTAAGCTCATAATCGTAGTTTTGGCCGGTATGAACAAGCACATGATGACTATGCTTATCCAGTTCGCACATTACTCGGCTCATTTTTATCAATTCCGGCCGTGTCCCGACGACCGTCATCACCTTAAGCATTGAGTGCCCCCTTGATGAAATCGAGTTTTGATAACAAGCTCTTCACCTGACCGATATCCAGTCGTTCGGTATTGTGGGAGGTGTAATCGTCATAAGTAGCTACTCGCGTCTCGCCCTCCACAAAATACTTGTTGTAATTGAGATCACGATCATCTGCAGGTATGCGGTAATAACGCCCCCGATCTTCGGCGCGCGCCATCTCCTCCCGCGACAATAGCGATTCATAGAGTTTTTCACCGTGCCGCGTCCCGATAACACGGATGCCGACACCGCTATCGAACAGTTCAAGCAGTGCTTGTGCCAGATCTCCCACTGTGGAGGCAGTGGCCTTTTGCACAAAAATATCTCCTTGAACACCATTCTCAAATGCATGCAGCACGAGATCTACGGAGTCTTCGAGTGACATCAGAAAACGGGTCATGTTTGGATCCGTCACCGTGAGCGGCTTGCCTTCCTTGATCAACCGGATAAATAGAGGAATAACCGAGCCGCGCGAAGCCATTACGTTGCCATAACGAGTAGCGCATAGAACCGTATCGCTATCGCCCAGCAAGCGCGCCTTGGCAACCATCAACTTTTCCATCATCGCCTTGGAAATGCCCATGGCGTTGACAGGGTATACCGCCTTATCCGTACTCAAAATAACGACTCGCTTCACGCCGCAGGCTATCGCAGCATTTAACACATTTTCTGCACCGAGCACATTTGTGCGTAAAGCTTCCATTGGATAAAACTCGCAGGATGGCACCTGCTTAAGGGCGGCTGCATGGAAAACATCGTCGACCCCCATCATCGCCTTGTGAATACTGGAGTAATCACGGACATCGCCGATAATGAACTTAAGTTTTGGGTTACTCAAGGCGATGCGCATATCCTCCTGCTTCTTCTCATCGCGACTAAAGATGCGGATTTCTCGCACCCCTGTGCGTAAGAATCGGTCGAGTACGGCGTTTCCGAATGATCCAGTACCACCGGTAATCATTAATACTTTGTCATCAAAAATCATTCTCGGCTTTCCTTTTATGGGTAGTCCCGCATCATTTCGATCAAGTCCGGCCAATCAGCGGGACAGTAGCCTGTTGCCGCATTGAAACGGGTAGCATCAAGGCTACGGTTAATTCTCACTTGGTCGTCCGGCACAATCGAAGTCTCCCTACCGAACACCTGCGCAATCAGGCGCAGAAGGCTATCCTTATCGATTGGTCGTACGCCGACATGATACAACCCGGACAGGTCTTCATTGGGGATCACAAAGTCGCGCACGACTCGCGCAAACTCTACTGTAGGTAATCCGGAAAATATCGCTTGACGATAACCCTTACATTCTTTCTGGGCAAGAAACCACTCCAGCAAGCCATGGCGTGTTCCCAACTCTCGTCCAATGGTGGATGTTCGAAGTGTCAAACAATGCTGCCCGAGCACTTCACCCAGGTGTTTGGTCTTACCATAAAAATCCACCGCATCGGGCTGATCTTGCTCCGAATAATTTCCTTTGTTCCCCGAAAACACGCAATCTGTGCTGACATGGATCAAGCGTGCCCCCATCATCCCGCAATACTCCGCTAATCGGTGTGGCAATAGGGCATTCATTGTCAGTGCGGATAGCGGATCATTCCCCGCTGGCACGTGCTTAGTTAGCCCTGCACAATTAACCACCACGCTCGGTCTGACCCTACGAAATAGATGCGGTATGCAATCCGGGTTGATCAGGTCGACACCGGAAACCATTTTTTCTGCTACAAAATTAGGAAACAACGGCCTCGCCATCTCTGACCGTAACGTACCAACAACATCGAATCTGTCACTGTCCGACAGCACGCGCACCATCGCGCTGCCGATCATGCCACTGGCACCAAGAACCAGTACCTTCATGCTTTTTCCTCAATCACACTTTGAAGATGACGGATCAAGTCAGCAACCAGCTTCTCGTGATCAAATTGCCTCTTGTAGAACAACTGCCCATTTGCGCCAAGTCGCTCGCGTTCTTCAGGCAACATCCGATACAGTTTCAGGATTGCATCTGCAAGCCCATGTCCATCTTCCGCCGGCACCGAAAATCCAGCCCCCGCTTCTTTTACCAGCCGCGCCCCTTCACCATTCAGGCAAGCCACAATGGGGCGTCCAACCGCCAAATAGGCCTGAATCTTGTTTGGTACCGTGGCGGCAAAAATTGGCCAGTCTGCCAAAGTCACCAGTAACACTGATGCCTTCGACAACAAATGCGGCATGGCGTCCACCGGAAAACGGCCCGCGATATTTAGGTTATTCAAACCACGTTCGCGCACTTGCTGACTAACCCATTCAAGCTGGCTACCTGATCCCAGGATAACGAACCTAATCTCGCGATGTGCCACCAGTTGTGTTGCGGCCTCAACGATAACATTCATCGCTTGTGCCGCACCGACATTGCCAGCAAAGACTACAGAAAATCCCTCGTCTAGCGCAGGTAAGCTCGGTCTGAGTCCGGCCTCTGGATTGCGAAAGACTGCATCCACCGAGTTCGGGTAATAGACAATATGGCTTCTTGGCGCCAAACGAGTGATTGGTTCTGCAAACAACCGAGACGAAATCAGGATTAAATCCGTACGGCGATAGATAAAGCGTACCACCCAACCGACCATCGAAAGAACCAGACGATTACGAACGTAGCCGGTAGCCTCGAGGCTATCCGGCCATAAATCTTGGACCCAGAGCACCATAGGACAACTCTTGAGGCGTGCCAGGAACAGCGCTGGCAACGCCTGCAACAGAGGGGACGGCGCATAGACAAACACGACATCCGGCTTGGAACCTCGAAGCATCCAAGAACCCCACAGGACACCGGAAAAAATAAAGGAAAAATAGTTGAGTGCCAAGCACAATGCACTCTTGTAACCGCGGGGAAATAATGGCACGCGCAAGACGCGAATATCGCCGTATACCTCCTCAGCATGACCCATCGCAGCGTAACCTGTAAAGATCTTGCCCTCCGGATAATTTGGCTTTCCCGTCAGCACCGTAACATCCACGCCCTGATCGCTCAGTGAAGATGCCAAGGTATTGATGCTAAAGGATTCTGGCCAGAAGTACTGGCTGACAAGCAACATTTTCATGAACGTATACCCTCACCCACGATAGTTTTATCGGTTGCGGTAGAACGTAGTCGGGTGATCAACAGGCCCCATACAAAAAAGGTGATGATCCCTGGGTAAGGTTGACGCATCCCAGTCGTGATCATGTTCTCGCCCAACAGTAGGTAAATTACCGCCATTGTCGTTCCGAGCAACACAGGATTGGCCAATATATCTGTGCGTCGCTGCCAGAGCGTGCGTAACGTTCCAAGCAGCAAGATTATCAGTGGCAACAGTGCCAAGGCGCCGAAGTTGTAAAGCGCATCAAGCCAGTAGTTGTTCGCACTAGGGTACAGGTTCCTGTCGGGCGGACTCTTGTGGCCGAAAAAAAAGACTTGCGGAGACTCGACAACTGCCTCGGCATAATAGCGCCAGAAGTCAAATTTAGAGCTCACTCTCTTTGGCGGTATCTCACTCTTATCGTTAGATACCGATGAAGGCGTATCAGGCCATGGCATATTGACCGCAGGTTTATCAGTCGGATTTAGCCGGCTCTGGAGAGCCCCAGGCACATTTACTACGCTGTAAGCAACGCCGCAGAGCAAAGTCGCTACCAGCGTGCTTGTCGCCCAGCGTCTCGACTCACCCTTGCGAAGTTGAGCAAATGCAAAACCTGCCAATCCGAATACCACACCGAAAATCGCCATTATAGACATTGAGCCAACAATTTGAACCATCGCAGCAGGCATCAATATGGTAAGGGCCATTCGGGCGACTATACCCTGATTCCAGAGGGCCAAACTTGCCATGGTGACTAAAGCGGCGGTGATCGTTGGAAAATACTGTAAGTGCTGGTAGTTCCTGAATACAAAAACCATCGGGTTCATCACCGTATAGCCCTGCAGCCAAGTTGCGGCGAGTTGTGCAGGCACCACCAGCAACAGCACCCAAAGCCCGACGCGCTCGAAAATCGGCTCCTGGGTCTCCGCACCATACATCTGCCCCAGAACCAGGCCGAATATTGGTAAAAGGAACTGCGCCAACAGGATCAGCTTTACCCCGTCGTTCGTCAAGCTACCCTGTGCGGTAGCAAACAAGGTCGCCACGAAAAGTAGCACGGTCAAGAACACAACCGTTAATGTTCGTATCGCCGCCACGTAATTACCGAGTAATGCGATACCGCCGAACAAGGCCAGTACCAAAATCGGGGCCGGCAAGCGAGATATAGCGCCGCCGGTATCGAGAATAAAACTTGGGTCGCGAAATAGGCTACCGTCGATCAGAAAGAAAATTGGGAATATTAACAACCCACCGATCAAGAAAAGAAGAGACAAAAGTTGTAATCTGTCCAAAATTTGCCATCGCCCGGCCCCCCACAAAAAGATCAGATTGAGAAAACTGCTCAGAGCGTACAGAACCGCTAGTGATGCTGGACCGATTGCTTGGTAAAAGAAGGGCACACTGGCAACAACAAGCACATTTGCCAGTAAATCGGGGCCAAATACCAAGCTTCCGTCTTCCCCTTGGACCAACCGAGCACGCATTACCACCGCCACGCTCATAATCGCACCACCAGCAATGGAAAATCCTACAGCCAGCCAGAATATTGGAGTGTAGCCCAATGCTAGCAACCATGGATTTAGGTTAATTGCCAGTGCTATAACTACAACAGCGAGCGAAAACATCGATACCGAAATAAACAGTAACAACCTATTCAAGCTTGATGCGCTGAAGCGATGTATTAAGGTCGGAGCATATGCCTGGCCAACAATCGTCGGGATAAGGCCGCCTATGGCGAAGGCTGTAAACAATTCCCCGGCGATCGTTTTACCGGTAATTAGTACGATCGAAAGGCGAAAGATGTAGATGCTAGTGCCGATAATTGCTGTAGATCCAAAATGCGGAAGCAGCATAGGAAAATTAATGCGCCCCTCACGCCCGCGCCAAGATAATTTGGCACGTCGGGTCGCCAGAAGCGGCGCGAAAGCCCAAGGAATCGAGCTGAATGCTAGATCAAGACCGAACCACAGAAGTAGCAGAGACAGAGTCAAGGTGAGGCACTCAAGCACCAAAACATGTTGTGCAAACTCTGTCTGATTCATCCTTTCATGCATGGCGAGTCCGATCTCGCCTACCCACTCAGACATGCGGCGGACGATCAGCACCAGGGCCAGAGACACAGACACCGTACCGATAACAACTGTCAGATAATATGCCATACACGCCAGTGGCAGTAACAGAATCAAGCGGGATTGCAGCAAGCGAGTTGCCATAAAACCGCTGGCATCAGCGAGGATAAGATTACGCGCATTTGCCGAAAAGGCGTAGAACAACGCCAGCGTTGCACCCTGGACAAGTCCAATATCAGCTGCGACCTCATACCAACCGGCGACGCCCAAGACGAGCATCAGCGCGGTCATAGAGAACGAATTGAAAAGCGCGGCCAGCGGAAATATGATTAAGGCACTTCGTGCAGTGCGCTTCACTTACGTATTTCTATCGTAGTCATAATGTATCGAAAATCGTTCGGTCAAGAGTTGTTGCCAAAATGCCAACGAAGTACCCGCTCTGCAAAGAAAATGAGTAATACATTCAGCAGCAGTGAACCGAACAGAAGGTACGACTGACCCGGTACGTATCCAAAGCCAGCTAAGCGATAAGCAACAACTTGACCAATTAGCGAACACAACACCCAGTTTTGGCCGGCAAAGCGGAAAGTGAAAATCTCCAAGAGCGATGCCAAAAGCCCAATTACGATCATGCCCAAGAACAGAAAAATGAATGAGCCAGGGTAATACATAAATGCGATGACGCCCGGCAAGGAAACAAAATGGTTCTTAGACTTATCCATATTTGCATATGGCGTCTCAATAAAACGGCTATCGTAAAGACTCAATTGGCCTTCCTGAAACTTTTCACGCCAAGCCTCCCGCCAAAGATCCCAACCAAGTTCTGTTGAAGAAGAAACTGCCATCACACCCTCAATTCCGACCCATCGATCTAGAAATACCGCCCTTGGCACGCTATTAATTTCTAATACAAAGGACTTTGCAGACTCTACAGAGTTTAATCCGCCCGAAAAGTTTGTAGCACGGATGTAATTTACTATAAAAAGTGAGGCCAGGAAGAGAATAATAAATAAGGTCAGTGCTAAGAAAAGATTTACCCGATCAATCCGCGTTCTCATTGCGCTGATAGTCCTCATTCCGCCAATAGCCAAAGCTGTTGAGTTCAAAACCATTCCGCGACTGAGCAAAGAGACGTTCGAAAGAAAGCTCTCTAGCAGCGGGGAAAATATCGCTATTAAAGAGATGTTGTGGTTCAATTCAATCTCGAACCTAATAATCAGGGCTGAAATCGATGCCAAACCAAACTGAAGCAGCCACTTATAGACACCATTCAGTCCAAATGGCAGGATTGTCTGTGCCAGCATTCCGCGCTGATAAATCCCTAGCGAGATATTGCTGGCAGCCACAAATACCACAAGCCCAAGGAATGCCACAATGCAATAAGTTCTATAGGACTGATAGAACTGGAATAGACCTGATGGCTTGCACGACGGTGGCTCATCTGAGTAGACGAAGAAGTGCCTCCTGATCATGCTAGCAACAAGTAGCGCAAAAAAACCGCAGGAAGATATCAGCAAGACTTGGTCGAAGGCCTCAGCCGATCTGTCGAAGGCGCCGACCGGTTCATGAAACAGGCCGGATGAAAACGCAACGCGAACAGAAAATTTCAGCCAAAAACCCAGCCACGTAAATATGCCTATAAATGTATCAAAGTAAATTGCACCCTTGCGAAACCCGTTCGCAAACAGCACATTAGCAAGCAGCGTAAATAACAGGTAAACGAACCAGTGGCCTTCATAGCGTGACCCTGCCGCAACTGCCAGTACAAGTATGGCCGTAACAAACAAAAATATGAACACGCGAACAAAGTTCATTGGTTGCATAAGTATTAGTCAGAATTACGAGAAAACAGAGTAACACATCCGTCTTTCCGCCGCTTTGAGCTAATAATCAGGGACGCACTGAACTAATAAGCAATTTATAGAAGATGGGCAAAGCAGGCCACACCCATTTAGTGCCGCTACCGAGGCAAACAAAAATGTCCGCCCTGCGGTTGTTTTGGGCAAAGATCTGCCCTGCATTTCTACGAATTTTATCATTTCCCATCTCAGGACTCCCCTTGGGCGTTGAGTTCGAACAATCGCCGCTTGGCGATCAGCAGATTCGCCAAACCGAAGAGGATGTAAAGCTGCGCCGTGTTCTTGGCCGCTCAAGGTCAGAAAACTCGCTTGCATCATCAAGTGCCTACCAACTTTCAATCCGCCGATTCTCGCAAACACAACATCACTTCGATCCCTCGGTCTGCGAATAAATCAGCGCATCCTTTGTTCAAAGTAATCTTTAAATCTGATGACTAGATCGCGCCAAAGAAAACGCTCATGCACCAACGATTGCCATTGTTCACCCCACGCTCTCAGCCTGTCTAAATCTGAGAGGGCTAATCTTAGACCCGCCGCAAAACTTTCCTCTGATGCAGGAACAACCAAGCCTGTATTAACTTCCGACAGATCACTTAGGCCACATTGGTCAGTGATAAGAACAGAAATTCCGCAAACCCCTGCCTCGACAGCGACAATGGACATCGCTTCCATTCTTGACGGTACAACCAACATAGTAGCTGCACGATAAGTGGCAACCTTCTCTACACCGCCGACAAACCCGAGAAAAAAAACTTTATCCAAAATGCCGCACGCCTTTGCACGCACTTCCAAAGAAGCTTTCATACCCTCATCAGGACCTGCATAAACGAGGCTGAGACTAGGAAATTCATGATGAACTCTAATATATGCCTCTAGCAACAAATCCGGGCCTTTGATTGGATTCAACCGCCCCATAAACAATATAAAATTGCCACTGGGTAGGC
>JACCDK010169692.1_pt1 | contig 18220 bp, 9 predicted proteins | sample 7445871 | NCBI WGS metagenome assembly JACCDK01 (sample SAMN15323436, study PRJNA562643) | freshwater metagenome | isolation source: river surface water | place: USA:Blue River Watershed | collected 2017-08-15
GTTTTTCCCGATAGGTAGGATCCAGTTATCGAAGATTGATTCTTGAGAATGTCTTTATAGCTGCCCGAGTGAACAATCTCGCCACCCTCAATACCCGCTCTCGGCCCAACGTCTACAAGCCAGTCAGCAGCTCTAATCGTGTCCTCGTCGTGTTCAACGACAATAAGTGTGTTGCCCAGGTCGCGCAGTTTGATAAGCGTCTCGATTAGGCGGCGATTATCCCGCTGGTGAAGTCCAATGCTTGGTTCATCTAGCACATAGAGCACACCGGTAAGTCCCGCTCCAATCTGAGTCGCAAGCCTGATTCGCTGAGCTTCCCCACCGGATAGTGAACCGGCGGCGCGCTCCAATGAGAGGTAGTCGAGTCCAACGGCAAGAAGAAAATCAAGTCGCGCGCGGATCTCCCTGAGCACCTGAGCGGCGATCTTGGCCTCTTTTTGAGTGAGCTTTAGGGATTCGAAGAAGTTATGTGCCTGCCCAAGACTCATCTCGGAGACTTGATGAATTGATTTGGCATGAACCTTTACCGCCAAAACCTCAGGCTTTAGTCGAGCACCCGAGCATGATGGGCAAGGAATCTCTCTGAGATACTCGGCCCACTTTGCTCGATGCCAATCAGAATCCGACTCGTGATACTTGCGGTCCACATATTGCAACACTCCCTCAAAACCTGAGGTGTAGCGCATCTCACGGCCGTACTTACTCTTCCACTTGACCTGAACCTCATAGTTGTTTCCGTAGAGAATCGCATCGCGAACTTCTTCTTCTAACTCTTCCCAAGGTGTCTTGAGGCTGAACTTCAGCTCCTTGGCCAAACCTTGCAGCATGCGCACAAAATAGTTGTAGAGACCCTTACCTTGAGTCGACCAGGGAATGATTGCGCCGTCTTGGATAGAGGCTGACGTGTCTCCAATAACCAAATCGGGATCAACTGCCATCTGGGTGCCAAGACCGGTGCAGTCTGGGCAAGCACCGAATGGCGCGTTGAATGAAAAAGTTCGAGGCTCTATCTCAGTTAGTGATATCTCGTGCTCGTTCGGGCAACTCAGTCTCTCACTGAATGTGCGTTGTTTTTTGGTGTCAACGAAATCTATGACTATTCGCCCATCTGCGAGCTTGAGTGCGGTTTCAACCGAGTCAGTTAGACGCGAGGAGATGTCTGACTTGATAACCAGGCGATCTACTACTACCGAGATATCGTGCTTGAAAGATTTCTTTAGAGGCTTCGCTTCTGCCAGAACCACTGTTTCGCCATCGACAACAGCTCGCGAATAACCCTGCGCCTGCAAAGAGGCCAGCAAGTCCGAGAATTCTCCCTTTTTCTGCTCAACCACCGGTGCAAGTATTTGGAAACGAGTCCCCTCTGCAAGTTCTAGCAACTGGTCAACAATCTGCTGCGGGGTTTGTTTGGCGATTACCTCGCCGCAGATATGGCAGTGCGGGACACCAATTCTCGCCCACAACAATCTCAAGTAGTCGTGGATCTCGGTGATTGTTCCAACGGTTGATCTTGGGTTTCGGTTGGTGGATTTTTGGTCGATCGAAACTGCCGGACTTAGCCCTTCGATGAAATCAACATCGGGGCGATCCACCTGACCTAAAAATTGACGAGCGTAGGCAGAGAGCGACTCAACGTAACGTCTTTGACCCTCGGCAAAGATGGTGTCAAATGCCAGCGATGACTTCCCGGACCCGGATAAACCGGTGAAGACAATCATCTTGTCCCTGGGTAATTCCAGGTTCAAGTTCTTCAGGTTGTGGACCCGAGCACCCTTTATGGAAAGTTTGGGACCCTCTGGGGATTGAATGCTCACCCGAGAAGTTTACGCATGCCCGGCGGACTCAATTTGCCGCAGTTCGCGCTTTAGTTCCGATATCTCGTCTCGAATTCGAGCGGCAAGCTCAAATTGGAGCTCAGATGCCGCTAGTCGCATCTGGGCGTCCAGTTCCTGAATAGTTTGAATTAACTGCGCCTTACCCTGGCTTGCAATACCGGACCTTCCTCGCATTGGGGGCGACGCTACTTTTCGCTTGGGTTCCTGCTGCAACTGGGCTAACAGGGCTTCGGTGTCCTGCTCTTCACGCACGAGCTGATCTGTGATGTCAGCGATCTTCTTGCGAAGCGGCTGCGGATCTATGCCTCGCTCGGTGTTATAGGCAACCTGTTTTTCCCGTCTTCGGTTAGTTTCTTCGATTGCGCGCTTCATAGAATCGGTCATTTTGTCGGCATACATGTGAACTTGGCCATTCACATTTCGAGCAGCACGTCCAATCGTTTGAATCAAGGACGTAGTGGAACGCAGGAAACCCTCTTTATCCGCGTCAAGTATGGAAACGAGCGAAACCTCGGGCAAGTCCAAACCTTCACGAAGCAAATTGATTCCCACCAGGACATCAAACAGTCCCTGTCTGAGTTCCCTGAGGAGTTCAACTCGTCGCAGAGTGTCAACGTCCGAGTGGAGATAGCGAACTCGCACTCCCATTTCCGTTAGGTAATCGGTGACTTCCTCAGCCAATCTTTTTGTAAGGGTTGTGACAAGGACCCTCTCGTCTTTTTCAACTCTGACTTTGATCTCTTCTAAGAGGTCATCTATCTGGCCCTTGGACGGTTTAACGACTACTTCTGGGTCTACCAGTCCGGTTGGGCGAATAATCTGCTCAACAACGCCATCCGACTTTCCGAGTTCGTACTTACCAGGTGTGGCAGATAGATACACGGTTTGACCGGTGCGCTGCAGAAATTCGTCAAATGTGAGAGGTCGGTTATCCAGGGCGGATGGAAGTCTGAAACCGTGTTCAACCAGAGTTCGCTTTCTCGATGAATCGCCTGCATACATCGCCCCAATTTGCGGAACAGTGACGTGAGATTCATCGATGACAGTGAGAAAATCCTCTGGAAAGTAGTCCAGCAGACAGGCCGGTGGCTCGCCTTGCTCGCGGGCATCGATATGCCTCGAATAGTTTTCGATGCCAGAGCAGAAACCAAGCTCGCGGATCATCTCAAGATCGAAGGTTGTCCTCATCTTTATTCGCTGGGCCTCTAGCAATTTCCCTTGCTGCTCGAACTCGCGGTATCTGTGTTCCAGCTCTTCTTCTATGGCCTCAATTGCCTTGGCCATTCGCTCGGCCGGTGCTACGTAATATGAAGCTGGATAGATAGCAACACTCTCGCGCTCCATGAGGATTTCACCGGTCAGTGGGTGAATGCGATAAATCTTTTCGATTTCATCGCCAAAGAATTCGATTCTCGTGGCTTCCTCGTCATAGACGGCAATAACCTCGACCGTATCTCCCTTAACTCTGAAGTTGCCTCTCGTAAAGTCAACATCGTTTCGTTGGTACTGAATATTCACTAACCCGCGTATTAGTTCGTCTCTGTCAATGCGTTGCCCAACTTGAAGTGGAAGTGACTGCGCCAGATACTCTTTTGGGGCGCCCAGTCCATATATGCAAGAAACAGTGGCCACCACAATCACATCTCTGCGTGAGAGCAGCGACATGGTTGCCGAGTATCTGAGTCGCTCGACCTCTTCGTTGATTGTCGAGTCCTTTTCAATAAAGGTGTCAGTCTGGGGCACGTATGCCTCCGGTTGGTAATAGTCGTAGTAACTGACAAAGTATTCAACGGCGTTATCCGGGAACATTTCGCGCAATTCTGAAGTGAGCTGTGCAGCGAGAGTTTTGTTGTGGGCAATCACCAGAGTTGGGCGCTGCAACTTCTCGATTAGCCAAGCAGTGGTCGCGGACTTTCCGGTACCAGTCGCTCCGAGAAGCACTACGTCGCGCTCCCCCGCCTGTAACCTAGCTGCCAATTCAGCGATGGCTTGGGGTTGGTCTCCTGACGGCTCGAATTCACTAACGACGCGAAACGGCCTTGCTTCACTCATTTGAGTCTCGAGTTATCTTCAGCCACAAATCTTTAGCCTTTTTTTCAAGCTCAGCTAGCGAGCAATCTGAGTCGATTACGAAGTCTGCAATTGCTTCACGTTGTTGATCGCTTGCTTGGGCTGCGACGCGCTCTCTAGCCTGATCCAAAGAAAGCGAACGATTCTCAATTAGCCGCTTTATCCGAACTTCCTCCGGAGCGGAAACCGTGACAATCTTGTCGAATTTCAGAGGCGATTTAGTTTCCACTAAAAGCGGAATCGTGTAGAACACGTTTGCTTTGCCTGATTCCGAAACCTTTTCCTGAGCGAGCTTCTGGATTAGCGGGTGAAGGATTCCCTCGAGGTCAGCCCTTGCCGCTGGGTTGGAAAATACGATCGAACCAAGCACCTGGCGATTCAAAGAACCTTTTGCATCCAAAACTTCAGTTCCGAAACGGGCGACAATTTTTTTAAATCCCTCGGAACCTGGAATGACGACCTCCCGAGCGAGGACGTCTGCATCAATGTGGACTCCGCCAAGACCCTCCCAGACCTTGGCAACTGTGGACTTGCCCGAAGCAATACCACCCGTTAGTCCAATCAACACTGGCTAAGGATACAAATGAAAACGGGGACCAGCCAAAGCTGATCCCCGTTTTGGTTGGAATCTTTACTTGTCAGAGGCAAGCTTGTCGCGAAGTGCCGCTAGAGACTCGTCGTCCGCAAGGGTTCCTTCGGTGGCAGCAGATCCTGCAGATGAGGCTGGAGCCTCCTCGGCTGGCTTGGCATCCGGAAGGTTCTTCAAGTGCTCGAGAGTTGCCTTGGCTTGCGCCTTGTGCTGCTCCCAGCGAGTGTGTGCCTCAGCGTATTCCGCTTCCCACTTGGCGCGGGCAGTCTCGAAACCGGACTTCCACTCGCCTGTTGCTGGGTCGAAACCTTCTGGGTAACGGTACTGACCGTTCTCGTCATAGTCGGCTGACATTCCATATAGCACTGGGTTGAAGTCGCTACCGTTAGGGTCAACTTCTTCAAGAGCCTGCTTTAGAGATAGCGAAATGCGACGACGCTCTAGGTCGATGTCGATTAGCTTGACGAACACGTCCTGGTTCACGCTTACAACCTGGTCAGCGTGGTCAACGTGCTTGGAGGAAAGCTCGGAGATGTGAACGAGGCCTTCGATTCCGTCGGCTACGCGCACGAATGCTCCGAATGGAACAATCTTGGTTACCTTTCCAGGGATGTACTGTCCGATGGCGTGGGTTCTTGCGAATACCTGCCATGGGTCTTCCTGGGTAGCCTTGAGCGAAAGCGATACGCGCTCGCGGTCGTGAAGAACTTCAAGTACCTCAACGGTAACTTCCTGCCCAACCTCGACAACCTCAGATGGGTGCTCGATGTGCTTCCAGGAAAGTTCTGAAACGTGAACTAGACCATCAACGCCACCAAGATCGATGAATGCACCGAAGTTGACGATAGAAGAAACAACACCGGTACGGATTTGTCCAGGTGCTAGGTCATTTAGGAATGTAGTGCGGTTTGCACTCTGGCTCTGCTCTAGCAGTGCGCGACGGGACAGAACAACGTTGTTGCGGTTCTTGTCTAGTTCCAAAATCTTGGCTTCAACTTCGGTACCTAAGTATGGACCTAGGTCTCTTACTCTGCGAAGTTCAATTAGAGAAGCAGGAAGGAAGCCACGCAGACCGATGTCTACGATTACTCCACCCTTGACTACTTCAATAACGGTTCCCTTTACAACGCCATCTGCTTCCTTGATGCGCTCGACGTCACCCCATGCGCGCTCGTACTGAGCACGCTTTTTGGAGAGGATCAAGCGACCTTCCTTGTCTTCCTTCTGAAGAACAAGTGCTTCGATTGGGTCACCAATCTTTACGATGTCGTTAGGGTTTGCATCCTGACGGATAGAAAGTTCGCGAATTGGAATTACACCCTCGGTTTTGAAACCGACGTCTACCAATACTTCATCGCGGTCAATCTTGACCACGGAACCGGAGATAAGATCTCCGTCTTTGAAATCTTTGAGAGTTGCTTCGACCGCAGCGAGGAAATCCTCTGCAGATCCAATGTCATTGACTGCTACCGATACAGGCTTTGCGGTCTTAGTTGTTGCCATAGAGATGTTGCTCCATATTTTTTTAACTCGGGTCGCGACAAAATCCTTTGGAATTTCCATGATTTTGGCCCGACGAACGGACAGGGATTGCGTTTTTTAGGCGCCCTGAAAGCTTAGTGGCTTATCTAGTGACCCGCTAGCTCCCAATTCGAGCCAATTCCAACGTGAACTTCGAGCGGAACCGAGAGCTTTATAACGTGCTGCATCGTATTCACGACCAGGTCTCTCAGAGTCTGAAGTTCACCCGGATAGACCGCAAAGACCAGCTCGTCATGGACCTGGAGCAACATTTGGCTCTTTAGGCCCACTTCAGCCATTTTCTGGTCTATCTGGAGCATTGTTAGCTTCATAACATCTGCGGCAGTGCCCTGGATGGGGGCATTTAAGGCAGCGCGGCGGGCATTTTCCCTAACCTGGAAGATCTTGGAATTTAGGTCTGGGAACGGGCGACGGCGTCCATGGATGGTCTGGGTATAGCCAAGATTCTTGGCTCGCTGCACCACTTGATCTAAGTAGCGCTTAACTCCACCAAACCTTGCAAAATAATCGGCCATCAGCTGCTTGGCTTCTGCCCCCGGAATTCTTAGCTGCTTGGCCAACCCGAACTCGCTCAAGCCATAGACCAGCCCGTAACTCATGGCCTTGACTTTAGACCGCATCGCTGAGGTGACTTCCGAGGGCTTTACTCCGTAAATCCTCGCGCCAACGAAGCGGTGCAGGTCCTCTCCGGCGTTAAAGGCCTCTATCAATCCTGGATCTTCGGATAGATGGGCCATGATCCGCATTTCAATCTGCGAATAGTCGGCGGTTAGCAGAGTCTCAAAACCCTCTCCGGCAACAAACGCGGAACGCAGTTTCTGGCTGCGTTCAGTTTTGATTGGAATGTTCTGCAGGTTTGGATTCTCTGAGCTCAGTCGTCCAGTGGAGGTTCCGGTTTGGACATAGGAAGTGTGAATTCGACCGTCTTCTGCAACTGACTTCAACAGTGTTTCGGTAATTTGGCGAAGCTTTGTCGCATCTCTATGAGCCAGCAATTTTTCCAGAAATGGGTGTTCTGTCTGCTCAAAGAGCGTGGCAAGTGCTTCGGCGTTAGTAGAGAAACCAGTCTTTACGTTGCGGGTTCCTTGCATGCCAAGCTCCTCAAACAGCACGGTTTGAAGTTGCTTGGGACTTGCAAGGTTTACTTCATGGCCGATTATTTGATAGGCCTGCTGCGCAATTTCATCAACCTCTTTGCTGAGGTCGTCGAATTCCTTCTGCAGCACCTTTTTATCAATCGCAATTCCGGTGACTTCCATCTTTGCCAAAGTGCTACTGAGTGGTAGTTCGATCTCTAGGTAGACACCGTTCTGTCCTTCGGAATTGAGATGCGGAACCAACACTTGATTTAGGCAAGCTGCCACCCAAGCATCCAGCGAAGGGTCAGAATCAACCAGCAACTGGTTTTGGTCTGTTCGTTCTACGTCAATTCCTGCATGGGTGCGCAGTAGAGCGTCCAGTGAGAGTTCTTTGGATGTTGGATCAATTAGGTAAGCCGCCAGCAGAGGATCATTTGTAATCTCTCCAATTTGCAACTGTGCCAAGTTTCGCCTGAAGTTCTTGGAATCCCAAGCGCCAAAACCACCCTGCGCCAACAGGCCTTCGAGCGCCTTGCTGTCTTTGCCATCCCAATTAACTCGCGCATCTATCGTGGCAACGCCAAGACCAATCAACTTGCCCAAAGAGACCTCAGCACTAATGAAAGCTCTTCCGGTCTCGATAAGTTTGCCGATGTCTTTTGTGCTGCCGACACGAGCGACTGGTGGCTCGGTCGGGAGATCAGCGAGAGCCTCAACAGCAATAGTTGGTGTTGGTTCACTACTGGACACTTCGACAACTTCGTGCTCGACGCTAGCCTTGATGACTTTGTGCTGAGTTCCGTTCACTCCGCGGAGCTTTAGAACTCTTGCTAAGAGTGTGCGGAAGTTCAACTTTGCAAAGATTTCCTTAACGGCGACCTCGTCCACTGAACCAAGTCGAAGATCTTCCAAAGAGAAATCGAACTCTAAATCTCGCAGCAGGTGATTCAGCCTTCGATTTCTTACGGCCAGCTCTTGGTACTCCCGGAGGCTTTCGCCCACCTTGCCCGAGATCTTGTCTGCATTCTTCAAGATTTCAGTGAGGCTTCCATATTCCTGAAGCCACTTGGCAGCGGTCTTGGGTCCGACCCCTGGAATTCCTTTTAGGTTGTCAGAGGTCTCTCCCACCAGCGCCGCTAGGTCTGGGTATTGTTGCGCGTGAACACCATATTTTTCGTAGACAGCAGCGTCATCCATTTTTGCCAAGTTCATAACGCCCTTTATTGGGTAAAGAACTGTTACTTCATCGGTGATTAGTTGGAATGTGTCTCTATCTCCAGAGACGACATAAACCCGCATACCGGCTGCTTCTCCAGCTACGGATAGTGAAGCAATTAGGTCATCTGCCTCATAGTTCTCGCGTGAAACAGAGGTGATACGCATGGCCGCCAAAGCTTCGACGAGCAACTCGGTTTGGCCAATAAACTCCTCCGGAGTCTCGCCTCTGGTGCCTTTGTATTCGGGGAGCTCTTGAGTCCTAAAAGATTCCCTAGATACATCGAACGCCACGCACAAGTGGGTTGGTTTGTGGACCTCGAGAATGTTGAGCATCATCGAGATAAAGCCGTGGATGGCATTGGTGTGCTGACCCTGAGCATTTTTGAAATTTTCCGGCGCAAGGGCGAAGAAGGCACGAAAAGCGAGGGAGTGCCCATCAATTAGCAGCAGAGTAGGCTTTTCGTCAGCAGACATATCCGCTAGCCTACTTCGCCTTTAGGAGCCACCTTGTCTAATCAGCCGACTAACGCTTCGGACCAAGCGCGCGCGTTTTTAGCCACCAGGGGCATGGGTGACCTGGCAGAAAAAATGGGTATCCAGCTGCTTGAATTGAGCGCAGAGCGAGCAGTGGCAACAATGCCAGTCAGTGGAAACACTCAACCACTTGGAGTACTGCATGGTGGAGCCCACGTTGTCTTGGCGGAGAGCCTCGGATCCATGGCGGCAAACGTTCATGCTCACCCGTGGGGCTATGCGGTCGGGATTGAGCTCAACGCCTCGCATCACGCTTCAATTACAGAAGGTGTTGTCACTGGGACCTGCACCGCGGTAAAGCTGGGCAGATCACTAACAACACACGAAATAAAGATGACGGATGAAAAAGGGAAATTGCTTTCGACTGTTCGAATTACAAATTTCCTTAGAGAGAAACCTTAGTTACTTCTCCCCTAGTTGGTCGATTACCGCTTTCGCTACTTGAGCCATTGTCAGGCGACGGTCCATCGAGGCCTTTTGAATCCAGCGAAAAGCATCCGGTTCACTAAGCCCCATCTTTCCCTGCAGTAAACCTTTTGCTCTGTCCATTAGCTTTCGAGTCTCAAGACGCTCCGACAGATCCGCAATTTCACTTTCAAGACTGGTCAGTTCTTCATGACGACTGATTGCAATTTGAATAGCGGGGAGCAAATCGCTTGGCTTGAATGGCTTGACCACATACGCCATGGCTCCAGCCTCTGCCGCTCTCGCGACGAGATCAGACTGACTGAATGCTGTGAGCAGCACTACGGGGATCTTGAGTTCCGAAATTTTTTCGGCAGCTGAGATACCATCCATTTTTGGCATCTTGATATCCATGACAACCAAATCTGGTTCTAGCGATGTGGCAAGTGCGACTGCCTCCTCGCCATCAGAGGCTTCACCGACGACTTCAAAACCAGCTTCGGTCAATGTTGCGACAACGTCCATGCGGATCAGGCTTTCGTCTTCAGCCACGAGAATTCGCAAGTCAGTCATGGGAATTACCCTATAACCAACTGTTAGGCATCCACTAGACTCTTCTACTGCGCCGGAATGGCGGAACGGCAGACGCGGAGCACTCAAAATGCTTTGTCCGAAAGGGCGTGTGGGTTCAAATCCCACTTCCGGCACAAAAGAAAAAGCGGTGGAAATTCCACCGCTTTTTCACTTTCTAAGCTCTTATTTCCCGTATCCGGGCGCTGCCTCGTGGACTGCATCCCCGACGCGATGCACTCTCAAGGAGTTCGTGGAACCGGGGATTCCCGGAGGAGATCCCGCAACAATAACTACCTCATCGCCTACCCGGCACTGGCCGTTAGCTAGCATCAACTCGTCCACCTGCTTGATCATGTCGTCGGTGTGCTTTACCTTGTCCACGATGAAAGTCTTGGCTCCCCAAACCAGGGCCAATCGGCGGCGTACCGTCTCACTTGGAGTAAAGGCAAGAATTGGAACCCTCGAGCGAAGTCGAGAAACTCTCCGCAGGGTGTCACCCGACTCGGTAAAGACACATACGTACTTGGACCCCAAGAGTTCGGCAATCTCCAAGGCTGCTAGCACTACCGCACCCGAGTGGGTGTGTGGCTTTGTGCCAAGCGCCGGGATTCTTTCCAAGCCATTCTCTTCCGTTGATTCGATGATTCGAGCCATGGTCTTAACGACCTCAACAGGGAATTCACCAACTGAGGTTTCTCCCGAAAGCATCAGTGCATCAGCTCCATCGAGCACCGCGTTTGCGACGTCTGACGCTTCTGCGCGAGTCGGTCTTGGAGAGCTGATCATCGTTTCGAGCATTTGAGTCGCAACGATCACCGGTTTTGCCCAACGGCGAGACAGCTCGACAGCACGTTTCTGAACAAGTGGAACCTGCTCGAGCGGAAGTTCAACTCCAAGGTCTCCGCGAGCAACCATTACGCCATCAAAGGCATCGATGATTTCTTCCAATGCTGCAACGGCCTGAGGCTTCTCAATTTTTGCGATGGTCGGTATGAAGCGACCTTCTTCAGCCATGATTTCATGGACCCTTACGATGTCCTTCGCATTTCTAACAAAGCTCAACGCAATCATGTCTGCGCCAAGCTTCAAAGCCCAGCGAAGATCTTCTTCGTCCTTCTCACTCAACGCTGGGACATTGACTGCCACACCGGGCAAGTTGATTCCCTTGTTGTTTGAAACTGGCCCACCAATTTCTACGACAGTTGTGACTGTGGTCTTATCTACTGCAGTAGCACGCAGACCGATTTTGCCGTCGTCGATAAGAAGCTGATCTCCTGGCTTCACATCTCCAGGCAGGCCCTTGTAGGTAGTTGAGCAAATTTCTTTAGTGCCTGGAATGTCATCGATAGTGATCTTGAAAACGTCACCTTCGTTCAGGATTACCTTTTCTTCGGCAAACTTTCCCAAGCGAATCTTTGGACCTTGCAGGTCGACAAGGATTCCCACTGGCTTCTTGAGCTCCTCAGCAGCCTTTCTGATGGTTGCGTATACACCTTCGTGGACCTCGTAACTTCCGTGACTGAGGTTCATTCTTGCGACGTCAACACCTGCCTCAATTACGGCTTTTGCGTTTTCGTATGAAGCGGTCGCGGGCCCGAAGGTCGCAACGATTTTGGCGCGTCTCATTACTGATTTCCTTTATTACTAGCTGTAGACCGAAATTGGTCTATCACTTGGTTTCACAGGGAATGGAAGCTCGGTCTCACCTTCGAGGTGCTTATCAATCGCGGCAGCAGCGGCGCGTCCCTCGGCGATAGCCCAAACAATCAGGCTCTGGCCTCGTCCAGCATCACCGGCAACAAAGATACTCTCGCCCACGTGATACTTTTCGTCGCGGTCAACATTACCCTTTGAATCCAAGCTGACTTGCATTTGCCCGACCAGGTTTGAAGTTTCAGGACCGGAGAACCCCAGGGCCAAAAAGACTAGGTCAGCAGGGATTACTTTTTCGGTGCCCTTCTTTGGAAGGCGTTTTCCGTCAACGAATTCAGTCTCCGCTACCTTAACTCCGACTAACTTCCCGTTTTCTCCTACGAATTCAACGGTTGAAGAGAGGTATTTGCGCTCCCCGAATTCTTCATGGGCTGAGGCGACCTCAAAGACGTTAGGAACCGTAGGCCATGGCATATCCGGCGTTCTGTCCTCTGGAGGTCGCTTTCCAATAGCCAAAGTCGTGACGCTAAGAGCACCTTGCCTGGTGGCAGTTCCCAAACAGTCGGCTCCGGTGTCTCCACCACCAAGGATTACTACGTGTTTTCCTTCAGCAGTGATCTGATTTTCAACCGCATCACCGGCGACCGCTTTGTTTGACTGAGTCAGGTATTCCATTGCAAAGTGAACGCCTTGCAAGTCTCTGCCTTGAACAGCGATGTCTCTGGGAACCATTGCCCCAGTAGCAATAAGAACCGCATCAAATCGTTTCTTGATTTCGTCCCAGGTGATGTCTACACCAACGTTGACTCCAGTCTTGAACCTGGTTCCTTCGGCCTCCATCTGCTCCAGACGGCGATCAAGGTGTTGTTTCTCCATCTTGAAATCTGGAATGCCGTAACGGAGTAGCCCTCCGATGCGATCATCGCGTTCGTAGACAACGACGGTGTGACCGGCTCGGGTAAGTTGCTGCGCAGCAGCAAGGCCAGCTGGCCCAGAACCAACAACTGCGATTGTTTTGTTAGTAAGTCGATCTGGCACCGAAGGCTTGACTAAGCCCTCATCAAATGCCCGATCGATAATCGAAACTTCAATTTCTTTGATGGTTACCGGCGGTTGATTAATCCCAAGTACACAAGCACTCTCACAAGGTGCTGGGCAAAGCCGTCCGGTGAACTCCGGAAAATTATTTGTCGCGTGAAGCCGGTCAATAGCTTCCTGGCTGAAACCGCGGAATGTTAGATCATTCCATTCCGGAATCAGATTTCCAAGCGGGCAGCCCTGGTGGCAGAAAGGAATTCCACAATCCATGCAACGAGAGGCCTGCTTTTTTATTACCTCTCCATCGCGCCTCTCGTAAACCTCTTTCCAGTCCATGATTCGAACCGGAACTGGTCTTCGAGCGGCGGTTTCTCGTTCGGTGTGTTTCAGAAACCCTCTTGGATCACCCACGCGACACCTCCAGAATCTTTTGCCAGACTTCAGTTCCAGCAAGGTCTAGACCTTCATCATTAGCCCAGGCTTGAATTTCCAAGACCTTGGCAAAATTACTCGGGAGAACCTTCACGAAGTTTTCCACCTCAGAGTCAAAGTCCTTCAGTATTTGGGCGCCGCGGCCACTGCCAGTTGTCGAAACATGAGATTCGATTAGCGAACGAAGTTTTGCCTTATCGGAATCCGTCAGAGATTCAAGTGATATCTCTTTATTCTGCAGTGCTTCCTTATTGACCCTCGCAGTAGAAAGCTTGTAGACGTAGGCAACTCCTCCGGACATTCCTGCACCAAGGTTAATTCCGGTCTTTCCAAGAATTACCGCAACACCTCCGGTCATGTATTCCAAGGCATGGTCTCCAACGCCCTCTACGACCGCTTCAGCACCCGAGTTTCTTACTAGGAAGCGCTCCCCTACAACACCGTTTAGGAAAATCTGTCCCGAGGTGGCACCGTATCCAATTACGTTTCCAGCGATAACGTTCTCACTTGCCACAAAACCGGCTCCGGCTGGTGGTCGGACGGAAATCTTTCCGCCCGAGAGTCCCTTGGCGACATAATCGTTGCAGTCACCTTCGATGTTTATTGAAATTCCACGTGGAATGAAAGCACCTAGAGACTGACCGGCAGATCCCTTTAGATTAAGGGTGATGGTGTCATTTGGAAGTCCTTGTGAACCATATCTCAGGGTGACTTCGTTTCCGAGCATGGTTCCGATTGCCTGGTGAGTGTTGTTGATCTGTGTCTCAAGAACTCTAGGCTTACTGGACTTCAGCGATTCTTCGAAATAATCAAGCAGTGGCCAGTCAAAGTGGTTTTCAAGTTCGTGATCCTGATCACGAGTCTTCCTAAGATTTTTTGAGCTGGAAAGTTCCTTGGCTGCAAAGATCGGTGACAGGTCAAGTCCATCTGCCTTCCAATGCTTGATGGCCCGGTCGATATCAAGCATCTCAACGTGACCGATTGCTTCCTCGAGGGACCTAAAACCTAGTTGGGCAAGGAGCTCTCTAACTTCCTGAGCGATGAACTCAAAGAAGTTCACTACATGCTCAGCCTTGCCTGTGAAGCGAGCGCGCAACTCAGGGTTCTGGGTGGCCACGCCCACTGGGCAGGTGTCCAGGTGACAAACACGCATGAGAATGCAGCCCTCGACCACCAGCGCTGATGTTGCAAAGCCGTACTCCTCCGCACCAAGCAGAGCAGCAATCAAAACATCGCGACCGGTCTTCATTTGTCCGTCTACCTGAACGGTAATTCGGTCCCGTAAACCATTGAGCAACAGTGTTTGCTGAGCTTCGGCCAAGCCGAGCTCCCAGGGCGTTCCGGCGTGCTTTAGCGAGTTGAGTGGGCTTGCTCCTGTCCCACCATCGTGGCCGGAGATTAGTACGACATCAGCCTTGGCCTTTGCTACACCTGCGGCAACGGTTCCGACACCGAATTGGCTAACTAGCTTTACGTGGACACGGGCTCGACGATTTGCTCGCTTCAGGTCAAAGATCAACTGCTTTAGATCTTCAATCGAATAGATGTCGTGGTGAGGTGGTGGTGAAATAAGCCCGACACCAGGAGTCGAGTGGCGAAGTTCTGCAATCCATGGGTAAACCTTGTTTGGAGGAAGCTGTCCGCCCTCACCGGGCTTTGCCCCCTGAGCCATTTTGATTTGAAGGTCATCTGCGTGGGTTAGGTACATCGAGGTGACGCCGAAACGTCCAGACGCCACCTGTTTGATTGCACTTCTACGTTTCGGATCTACTAGTCGTTCGGGAGACTCCCCACCTTCACCAGTATTTGACTTCGCACCAATACTGTTCATGGCGATGGCCAAAGTCTCATGAGCTTCAGGAGAAATTGAACCCATTGACATCGCACCGGTAGAAAAGCGCTTGAGAATATTGCTAATTGGCTCAACTTCGTCAATCGAAATCGGCTTGCGCAAGCCCTCGTTGAATTTGAAGAGTCCCCGCAGTGTCATCAATCTTTCGGACTGATCATCAATGGCCTTGGTGTATTGCTTGAAAATGTCGTATCTGCGTTCGCGTGTTGAGTGCTGAAGTTTGAATACTGTTTCCGGATTGAAAAGGTGAGGTGGGCCCTCTCGGCGCCACTTGAGCTCCCCGCCAACTTCGAGTGGAAGATGAACTGAGCTCGCGCCCTCAGTTGGGTAGGCAGCCTCGTGACGCTTTGCAATCTCTTGGTGGATTATCTCCAGACCCACACCACCCAGTTTGGTTGTGGTGCCGGTGAAATACTGGTCCACGAAATCCTGTGCCAAACCAATGGCCTCAAAACACTGGGCCCCTGCGTAAGAGGAGACGGTCGAGATTCCCATCTTCGACATGACTTTGAGAATTCCCTTACCCAATGCCTTAACCATGTTCTTGTTGGCCTGCTCAGCGCTCACGGTTGTAACAACACCGCGGGTTACCAAGTCCTCAGCTGACTCAAGCGCAAGGTAAGGATTTACGGCCGATGCTCCATAACCAATAAGTGTCGACACATGGTGAACGTCTCTTGCATCACCGCACTCGACCAGAATTCCCGCCATGGTTCTGGTGGTGTTTCTAACCAGGTGGTGCTGAACAGTCGAAAGCGAAAGCAGTGAAGGAATTGGAGCTGCATCGGAGTGAGAATCGCGGTCAGACAAAATAATGAACGTCGCACCCTCAGCGATTGCAGCGTCAACCTCACCGCAAATCTCCTCTAGACGAGACTTCAGCGCTTGCGCACCTTCGTCGACTTTATAGAGGCAGGAGATTGTTACCGCTTTACCGATGTTGTTCGCTCGATCGATGTGCTTGATTCTTGCAATTTCATCGTTGCTGAGAATCGGGAAGTGCATCACCAATTGCTTCGCGTGTTCAGGTGTGGCTGAGAGCAAGTTTCGAACCGGACCAATTGCGGTTTCCAGTGATGTCACTACTTCTTCGCGGATAGCATCCAAAGGAGGGTTTGTGACCTGGGCAAATTGCTGAGTGAAGTAGTCAAAAAGCAACCTTGGTCGGTCGCTGATCGCGGCAATTGGAGTGTCAGTTCCCATTGCACCCAGGGGTTCTCCGCCAGAGGTTGCCATTGGCAATATGTACTCTTTTAGGTCTTCTTCGGAGTATCCAAATACTCTCTGACGTCGCTTTACCGATGCAGATGAGTATTTGATGTGTTCGCGCTCTGGCAGGTCCTTGAGTTTGATGGTGTTCTCCGCAACCCAGGTTCCGTAAGGCTTCTCCGCCGCAACTTCGCGCTTAATCTGCTCATCTTCGATGATAGAGCCGGCTTCAGTGTCAATCAGGAACATGCGACCCGGCTGAAGTCTGCCCTTTCGAACGATCTTGTCCGGAGAGATAGAACTAACTCCAATTTCGGAGGCAAGAATTATGAACCCGTCTTCGGTCACAACGAAACGACCAGGTCTTAGACCGTTACGGTCCAGAGTCGCTCCGACCAATTTGCCATCCGTGAAAATTACAGCTGCAGGACCATCCCAAGGCTCAAGCAGCAAAGAGTGATACTCATAGAAATCCCGAACTTTGGGATCGAGGTCTTCTTGTTTTTCCCAAGCCCCCGGAATCATCATCATCATTGCCTGAGGTAGTGAACGACCTGAGAGAACCAGCAGCTCGAGAACTTCATCCAAAGTCGCACTGTCAGAGCCGCCAGGAGTAATGATCGGCTTTAGCTGATCGATATTTCCAAGAACTTCGGAGGCCAATTGAGACTCACGAGCCCGCATCCAGTTTGCATTTCCCTTGACGGTATTGATCTCACCGTTGTGTGCAATGAATCGGAATGGATGTGCAAGTGGCCAAGAAGGGAAAGTATTGGTTGAGAAACGCGAATGGACCAGCGCAAGCTTGCTCTCAAAGTTTGAATCTGAAAGGTCGGGATAGAAAGGTTCAAGCTGCAGGGTCGTAACCATGCCCTTGTAGACCATAGTTCGCATCGAAAGCGATGGGTGATATATCCCGATCTCACGCTCGCTGCGCTTGCGTAATCTAAACAGCCTTATTTCAAGTTCTAAATCTTTAGCACCGTCTGGTGCAGAGACAAAAACCTGCTCGATGACAGGCATTGCTTCTCGTGCAAGATCTCCCAGCACCTCTGGTCTTGTCGGTGGAACTCTCCAGCCGAGAACCTCAAGCTTTTCGGATTTTGCTAACTCAGAGAACTTGGCTTTGTCTTCGGAAATTGTTTTTACATCTAGGAACACAAGTCCTGCACCATACGAACCAAGTTCTGGCAGTTTGAACGCGACATTCTCTCGCAAGAACTTGTCGGGCATCTGGGTGAGAATTCCAGCACCGTCTCCGGTTCCAGCGTCGGACCCCACAGCACCGCGGTGTTCCAAGTTACGCAACGCGTCTAGAGCCATCGAAACAATGTCGTGACCAGCAAAGCCTCGAAGGGTCGCAACCATAGCGAGACCACATGCGTCCTTTTCAGCGCTTGGGTCGTAAAGACCAACCGCTTCAGGACCAGCGTTGAAGCGCTGGAATGGGCTCAGGGTCGACAAAGTGTCTCCAATCAAAATCCGAACTCGGGACTTCGTTGGCCCTTTTTACTTTGGGGTAATTATTTAGTCTTCGTCTGTCGTCTTTGCAGGTTCTCTGCCAGCTATCCAGACCGAGGGTTCAAGGCCAGGGTGGCGGCGGTTTTGAACCAGGTAAATTGCTGCACCAATCGCAATTCCGATCAGCGCCGACCAGATGTTGATGCGTAGTCCAAGGATAATCTCACTTGGGTCTATTCGGATACTTTCGACCCAAATTCGACCAATTGAGTACCAGACCAGGTAGAGGCCAAAAAGCCTGCCCCAGCGAAGCTCATTGCGCTTGTCTAGCCATAGGAGTAGCGCCACGCCGGCCAGGGACCAGAGCATTTCATACAGAAAAGTCGGGTGAAAAGTCAGCCCCTCAGGCAGCCCGTTTGGGTAGGCAGGGTTGGTTACCGGGATCTCGAGCCCCCAAGGCAGGGTTGTTGGCAGCCCAAAGAGCTCCTGATTGAAATAGTTTCCGAGTCGCCCAATGGCCTGAGCCAGCAGGATTCCTGGGGCCAATGCGTCGGCTACCGACCAGAATTTGAGTCCAGCTCGTCTAACGCCGATCCAGGCACCCAGGGCACCGAGGGCCAGCGCACCGTAGATGGCCATGCCCCCTTCCCAAATCCGGAAAACCGCCGTTAGGTCTGCTCCTTCAAAGAAGTAGTCCTTAGGGTGAGTGATCACATGGAAAATGCGGCCA
>JACCDK011812588.1_pt1 | contig 18217 bp, 14 predicted proteins | sample 7445871 | NCBI WGS metagenome assembly JACCDK01 (sample SAMN15323436, study PRJNA562643) | freshwater metagenome | isolation source: river surface water | place: USA:Blue River Watershed | collected 2017-08-15
ACTCGGGCAAGGCGTGGCCATCTGCCTGGTGACGCTCGATCAGCCGCTGTGCCTGCCGCGAGCCGTCACGCACCGCGAAGCTGCTCGGAATGCGGAAGGGATCAAAGCCGTGCAGGTTGCGCCCGGTGGGCAGCACCGCCGGCGTGCGCAGCAGGTCACCGCCAGGCGCCGGGCGGATGTAGCGGCCGTCGAGCGCGCGCAGCAGCGCATCGAGCTCGGTCTCCTGCGTGAGCCAGTGTGCGGTGTGCGCAAGGTCGGTGATCCAGGCGCGGTGCTCCTCGTCACGCGGCAGGCCGGCGAGTGCCAGCACCTCCTGCGCCGAGCGACCGGCCAGCAGCGCTTCCACCGCATGCGGCGGCAACGGGCGCTGCGGGTCGCCTTGCGCCATCGCCGACACCAGGTCGGCACGCTCAGTCGCGGTCGGTGCGCGCCCGACCACATGCATGCCATGCGGGATCAGCGTGTATTCGAGCTCCAGCACCTGCTGCTGCAGCTGGTGGATGCGCAGCTCGGCGTCGCCGCCTGCGCCTGCGTTCCATGCCGGTTCGGCGGCGGCCAGCTCGAGCTCGGCGGCCTGGGCCTGGATGGTGGCAGCCAGATCGGCGCGCTCGCGCGATGCGCCGCTGCCGGGGTCCAGCCCGCGCCAGCGCTCGATGGCCGAGCGAAGGTCGAGCAGCCCGCGGTACAGGCCGGCCTGCGCGATCGGCGGCGTCAGGTGGCTGATCAGCGTGGCGGTGGCGCGTCGCTTGGCCAGCGCGCCTTCGGACGGGTTGTTGGCTGCGTAGAGGTACAGGTTGGGCAGGTCGCCGATCAGCCGGTCAGGCCAGCAGGCGCCCGACAGGCCGGACTGCTTGCCGGGCATGAACTCCAGCGCGCCGTGGGTGCCGAAGTGCAGCACCGCATGGGCGCTGAAATCTTCGCGCAGGTAACGGTAGAAGGCCGAGAAGGCATGCGTCGGAGCAAAGCCGCGCTCGAACAGCAGCCGCATCGGGTCGCCCTCGTAGCCGAAGCCGGGCTGCACGGCCACCAGCACATTGCCGAACTGGCGGCCCAGCACGAACAGCGACTGCCCGTTGCTCAGGTGGCGGCCGGGCGCCGGGCCCCACTGCGCCTCGATGTCCTTGAGCCAGGGCTCGCGGCGCACATGGTCGTCGGTCGGGATCAGCGCATGCACATGGGCCTCGGCGCCGTACTGCGCCGCGTTGCCCTTGAGCAGCCCGTCGCGCAGTGCGTCCACGCTGTCGGGCAGCTCCACGCCATAGCCCTGCGCCTTGAGCGCCTTGAGCGTGTTGAACACCGACTCGAACACCGACAGGTAGGCGGCGCTGCCCACGCTGCCGGCGTTGGGCGGAAAGTTGAAGATGACCAGCGCGACCTTGCGATCGGCGCGGTCGCTGCGGCGCAGTGCAATCAGGCGGGCCACGCGGGCGGCGAGCATCTGCGCGCGCTCGGGGCAAGGCGCCATGTCCTGTGCGCTCAGGCTGCCGTCAAAGTGGCACTGGCGGTGGCAGCCCTTGCAGGTGGTGCCCGCGGCGCCCGGGCGGCCGCCAAACACCGTGGGGCTGGTGGCGCCGTCCAGTTCGGGGATGGCCACCATGATGGTGGACTCCACCGGCATCAGGCCGCGCTCGGAGCTGCCCCACTGGTCCAGCGTCTGGAATTCCACCGGGTGCGCGGCGATGTAGGGCACGTCCAGCTGCGCCAGCATGTCCTCGGCCGCCTTGGCGTCGTTGTAGGCGGGTCCGCCCACCAGCGAGAAGCCGGTGAGCGACACCACTGCGTCGACCGTGGCCTGGCCGTCGCGCATGAAGAAGCGCTCGATGGCCGGTCGCGCGTCGAGGCCGGCAGCGAAAGCCGGCACCACCTGCAGGCCGCGCGCCTCCATCGCCGCGATCACGCCGTCGTAGTGCCCGGAGTTGCCCGCCAGCAGGTACGAGCGCAGCACCAGCAGGCCCACCGTCCCGCGCGCGGGCTGGCCGGCCGGCGGCGGCAGCGCCGACTCGCGGTCGCTCAGGCGCGAGCGCAGCCGCGGGTGATACACGCCCACCTCGGGGTAGTCGATCGGCGCGTCGGCCTTGAGGGTGCCGCGCAGCGCACGGCGCGGGCCGTCGGCGTAGCGGTCGATCAGGAAGCGCAGCAGGTGCTGCATGTTGTCCTGCGAGCCGCCCAGCCAGTACTGCATGGACAGGAAGTACGCGCGCACGTCCTGCGCGGTGCCCGGGATGAAGCGCAGGAACTGCGGGATGCGGCGCAGCATCTTCATCTGCGACGCGCCGCCGGTGCTGGGCTTGTCCTTGTTGCCGCGCAGCCGCTTGAGCAGCGCCAGCGGCCCGCTGGCGGGCTTGTCCATGTCGAACGCGCCGAGCTTGGTGAGCTTGACCACCTCGCTGGCGCTCACCATGCACAGCATCGCGTCGCACTGGCTGCGGCGCGCGCGCAGCGCATCGATCACCGGCAGGAAGTGGTCTTCCAGGAACAGCATCGCCACGATCACGATGTCGGCCTGCGCGATGTCGTCGCGGCAGCGTGCAATCGCTGCAGCGTCGCCCGCAAACTCGGCAGCGGCGTGCATGCTGAACTCCAGCCCCGGCACCTGGCGCACCAGCGCCAGACGCGCGCGGGCGGTCGCGCTCATCAGGTGCGTGTCCATGCACACCAGCGTCACGCGCACGGGCGTGGCGGCGGCGGGGGCGTGCGCGTCAGCGTCCGAAGTGCGCTTTCGCGTCATACAGCGTCTCCACCGTGATCATCTGCACGCCACGCTCGGCGGCGAATCGCTCGGTGTTGCGGCGCGCCTTGCCGCGCACGAAGAAAGGAATCTTGCCGAGCTCGCGCTCGGCCTCGGGCGCCCAGCGCGTGATGGCGTCGTTGGCAGCGCCGGTGCTGATGCCCACATTGCCGGTGCCATGGGTTGGCGCTGGCGCGGTGTCCACAGGCTGACTGGCGGCCACCATTGCTACTGCGTCGGCACCAGGCGCCTGCGCCGGCGTGGCGGCCTGCGCTGCCTTGCCTGCAGCATGACCATGACCGAGGTGCGAGGGCGCCGCACCGTCGTGGAACTCGAAGTCGTGGCGGAACATCGCCAGCAGGTGTTCTTCCAGGCCCATCATCAGCGGATGCACCCAGGTGTCGAACAGCACGTTGGCGCCCTCGTAGCCCATCTGCGGCGAGTGGCGCGCCGGAAAGTCCTGCACATGCACCGGTGCCGAGATCACCGCACACGGAATGCCCAGCCGCTTGGCGATGTGGCGCTCCATCTGGGTACCCAGGATCAGCTCGGGCTGCAATTCGGTGATGCGCGACTCGACCTCAAGATAGTCATCGGTCACCAGCGCCTCGCAGCCATGGTGCTCGGCGGCGGCGCGCACCTCGCGCGCGAATTCGCGGCCGTAGGTGCCGATGCCCACCACGGTGAAACCCATTTCGTGTGCGGCCACGCGTGCTGCCGCCACGGCGTGGGTGGCGTCACCGAACACGAACACCCGCTTGCCGGTGAGGTAGGTCGAGTCCACCGAGCGCGACCACCAGCCCGAGCGCGAATGACGCCGCGCCGCAGCCAGCGCCTGTTCGGCGTCCAGGCCCGCCAGCGTGGCGACTTCGCGCACGAAGGCGTCGGTGCCGTTCACGCCGATCGGCACGCTGCGGGTGAAGGGCTGGCCGTGCTGGCGCTGCAGCCACTGCGCGGCGGTGAGCGCCGTTTCGGGGTACAGCAGCACGTTGAAGTCGGCCTCGGGCAGCCGGGCGATGTCGTCGGCACCGGCGTCCAGCGGCGCGACGACCGATACGTCCACGCCGATGTCGATCAGCAGCTGGCGGATCTCGCGCACATCGTCGCGGTGGCGAAAGCCAAGCGCGGTGGGTCCAAGCAGGTTGCAGCGCGGGCGCCGGCCGGCGGCCTGTGCGTCGGTGCGCTCGTGCGGCTGGGCAAGCGCGCGCACCAGCTGGTAGAAGGTCTCGCTGGCGCCCCAGTTCTCCTTGCGCTGGTACGAGGGCAGCTCCAGCGGCACCACCGGCACCGGCAGGTTCAGGGCCTGCGCCAGGCCGCCCGGGTCGTCCTGGATCAGCTCGGCGGTGCATGAGGCGCCCACCAGCATGGCCTTGGGCGCAAAGCGTTCGAAGGCCTGGCGCGCAGCGGTCTTGAACAGCTCGGCGGTGTCGCCGCCCAGGTCGCGCGCCTGGAAGGTGGTGTAGGTCACCGGCGGGCGCTTGCTGCGCCGCTCGATCATGGTGAACAGCAAGTCGGCGTAGGTGTCGCCCTGCGGCGCATGCAGCACGTAGTGCACGTCGCGCAGTGCGGTGGCCACCCGCATCGCGCCGACATGGGGTGGGCCTTCATAGGTCCAGACGGTGAGCTGCATGACGTCGTCCCTCTGCTGTCGTTGTGCGTTCTCTGCCTCAGGCCACCAGCCGCGTGCGGCGCTCGAGCGGGCGCGTGAACAGCTCGGCCAGATCGCCGGCCTGCTCATAGCCCTGGATCGGTGTGAACACCAGCTCGATCGACCATTTGGTGGTCATGCCTTCGGCTTCGAGCGGGTTGGCCAGGCCCAGGCCACAGACCACGATGTCTGGCTGCGCGGCGCGGCAGCGGTCAAGCTGTCGCTCCACGTCCTGCCCTTCCGATAGCGGCGTGCCTTCGGGCAGCAGTGCCAGCTCTTCGGCCAGATGTTGCCGGTGCAGATAAGGCGAGCCCACTTCGCTGAGCTGCATGCCGAGCTCGCGCGAGAGAAAGCGCGCCAGCGGCACTTCAAGCTGCGAGTCCGGGAAGAAGAACACGCTGCGCTGCTGCAGCCGCTCGCGGTGGCGTGTGATCGCCACCCGCGCCCGCTCGCGGCCGGGCGAGGTGGCACGGTCGAACACCGCGGCTTCCACGCCGAACACCGCAGCGGCGGCCTGCAGCCACAAGGTGGTGCCCTCCACGCCCAGCGGGAACGGCGCCGCCGCGCGCTTCAGGCCACGCGCCTCGAGCGCGCGTGCGGTGTCGGTGAGGAACGGCTGGGCCAGCAGGTACACCGTGTTCGGCCCGATGGCCGGCATGCGGTCGGAGTGGCGCGGCGGGAAGAACTGCACCCGGTCCATGCCCATTTGCTGGAACAGCCGCGAGAACTGGTCTTCCACCACGTCGGCGAGCGCTCCCACCACCAGCAGCGAGGGCCGCGGGTCGGTGGCCAGCGCCTCGGGCAGCTCGGGCAGCGTGGGCACCATCGCCGCCAGGCAGGCGTCTTCGCCCTGGGTGAAGGTGGTCTCGATGCCGCTGCCCGAGTAGTTGAGCACCTGCACCCGGGGCATGAACTGGCGCGACAGCCGGCTGGCGGCGCGCGACAGGTCGAGCTTGATCACCTCGGACGGGCAGGAGCCCACCAGGAACAGCAGCTTGATGTCGGGCCGGCGCTCGAGCAGGCACGTGACCACGCGGTCGAGTTCGTCGTTGCAGTCGGCCAGGCCCGCCAGGTCGCGCTCATCGATGATGGCGGTGGCAAAGCGCGGCTCGGCGAAGATCATCACGCCGGCGGCCGACTGGATGAGGTGGGCGCAGGTGCGCGAGCCCACTACCAGGAAGAAGGCGTCCTGGATCTTGCGGTGCAGCCAGATGATGCCGGTCAGGCCGCAGAACACCTCGCGCTGGCCACGCTCGCGCAGCACCGGTGCGTCGGTGCAGCCGCCACCGGCAGGACGGATCGGGATCACCGGGCTCATGAGCCCCCCGCCGTGGCCGGCCGCAGGTGCGTACGCATGCGGGCCTCGTCGCGTCGTGCCGCGCGCAGCTTGAGCAGGAACTGCCCCGCGTTGATCACATAGGCGGCATAGGCCGCCAGCGCCAGCAGCATCAGGCCGGTGGGGCCCAGCCAGCCGGCCCACAGCGCCATCAGGTAGGCGGTGTGCAGCGCCAGCACCAGCATGCTGAACACGTCTTCCCAGAAGAAGGCGGGCGCGAACAGGTACTGGCCGAAAACCACCTTCTCCCAGACGCAGCCGGTGACCATGATGGCGTACAGCACCAGCGTCTTGAGCACCACCGAAGCCATGGCCCAGAACCAGCCTTCGCCGCTCCACAGGAAGCGCAGCACCAGCGCCAGGCTGACCAGAAACACCAGGAACTGCACCGGCGCCAGCACCCCCTGCACCAGCGTCCAGCCCGAAGCGTCGCGGCGTGCGCGTTCTTCGGGGGTGTACAGCGGGCGGCCGGGCGGGGCCGGCTCAAAAGGCGGAAATTCGCGCGCGGTGGGCGGCGGACGGGCGGCAGACATGCATGGCAATTTAGACTCTCACAGCCCAAGTGTCAATCAAACTTGACGTAACTTAATATTGACACATGGTTTTGGGGTCGCTACAGTGGTTCGGACCGGGCGGGTTGGCCCGGCAGACTGCGAAAGAGCGCCCCGGCATGCACCGGCCCCGTGCAAGTCGACATCAGCGTTGCCTGGCAACGCATCGGAGACGGTATGGGATCTTGGATGGACGATCGCGGCCCCGCCGACGCCAGTCGCATGGCGCCCGAGCCGGACGCCGGGCTGCGTTCGCTGAACTGGGGCGATGCGGATGACCGGCGCGCGCCGGCCGCCGCGCCAGGCGATGGCCGTGAGTTCGATGGCACGCAGGCGCTGCTTGCGCGCGCCGTTCAATGTGAGATCATTCCACGCCTCATGAAGTCGCACGAGCAGTCGCCCGGTGCGCCCGGCCACGCACGGGCGCGCGCGCCGCTGAGCAGTGACGACATCCACGACTTCGCGCGCTGTGTCCTGGACCAAGACCCGCCCTTCGCGCAGGCGCGACTCGAGTCGTTGCAGGCGCGCGGCCTGTCGCTGGACCAGATCTATCTTGACGTGCTCGAGCCGGTGGCCCAGCTGATGGGCCGCTGGTGGGTCGAGGACGCCCTCAGCTTCACCGATGTCACCGTGGGCCTGGGGCGGCTGCAGCAGCTCATGCGCGAGGTCGGCGCACGCAACGAAACCGAGCGCCCGGTGGCGGGCCGGCGTGTGTTGCTGCTGGCCACACCCGGGGAGCAGCACACCTTTGGCCTGTCGATGGTGGCCGAGCTGTTTGCGCATGCCGGCTGGGACGTCTGCGGCGACCCGGTGGACGGCGCGGGCGACCCGCTGCGGCGGGTGCGCGAAGAATGGTTCGACGTGGTCGGCTTCACCCTCGGCACCGTCGAGCAGATCGAGCCGGTGCGGGCGCTGGTGGCGCAGGTGCGTGCCCACAGCCGCAATCCGGCGGTCGGCATAATGGTCGGCGGCTCGGCAGTGGCCCGTGTGCCTCAGTGCGCGGACCGACTGGACGCCGATGGCGTGGCGCTGGATGGCCGAGAGGCGGTGGCGCTGGCCGGTCGGTTGGCCGCGGGTGAAGGCGAGGTATCGTGAGCCGCCGCCCCAAGGCGAAGTCAGGCAGTAACGACACGCAAAACAACAAAGACGACCTTCGGAAGAACGGTATGCCCCAGGCCACGCAAGCGCGATCCGGCGGACCTTTCATCACCCCGGAACTCCTGTTTTCCGACCTCGATGCCCGCGTCGCGGCCAGCCTGATCGCCGCTGCGGCCGATGTGGTGCTGGTGCTCGACGCCTCGGGCGTCATCTGCGATCTGGCGTTCGGCCAGGAAGACTTCGCCGCGATGGGCTGCACCGCCTGGCGCGGGCGGCCCTGGATGGACCTGGTGACCGCCGAGAGCCGGCCCAAGGTGGACGACCTGCTGCGCGAGCCGATCGCCAGCGACCTGGCACCCGATGCCACCCGGCAGCCGCCGCGCTGGCGTCACATCAACCAGCTCACGCCCAAGGGCGAAGAGATTCCGCTGTCGTTTTCGGTGCTCAACCTGCCGCAGGCCGAGGGCGAGCCGTTGTCGTCGGCGCACAAGGTGGCCTTTGCACGCGACCTGCGTCCGCAGGCGGTGCTGCAGCAGCGGCTGGTGAATGCGCAACTGTCGATGGAGCGCGAATACTGGCGGCTGCGCAGCGTGGAGACGCGCTACCGGCTGCTGTTCCAGATCGCCTCCGAGGCGGTGCTCATCCTCGACGCTTCCAACGGCAAGCTCGAAGAGGCCAACCCGGCGGCGCACCGGCTGTTTGGCGATGACCTGCGCCGCGCCAACTGGACGCTGTCGGACAGCCTGGACCGCGACAGCGTGGGCGCTGTGCAGCAGATGCTGGAGCGGGTGCGCGCCAACGGGCGTTCGGAGAACCAGCCCGTACAGTTGCTCGACGGCTCGGGCGAGATGCAGTTGTCGGTATCGCTGTTCCGCCAGGACAACACGCCGCACTTCCTGATCCGGCTGACCGCGCCGTTCCACGCCGCAGCCACCCATGCCGAGCAAAGCAAGGAGCTGTTTGCGCGCGCCATGGAAAACGCGCCCGATGCCTTCGTTGTCACCGACACCGACGGCCGCATCCTGGGCGTGAACCGGTCCTTCCTCGACCTGGGGCAGCTCGGCAGCGAAGAGCTGGCCCGCGGGCAGTCGCTGGACCGCTGGCTGGGCCGCACCGGCGTGGACCTGAGCGTGATGCTTTCCAACTTGCGCCAGCACGGCTCGCTGCGCCTGTTTGCGACAACCTTGCGCGGCGAGTACGGCTCCACCGCCGAGGTCGAGATTTCGGCCTGCGCGGTCAATTCCGGCGACGTGCCGTGCTTTGGCTTCACCATCCGCGACGTCGGCCGCCGCCTGGGCGACACCGCCCGCAGCGACCGTGAGCCGCCGCGCTCGGCCAGCCAGATGACCGAGCTGGTGGGCCGCGCACCCTTGCGCGACATCGTGCGCGACACCACGGACCTGATCGAGCGGCTGTGCATCGAGGCGGCGCTGCAGCTCACCGGCGACAACCGCGCGTCCGCCGCCGAGCTGCTGGGCCTGTCGCGCCAGAGCCTGTACATCAAGTTGCGCCGTTTCGGCATTGGCGACGCCCTGGGCGAGCCGCTGCCACCGGACGCGGACGACGACGCGGCCGGCTGAGCGCCCCCAGTCTGGCGGCGGCCGATGTGTCCATGCTGCTAGACGTCAATTTGAGTTGACACTTGTGCCTGTCAGGGCTACAACCGGGGCATGCCGCGCCCCGCGCTGTCGGCCGTTGCCGAGCTCCTGAAACCGATCACCTGGTTCCCGCCCATGTGGGCGTTCGCCTGCGGCGTGGCCGCGTCGGGCGAACCGATGCAGGGGCGCTGGTGGCTGGCCCTGCTGGGCGTGGCGCTGGCCGGCCCGCTGGTGTGCGCCACGAGTCAGGCGGTCAACGACTGGTTCGACCGCCATGTGGATGCGATCAACGAGCCGCAGCGGCCGATTCCCTCTGGGCGGATCCCGGGTCGCTGGGGCCTGTACCTTGCGATCGCGTGGACCGTGCTGTCGCTGTTCGTCGCGCTCGCGCTCGGCCCCTGGGGCTTTGGTGCAGCGGTGATTGCGCTGATCCTCGCCTGGGCCTACAGCGCGCCGCCGCTGCGCCTGAAGGAAAACGGCTGGTGGGGCAACGCCGCCTGCGGCATCAGCTACGAAGGCATTGCCTGGATCACCGGCGCGGCCGTGATGGCCGGCGGTGCCATGCCCGATGCGCGCTCGATCGCGCTGGCCGCGCTCTACAGCCTGGGCACGCACGGCATCATGACCCTGAACGACTTCAAGGCGGTGGCGGGTGACCGCCAGATGGGCGTGCGCTCGCTGCCGGTGCAGCTGGGCGTGCAGCGCGCCGCGCAGGTGGCCTGCTGGACGATGGCGGTGCCGCAGGCAGCCGTGGTGCTGTTGCTGCTGCTGTGGGGCCAGGAAGCGCATGCGCTGGGCGTGGCCGCGCTGCTGATGGTGCAACTGGTGATGATGCGGCGCTTTCTGGCGTCCGTGACCGAGCGCGCGCTGTGGTACAGCGGCTTTGGTGTGCCGTTGTTCGTGGCCGGCATGATGGTCAGCGCGTTTGCGCTGCGTACCGCATCGGCGGGCGGGGCCTGAGATGAGCGGCAGCGCAGGCAGCGACTTCGGCTGGGGCAGCGTTGCGCGGCTGGGCCTCGTGCAGGCCTGCCTGGGCTCGATCGTGGTGCTGACCACCTCCACGCTCAACCGGGTGATGGTGGTCGAGCTCGCCCTGCCCGCGCTGCTGCCGGGCATCCTGGTGGCGCTGCACTACATCGTGCAGGTGGCGCGTCCGCGCATGGGCCATGGCTCGGACGTGGGCGGCCGCCGCACCCCGTGGATCTTCGGTGGCATGTGCGTGCTGGCCTGCGGCGGCGTGCTGGCGACGCTGGCCACCGTGTGGATGGAGACGCAGCGCTGGCCGGGCATCGCGCTGTCGGTGCTGGCTTTCGTGCTGATCGGCCTGGGCGTGAGCGCCAGCGGGACGTCGCTCCTGGTGCTGCTGGCCAAGCGCGTGCCACAGGCGCGCCGCGGCCCGGCCGCAACCCTGGTGTGGGTGATGATGATCGTCGGCTTTGCGGTCACCGCAGGCACGGCAGGCAAGCTGCTCGATCCGTACACGCCGATGCGGCTGCTGGCGGTCACCTCGTCGGTGTGCCTGCTGGCAGTGGGCCTCACCGCGCTGGCGCTGTGGGGCGTCGAGGGGCGGGGCCGCCTTGTGCAAGGTGCCCAGGCGGCGGCCGCATCCGTGAGCGCGGCCGGGCGCAAGCCGGGCTTTCGCGAGGCGCTGTCGCAGGTGTGGGACGAGCCCGCCGCGCGCCGCTTCACCATCTTCGTGTTCGTGTCGATGCTCGCCTACAGCGCGCAAGACCTCATCCTCGAGCCGTTTGCGGGCTCGGTGTTCGGCTACACGCCCGGCGAGTCCACGCAACTCTCGGGGGTGCAGCATGGCGGCGTGCTGCTGGGCATGCTGGTCGTGGCTGCATCCGGCCTGATCGCTGCGCGCTGGCCTCAGGTGCCGGTGCTGCGCGCGCTGGGCTCGCTCAAGGGCTGGACGGTGGGCGGCTGCATCGCGTCGGCGCTGGCGCTCGCGGCGCTGGCGGCCGCCGGCGTGGCCGGGCCCGAGTGGCCGCTGCGCGCCACGGTGTTTGCGCTCGGTGCGGCCAACGGCGCGTTCTCGATCGGCGCGATCGGCTCGATGATGCAGCTGGCCAACGAGGGCCGCGAATCGCGCGAGGGCGTGCGCATGGGCCTGTGGGGCGCAGCGCAGGCGGTGGCCTTTGGCATTGGCGGCCTGGTGGGTACCGCAGCGAGCGACCTGGCGCGCTGGTGGATCGGTCGCGATGGCGCGGCGTACTCAGCGGTGTTCCTGCTCGAAGCGGGCCTGTTTGCGCTGTCGGCGCTGCTGGCCTGGCACATCGGTCGGCGCATCGAGCTGCCGTCGGCGCGCGCGCCGGCCGCCACCCCTTCTTCGGACGCCGCCGCCGGGCGTGCGTCGTACACCCCTTCCCTTGAGCACAGGTGACTTCATGCAGACCCTCGACAGCTATGACGCAGTGGTGGTGGGCGGCGGCCCGGCGGGCGCAACGGCCGCGCACGAGCTCGCGCGGCAGGGGCACTCGGTGCTGCTGCTGGACCGCGCGGGGCGCATCAAGCCCTGCGGCGGCGCGATTCCGCCGCGTCTGATCCGCGACTTCGCGATTCCTGACCACCTGCTGGTGGCGCGTGCGCACTCGGCCCGCATGATCGCGCCGTCGAACAAGAAGGTGGATATCCCCATCGACAACGGCTTTGTCGGCATGGTGGACCGCGAGCACTTTGACGAGTGGCTGCGCGTGCGTGCCGCGTCGTGCGGCGCGGTGCGGCGCAACGGCCGCTTCACCCGCATCGACCGCGACGAGGACGGCACGGCCATCGTGCGCTACCAGCCGCGCTCGGGCGCAGACGACGATGAGTCCGACACCGGCGCCGAAGTGGCGGTGCGTGCACGTGTGGTGATCGGCGCCGACGGCGCCAAGTCGGGCGTGGCGCGACAGGCCATCCCCGGCGCCAAGGATGTGGAGTACGTGTTCGCGTATCACGAGATCGTGCGCACCCCCGCGCAGGTGCCCGAGGGCTACGACGACACCCGCTGCGATGTGTTCTACCAGGGGCATCTGTCGCCCGACTTCTACGGCTGGGTGTTCCCGCACGGTGGCACGCTGAGCATCGGCACCGGCAGCGCCGACAAGGGGTTTTCGCTGCGCAGCGCCACCGGCCAGCTGCGCGCGGCAGTGGGGCTGGCCGATGCCGAGACGGTGCGCCGCGAAGGCGCGCCGCTGCCGATGAAGCCGCTCAAGAAGTGGGACAACGAGCGCGACGTGGTGCTGGCGGGCGACGCCGCAGGCGTGGTGGCGCCCTCATCTGGCGAAGGCATCTATTACGCGATGCTCGGTGGCCAGCTGGCGGCGCAGTCGGCACACGAGCTGCTGGAGACCGGAGACGCCCGCGCGCTGTCGCGTGCCCGCAAGCGCTTCATGAAGCTGCACGGGCGCGTGTTCTGGGTGCTGGGCGTGATGCAGTGGTTCTGGTACCGCAATGACCGCAGGCGTGAGAGCTTCGTCAAGATCTGCGAGGATCGTGACGTCCAGCAACTCACCTTTGAGTCGTACATGAACAAGGAACTGGTTCGCAAGAAGCCGATGGCGCATGTGCGCATCTTCTTCAAGGACATGGCACACCTGCTCGGCCTGGCGCGGGTATGAACCGCGGCAGGCTGTGGCGCCCCGCCGTGGTGGCGGGGCTGTTGGCATTGGCGGTGGCCAGTGCGGGGGGTGCGCTCACCATCCTCGGGCCGTGGTACTTCGGCCTCAAGCAACCATCGTGGAAGCCGCCCGACTGGGCCTTCGGCCCGGCCTGGACGCTGATTTTTGCCCTGACCGCTGCCGCCGGCGCGATCGCCTGGCAGCGCGGCAGCGACGCCCAGCGCCGCGCCATGGTGCGGTGGTTTGCGCTGAACGCGGCGCTCAACATCCTGTGGAGCCTGCTGTTCTTCAAGCTGCAGCGACCCGACTGGTCGCTATGGGAGATCGGCCCGCTGTGGCTGTCGGTGCTGGCGATGGTGCTGCATCTGCGGCCTTACGCGCCACGCGCTGCCATGCTGCTGTGGCCGTATCTGGCGTGGGTGACCTTCGCTGCCACCATCAACTGGGGCGTGGTGCAGCTCAACGGGCCGTTCGGCGCCGCCTGAGCGCGACACAAAAGAAAAGCCCGCGCGGTGGCGGGCTTGTGCGGTACGCCTTTGTGCGTGATGCGCTTGCGCACCTCACGCCGGAAAAGGCGCCGACTGCTGCTTCAGTGGCCTGCGGCGCAGTGCCACAGGCCGGTGAGGCCGGGCGTGGGTCAGGCCTTCTTGGCCCAGGCAGAGCACCAGCCCTTGCCGGCGACTTGCTTGCCCGGGAAGATGCCGCAGCCGCCCCAGGCGTCAGAGGCCTTGCCCTGGTACAGCGCGCAGTTGTTGCAGAACGCGTTGGCGTCCTTGCGCTTGGCCTTGTCGGCCTTGGAAGCGTCGGCCACGTAGGCCACGCCCTTGGCTTGCGGGTCCTTCTCGTCGACCTTGGCCTGGGCCATGGCGGCGCCACAGGCGGCCAGGGCAGAGGCGCCGACGGCGGCCTGCATCATGAAAACACGGCGGTTGGTGGAAGACATCAGTTGCTCCTTGTTCAGCAAGTTCAAAACGCCGCGGATGATGCCACGGTTGACCGGCCCTCTGTAATTCCAGAGTGGCGCGCCCCGACAATTGAAACCGGCATGCACCGCGGCTTGTCTTTACGCTTGCAGCCACAGCGCGGGAGCGCGCCATGAAGAACGCCACCTTCCGGCAATTGCGGGTGTTCAGCGAAGTGGCCAGACACCTCAGCTTTACCAAAGCGGCGCAGGCGCTTCACCTCACGCCGCCGGCGGTGACGATGCAGATCAAGGAGCTCGAAGGGCATGTGGGCATGCCGCTGTTCGAGCGCGACGGGCGGCAGGTGTCGCTCACCACGCCGGGCGAATACATGCTGGTGTACGCGCGCCGCGTGCTGGCCACCCTGAAGGAAGCCGAGGATGCGGCCGCGCGGCTGCAGCGCCTGGAGATCGGCACGCTGACCATCGGCATGGTGAGCACGGCCAAGTACTTCGTGCCGCGGCTGCTGGCCGAGTTCCGGCAGGACCACCATGGCGTGGATGTGCGGCTGGTCGTGGGCAACCGCGACGAGCTGGTGCGCCGCCTGCAGGCCAACGAGGTGGACATCGCGATCATGGGCCGCCCGCCCAAGGAACTCGCCACGCGTGCCGAGCCGTTTGCCGCGCAGCCGCATGTGTTTGTGGCGGCACCCGATCATCCGCTGGCGCGGCGCGGCCACCTGCCGGTGCATGCGCTGCATCCCTATGCCTTCATCGTGCGCGAGGAGGGCTCGGGCACCCGTGCGGCGCTCGAGCGCTTCTTTGACGCTGCGCGCTTCGAGCCCGAGTCGGTGATGGAGATGTCGAGCAACGAAACCATCAAGCAGGCGGTGATGGCCGGCATGGGGCTGAGCTTCCTGTCGCTGCACACGCTGGGGCTGGAGCTCGACAACCGGCTGATCGTGATGCTGGACGTGGAGGGCGCGCCGATGGTCGGCGGCTGGAATGTGGTGCACACGCTCTCGCGCATGCTCTCGCCGGCGGCCGAGGCCTTCCGCTACTTCGTGCTGGAGCGCGGCGAGTCCTTTCTGGCGGAGCATTTCTCTCGCCATCTGGCGCTGCCGCGCAGCGGTGCCTGAGGCATCGCGGGCTCACGGCGCGAGCCCGGTGATCGGGGACAATCCGTAGTGCGTGCCCACGCACGCTGCGTTGAAAGACGCACAACGCCTTGCTGATCCCGTGAACCGCGCCTCATCCCCCCTGACTGCGTCCGGCACGCCTGATGTGTCGCCGCTGGCGCCTGCCGACGGCATGACGCCGCTGGAGCGCCGCTCGAGCGCGTCGCTGGCGTTCATCTACGCGCTGCGCATGCTCGGGCTGTTCCTGGTGCTGCCGGTGTTCGCGCTGGAGGCGCAAAAGTACCCCGGCGGCAACGACCCGGCCCTGATCGGGCTGGCCATGGGTGCCTACGGGCTCACGCAGGGGCTGCTGCAGCTGCCCTTTGGCATGGCGTCGGACCGGCTGGGCCGCAAGCGCGTGATCGTGTTTGGGCTGCTGGTGTTTGCCGCAGGCAGTTTTCTGGCGGCGGCAGCCACCAGCGTGGTGGGGCTCATCATCGGCCGGCTGCTGCAGGGCGCGGGCGCGGTGTCGGCGGTGGTGACTGCCTTGCTGGCCGACCAGACACGCGACCATGTCCGCACCCGGGCGATGGCGCTGGTGGGTGCGAGCATCGGGCTGATGTTCGCCCTGTCGCTGGTGGCAGCGCCCGCGCTCACTGCATGGGTGGGCCTGGCGGGGCTGTTCGGCATCACCTGTGCGCTGGCGCTGGCCGGCGTGGCGGTGGTGGTCTGGCTGGTGCCGCCCGAGCCTGCGCGCCATGTCGACGCCCCGCGCGGGCGGCTGGCTGACGTGCTGCGGCATGTGCCGACGCTGCGCCTGAACTTCGGCGTGTTCGTGCTGCATGGCGTGCTGCTGGCCATGTGGGTGGGCGTGCCCGGCCTGATGGTGGACGCCGGGCTGCCCAAGGAAGACCACTGGCACGTGTACCTGCCGGCGGTGTTTGCCTCGTTTCTGGTGATGGGCGTGACGCTGTTTCCGCTGGAGCGCCGCGGCTACCTGCGCGCTGTGTTTCTCGGCGGCATCGTGCTGATCGGCATCGTGCAGATGCTGCTGGCGGTGCTGGCGCAGGGGGTGCCCAGCATCTGGATGCTGGCACTCGTGCTGTTCGCGTTTTTCTGCGGCTCCAACATCCTTGAGGCCTGCCAGCCGAGCATCGCCTCGCGTGCGGCACCGGCCAACGCGCGCGGCGCTGCGCTGGGCTTCTACAACACGCTGCAGTCGCTGGGCTTTTTTGCCGGCGGCGCGATCGGTGGCCTGCTGATGCGCCACCTGGGCGCCACCGGCTTGTTCTGGGCCTGCGCGGCGGCCATGTTCGTCTGGCTGGTCATCGCCTGGCCGATGGCGCCGGTCGGCCCTGCCTCGGCCAGTGCGGCAGCGTCTTCGCAGCGCCCATAATCATCCGACTCCCCCTTTCCGACATCACCTCACCCGCAAGGAACGCACATGGCCTCCGTCAACAAAGTCATCCTCGTCGGCAACTGCGGCCGCGACCCCGAACTGCGCTACCTGCCTTCCGGCCAGGCGGTGGCCAACGTCAGCATCGCCACCTCGAGCCGCCGCAAGGACAAGAACTCCGGCGAGATGATCGAAGACACGCAGTGGCACCGCGTCACCTTCTACGACCGCCTGGCCGAGATCGCCGGCGAATACGTCAAGAAGGGCCGCCCCATCTACGTGGAAGGCCGCCTGAAGTACGGCACCTACACCGACAAGAACACCGGCGTGGAGAAGAACACGGTGGACATCATCGCCACCGAGCTGCAGCTGCTGGGTGGCCGTGAAGGCATGGGCGGAGGTGGCGGTGGTGGTGGCGACGACGAAGGCGCCGCGCCGCGCCGTCAGGCCGCACCGGCGCGGTCGGCCCCCGCAGCCGCCAAGCCGGCGAACAAGGACGACGGCTTCGGCAACATGGACGACGACATTCCGTTCTGAGCGTTCTGACTGCGCTGACTGTCCTGAGCGCAATGCCTGTGCTCAGGCGGCAGCACCCGCCGGCGCGGGCCGCTCCTCGGGCACCCGCGTGAAGGCGCTGATCACCCCGCCGCCCAGGCACACCTCGCCGTCGTACAGCACCGCGCTCTGGCCCGGCGTGACGGCCCACTGGGGCTCGTCAAAACTCAAAGCAAAACGCCCCGACGCGCTGATGGGGGCCGGCGTCCCGGCCAAAGGCGCCTCGGTCATGGCCGCTGACAGCATGCAGGCCGCATCGGCTTGCCGGTAGCGCGTCTTGGCGCCGTAGCGGCCCGGCGCGGGGGGCTCGCCTGCGATCCAGCTCGCGTCGTCGGCCTGCAGTGACTGCGCCAGCAGCCACGGGTGGTCGTGCCCCTGCACCACCCACAGCGTGTTGCGCTCGATGTCCTTGCGCGCCACGAACCACGGCGCGTGCTCGCCGCCGCCCTTTTGCGCGCCCTTGGGCTTGACGCCGCCGATGCCCAGGCCCTGGCGCTGACCCAGTGTGTAGAAGCTCAGACCCTGGTGCTGTCCGATCACGCGGCCATGCTCGCGGCTTCCGGGCGGCGCGGTGCCGTCGCGGATGCTGCCCGGCTCCTTGCGGATGTAGCGGTTGAGGAACTCGCGAAACGGCCGCTCGCCGATGAAGCAGATGCCGGTGGAATCCTTCTTCTTCGCGTTCGGCAGGCCGATCTGCTCGGCGATGCGCCGCACCTCGGTCTTGTGCAGTTCGCCCACCGGAAACAGCGTCTTGCCCAGCTGCGCCTGGTTGAGGCGGTGCAGGAAGTAGCTCTGGTCCTTGGAGGGGTCCAGGCCCTTGAGCAACTCGTGTCGACGCGTGCCCGCATTGAAGCGGACACGTGCGTAATGCCCCGTCGCGATCTTCTGCGCGCCCAGCCGCATGGCGTGGTCAAGGAAGGCCTTGAACTTGATCTCGGCGTTGCACAGCACGTCGGGGTTGGGGGTGCGGCCGGCTTCGTACTCGCGCAGGAATTCGGCAAACACGCGGTCCTTGTACTCGGCTGCGAAGTTCACATGCTCGATTTCGATACCGATCACGTCGGCCACGCTGGCGGCATCGACAAAGTCCACGTTGGACGAACAGTACTCGCTGTCGTCGTCATCCTCCCAGTTCTTCATGAAGATGCCGACGACTTCATGGCCCTGCTGCTTGAGCAGCCAGGCGCTGACGGCGGAGTCCACGCCTCCGCTGAGCCCGACCACGACACGCTGCTTTGCCATGTGTTGATTATCCGGCTTGGGGTGGTGCCGCGCTCGGGCATGGACGCATGCGACACCGGGGGCAGGCTGCGCGCCGCTACAGTTGCGCCCCATGACCGATGTTCTGGTGATTGGCGGCGGCAACGCCGCCCTGTGCGCCGCGCTGATGGCCCGCGAGGCGGGTGCGTCGGTGACGCTGCTTGAAGCGGCACCGCGAACCTGGCGTGGCGGCAATTCGATGCACACCCGCAACCTGCGCTGCATGCACGACGCGCCGCAGGACGTGCTGACCGAGGCCTATCCGGAAGAAGAGTTCTGGCAGGACCTGCTGAAGGTGAACGCCGGCAAGACGAATGAGGCGCTGGCGCGCATGGTGATCCGCGAATCCTCGCGCTGCCGCGACTGGATGCGCCAGCACGGCGTGCGCTTTCAGCCCTCGCTGTCGGGCACGCTGCACCTGAG
>JACCDK011182037.1_pt1 | contig 18182 bp, 18 predicted proteins | sample 7445871 | NCBI WGS metagenome assembly JACCDK01 (sample SAMN15323436, study PRJNA562643) | freshwater metagenome | isolation source: river surface water | place: USA:Blue River Watershed | collected 2017-08-15
GCTGAGCCGCAAGGCATAAGCCAAAAACGCAAAAAGCTCCCGAAAAGGGAGCTCGCTGCCACATCGTCTTAAACTGTTCGGTTGGTTGCGGGAGTAGGATTTGAACCTACGACCTTCAGGTTATGAGTCGTATTGAGAATAATTCTCAATACTGCGCTTTGACCCGCAACAGCCGCCAAAAACCGCCACTTACTGTCCAAATTTGGGAGGCCCCTGCCCGCTCAATTTCGCCCAATTTCGTGACGACTTTCTCCCTCTTGCTTCCACAGTGCTGACAGCTTGAGGCCGGCTGATTCGAGCAAGTGGTGTTTTGGGAAGCTTGTTAGGACCCGCCACGCACGATCTTAGCCTACGCTTGATTACACAAGAATTAGATTAAATCTTTATTTTCAATGTCTTAGTTGACTTCATTCAGACAGCTGAGCACCCGTCACCTTGACCAAAGGCAAAACCGATTGCGCGTGTTTGGGCTCGCCAACCAAGCAGGTTCGAAAGGCAAGCTGAGGTCGACAATCTGATCAGCAAGAATGACAGTGAAATGCCTAAACTCATTAAACGCGTGGTCGAGGCTGCGGAGGCCAGGCCCAAGGAATATTATATTTGGGACGAGGACATTCCCGGGCTTGGGCTGAGGGTCCTCCCCTCCGGCCGAAAGCAATACATCGTTCAATATCGTGCCGGGCGTCGGTCTCGGCGGATGTCTCTGGGCCCGAGCACCGTCCTGACGCCGGAACAGGCGCGCAACCGGGCTCTCGACGTTCTAGCAGATGCTCGCGGGGGAAAGGACCCGGCAGCAGATCGGGATGCTCACCGCAGGGCGCTGACGATCAAAGACCTTGCTGAGCGTTTTGATGAGCAGCATATCTCGATCAGGATCAAGAAAAACACAGCAACCGAATATCGGCGCTTATTGAAGAAGCACATCCTACCTCGGCTAGGCAGCTTTCTCGTCGCAGAGGTCACCCGCGCTGACATAGCCACCTTCCATCACAACATGCGGCATATTCCGTATCAGGCCAATCGCTGCCTTGAGATCATCTCCAAGATGTTCAACCTTGCAGAGCTCTGGGGTCTTCGCCCCGACGGGAGCAACCCCAGGCGGCTGATCCAGAAATATCCCGAAGTGAAGCGGGAACGGTTTCTCAGTCTTGATGAGATCAAACATCTTGGAAACGTACTACGTGAGATGGAAGCGGAGAGGCTGGTAATGCCGTCAGCCGCTCTCGCTGTCAGGCTGCTGCTCTACACGGGATGCAGGCTCAGCGAGATCATGACGCTCAAATGGGAATACGTCGATCTGGAGGGTGCTGCCCTTCACTTGCCAGACTCAAAGACGGGCGCGAAGACCGTGCACCTTGGACGAGCTGCTGTGGAGCTTTTGGAAAAGGCCCCTGCCATTGTTGGCAACCCCTGGGTGATCACTGGCACCCTGCCCGGCTCAAGGCTCAACGAGCTGCAGCACTCCTGGAGACGGATCAGAGCGCGCGCAGGTCTGAATGATGTGCGCATCCATGATTTACGCCACACATTTGCATCGACTGCTGTTGCAGCGGGGCAGAGCCTTCCGATGATCGGTGCGCTTTTAGGGCACACGCAGGTTCAGACGACTGCGCGTTATGCACACCTAGCTTCTGCGCCTGTTAAAGGAGCTGCTGATGTTGTTAGCAATCTGCTGGAGCATGCACTCAAAGATTGAAAACGCGGCGGAAAGTTGAGCCGCGTCGGACCTTCTCTGTGCTTTAAGCGATTATCTTGTGCTAATAAAGGCATCCGCGAATTTTTGAGCAGACGACTTCAAGATACCTGAAGTGCCTTCCAAAAGGCGGATGCCAGCAGCTTACCGGACAGCTCTTGGTGTAGCGGAAACCGCCAATGCGCCAGCATATACCTACCCTAAAGTCCACGTTTCTAAGAAGCACATTGTCACGCACTGAACAAACGTTTAGCCTATCTCCGTGAGTCGATTTTGAGGTTAAGTTATGATGCCTGACATGCCCGTCCGCCGAATGGATTTCGCCTTCCAGCCCGACATGGATTTGGTGTTCATCAAGGATGATCCGGAGATGTCGTTCATGTTCCTCGGGGCATGGATGATGCTGCCTTACCTGGAGCCGTTCCTGATCCGCACGATGCGCGATGCGTTGCCGCTAGTGCGCGATGCGCAGTTGAAGGAAGACCTCAAGCGGTTCTGCATGCAGGAAGGCGAACACTTCAAACAGCACGCCCGCGCAAACGAACTGATCCGCGCGCTTCATCCGTCCTACGCAGCGCTGCTGCCGCTGGAAAAGGAGCTCGACGCCGAACTCAAAGACTTCACTCGAAACAAGCCACTCAAGTTCAAGTTAGCCTATGCGGAAGGCTTCGAGTCCATGACCAGTGCCATGTCGCGCGCGCAGTTGGAGGTGGGACTCTACGATCGCACCGATGGCCCGCTTGCGGATCTGGCAAAGTGGCATGTGATGGAGGAACTCGAGCATCGCACGGTCGCCTTCGACGTCTACGAACACATCGTCGGCAGCTGGTTTTACCGGATGAGACAAAGCCTGTGGTCCCAGAAGCACTACCTGGGCTGGGTAAACCGCTTCCGCGCGGTGCTGGTTGCACCGCAGGGCGAGTTGTTCGCAGCCTACGACACGCCCGAGATCAAAGCGCGGCGTAAGGCCTTCAACAGCAACTATCTCAAGCGCGGCATCCCGCGCGTGCTGGCGACCTACATGCCCTGGTACAACCCGGCCAAAGTCGACCTGCCCGCACAATTCCAGATCGCGCGCGAGCATTATTCGCAGACCGCCCTCACAACCGCCTGAGACAACAGGACGAACCATGGAACAGACCCCCATCACCATTCCGGCCGCCTTGCAGGAATTCGTCGCGCGCGTGATGGCGCGGCCCATCGTGCCAACCCATTCGGATCAGCATACGTTGCACGTGGGCGCAGACGAGCTGCCTTGGATGGAGGCGGGGGACGGCAGTGCGCTCCAGCTGCTCCACGTCGATCTCAATCAGAACCTTTGGGTTTCTAAATCGCGTATTCCGCCCGGCTACCGTGTGCCAACACATTACCACACTGGTCTCGTATTCGCTGTAACACTGCAAGGGCGCTGGTATTACGCCGAAACGCCCGAGGCGGTGAATTCGCCCGGCTCCTATTTGTTCGAACCCGCCGGATCGCTGCATACACTTTGCACGCCAGCAGATCAGGAGGGCGACACCGTCGCTTGGTTCGCGATCTATGGCGCGAACATCAATGTCGATGGCGATCACAAGATCACCTCAATTGTCGATGCGCGGGCGGCATTGGAGCTCTACACTGGCTATTGCGAAGCGCTTGGCCTCGACACGTCCAAACTGATTGTGACGGGAGCCTGAGATGCGCGCGGCGGTGATGCGGGACCGGGCCTTCACGATTGAGGATCGGCCCATGCCCGTGCCCGGCCCGGGCGAAGTGCTGCTGCGCACTCGGCTGTGTGGGATCTGCGGTTCCGACCTCCACCAGTTCAAGCACGCACGCGAGATCGACGCGACCGCCCGTGCGCTCGGTGCGCCCGGGCAGGATCTGGACAAGGGCATGGTGCTGGGCCACGAATATGTTGGGGAGGTCGTGGCCTTTGGGCCTGAAACGCAGGGCTTGTTGGCAGTGGGTGACCGAGTGGTCTCGGTTCCTTTTCTGATCCGGAGTGGCGCGCCGGTGCCAATCGGAGCCAACGTCGAAGTCGATGGGGCCTATGCCGAATACTTCCTTGGCACCGAGGCGTTACTGCTCAAGATCCCTCAAGACGTGCCCGATGCCGCTGCTGCATTGGTAGAGCCACTTGGCATCGCTGTGCACGCGGTGGCGAAGTCGATGCTGGGCAGCGCGGACCTGCCTTGTGCGGTCCTCGGTTGCGGGCCGATCGGGCTGGCCATCATCGCCGTGCTGAAAATGCGTGGCGTGACGAAGATCGTGGCCTCCGACTTCTCGCCCAAGCGGCGCGAGCTTGCCGCGCGAATGGGTGCGACCCAGGTCGTTCATCCCCGGGAAGAGCCGGTGTTCCAGGCACTGGGCCTCGGGGCACCGGCGCTTGCCTTCGATTGCACCGGTGTGCGCGGCGTACTTTCGCAGGCGATAGTCGAGGCACCGGCGGGTTCGCAGATCGTAGTGGCCGGCATCCCGCAAGGCGAGGACAGCTTCAACCCGATGATCGCGATCGCCAAGGAGCTGAATATCCAGTTCGTGCTCTACTATACGCCCGAGGAATTCGCCGAGGCGCTTGCGGCGGTGGCGTCCGGCCAGCTGGACTGGCAGCCGCTGGTGACCGGCACGGTCGGGTTGGAGGGGATTGGCGGCGCATTCAGCGCGCTGGAGGATCCCGAACGGCACGCCAAGATCATGATCGACCCGTGGAGCGATCTGAACCTGTGAGCTTCGACAACATCATCCTGGCCAATGGCGAGCTCCGCTTCTCAGCGCTTTCCGCGGGAGCTGGGCCAGTGGTACTCCTGCTCCACGGCTTTCCCGACACGCTGCTGACCTATTCACACCAGATCGAGGCTCTGGCCGCAGCGGGCTATCGCACCGTTGCGGTCACGATGCGGGGCTATGAACCTGCCTCGCAACCGGCCGACGGCGATTACCACGCGATCCGCATGGCAGAAGACGTGGTCGCCTGGGCGAAGGCGCTGGCGGACGGACCCGTTCACCTGGTCGGTCATGACTGGGGCGCCAACGTCGCCTATGCGGCAGTCGCACACGCGCCCGAATGCTTTGCAAGTCTTGCCGCACTGGCGGTACCGCATCCGGTCCGCTTCGGCGAGGCCTATGCGGCCAGCCCCGATCAACAACGGCGGTCGTCCTATATCCTCGAGTTCCTGACTCCGGGGTTCGAGCAGCAGGTGATCAGCGACGATTGCGCTTATCTGGAACGGCTCTGGCGCGCCTGGTCGCCTGGCTGGACGATCCCGGCGGACTTGCTCGATGCGATGAAATCGACCTTTCGCAAGCCGGGCGTCGCCGGGGCGGCCCTGGAGTATTATCGGCAGGCCTTCGACGCGGTCTCGCCCGCCGGGCAGCAATCGGCAGCCCTGTTCTCCGCGCCAATCCGGGTGCCGACGCTCGGGTTGAGCGGAAGCGATGACGAATGCATCCCTGCGGGGCTGTTCCGTGGTGCCATGCAAGCGGCCGACTTCCCAGGCGGGTTACGCGTCGAAGAAGTCGCCCGCGCCGGGCATTTCCTGCATTGCGAACAACCGGACCAGGTCAACGCGCTTTTGCTGGAATGGCTTGCCGCCCATTAGAACTAAACAAAGGCGATGTGGGGACGCGGCCGCGAGCCGCGGGCGGTAAGCGCGGTGGCGCCGCCTGCGACCGCTTCCATCACCGCGGCCCCGGCCTTTGCGGGAGAACCAGCATCGAACGGCGGTGCGGGATCGTATTCGATGCCCAGCTGTATCGCCTTCGCCGTTTCTTTGCCCGCCAGCGTGGCGGCGAGATGCAGCGCCATGTCGATCCCCGCGGAAACGCCAGCCGCGGTGATGAACTTGCCGCTTTCCACCCAGCGCTGGCTGACCGGTTTGGCTCCCTGCCGGGCTAGCGCGTCCATCATCGCCCAGTGCGTGGTCGCTTCCTTGCCGGCAAGAAGGCCAGCCGCACCAAGCAGCAGTGATCCGGTACAGACCGAACAGGTCCAGCGCGTTCCGGCATCCAGTCGCCGCACCGCCTCCACCAAATGCCGATCGTCCAGCGCCGCGACGGTGCCGGTTCCTCCAGGGACGATCAGCACGTCGGCGGCGGCGATCTCGTCGACGCCGAAGGGAGCGATTACCGGGAGCACGGCATTGTCCGCCCAGACAACTCCGCGCTCGGTAGCCGCGATCCGAATCTCAGCCTCGGGTAGCAGCGACAGCACCTCGAGCGGACCGACCAGGTCGAGCATGGTAAAGTCCGGATAGACGAGCGCGGCTATCTTCAACGCGGGGTTTCTCTCTTGAATTGGCTCAGGAACTGCCCGATTGCGCCGATGGCTGCAGGCAGGTTGTCATCATGCACGCAGTGGCCGCTTTCGGCAATTACCACGCTGTTTGCGTGCGGGTGAGCGCCGAGTAAGGCCGCTGCTGCCCGCCGTGTCGCCGGTCGCTGCTCGTCCGCGATCCCGCGCAGGACCAGCAGCGGCATATCGAAGCGGACCAGCGATGTGCTGTCGAAACTCCGCAGGAGCGAACGTACCATGGTGACAAAAGTGGCCTTTGATGACCGAGAAACGGCACGCTCAACCTCGTCCTGCCCCTTTGCGGACATCGCGCAGGCTTTGGCGAAATTACGGGAAATTCGCTGCCAGGGTTGAAGCGCGTAGCTCGCTGCCACGGCCGGGATAAGCCAGCGGGGTACCGGCGGCGACTGGTGAAACGGGGCATAGCATCCATAGGCGACCAGCCCGCGGTACCGCCCTGGATCGCGGCGAACGGCATGCTGGGCCAGGCACCCGCCGAAGGAAAAGCCGATGATCACCGGATCGGTCGCACCCGCGTCCGCCATCGCCTGCTCCATCGCACCGACCAGCGCGTCCATGCTGTAATCCGATACCGCCTGTGCATCGCCATGACCGGGCATATCCCAGATCAAGACCTGCCAATCGCGCGCAAAGTGCTCGGCGATTGGCCGCATGTTCAACCGGTCAAGGCCCATGCCGTGGTTGATGACCAGCCACGGCCGACCTGGCTGTCCAAGAACCTCCCATGCCGGCGCGCGCCCGTTTGCCGATTGGCTCAGCATATTTGCATGCCGAGCCAATCGGCAATCAGGGCGGGCTTGCCCTGGCCTTCGATTTCCACCGTGGCCTCGGTAGTCAGGAGGTAGCGGCCGCCGCTTTTGTCCTCGAAGGCCTTAAGCCTGTGCCGGGCGCGGATGCGGCTGCCCGAGGGAACCGGCTGCAGGAAGCGGACCCGTTCGAACCCGTAGTTTACACCCATCTTGATGCCTTTCAGCACGATCGCTCCGTCCGGCATCATCGCCGCAATGAGTGACAGGGTAAGGAACCCGTGCGCGATGGTCCCGCCAAACGGCGAGGCAGCGGCTGCAACCGGATCGACGTGGATGAACTGATGATCTCCTGTAACTTCGGCAAAGGCGTCGATCCGGGCCTGGTCTACCAGCGTCCACTCTGACACGCCCAGATCGGTGCCAATGAGGGCGGCAGCGGCGGCAGGTTCAAGTAATTGCATTGGAATCTCCTTCCGGTGCAGGGGTGGCGGCCCTTGCGGCGGCTACGAAATGCAGTGCCGCCCAAGCGATAAAAGTGCTCGAAAAGATAAGCGCATAGCGCAGCGACTGTGAACCGAAGGAGGCGGACAACGCATCGCTGGCTGCGCCCACCGCTGCTGGACCAAGACCGAGCCCGATCAGCGAGGACAACAGCACCATCACCGCCACTGCCGTCGCGCGGCGATGCGGTTCCGCAAAGCTCTGAATGGCGGATATCGCAACCGTGCCTCCGGCAGCCGCCAGGAACACCGCGAGGAACTGGCTCGCTAGCGCCAGATGGAGCCCAGGAAGTGCGAAGGATGCGGCATAGAAAGGGAGCGCGAGCGCATAGCACAGCGCAGGCAGCCACAACTCCCAGCGTGCATCACGGCGGTGCAGGCGCAGCATTGCCCCCCCAGCAGCAAGGGTACCCGCAACGCCCGAAAGGCCTCCAAACACCGCGCCGTAGATCCCGACCTCGGCGAGCGACGCGCCATGGCTGCGGATGAAGAAGGTAGGCAGCCACTGGGCCATGCCGTAGGTCGCAAAAGCGCCGACTGAAAGGCCGGCGATAACATGCACGAGAGGACGTCGCCCAGCGAGAGCGCGCAAGGCCATGAGCGCCGGCTCGCTTGAGACATCCGCCGTCTGGCGCCGAGGCTCGCGCAGAGTCAGTGCAATCAGCGCAGCGAGCGGGATGCCCGCAAGCCCTATCCCGACCATTGCCGTGCGCCATCCATAGGCTTCGGCGAGCAGACCCGCGATGGCGAGGCCAATGCTCATGCCGACCAGCCCGCCCGCCTGGAACACACCGACTGCAAAAGCGCGGCGTTCGGGCGGGAACATGTCGCCAATCATGGAATGCGCGGCTGGCACGCAGCCTGCCTCGCCAATCCCCACTGCCATGCGCGCTATAAAGAGTTCAGTGAAATTGCGCACCACTCCTGTAAGCGCGGTCACCGCGCTCCATCCGGCAAGGCAGACTGCAAGCAGCCACTTGCGTGAGCCGTGATCGGCAATCCGTGCAAGCGGAATGCCGCAGGTTGCATAGAGCAAGGCAAAGGCAAGCCCCGAAACCAGACCGAGTTGAGTGTCGCTAAGCTCGAGATCGCGCTTCATCGGCTCGACCATGACGGCAATCACCATCCGGTCGAGGTAGTTGAAGAAGCTGACAAGAAAGAGCAGCGCCAACCCGTAAGTCGACGCTGCTCCAGTCCGGTTCATGGAGTGAGGACCGGTCAGAAATCGATCGCGAAGCGGGCACCGATCTTGCGCGGGAAGTTTGGCTGGATGCCAAGCGAACCGCTGGTCAGGGCTACGCGCTTGTTGAAGAGGTTTTCGGCGAATAACGTTAGACGCCAAGCATCCTTGGCAATACCTGCCCGAAGATTGAACTCGTTGAGTTTGTCCGAAGCAAGGCCGGTGGAGTCCAGCTGGCTGTTTCGGAAGGTATAACCAGTAGCGAAGCTGCCCTTAAGATCCGAGCTGCCGAAGTTCCAGTTATAGCTGGCCGATAGGCTGAGGCTGCTTTCGGGTACGCCCGGAATTCGACTGCCCGGCGCCGCTAGCGGATTTAGTGCAACAATTGCCGGGAGTACCGAAGTGAACTCGGTCTCATTAAGGTTCGCGACTGCCTGGAACTGCAGGCCCTGAGCGGGTCGCAGGATCAGGCCAAAATCGATCCCTTTGCTGCGCGCATTGCCGCCGTTTGACAAAGTCGCAACCCCGTTGATGGTAGTCTGCAGCTGGATGTTCTCCCAGTCGATCTGGTAAAGTGCCATGTCGAGCGTAAGGAGACCGTCAGCCAACTTGCCCTTGGCGCCAACCTCATAGCTCCACACTTTGTCGGGCTGCACTGCCGTCGGCACCGTAATGCCCAGAGCAGCTGATGCCGCAGCAGCCTGAGCTGGTGTCTGGAAGGAGCCGCTGCGGAAGCCCTTTGCTACGTTGCCGTAGACCAGGAAGCTATCGCTGACCTTGTAGGACAGGTTGAGGCGTGGATTGAAAGTGTTGAACTTGTCGCTGTTGGCCGGCGTTGCCGTATTGGTATATCGATCCTTGCCTGAAGTGGTGCGCTTGTCGTCGAAATAGCGCCCGCCAATAGTCGCAACCAAGCGTTCATCGAGCATCGCATAAGAGAGTTCGCCGAAAATGGCGACAGCCTCCGTCTTAATCTTGCCAGTCGAGTTGATGTTATATGGTGGGAATGGTGCAGCGCAGGGCACGATAAGCCCCAAGCAGATATCGCTCTCAATCTTACCGTTGCTGTAGTAACCGCCAACCAGCCAGCTTAACGGGCCATCTCCACTCGAAGCCAGCCGAAGCTCTTGTGTGAATGCCTTGGTCGTGAAACTGGAATCATTGCGCAAGAATCCACTGCCAAAGACGGGCGAATAGAGGAACGAAGCGTCGAAATCGAGCAGGCTATCGATGTAGGAAGTTGAGCTGGTCAGCTTGGCACCGCCAAGATCCGCGTTCACGACCCCCGAAAGCAAGGTAAGTGTAGTCTTGATATAATTGGGCCGACTGTCTGGGCCGATCGTGTCATTGTAGGCTTCCGGAGTGTCCATCGAGTTACGGAAATCGAGCATGTTCTCGACCCGCCAGGCACCCAGTTCGATCGTTACGTCATCGGATGGGCGGATGCCCAGCTTGCCACGAACGTTCCATGACTCCTGGTCGTTGACGTTCTTGCGGGTTACATTGAAGGATGTGCCGCTTGCACGCGCAACATCGGCAAAACCACCGACGGATTCATAACCGCCGCTGACGCGCAGCGCGGCTGTCCCGGGCGCAATCGGCACGTTGACGACGCCATCGAAAGCGTAGCTGCCTTCACCACCGGCGGTAGTCGAACCTTCGATCTGAGCACGACCGAGCGCGTCGTCATAGTTGGGGGAAGCCGTGACCATCCGGATCGTGCCACCCATAGCGCCTTGGCCATAAAGCGTGCCTTGAGGCCCGCGCAGCACTTCGACGCGTTCGAGGTCGAACAGGCGCGAAGGCGGTGCCAATTGAAGGTTGGGGACACTGAACGGCACGTCGTCAACATAGTAGCCCACAGTGGCGTCGCCCGTGGTGCCGCTTGCAATGCCGCGGATCTGGATCGTTTCAAAGCCTGGCGCCGTGCGCGAAACGCTCGACGCCCCCGGGATCGACTCGATCAGGTCATTGAGTTCCTTGGTACCTTGCTCTTCCAACTGCTTGCCCGAAACAGCCTGTATCGAGAGTGGAACTTCCAGCAGGTTCTGCTCGCGTTTTTGAGCCGTAACTACAATTTCTCCGTCCTGCCTGTCCGCATCTGCGGACTGAGCAAGGGCAGGACCGGCATAGCAGGTCGCGGCAATTGCCAGGACAGCCGTCCTGCTCATGAGTTGGCGTAAAGTCAGTACACGTGCCATTGGCGATCCTCCCTCGGTTCTTGCGGGATCGGTTCGTTTGGCCTCATGCCCGCTCCAACCATAGCTAAACAAACGTTCAGTATAACGCAAGTCTAAACTGAACAAGTGTATTGTCAGTCACCCGTGAAGCTAGGAGGCCGCTTCTGAAAGAAGGATGTGACCCCTTCCTTGAAATCGGCCGTGCGGGTGGCCAGTAGCCACTGATCGGCATCGGCATGCATGATCGCTTGGTCGAGCGCGCCGGCATAGGCATTGGCGCTGCGCTTGATCATCTGAACGGCGACCGGTGGAAGCTCAGCATACTGCACTGCTAGCTTCCGGGCTTCTTCAAGCAGATCTTGCTCTTCGAAAATTTGGTCGAAGAAACCCCATTCCTTCATAGTTGACGCCTCGAAGAGGTCTCCGGTCATAACCATCGTTTTGGCCCGCGACAGACCAACCGTCTGAATTGCCAGTGGCAGTGCATGCCACATGAGGTTGATGCCAAGCTTGACCTCGCCATAGCCAATCCGCGCATTGGTCGTGCCAATACGGAAGTCACAGGCCGTAGCAATGCAGGTAGCCCCGCCAGTAGCAATGCCTTGAATGGCACAAATGGTCGGTTGGCTGATCTCGCGGATGGCCCGCATAAGTTGCGCGCCGGCTTCGGCCCCTCGCCGGATCTGCACGGTCTGCGGGGAACGATCACCCATCTGGCTGATGTCAGCTCCGACACTGAAATGGGCGCCTTCGCCGCGAATTATTACGGCACGGACCTCAGGCTCATCGCGCAGCCCCTCGGCGATTGCGCGGAGCGACAGTAGCATTGCAGGTGTTAGCGCGTTTCGGCGCTCAGCGCGGTCAAGGACGATAGTCGCGATCGCGCCGTCGTGTTCGATTCGGATGTGCTGATCACTCATGCTTCAGTCCTTTTTTTCTAGGCGGCGTTTCAGTTCCTGTTTGTCGATCTTGCTGTTGGGTAACTTGGGCAGTTCCGGCTCAAAGCTGAACGACTTGGGAACTTTATAATTGGCCAATAGCGGCTTCAGAAACTCTCTCAGCGCGTCGGCATCGAGCGCGGGGTCGTCAGTTTCAATGAAGGCATGCCCGACCTCCTGGAATACAGGATGCTCGATTGGCAACACGGCGGCCAACTTGACTGACGGATGCTCGTTCAAGGCCAGCTCGATCTCTACCGGATAGATGTTGTAACCGCCTGACTTGAACATCTCCTTCAGGCGGCCAACGAACGAGAAGTTGCCATCTGGCTGCTCGACCCCGATATCGCCGGTGCGCAAATAACCGTCTGGCGTGAAAGCCTCCGCGGTTGCTTCCGGCCGGTTGAAATAGCCGCTCATGCAATAGGGCCCAGCAACCTGAATTTCGCCCGAAGTACCAATGGGAAGAGCGTTGCCCTGCTCGTCTGCGATCCGGATTGTCGCACCGGGCAGCGCCCTGCCAAATGTCTCCGCCATGATCTTCGTCGACGCGCCGTGATCGGTTGCTGTGACGATACCGCAGGTCTCGGTCTGGCCATATACGTTATACATTAGAACGCCCGTGCTGTGGACGGGCTTGAGCAAGGCTTCGGCCGTGGCGCCACCGCCGAATACGATCAGTCGATAGTGTCCAAGGCGCTCCGCCCCCTGGTCTGGCTGAGCTGCGAACATGGCAAAGCTGGTCGGCCCGGCAACCAGGTAGGTCAACTTCTCGCGCGCGGTAATCTCAGCAATCGCCGGCAGATCAACGCGGTGGTGGAAGACGATCTTTCCGCCATAGGCAAACACATTCATGCATACGTTGTTGAGCGCACCGACATGGTTGATTGGCGCAACGTTGATCGTGCTCTCGAGCCCATCATCCATCCAGCACAGGTTGCACAGGCACGCTGCCATGATCGCACGGTGAGAGAGCATCGCGCCCTTGGGTCGGCCCGTCGTGCCCGACGTGTAGACAATAACCGCAATGTCTTCGGAATCGACACCGGCTCGCCGACTAGCGAGCACTTCGTCGCTCACCAGCGCACCGGCAGCGATAAAATCGTCAAAGGTCGCTGCTCGGCCAACTACAGAACCGAAACTAACGAAGTGCTCAACGGCCGAGCCGACCGACTGCAGTTCAGCGCAGTAGGGGCGCTCTTCATAGTCCGACACCGAGAACACCAGCCGGGGTTTTGCATCTGAGAGCAGGTACTCGTATTCGGGCAGCTGATACCGGGGATTGAGGCCAATCCAGGTGGCGCCGATGGAGACGCTGGCCAGATAAGTTAGCCAAAACTCGAGGCTGGGTGGAACCATAGTCGCCACGCGGTCGCCAGGCTTGATCCCAGCAGCAATCAATGCCCGGGCGATCTGATCGACCCGGTCACGCAATTCAACATAGCTCAGACGAACCTTGCCATCGACGGCTGCAGTCCAGTCCGGAATCGCCTCGGCATGACTGGCGAGCAGATCATAGATCCTCAGGCAGCCCAGCTGACGTTGGTACTTGCTTTGATTCGCCTGCCAGATTTCCTCTATCAGCATGTCCGTTACGCCTTCGCATAAGTCCGAATTCGGACCATCTTTAAGCGCAAGAGCGTCGACTGAGCAAATGTTTAGTTCAGGTCCGGCCGCACTCCACGATACATCAGGTCGACGTAAGCCCGGTGGCGGCGGCGCCAAAGCTCCCGATCGAAGCCTGATTTTCCAAGGACCCGTTCCACGAAAGGTTCAAGCAACAAGGTGCCGAGTTCGAGGTACATAACCAAGAGCGGGAGCCAGAGGCGGTCCACGTCAGGACGAATCTTGCCGTCCGCGTCCATCCGATCCACTGAGGTCCTGACCACATTATAAAATCTTTCGAACAACCCAGCGCCCCAATCAGACCCTTCGAGCAGGGCACGGCGCATGTAAGCCTTGGTTAAATCCCAATCATCGATGTGCCTATTGATCCAGTTTTCTGTGAATTCGACGGATTGAGCAAGCCCTTCGGCTTCACTCGCTGGCACCGGGCGCTCCTCAAACAACACCTCTTCGAATTGCTCGATAAAGTATTTGTCTACCGCTTCCCGCAAGCCTTCCTTTGAGCCGAAGTGGTGATTGATCAGGCCGACCGAAACCTCTGCGGCAGCCGAGATGTCACGGACGGTTATACCGTCATAGCCTTTTTCGGCGAACATACGCATCGCCACCTTAATCAAGCGGAGCTTGCCGCCCGCCTGGTCTGCCGATTTTGTCGTCTTCCCCATGCCACCTCCTAGAACCTACCCCGCCCTAGCACGCTGAACAGAAACGAGCCATAGCTTGCATCTTGCTGAACATCTGTATAGCCGATATGCAAACTGAAACGGAGAGCTCGATGACCGACATTGCGATCGTATCAACCGCCCGAACCGCACTGGCCAAGTCGGTTCGAGGCAGCTTTAACAATACCCACCCGATCGTTTTGGCTGGACATGTCCTTAAACACGCGATGGAGCGGGCGAAAGTTGCCCCAGCAGAAATTGAGGATGTAATTCTCGGCACTGGAATGCCGGAAGGGGCAACCGGGTTCAACATTCCCCGCAACGCCGCGATAAAGGCTGGATGCCCAGTTACTACGAGCGGGGTTACAGTAAACCGCTATTGTTCGTCGGGCCTGCAAGCAATTGCCTTTGCGGCAAATCGAATCATGACCGAAGGGGTTCCAGTAATTGCCGCGGGCGGGGTCGAGTCAATCTCGATGGTTCAGCTTTCCGGGCACATGAACATGCACGGCGCAGTCGAACCCGGGCTCTATGCGAGCCATCCAGCGCTGTGGATGAGTATGATCGAAACCGCAGAAATTGTCGCGGAACGCTACGGCGTGAGCCGCGAGGCGCAGGATCTCTATGCCTTTGAAAGCCAGCAACGGACAGCTGCCGCGCAGAACGAGGGCAGGTTCGCCTCCGAGATCGTTCCGCTCAAGGCGGTCTGGAAGTCGGCAGACAAGGCCAGCGGCAAGACTTCTGAAGCAGAGGTTACGGTGGAACGGGACGAATGCAATCGACCTGAGACGACCATGGAGTCGCTCGCCGGCTTGAAGCCGGTGCTCAAGAACGGGATGACCATGGCCGAAGGCAAGTACGTGACTGCGGGAAACGCAAGCCAGCAATCCGATGGTGCCAGCGTGGTCGTCATGATGACCGCAGAACAAGCAGCGCGGCGCGGTCTCGAACCGCTCGGCTTTTTCCGTGGTTTTGCCACGGCGGGATGCGAGCCCGACGAGATGGGAATCGGTCCGATCTATGCCGTACCTCGCCTGCTTGAACGTCATGGCCTCAGGGTCTCCGACATCGGCCTGTGGGAACTGAATGAGGCCTTCGCCAGTCAAGCGGTCTATTGCCGCGACAAGCTTGGCATCGACCCCGCTATCTACAACGTCAACGGTGGTTCGATCAGCGTCGGCCACCCCTATGGCATGACTGGCGCGCGCTGTGTCGGACACGCGCTGATCGAGGGCAAGCGGCGCGGGGCGCGCTACGCGGTCGTCACCATGTGCGTGGGTGCAGGCATGGGGGCGGCCGGGCTGCTCGAGATCGCCTGAGGATGACCGCGATGCGCGTGCTTGTCACTGGCGGGCCGGGCTTCATCGGGAGGCGCGTGGTCGCGCGGTTCCTCGAAGCTGGGTGGGAAGTCACCAGCTTCTCGCTACCGGGCGAGATGCCGCTGCAAGCATGGGGCGAGCGGGTGCGGATGGCCTATGGCGATCTCGCTGACCGGGCGGCACTGGAATGCGCGGCAAAAGGGTGCAGCCTCGTGATCCATCTTGCCGCGCCGGTCGGCGTGGCCGGACGCTACCAATGGCAATGGGACGTGATTGCGCAGGGCACCCGCAATGTTTGCGTGGCAATTGCGGCCAGCGGCGGACGCGCAGTCGTCGCCTCGTCGATCGCGGTATACGGCACGCTGATCCAGACGCAGGTCTGCCGGGAAGATAGCGGCCACGGCCCTTGGGCAGGCGCCTATGGCCGCGCCAAACAGGGGCAGGAGCATGCGGCACAAGAAGTCGCGGAGCGAACCGGAATGCCACTCACTCTAGTTCGCCCCGCCAACGTCTATGGACTCGGCGGGGCGAGCGCCTGGGGAGACCGACTGCTCGAAGCGATTGCAGCGAGCGGCGGGGCGGTTTTCGGCTCGGCGGAGGCAAATGACGCGGGCCTCGTCCATGTCGAGAACCTCGCCGATGCGCTGTTTCTCGCCGGGACCCGCCCCGAAGCGCTGGGGCGCACTTACAATGTCTGCGACGAAAACGGCGTGACCTGGCGTCGGTTTATGGACGATATGGCGACAGTGGCGGGCAAACCTCCGCCTCCTGCCATCCCGCTGGACGCGGCGCTGGCGGTTGTGGAGTCCAACGAGGATCCGGCGAACCTCGTCGAACCGCGCGATCCAGCGCTGCCCTCGATGGAGGGTCTCAACCTTGTCGGATTTTCAAACCGCATCGATGCCGCAGCTATTCGCCGCGAGCTCGGCTGGGCGCCGCGTGTCACCTATGCCGAGGCCATGGTCGCGATCGCCCGCGACTGGGCCGAGCGGACATCATCCGAAACACTTGCAACATTTTGACGGGAGAGCAGCAATGACCATCAGATTCGACAACCGTGTCGCAATCGTCACCGGCGCGGGCGCGGGGCTTGGACGCAGCCATGCGCTGGGGCTGGCTGCGCGCGGTGCCAAGGTGGTAGTCAATGACTATGGCGGCGGTTCCGGCCCCGATGGTGGCACTTCCGCCGGGGCCGAGGAAACCGTAGCACTGATCCGCGCGGCTGGAGGTACCGCGATGGCGCACGGCGCTGACGTCGCCAATCCCGAACAGGTGGCGGACATGGTCCAGAAGGCCGCGCGCGACTGGGGCAGCGTCGACATTCTCGTCAACAATGCCGGCATCTTGCGCGACACGAGCTTTGCCAAGATGACGCTCACCGACTGGGAGGCTGTGATCCGCGTCCACCTCACCGGCTCTGCGATCTGTGCGATGGCCTGCTGGCCGCACATGAAGGAGGCCAATTACGGGCGAATCTGCATGACTAGCTCCTCTTCAGGCCTCTACGGCAATTTCGGCCAGGCGAATTATGGCGCGGCGAAGATGGCGGTTGTCGGCCTGATGAACGTGCTCCACATCGAGGGCGCCAAGAACAACATCCGGATAAACACTCTCGCACCTGGCGCAGCCACCCAGATGACCCGCGATCTGCTGCCGCCCGCGATAGTCGCGCTGATGGAGCCCGAGGCGGTGACGCCCGGCCTTCTCTACCTTGTCAGCGAGAATGCGCCCTCGCGCGTAATCCTCGATGCAACGGCGGGCGGCTTTGCCCGAACCTTCATACTCGAGACCGACGGCATCCACCTTACAGTCGAGGAATGTACCCCAGAAAACGTAGCCGCCCGTTTCACCGATGTCTCGGATTTATCCGACGCTGTCGCCTATGAACAAGGCGGCCAGCAAGTCACCAAGTTCATCACCAAGGCCGCGGCAGCGTTAGGCGTAAGCCTGACATGAGCACAAAGTGATGGATAGTCGACCTGCGTCGAATCTTCTAAACGAGGAAGCTCAGCAGCCTATACTTTCATCAATCGAAGCTGATTTTTGCGGTGCCGTCAGCAGCAATAATATCGCCAGCATTAGCCCAATCGCACCGCCGATTGCCGGGAAGTAGGCAAGGCAACCAAACAGGCTGGGCGGGCCGAATACGTTCGTACCCGACGTTAACCCGCGATTGGATGCAAACATTGAGAAAAGGTAAAAGGCACCGTTGCCCCAAACGGCAATTATAACGCCCCAACAGATCATCGCGCTTTTCAAACTGGAAACCGCGCGATTTATGAGTGTTCTTTCCAGCACAAGGGCCATCATCCCATTCATAAGCATGCCAAGATGGAAACTGAGCCACCCGCTCGATGTACCCGGCACGTGCAGCGACACGAACAGCGGAAAGGGAGATGCTGAAATTCCGCCAATCAGCGAGGCGACCAGAACAAACCCGCCGACCAAACCGATGAATATCGCGAGCAAGCCGTTTTGCTGCATGCGTCTTTGATGGCGCTGGCGGGCTGACATTTCGTTCATCGTGTCAGCCCCATCTGCTCGTCAGCGAACGTCGCTCTACGAAATGTCACCCAGGCCAGCGGCACCAGCACAAGCTCGATGGCCAGGGCGAGGAGAATGAAACTGGGCCCGGTGCCGCTCGTCGGTTGGCCGACTTGGATCAACGACAGCACCCGCCCGATCCCGCCGAGCACGACTATGGCAAAACAGAGCTGGAGGATTGCGCCATAACGGCGCAGGTCTCCGAGGCAAAATAGTTGGACCGCACCCAGTCCCAGCCAGACTGCACCAAGGAAACGGACCTGGCTGTCAAGGACCGGATCGAGCGGAGCCGCTGCGGCGGCGCCGACACCGATGTTCGCCTGCCCGGCAACCCCGACGATCACGTCCATCGCTCCAGTCAGCAGGGCGATCAGCGAAAGTAGGGCCGTTGTTATCTTTACTAACTTCATGTCGTTTCCCCATTGGATGCATCCAGCCTATCGCCGATAGCCTGGTTGAACACCTGTGAGCCGGTCAGATTTTGGCCCCCGTCAACA
>JACCDK011398086.1_pt1 | contig 18175 bp, 19 predicted proteins | sample 7445871 | NCBI WGS metagenome assembly JACCDK01 (sample SAMN15323436, study PRJNA562643) | freshwater metagenome | isolation source: river surface water | place: USA:Blue River Watershed | collected 2017-08-15
ATTTTTGCAGTCACCATTCCAGAAGAGCGCGGCATCCTCAAGTGTTTTTGCGAACTGATTGGCAATTTGCCAGTCGGCCCGCGCCACTTGACCGAATTCAATTACCGCATCAGCGATGCCGCCAAGGCACATGTGTTTGTGGGCCTCACCACGCAAGGTGCTGGTGTAAGCACCAAGATTTCAAACAACTTCAAAAAGCATGGCTTTGAGAACATTGATTTGACTCATGACGACTTGGCCAAAGAACACATTCGTCACATGGTGGGCGGCCACTCTGCCTTGGCGCAAAACGAACGACTCATGCGCTTTGTGTTTCCAGAGCGCCCTGGCGCGTTACTTAAGTTTTTGAATTTGATGCGCCCCGGTTGGAACATCAGTTTGTTCCACTACCGCAACCAAGGCGCCGATTACGGCCGCATTTTGGTGGGCTTGCAAGTGCCAGACAAAGACAACAAAGCGTTTGAAAAATTCTTAAACACTTTGGGATATCCCCACGTGGAGGAAACCCACAACCCCGTGTACCGGATGTTCCTGCAGCAATAGGTCCGATTACTGGCTGAGCTTTGGCAATTCCAGCGTCACGCTGGCACTGTCTTGGCCTGCAGGCGCAAGCCGGGCCAAGCGGTGGCCAACTGAATGCAAGACCCAACCGGGCGCCACGGTTTGACCGGGCAGGTAGGCTTTGGGTGCTTGGCCATCCACAGACAACAAGGCGCTGCCTTTGCCGGAAGCGCCAGCCACAACCCCCAACAAGGTCCATTGATACGCCGCCACTGCCTCAGTGCCTGACCCGGCATCTGCGGCCAATGGGGCCCCCAAGGCCTGGGCGACTCGGCCAGTGTCTATGGCGACGGCCGCAGAAGCGCTGCTGGTTTGCGCCACAGGCGCCAAAGAAGCGGGCGCCGACAAGCTTTGAATTTGCAAAAACCAACTCACCACGCCATAGGCGGCCAAAGCGGCCAGCACCATTGCAGACAGTGCGGGCGCCCAAGATTTAGCAGGTGTTGGTAGGACTTGTAACATGAGGCGATTATGATGGAGAAGTGTCAGAAATTGCAGAGAGACTTTGCGCCATGAATTCGAGCTTAGAAAATTCAACCGTCCACCCGTCCGCCCTTGAGGAAACCTCATGCGTTGAGCGAAAAGCCGTGCGCAAGCAGCGCGGCTTTACCCTGATTGAGTTGATGGTGGTCTTGGCCATCATCGGCATCTTGGCCGCATTGGTAGTGCCCAATGTGCTGGGTCGTGCTGACGATGCCCGCATCACGGCGGCACGTACCGATGTTGGCAATTTGGTCCAAGCGCTCAAACTCTACAAGCTCGACAACCAACGCTTTCCAACAGCCGAGCAAGGCTTGCAAGCGCTGGTCGCCAAACCAAGCGCCGAGCCAGTACCGACCAACTGGAAAAGCTATCTTGACAAATTGCCCGCAGACCCTTGGGGGCGTCCCTACCAGTACCTCAACCCTGGCCTTAAAGGCGAAATCGATGTGATGTCTTGGGGTGCAGATGGCCAATCGGGCGGTGAGGGTGTGAATGCCGACATCGGCAGTTGGCAGTAAATCCGCCTACCCGCTTCAAGCGAAATACGGGGGTATTTCGACTGTGAACTTGCGCACGCCACACTGTGTTCAAGCTGGTTTTACCCTCATTGAATTGTTGGTGGTCATTGCACTGATCGCCATTGGCACGGCGGCCGTCAGCTTCAGTCTGCGTGATTCTGGTGAAACCGTCTTAGAACGCGATGCAGAACGTTTGGCAGCCTTGTTTGAATCGGCTCGAGCCCGATCGCGGGCCAGTGGCATGCCCGTCAAATGGCATCCCGTTGAAACAAGCGGCATTGACCAGACCAACAAGACAGTCCATGCTTTTGAGTTTGTAGGCCTGCCACCCAACACACTGCCTGGGCAATGGTTGTCGCCGCTCACAAGGGTCCAAGGCTCGCCTGTGGTGGTCCTGGGCCCTGACCCCATCATTGGCCCACAAAGTGTTGCCCTGCGTGTGAACGAAACGCAGCTTTGGGTCAGCACCGATGGGCTTCAGCCATTCAAAGTCAAGCGGGCAGCGCCATGAAACAGCATGCGCCAGCTTCAGCACAGCGTTTTCCTCGAGGGCATTCTGCAGCTGGATTTACCTTGATTGAAGTTTTGGTCGCTCTAGGCATTGTGGCCATTGCGCTCATGGCTGGGCTGCGTGCCACCGATGCCCTCTCGCGCAATGCCTCGCGCCAATCCACTCAATGGTTGGCGCAAATATGTGCAGAAAACGAGTTCAGTCGATTGCGTTTGTCGCGCCAAGTGCCGCCACTTGGCGAAAGCAGCATGGTCTGCCCACAAGCGGGACTGAACTTGCAAGTCAATCTGTCGGTGCAAATCACGCCTAACCCTAATTTCAGACGGGTTGATGCGCGCGTTTTACACGTTGAAGGGCAAGTCAGCACCCCCTTGCTACAGCTCTCGACGGTCATGGGGCGCTATTGATGAAACGTACGGCAGCGCTTCAAAAATCTGGCGGCTTCACCTTGATTGAGGTGTTGGTGGCCAGTGCCATTTTGGCGCTGATGGCCCTCATCAGTTGGCGTGGTTTGGACGGCATGGCCAAGGCCCAGTTAAGTTTGCAAACTCGCAGTGATGCACATCAAAGCTTGCAAGTGGGTTTGGCGCAATGGCGCACCGATCTGGACAACATGGCCAGCTTGCCCAATGTACCCGCATTGGATTGGGACGGCCGTGTGCTGCGCATCACGCGGCAACATTCACAAGACCCTCAAGCTGGCCTGCAAGTGGTAGCCTGGTCAATGGGCAATGGACAATGGACACGTTGGCAGTCGGCCCCTCTCACTCGCCGAGAGGCTTGGTTGCTGGCTTGGACACAGGCGCAAGTTTGGGGCGATACTGCAGGCCAACCCGCACCATCTGACGTGCATGAGGTTGTGGTTCAGGCACTGCGCAGTTGGCAAATTTACTACCACCGGGATGGCGCTTGGAGCAATGCCCTCTCCAGTTCAGGTGCCAACCCAAATACGCTCACACCGGGTGCCAACAATGCTTTGCCTGAAGGCATCCGCTTGGTGATTGAGTTGGCCGACAACGCAACTTTGTCTGGCAAAGTGACCCTCGATTGGGTTCGTCCAAGCTTCACGGTGGCCAAGCAATGATGCACCTTCCCTCAAGTGTTTCTCAAAGGGGCGCCGCACTCATCAGCGCCATGCTGGTGGTCACCTTGGTGGCCACCTTGGCCAGTGTGGCGCTTTGGCAGCAATGGCGACATGTTGAAGTAGAGAGTGCAGAGCGGCACCGCGTACAGTCTGGCTGGCTGCTCAATGGCGCCTTGGATTGGTCACGTTTGATATTGCGAGAAGATGCGTTCGCGGGCGGCAACAACGGCGTTGGAAGCGGCGGCGCCGATCATTTGGCCGAACCCTGGGCCCTGCCGCTCAAAGAAGCCAAGTTGTCGACCTTTCTGGCGCAAGACCAACAACTGCGAGAGGGTGATCCTGAAGTCTTTCTTTCGGGCCAGGTCACCGATGCGCAAAGTCGCATCAACTTGAGCAATTGGTTTGAAGGCATCGATGGCCAGCGAACGGGGCAATTAAACCCCAGCATGCAAGTGGCCATGAGCCGTTTGTTCAATGTATTGGGCTTGCCGGCATCTGAGTTGCTGTTGTTGTCTCGCGAGTGGCAAGTTGCTGCGCAAGCAGCAAAAGCGCCGCTAGGTTCACAAGTTGGCACTCCCGCAGGCAATCCCACTGGCGCTGCCTTGCTGCCCCAGCAGGTCACCCAATTGCAATGGCTGGGCCTGAGTCGAGAGACGGTAGAGCGTTTGTCACCCCATGTCACCATCCTGCCAGAGGTAGCACCTGTCAACCTGAACACGGCCAGCGCCGAAGTCATCTATGCCGTCGTGCCAGGTTTGGACTTGGCCGCGGCCCAGCAATTTGTGCAACAAAGGGCTCGCGCGCACTTCACTAACCTGCCTGATGCCAGCAAAGCACTAGGGGGCAAGTCCTTAGAAGCGCGTTGGCACACGGTGGGTTCGCGGTTTTTCCAAGTTTGGGGGCGTTTGCGCATGGAAGACCGCACTCAGGAAGAAACCGCTCTGATTTTGAGAGACTCTGGCAACGTCAGTTTTGTTTGGCGCCAAAAAATTGCGGGAATACTCCCCCCTCCCAAGTTAGAGTCGCTTCTACAATCGAGTCAGCCATGAGCACTCAACTTTTCACCCTGCCAATGCAGGCTGCCAACGGCAGCGATTACCCACAACATGTCTTGTCGACAGCCGAGGCAGGCGCTCGCGACAAAGAAATTTGGGCCATCGTGCCCGCTGCTGCGCTGTCCTGGCACCTTGTCAATTTGCCTGCGGGCTTGCAACGCCAATCACAAAGACTGCAAACAGCCTTGCACAGTTTGCTCGAGGAGCCTTTGCTGAGTGAGGTCGACAGTTTGCACATGGCTCTCCAACCCCATTGGCAAGCTGGCCAAACTGCATGGGTGGCCGTCTGCGACAAAACATGGCTTCAAGGCCACCTCAACCAACTGCAAGCGCGAGGCAACGCCGTGCATCGCATCGTGCCCGAATGGACACCTTCAAGTGGTACCGCACCTTCCGAATTCAATGCTTGGATCAGCGGCACGCCCGATGCCGCACAACTTTGGGTGCATGATTCACAAGGCGCATGGAACCTGCCCTTGCAAGCAGGGCTAACTCACTTGTCAGAACTTCTACACAAAACAGCCAGCACTGACACAGACAAATTGCCCCGCCAAGTCACGATCCAGGCCGACCCCGCCGTGGCCGACTTGGCTCTTAAAGCCCTGAGCAGTTTGCAAACCCAAGCACAAGGCCATGTGGCGGAGCGCTTGCAAACCTGGCGCGTGCAAGTGGTGCCTGCTTTGTCTCGTTATCGCCAGGCAGCTGAAACACAATGGGATTTGGCGCAGTTTGAATTTGCCGCCCATGGCAGTGCCAGATGGCGACAATCATTGCAACGCACTTGGCAAAATTTTTCGCGCACGCCCCAGTGGCGTCCTGTGCGATGGGTTGCTGGCATTTTGTTGGTCACCCAATTGATCGGCCTCAATTTGGCGGCTTGGCAACTCAATGCACAAGTGGCGGCCCAAAAGGAATTGCACAAAAGCATTTTGAAGCAAAGTTTTCCACATGTGACGGTGGTCGATGCGCCCTTGCAAATGGCCAAAGAAGTGCGCCAATTGCAAAGTGCTTCTGGCGCCGCTACGTCGCGCGATTTGGAACATGCCTTGCAAGTTGTCGGTGCGGCATTGCCAGCCGGTCAAAGCATCTCCGCCATCGACTATCAAGCACAAGGTCAAGCTGAGACCAAGCTTCAAGGTCTGCAACTGAACGGTGCCCAAATGCCGGCCTTTGTGCAAAGTCTGCGTGCGCAAGGACTAGATGCGCAGAACAACGGCTCTCAATGGCGCATCACCTCCCTGAAGGAGGTCCCATGAGTTTGAAATTCTGGGGAGCACTTCAACAAGTGCCGGCCAAAGAACGTCAGCTTTTAATCTGGGCAGCACTGGTACTTAGCCTTGTTTTGCTGTGGACCTACAACCTTGCCCCAGCCCTTCAAACTTTGCGAGAAGCGCCCTCTCAACTGACGCAATTGGAAGCGCAAACACAAACACTCAAAAGCCTACAAGCGCAAGCACAAGCTTTGCAAAAATCGCCTCGCTTAAGCCCAGCCGATGCCAGCAAGCTCTTACAACAAAGTGCAACAGACATCTTGGGTGCAGGTGCAACTTTGAACATCCAAGGCTCTAGGGCCACCCTCACGCTCAACGGCGTATCTGCCGACAATTTGGCGCAGTTTTTGGCCATGGCCAGAAGCAAATCACACGCCTTAACCACAGAGGCGCACCTGCAAAAATTCTCAGGCACAGCCTCCGTTAAAGGTGCCAATGCCAAAGAACTTTGGCGTGGCGCACTCATTTTGAATTTGCCATCGACCTGACCATGAATCGCCCACGCATCAACCCTCGCACGCTTGGGCCGAATGGCTGGGCTTGGGCTTGGACCGGTGCTTTTCTTGGCACAGTCATTTCTTTGTTGATCAATTGGCCAGCACAGTGGTTTGCGCAAACCGTGATGCAAGCTACGCAGGGGCAAGTGCAACTGCAAGAAGCGCAAGGGTCCGTTTGGCAAGGCTCTGGCAAGTTGGTGCTGACCGGTGGCGAGGGCAGTCGAGATGCCATGGCATTGCCAGGCCGTATTTCTTGGCAGTTGCGCCTCAAGCCGCAAGGCCTGGCGTTGCCACAGTTAAATCTTCAATTGATGGCAGCTTGCTGCATGACGCAAGCGCTAAACAGTCAACTCAGCGTTCAATCTTTTGCACAAACCAGCCAACGTTCTTTGCAATTGCAAGTCGACGATCACCGCTCGCAATGGCCTGCGCATTTGCTCAGCGGTTTGGGGGCGCCTTGGAACACCATGCAACCCGAAGGCAACCTGGTCTTGGTCACCCAACAGTTGTCGGTTCAACTTTTACAGGACCAAACCAGCATGCAAGGCAAGGTCCTTCTGACGGCCGAAAACATGTCCTCCAAAATAAGCACCTTGCGACCTATGGGCACCTATCAAATTAGCCTTGGCAGACTCAGCGAGTCTGGTGCATCAACAGCCGCTGCGTCCACAACGACGCCCTCTCTGTCTTTGACAACCCTGTCTGGTAGCTTGCTGCTCAGTGGCCAAGGTCAGTGGCAAGGTCAAAAATTTCAATTTCGCGGCGAAGCGTCTGCAGTGCCTGAGCATGCAGCCGCCTTGTCAAATTTGCTGAACATCATTGGACGGCGCCAAGGCGCGCGCAGCTTGCTTTCATTGGGTTGAACATCATGGTCTTTCGCACACACACTTCTAAGCCCACGCTTCACAGCAAAACATTCACGCAACTGTTGGTCAGTTTGTGCGTCTGCTTGCCTTTGGCCTTTGTGGGTGGCAACGCTAGCGCTCAAGCACCCAAAGCCAACAAAAAAGCAAACAGCAACGCCAGCACAAAGCCTGCGCAAGAACCTGTCACCCTCAATTTCAACAATGCTGAAATTGAAGCCGTGGCCAAAACCTTGGCCACCTTGTCGGGTCACAATGTGGTGGTCGATCCTCGGGTCAAAGGCACCATCACCCTCACCAGCACGGTCCCTGTTGCGCCTGCACAAGCGCTGCGTTTGTTTGCGGCACAACTGCGTACGCAAAGTTTTGCCTTAGTGGAATCTGCAGGTTTGTATTTGGTGGTGCCAGAGGCCGATGCCAAGTTGCAAAGTGGTGGTGTCTCTGCAGGTGCTGTACCAGCCTCCAACGGCCAAATCATCACGCAAATTTTTCAGCTGAACCACGAGAGTGCCAACAACTTGGTGCCTATTTTGCGGCCTCTCATCAGCCCCAACAACACGGTGAATGTGAACCCCGGCACCAATGCCTTGGTGATTACAGACTACGCCGACAACTTGCAACGCTTGGGCCGCATCATTGCAGCCCTCGATGTGGCCAATGCCACTGGTGTAGAAGTGGTGCCTTTGAAGCACGCTTTGGCCAGCGACGTGGTGCCCATGCTGCAACGTCTACTGGATGCAGGTGCCGCCAGCAGCGGCGCACCAGCAGCCGGTCAACCCGATGCCACCTTCAAAACCATGGTGATGGCAGAGGCACGCAGCAACTCCCTCATTGTTCGTGCCGCCAATGCAGCACGCGTGGCCTTGGCTCGCTCTCTCATTGCACAACTTGATCGCCCCTCTGATGCTGGCCCCAATGCCGCAAGCGGCAATATCCACGTGGTGTATTTGAAAAATGCAGATGCCACCAAATTGGCGACCACCTTGCGGGCAGCACTTTCAGCCCAAGGCAACTCGGGCAGTGCCGCAGCAACTGCCAGCATGCCCTCCGCAGGCAACGTCAACAACACCAACAATGCGGGTGCAAGCAATGCCAGTTTCACGACCAGCTCACAGCCTTCTACGGGCGGTCAAATTCAAGCCGATCCTTCTACCAACGCCCTCATCATCACAGCGCCTGAACCGCAATACCGTCAACTGCGTGCTGTCATTGACAAGCTTGATGCGCGCCGTGCACAGGTCTTTGTGGAAAGCCTGATTGCAGAAGTTAGCGCCGAAAAAGCGGCTGAATTTGGCGTGCAATGGCAAGGCCCTTTGGGTGGCAAAGGCGATACCAACATTGGCTTGTTGGGCACCAACTTCAAAGTGGGCGGCGCCAACCTGATTTCATTGGCCACGCAAGGTGCCAGCGGCAATGTGGCGCCATCATCTGGTTTGAACCTGGGTGTAGCGCACAACAGCAATGGCACTTATGTACTGGGTTTCTTGGCGCGATTTTTACAAACCACTGGCGATGGCAATGTGCTGTCCACACCTAATTTACTGACACTTGACAACGAAGAAGCCAAAATTGTGATTGGTCAAAACGTGCCCTTCGTCACAGGCCAATACACCAACAACAACACCAACGCAGGTGCAGTCAATCCGTTTCAAACCATTGAACGCAAGGACGTAGGTCTGACGCTTCGTGTGAAGCCGCAAATCAGCGAGAACGGCACAGTCAAGTTGCAGATTTACCAAGAGGTAAGCCGCCTTGACCCAGCCTCCATCAACTCGTCCACAGGCTTGATCACCAACAAGCGCTCTATTGAATCCAGCGTACTGGTTGAAGATGGTGCCATTGTGGTCTTGGGTGGCTTGCTCCAAGACGATTACGGCAACAGCCAAGAACGTGTCCCCGGTTTGGGTGATGTGCCTTTGTTTGGCAATTTGTTCCGCGCTGAATCGCGCAACCGCAAAAAAACCAACTTGATGGTGTTCTTGCGTCCTGTGGTGGTGCGTGATGGTGCGGCCACTGAAGGTTTGTCTTTGAGCCGTTACGAACAAATGCGGGGTGCGCAAATAGACGCACAACCCTCCGTCAGCCCAGGCTTACCCGTCACAGGCGCACCTGTTTTGCCAGAAGCAACTCGCAAACCCTGATCCTCATGGCCAGCAAGTACCCTCTTCCCTATGCGTTTGCGCGCAGTCACCAACTGCTGTTGGAAGACGATGGCGCGCGCATCACCTTGTGGCTCTGCACAGAAAGTTCGGCCAACGCCATCTCTGAAGTGATGCGCAAATGGTTCTTTGACAACGCGGCCTTTGAGATTGCAAGAGAAGAATCAACGCGCCTAAAGCAACGCATCAGCCAAGCCTACACCACGCAATACGGGCCCGGCGAGTCCAGTGCAGCAGCAGTGGTGAGCGAAGTGGAATCGGCCGCCGACTTGTCACGCATGATGCAAGAGTTGCCCGCCGTTGAAGATTTGTTGGAGACCAGCGACGATGCGCCCATCATTCGGATGCTGAACGCACTGCTGACGCAAGCTGCGCGCGACGGCGCCAGCGACATCCACATCGAACCCTACGAGCGGCATTCCAGTGTGCGCTTTCGTGTCGATGGCAATTTGCGTGAAGTGGTGCAACCCAACCGCGCCTTGCACGCAGCCCTGATCTCTCGTTTGAAAATCATGGCCGAGCTCGACATTGCCGAAAAACGTTTGCCACAAGATGGTCGCATCAGTTTGCGTTTGGGCTCTCGCGCTGTCGATGTGCGGGTCTCAACCTTGCCAAGCGCACATGGCGAACGCGCTGTGTTGCGCTTGTTAGACAAATCGGAAACACGGCTGAGCTTGCCTTCAGTCGGCATGCAAGGCCGCACATTAGAGCGCTTCCAACAATTGGTGACTCAGCCGCATGGCTTGATTTTGGTCACCGGACCTACAGGCTCCGGCAAAACAACCACGCTGTATGCGGCGCTGCAAAGTTTGGACGCCACGGGCAGCAACATCATGACGGTGGAAGACCCCATCGAATATGAACTGGCGGGCGTGGGTCAAACCCAAGTGAATGCCAAGATTGATTTGACCTTTGCCAAGGCCTTGCGCGCCATTCTGCGGCAAGACCCGGACATCATCATGATTGGCGAGATTCGCGATTTTGAAACGGCGCAAATTGCCATTCAAGCCTCTATGACCGGCCACTTGGTACTAGCCACTTTGCACACCAACGATGCGGCCAGTGCCGTCACGCGACTCACCGACATGGGCATTGAACCTTTCTTGCTCAGCTCTTCCTTGCTCGGTGTGTTGGCGCAGCGATTGGTGCGCAAGGTTTGCACACACTGCCAAGGTGCAGGCTGCACACAGTGCGGCCAGACAGGCTACGCAGGCCGCACTGGCATTTTTGAATTGCTGGTCACCGATGAAGCATTGCGTGCCCAAATTCACGCCAAACAAGCTGAAGCCAGCATTCGTGAAGCCGCTGTGGCGGGTGGCATGGTACTGATGCGCGAAGATGGTGAGCGCTTGGTGCAGTTGGGCATCACCAAAGCCGAAGAATTGCTGCGCGTTACGCGCGACTGACATCAGCATGACAAGTCTGCGCACGCTCCGTCTTTTCATGACAGGCTTGTTAACGTTGCTCTGTGGTTTAAGTCATGCACAAATGGACAGCACAACGGGCGCACAGCCTGAAAAGCCAGATACAACAGAAGAGCCTACACTCTGGCGCTACACACTGGGCCTTCGGGTTCGAGCGGACGACATCAACCAAGCCACTCGCAGCGCACAACTCAGACCCGTTTTGGGCTTGCGCTATGGCCGATGGCGCGTTGGCATCGGCGATGGTCAAGAATGGTTGCGCTTCAACAGTTTTCGCAAAGAGCCCAGCCTTAGCTACCAATGGGTTGAAAAGAGCAACATCAGTTTGGGTTTGTCGATGCGCATTCACAACCTCAGCACCAACGAGGCCTTTGATATTTTTGAGCCTGGTCGCAAAACGCTGCGCAGTCGCGTATTGGCCAATGTGCGCATCACAGACCGCTGGTCAGCAGGTGTGGAGTGGACGCAAGATTTACTCAATCGCGGAGACAGCAGCACCTTAGGTTTGGGCGTGTCCTACGCTTGGCCATTGTCTGCGCACAGCGAACTCAGCCTTAACTCGGGCCTCACGTGGGCCCCTGCAGAACACTGGCGCACTGCCGCTGGCGTCAACCGCATTGGTGCGGGGGGACTCACCACCGGCACGGGTTCTGTTGGCTCTGGCTTGAGTTACAAGCACAGCTTGTCTAGGCGATGGGCTTGGTACAGCACCTTGGGCATCAACAAAGATGTTGGCAGTGTGGCCAAATTATCGGGGCCACACAGTTTGGTCAATGGTCAAATTGGCCTGCTTTACTTTGACCGCTAAAGACACGGACTCAACACCACGCCATGCCTGCTTATTCTTATGAAGCTCTGCAAAACGATGGCGCCTTGCGCAAAGGTGTGATCGAGGCCGACAGTGCCAAGGCAGCACGCAGTCAGTTGCGTACGCAAGCCTTGGTGCCCCTGTCGGTACAAGCCTTAGGTACCAATAACGCAGAGAAAAGCACCCAAAGCATTTGGCAAACCAACATCGGTTCACGCCAATGCTTCTCACCCAATGCCTTGGCTGTGTGGACTCGGCAGTTGGCCAGTTTGGTCAGCAGCGGTCTTCCGTTAGAGCGCGCCTTGGCCGCTTTAAGCGACGAAGCCGAGTCAGAAAAACAAGCGCACTTGGTGGCGCAGTTGCGTGCCGAGGTCAATGCCGGCTTGGGCTTGGCCAAGGCCATGGCGCAACACCCCAAAGAATTTTCGGCGCTATACACCGCGGTCATCAGTGCTGGCGAGCAAGGCGGTCATTTAGGCCAAGTCCTGACCCAACTGGCCGATGATTTACAAGACCAACAAACGCTCAAAGCCAAACTTCTCAGTGCGTCCTTGTACCCAGCCATCGTCAGCGCCATTGCCTTGCTCATTGTGATTTTCTTGCTCAGCACCGTGGTGCCGCAAGTTGCACAAGTGTTCACTGGCAGTCAACGCAAACTGCCGGGTTTGACGGTGGCCATGTTGGCCCTCAGTGACTTCGTTCGCAACCATGGCTGGACCTTGGTCTTGCTGCTGGGTTTGTCGTGGTTAGGCATTCACCAAGCCTTAAAGCGACCGCGCTTGCGCATTCAATTTGATGCGGCATTTTTGCAGTTGCCTGTTTTGGGTAGACTGGCCACCGGTTACAACACCGCCCGTTTTGCAAGCACCTTGGCCATGCTCACCGCAGCAGGCGTGCCCATCTTAAAAGCCATGCAGTCTGCCGCCGACACCTTGTCCAACCAAGCCATGCGAGAAGATGTGCTCGATGCCTTGGTGTTGGTGCGAGAAGGCGCGCCCTTGGCCATGGCCATGGGCCAAAAGAAACGTTTTCCCAGTTTACTGGCCATGTTTGCGCGCTTGGGCGAGCAAACGGGTCAACTGCCAATCATGTTGCAACGTGCTGCACAACAACTCTCAGCCGATGTACAACGTCGCGCCATGGCCCTTGCCACCATCCTCGAGCCCTTGTTGATTGTTGCCATGGGTGGGGTGGTGATGCTCATTGTGTTGGCCGTCCTCATGCCCATCATGGAACTCAACCAATGGGTTCATTGAACATGCATCAACTTAGGAGCGCACCATGGCAGCCAGCTTAGACGGTCAATTGGTGGTGGCAATTTCATCGCGCGCCTTGTTTGATTTCGAAGAAGAAAACCAAGTCTTCGAGCAAGGCGACGACCGTGCTTACATGAAGTTGCAACTCGAACGCTTAGAAGAACCCGCCAAACCTGGCGTGGCCTTTTCATTGGTTAAAAAATTACTGGCGTTCAACGATGCACAAACGCAACGGGTTGAAGTGGTCATTTTGTCGCGCAACGACCCGGTGTCTGGCATGCGGGTGTTCAGATCGGCGCAGCACTATGGCTTGCCCATACAGCGTGGCAGCTTCACGCGTGGTCAATCGCCTTGGCGGTATTTGAAGCCGCTCAATGCCAACTTGTTTTTGTCGACACACTTGTCCGATGTACGCGCTGCCTTAGATGCGGGTGTGCCCGCTGCGCAGGTGTATCCACACTCGGCCCATGCCTCGCAAGCACATCCACACGAAGTGCGCATTGCGTTTGACGGTGATGCTGTGTTGTTTTCCGATGAAGCCGAACGGGTGTTTCAAGCAGAAGGCTTGTCGGCATTTCAAGCGCACGAGCGGGCCAAGGCTGCACAGCCCTTGTTGGCTGGCCCATTCAAGCCCTTGCTGGCCGCACTGCACCGCCTGCAACAAGAGGGGACGCCCGCCATGCGCATTCGCACAGCCTTGGTGACGGCTCGCAGTGCGCCGGCTCACGAACGCGCCATTCGCACCCTCATGGAATGGAACATTGAAGTCGACGAGGCCATGTTTTTGGGCGGCTTGCCCAAAGGTGAGTTTTTGAAAGAGTTCGAGCCCGATTTTTTCTTTGACGATCAAACCGGCCACATTGAATCGGCGGCACAGCATGTGCCGGCTGGCCACGTGGCCAGTGGCATCAGCAACCCGCCGCTCACCTCTTAGGTTTCTGAGGAGTTGGTAGCGGCAGGCGTTTCGCGTCTGCGCCCTTCTCTGCGCGCAATCCAGACCGTGGACACCAAGATCACGGAAGCGCCAATCCATGTCCATTGACTGGGCACATCGCCAAACACCAACCAACCCAACAGTGAGGCCCACACCAAGTCTAAGAAGCGCAGCGATTGGGTGGCAGAAATGTCAACAATGCTGAAAGCCTTGGTCAGGCTGTAGTGGCCGATTGTTCCTAAAACGCCGGCCACCATGAATCCCACCCATTGCCACATTGTGGGGGCTTGCCAGTGCAGCAAGGCCAACGGCAAGCTGAACAAGGTGACCGTGATCGATTGCCACATCACAATGACGCCAGGTTTTTCTGTTCGGGTCAGGTGCTTGGTAATGAGAAAAGATGCCGCAAAAACAGGCGATGAGGCCAACATCACCAAGTTGTACCAACCGCCCGAGCCTGTGAGCTTTGGCAACACGACCACCAGCACGCCCAAAAACCCAATACCGGCCGCTATCCAACGGTCTTTGCGCATGGGCTCGCCCAAGAACCAAGCCGCACCCAACATGATGAAGATGGGGCCTGTAAAACCAATGGCCGTCATGTCGGCCAGCGGAATTTGAGGTAAAGCAATGAACCACAAAATGAGGCCGACCGTGTGAACACCCCCGCGCCAAAATTGACCTTTGATGTCATTGGGCACATAAGCTGCCAGACCTTGGTACCAAAGCAAGGGCAACATAATGACCAGACCGCAGAAGTAACGCAAAAACTGTGCTTCAAAAGGGTCCATTTGCATGGCAATGGACCGAGCGATGGTGTTCAGCACTGAAAAAGAAATACCCCCCAAAGCCATCCACACCATGCCTCGTACGGACGGGGGCAGACGTTCAAAACGCCGCATGTTCTGCAATCGGGTCAGCGTGATCAGGCGCTGAAGGGGGGTTGGGAGAAATCTGGGCACTCTGACACTATATCGGAGCGCTCTGAGCGATAAAGTCTCATGGGTTACCTGCCTGAAAAGACTTCACAGGCTCATGCTCAAAAAAAACGGGCCCAAAGGGCCCGTTGGTCGACTGCAAGTTAGCAGATCAGTTGTTTTGCAAAGCGGCAATGCGCTCTTCAATGGGGGGGTGCGTTGAGAACAACTGACCAATGCCACCCGCAATGCCCATGGCTGCCACGCTCTTGGGCAACTCAGCGGTGTGCAAGCCGCCCAGGCGGGCCAGTGCGTTCATCATGGGTTGCTTACGACCCATCAATTGCGCGGCGCCTGCATCAGCGCGGAATTCACGTTGACGGCTGAACCAAGCCACCACAATGGCTGCAGCAAAGCCCAGCACGATGTCCAAAACAATGGTGGTGATCCAATATCCCATGCCAGGGCCTGTGTTTTCCTCGTCATTCTTGCGCAAGAAGCTGTCGACCGCATAGCCCACCACGCGTGACAAGAACACCACAAAAGTGTTCATGACTCCTTGAATGAGGGTCATGGTGACCATGTCGCCATTGGCGATGTGGGCCACTTCGTGCGCCAACACGGCCTCGATTTCTTCGTGCGTCATGTTTTGCAATAAGCCTGTGGACACTGCAACCAGCGCTGAGTTTTTGAATGCGCCAGTGGCAAAAGCATTGGGGTCGCCTTCAAAGATACCGACTTCAGGCATGCCAATGCCAGACTTGTCTGCCAATTTTTGAACCGTGTCGACCAGCCATTTTTCGTCAGCATTGCTAGGCTGTGCAATCACCTGGACACCCGAACTCCATTTGGCCACGGGCTTGCTGATCAGCAAGGAAATAATGGCGCCGCCAAAACCCATGATGAGGGCGAAGCCCAGCAGTGCACCCAGGTTTAAACCATTGGCCGTTAGAAAACGATTGACGCCCAACAAACTGGCCACCACACCCAACACCAGCACCACGGCCAAGTTGGTCAATACAAATAAAAGAATACGTTTCATGAGGAATAAAGTTCCACCACCCAGCGAAGGCCAAGTGCACAGTTCGGATGTTAGGGTTCAGACCAACAAAATCAAGTGGGGTGTCTTAATTCCTCAAAATAGCACGGCTTTTAGACCGCTCTGGGTAAGCGAAAAACCTGTGTGTCCTGATAAAAGTCAGGTTTTTCATTGTCGGACCACCACCCAGGAATGCCCAGCACAGGCGTCGGCAAAAAGGGCTTGCTGGCCAATTTATCGGTTTGCAAGTCTTTGGCCAACCAATCATCCCATTCGGCCAAAGGCACTTGCTGGGGCACTCGCCACATGTGGACCGTGATGGCTTTGTAGGGAGCGACCAGTTTTTCTAAAGCGGCATGGCCAAAAATTTGCAGTTGAGCGGTGTCCCATTGCGCTCGGTGAGTCACAAATGCCTCTGGCCAATCACGCCTGACCAGTGCATCCCAAATGACGTCATCAACTTGCAACAAGCAAGCGTTTTCATCAAACACTGTGACTGCATCACGCACTGGGCCGCGCACAGCGCCCACCCCTTGGGCTTGGATGGCGGCAGCCTGAATTTGGTTGAGTTGTTTTTTGGCCAGTGGAAAATGCAACCAACACAGGGCATTGAAAAAATCATGCAAACCGTCGCGAGTCGGCACGGCCGCATGATCGAAGATGTATTGCTCGTAGGGCATGCCTTCGGGCAACAGTTCTTGCGGCACAAATTGCACAGGGCACAGAGCCTGCACTGCGTTGCAGGCTTCGGCCACACAAGCGCCTTGCAAAACTTGGTGAGCAATGGGCTCGCCTGTTTCACGCCAAGGTTGTAGCCAAGGCGCAGACCAATCGATGCGGCTTAGGCCACACGCCATGGCAAAGCTTCACCCGAGCGCAAGGGTTTCAATTCAGCTTCACCAAACTGGAAACTCTCGGACGGTGTCCAAGATTCACGGTTCAAGGTGATGCTGCCCGTGTTGCGTGGCAAACCATAAAAATCGGCGCCATTGAAGCTGGCGAAAGCCTCGAGTTGATCCAACTTGCCGACACTGTCAAAGGCTTCGGCATACATCTCCATGGCGGCGTGTGCGGTGTAACAGCCTGCGCAGCCTGAGGCATGTTCTTTTAAATGTGCTGGATGCGGCGCACTGTCGGTGCCCAAGAAAAAGCGTGTGTTACCCGAGGTAGCTGCATTGAGCAAAGCCACACGGTGAGTTTCGCGTTTAAGAACGGGCAAGCAGTAATAGTGTGGACGAATGCCGCCAGTAAAGATGGCATTGCGGTTGTACAGCAAATGATGCGCTGTGAGTGTGGCGCCTACAAAGCGATCAGCTGACATGACGTAGTCGGCAGCATCTTTGGTGGTGATGTGCTCGAACACAATTTTGAGTTCGGGAAAATCACGGCGCAAGGGAATCAATTGCGTGTCTATGAAGGCGGCTTCACGGTCAAACAAATCAATGTCACTGCTGGTGACTTCACCGTGCACCAACAACAACATGCCCACCTTTTGCATGGCTGCCAGCGTGGGATAAATCTTTTTCAAATCGGTCACGCCAGCATCGCTGTTGGTGGTGGCGCCCGCAGGATAAAGTTTGCAAGCGACCACGCCTGCGGCTTTGGCCTTGACGATTTCTTCAGGCGGCAAATTGTCGGTGAGGTACAAAGTCATGAGCGGCTCAAACGCCACGCCCTTGGGCACAGCAGCCAGGATGCGCGCCTTGTAGGCCATGGCCAACTCGGCCGTGGTCACGGGCGGCTTCAGGTTGGGCATGATGATGGCGCGGCCAAATTGGGCGGCAGTGTGCGGCACAACCGTTTGCAGTGCAGCGCCATCGCGCACATGCAAGTGCCAATCATCGGGGCGGGTGATCGTCAGTGTTGAAGTCATGGTGAGTTGCCAATCAAGTTTTTTGCGAGGAGGGGTCGAGCAGGGCCATCAGGTCTTGCTCTGCCAAGCCTTGCGAGCGCACAGTATCGCGGGTGTTGTGCAAGGATTGCAGAAGTTCGAGTGCTTGGGAATACAAGGCGAGGCCGGCAGGCGTGAGGTTTGTTGGGTAAGAGCTGCGGTCAATCAATGCAACGCCGGCCCACGCCTCCAGCGACTGAATGCGCCTAGAAAAAGCGGGTTGTGTGACATGGCGAAGTTGTGCCGACCGGCTGAAACTTCGCGTTTCAGCCAAGCTCACAAAGTCTTCAAGCCACTTGGTTTCCATGCCTGCATTATCCCGCACCAACTTCGGAGTTTTGCTGCAAGGCCCACATTTGCGCGTAGCGGCCATTCAGTTCTAGCAGTTGGGCATGGTGGCCGCGCTCAATGATGTGGCCCGCTTCCATGACCAAAATTTCGTGCGCATCGACCACTGTCGACAAGCGGTGCGCAATGACCAGCGTGGTTTTGTTTTGGGCGGCATTGGCCAGCTCGGCCTGAATGGCACGCTCATTGGCCGAGTCGAGTGCCGAGGTGGCTTCGTCAAAAACCAAGATGGGTGGGTTTTTGAGCAAGGTGCGGGCAATGGCCACGCGTTGCTTTTCGCCGCCCGACAATTTCAGGCCGCGCTCACCCACTGAGGTGGCATAGCCTTTGGGGGTGGACACAATGAAGTCATGAATTCGCGCAGCTTTGGCCGCCGTTTCAATGTCTGCTTGCGTCGCGCCTGTTCTGCCATAGCCAATGTTGTAAGCCACCGTGTCGTTGAACAACACCGTGTCTTGCGGCACGATGCCCAAAGACTTGCGCACGCTGTGCTGCGTCACCTGCCGAATGTCTTGGCCGTTGATGGTGATGCGGCCTTGCTGCACATCGTAGAAAC
>JACCDK010298134.1_pt1 | contig 18170 bp, 18 predicted proteins | sample 7445871 | NCBI WGS metagenome assembly JACCDK01 (sample SAMN15323436, study PRJNA562643) | freshwater metagenome | isolation source: river surface water | place: USA:Blue River Watershed | collected 2017-08-15
AGCTAAAGATCATAGCCTTGGTAGGCCTTTACCCCACCAACTAGCTAATCTTGCATGGGCTCATCTTAAAGCAATAAATCTTTCACCTCTCGGCAATATCCGGTATTAGCTGTCGTTTCCAACAGTTATCCCAGACTTTAAGGTAGATTCCCATGTATTACTCACCCGTCTGCCACTAACAGTATTCTGTATTGCTACAGCACTTATTCGTTCGACTTGCATGTGTTAAGCACGCCGCCAGCGTTCACTCTGAGCCAGGATCAAACTCTCAAGTTTTGATCTTTGCTTTTTATTTTAATTTTGCTTCTCAAACGAAGCTTCAGAATTTTGCTACGTATTACCGTCTTTACATTGACTTTTTACAATTTCAAAAGATCCAATTTGCAATTAAAGTTAATTACGCCTCGTGGATAGAAGTTATATCAGAAAGCTTTTGCCATGTCAAGCATCTTTTTTCATATTTTTTCTATTGACCATCATTTTGCATAGCATCTAAAGCCTGCAAAATACCATCATCACTTGGATACAAGGCAATAAAAATTTTTTTAAATTTTTTTTCTGCTGCGCAAATAGATGCTATATTATCACTTAAAACAACAGCATAACAATTATGTGCATCAACATACCTTGCAAATATTTTGGCAGCCTTTACCGAATGGAACACCACAACGTCACCGTCTTTAAAGCCACGATATACCGACAAATCTCCTACAATAGTTTTATAAACATTTACCCCCACATAAATATGCGGCTTGATGAGTACTTCTATTTCTTTTGCAACATCAACACCCCTTATATGCAAAAAGCAGCTCCTACTACTCATACTACAAATATAGGCAACCATATGATCTACACAATCAAACACTCTCTCAACACAAAACCCATGGCGCACTAACAAATCTTGTGTTTTATTGCCAACACTTATAATTGGAACATTTCTTAAAGCACCACACCTGATCAACTCTTTTGCAGCATGAAGGCTAGAAATAATAAGATGAGTATACTGATTGGAAAAAGGCAGTATATAGTCCAGATGCACAACATCCATTAAAGGCGCGCTTACAACATCCCACCTGCTATCTTGCAGCAATTTTAAAGTGCCGCCAGCAAAGCAAGATGTGCGCGTTAACCACACCTTCATATCATTCTTTACATTTGAGTGACTGCCAGTCTTCTTCAGATTGCTTCTTAAGTGCATTTTGAGCATTAGGAAATTCGGTATTGAGCTTTTTCAAAGTCAAGCAAGCTTCATTTTTATGCCCACTCATTTTAGCCAAAGACTTCGCAAGCTTCAGCAAATTATCAGGCGCCCTCATCCCCCTTATCGAAGTTTGATACCCTCTTAAATATTCAACAGCAGCTTTTTCAAATTCATTCTGTATAAATAAAGTTTCACCAATCCAATAATAAGCACTCCCGACAAGATCACTCTCTGGATATTTTTTAATAAAGACCCTAAAATCATCCCGCGCTTTTTTATAATTTTTACTCTTCAGCATAGAGTATGCGTCTTGATATTCTTGCTCTATCTCCTTCTCCCTCACTTTTTTAGCCAGTATTGGATCCTTAGATATTGCATCCTCAATACGCTCCTTAGCGTGAGAAGATGCACCTTTTCCCCCCTCCGACACACCACGCTGCATTATCACGTCATTATCAAGATTGGCATCTATGCTATTAAACATCTTTTTATTTTCTTGCTCCTGCTCTCTTTCTTTTTCAATCTGGGCCATTCTATATTCTAAATCAGAAGAAAATTTACCAAAACGTTCGTGCATTTTACTGCCTTCATTTTGCACCTTTTCTAATTCACCACGCAAAGATTTTATTTGCTCCTTCAACTCCTCTATATTTGCAATTAACGCAGCATTCCCCCTAGAAGCAGACATATCTGCATCATTTGCCAATGCAATGTTAAAACAAAACATTTGACACACAATCATCATATAAACACGCACACTCACCTCCTAGATAACTGACCACTTACAACTAACTTGCCATTTTGATATTGCAGTGTAGCAGTCTGATCTTTGATATGATATGCACCTTCTATATTTTGTTTTTTCTCAACAGGAAGCCTCTTATCCACTTCAGGACTTTGCAACACTACATCACTGACAGCATCACTATTTACCCTAATTTCTTCATGAGACTTCATACTAGGCACCTCAACTAAAGGGGCAGATGCATTTTTAGCGGCAGCCAATACCATTTTGCCATCATCAAGATTATCTGATATCTCTTGAGTGTTACTGCCCTGCTCTATTATCTGAAAACTCTCTTCTGCAGCCAGCATCACATCCAAAGAGCCATCATTCATTGCAAGATTTTCAATTGGGACAAACCTCTTCTCATCACCTATCAAATCTGAAGCTTCCGAAAATAGCTTCTTAATTTTGTCAAGAACACCACCTCCTAAATCTTCAGACCCCTCTTTATTTGGCACCTCCTCCTGCTTTAATCCACTTTTAGACTGTTGTTCATTATTTATAACAGCACTCACATCATTTTTCACACCAGAAATTTTATCACCTTTTTGCCCGCTACCCAACACAACACCTCCTTGATAAGGCGCAAACCCAGATCTACGCTCAAGCAATGCATCGTACTGACCAGACTGGACTAATACGTTTTGTTCTGGCACTCTTCTCTGACTAAAATCCCCATACTCTTGGACATGATTGGGCTTCATACTCACTCCACATCCAGACAAAATCAACGCACCCAAAAAAGATATACCTGCACACTTTTTGACCATACAATAAAATCCTCAGCCCAATATGACACCTAATGCAATCATTACAGAGTTTTGGAAATAGGCAACTTTTTTTTATCATCCGACCATTTCACAGCTGGCGCTACAACCCTACTGCGACTAACAACGGAATAATTAGAAAGCGAAATACCTGATAAAGGCATGGCATTTTCAGATCTAAAAACAACTTTTTTAGTCAACTCTGCTATTAAAAACTTTAAATTGCCCCCAAAATCAGCAGGACCTAATGGACTTTTGATAAATTTGATAACACTTCTATCAATCAATTTCCACATCCTGAGCGCCTCTACACTTGTGTACTCATGACTTTGGTCATGATTCTCAAACCTCCTCCATCTTTGGTCTTTTAAAAAAATCTTCAATTTCCCTAAATGCATTTTGAGAGATTTCACATTTTTTTGATGCAAAAGCCCTACATCTTGCCTGGTAATTGCTACAATTGCTGCAATGACTGAGTCTTTATCATCGGGCAATTCGAATTCTTTAATTTTTACATTATGATTTGACATTTAACAAGCTGTACAAATAATATTAAAGACAATCTTAACATTTTTTTAGCACAAATGCAAGCATTCCTATACTATATTTTATGGTATGGGTGTGATAACAAGATAGTGTATGCTCTGTATATCTGCTCTACTAAAAGCAACCTGGCCAGTTGATGTGGAAATGTCATTTTGCTTAATGACAGCGCCATATTAGAATCCTTTAAGGTCGCATCAGTATGTCCGTGCGCCCCACCTATCAAGAAAAATATCTCAGAACACCCTGATAACTGCACATCTGATATTTTAGCCGCAAATTCTTTACTGCTCAAGTGATCGCCTGCTTCATCCATAGCAATTGTAAAGACATCCGCTTTCCTCATAGGCATAAGTAATGCACCCTCTTTTCTCTTTATCACACCTATATCATTATCTTTTGCAGGTGGAAAATCATGAATCATTATTCTCCATTTTAATCTTTTGATATATTCATTGATAATGGATTGTATTGCTGGATCTTTTATTTTTCCAATTGCATTAATATTTATCTTCATGAATAAGGCTTAAATACTGCGAGCAATACTATAAAAATTAATAAAAATGTTGGAATCTCATTAATCATCCGAAAAAACTTTTCTGTCTTTCTGTTGGCGTCAGAAGCAAAAGCCTTTCTATATACCGACAATGATGCATGAAAAATACACAGCAATATCAATAGCAAGGCTTTTATATGAAACCATTTCCCAATATTAACAAAGCCCAATTCAACAATCATACATACGCCAAAAATGAAAGTTAAAACCATAGCTGGATTCATTATAATGCGCAATAATCTCAGCTCCATAGTTTGAAATAATAGATCAGCTTCAGACCCACTCTTGACTTTGCAATGATATACATAGAGCCTGGGCAAATAAAAAAGTCCAGCCATCCATGCTGTAAAAGAAATGATATGAAGTGCTTTATATGTATTATACCAATCAAGCATAGATCTAAACCTTTATTTTATCTATCAGCATTATATTGGATATAAGCAATACTTGCAACATCTATGAATCAGGTTCTAATATTATACCAAAGCGTTATAAAAGAACCTTTCCAATATAATTTGTGCCGCCACCTTATCATCGATCTTATTGCGCCTCTTCCTTTTTAATCCGATATCAGATAACAATGAATTGGCTATTTTGGTTGTATTTCTCTCATCTTCAAAGAAATATGGTAATGCAAGATTTAGTTGCTCAATAAAACTTGTCAAATCCTTCAAATCTTCAGAATTAGCAATACCTATGACCATCGCAGCTACATCATATTGTGCAATCACCTCTTTAAGCAATATACTTAAATGTATGAGGCTGTTGTAATGAATTATTTTAAGTGGCGTTGCAACGCCCACAAGTATGCTGCCAATTGCAACACCAACTTTTTTTTTGCCAATATCTAGCGCGATGATATTTTTATTACCACACATCTCTTTGAATTCATTATAAGCCAAATAATTATATATTGATTTATTTTCTATATTCAATTATGATTTGTGCAATATTAAAAAAACTACAGTGACACTACTATGCTTTTAAATGATGCACAAGTTAAAAAGATAGCAAAGCTAGCAAATCTCAATCTCTCTGATGACGAATTAGCAATCCACTCCAGTCAGCTTAGCGGCATATTTAACTGGATTAACCAACTAATGGAAGTAAATGTAGATGGCGCAAAGCCAATGGTATCAGCTGCAGAAGATATATCAAACATCCGAGATGACGTGGATATTAGTACAAATTCAGTTGAAGAACTAATGGTCTGCGCACCAAAGCAAAAATATCATTACTATGTTGTGCCTAAAGTTGTAGAGTAAGAACATATCGTCAGCGATTTATTTTGAGGATTTTCAAGATCATTGTGAGCGTTCAGGCCTTACTATAAAAATTCCCTGAACGCTCACAATAGACTTCTTTCGAAACTCTACTTCTGCTGGAACCTGTGGCGGCGTTCCGGTGCTCGAATCCTCACGTACATTAAGTACGCTGCGGTTCTGTGCTCCGTATACTCATTGCATGTTACTACCAGAAGCGAGTTTCGAAAGAAGTCTAATATATCAATATTCCTTCTGAAAAATAAGTGAAAATTTATGAAAAAATACTTGATTTTCATAGCCATTTTATCAGCGCTTTGGCTATAATACAAAACAAATATATATCTTGCACAACCTCATTCTGAGTGGTAATTTTGTCGTCAAAACTTGCTTACGCTCCTTACGTATATCTAATACGCTGCGTTGCTCATCTGCATTTCCCCTAAAAATTCTTCACTCATTTATGTGGTATGCAAGAGGTATAATGAAACGCTCTTAAATGGAAGTTAAGATTTTTGAACCCTATTCATAATTTTCAACACAACAGAAGTTGGCTGAGCACCTTTGCTGACCCAATTCTTAGCTGACTCTATATTCATTGTTATTCTGCTAGGATCAGTATCTTTAAGCAATGGATTATAAGAGCCTAAAACGTCTAAAAATTTACCATCACGAGGAGATTTCGCATCTGCAACAACAATTTTATAATAAGGACGCTTTTTTGCACCATGACGCGCCAACCTAATTTTTACAGCCATATCACCTAAAAAAATAATACATAACATCAATTGTGTATTATCACACAATATTATTGCATTGTAAAGTATTAATTACTGAGGGGGCTCAAATTTTTTAGAACCCATATTTAAAAATTTCTCAATCCATTTGGTATAACTTGTGTATCAGAACGCTTATTATTCAACACAGGATCCGTTGTCAAGAATCTCCAATATTGCTCATAATTATATGTATTCTTTATCTCACCCAACATACCATCCCCAACTATATCTATAGACATACTGTTTCTTCTGCCAACTGGTATGAAATTTAGGCGTGCAAAATATGCTGCAAAATTGCTTAGCATTTTAAAATTCAAGGAAATCGCGCCAGATATTCTAGGTGTGCGAATTTGCATATCTTTCACCGACAAAACGCCAGCATTTAAAACTGCATCCCCTATTACCTCATCAAAAAGACTCTTGCCACTTGTTAGCCCCCCTGTAATCACACGCTGCTTATATTCCGTATCAAATGGCTGCTCACTCAAATGCATTATCTCGCCAATATCAAAGCCATTCACCCATATATTTCGGCCAATAAATTTTAATTTTCCTCTAATATTTTCATATATATCGTAAATATTAGAACCTTTTGCATCTAAAACTGCACTAATACTAGAATATCCGGAAAAAGGAGAGTTATTATTGCCATATAAATAATTAGTCATTGCGGCAAAATTGATGTTATTTATTGCAAAACTAGCGTTATATATTGGAACTAATGAGCTAAACACCACATTTCCTACCAATTCCAATTCCCCATTAAAAATCTTGGCTTTCAGATCTTTAATTTGCGCAATGCCATCTAACACTTTAATCTCAGAACTCACATCTCTTATTGCTATTTTATCTGTCAATAAATTGCCAATTTTAATTTTACAATCTGCAACCACATGTCTTAACCCATAAAAATTATACCTGTTTGTCAAAGAGTTAAGCTCTGGAAATTCTTTGAAAGCATTTTGTATTGCTTGCAACCTAACATCAATGCTTGGCAATAATCCATCTAAGAATTCTACATCAAACTTTGGTATATTTAAATCTACTTCAAATTTTGGCGTAATAGCTGAGGTGCTCAAAGATATATTGCCCAAAATTTCAGCTTTTTCAGAATTAATTGATAAATTTTCTACACTGATAAAATTGGGGCTCAACTTTAAGTATGTAGAAAATTTGTCCATTTTAATTTTTTTGAGGCCTAAAGAATCTATATAAATCTCTCCATCAAGATGAATTGGAAAGCTTCTAAGCCAGTGAAAATCATTTGTAAGTTGTCTAAATTTTTCACCGCTTTTATCAATATCATACGCATAAAGATTGGTAATAAAATCATCTATCTTATTCGAAAGGTTCAGACTGTCTGTATCTATATGGTTAATGCGTAACACACCTTTTGATGTAATCTTATCATCACCTGAGTATTTAAAAACTGTCTTTCCAGATGCGCTAAGATCTCCCCATTTCAAAGATATATTATCAATCTTCAAATTTCTAGGCATAAGACTCATGGTAGATGTAAAGAATAATGGTTGATTAAATAAATGCTGAAAAAGCTTTTCATCTATTTTAATCCAACTATTAAAAGCATTGTAGTTAGCAATCTTGACTTCTATTTTGCCATCAAATTTTGGCCTGATTTTGTTATGACTAGCCATTCCAGAGCAGCCAAAATATGCATCCCCAGGCAGGAATACACTCAGTTCATCTATATATACTTTGCCATCTGACGCCTTTGCATTGAGAAGAAATGATTTCATTGCGTGGTTTTGGTGCAAGATATTCTTGATACTGACATTAACAAATGCATCTATATTAGATGGAATATCAAAATTAAATGACAATAAAATGCTTTTCACTATGTTTTCTATAGTAAATCTCTGCTTTTTTTGATAATCTGAGAATGTTTGAGATAATATATCAATATTCACACTTTCTGATACTAAATTACTTTTGATTTTATGTATTTCGCCAAGCAATATCTCTGCGGATCCCTTTAAATCTCCGAACTCTTTGCCAGAAATTGCTAAATTACTGAGCAAAATTGCATTATTAGACAATATTACATCCCCATCCAAGTGCATATTGTCATTTATTAGCCTTTCATAAAGTTTATCACCAGAAGATAGTGGGGCATTCTTTAATGATGCATTAATAGTCCCAGTCAAATCATTATTATCCTTGATATTTGCATTTAACACAATTTTGATAAATTCACTTTCTATAACAGCGCTAGAATTTTGATTGCTATCATAATGCAATATTATATCTGAGTTGTAATTTTTCTTATCTATTGCAAAATTACCGTTAAATTTCAATCTTTTTTTATATTGATATGCTAAATTTCCTGAAATATCCTGAATCTTGCTAAAACTTGATGCATGAGTATTGAGCACCAATGACACATTGCTCACTGCAACATTGTTAAGTAAAGATATATCCTTTGCTCCGCCTGCAGCTAAAATTTCCCGCAAGTATTCTAGCGCCTGCAGTGTAAACTGACAGTAACCTATCTCAATCCCAGTAATGTTTATGACGCCTTTTAACAAATCTAATGCATTAATTTTTAAGTTTAGTAATGGTATGTCCAGAGCAAAATCAGGCCCTTTAATCGTTGCATTACTAACCATAATCTTCATTGATGGTAGAATAGCTATTTTTATATTGCCAAATATTTCTGTATGCACTTTTGTATCACGAAATATTTTCTCCGCCACATCATCACGTAAATTATTGAATGTAAACAGATGTGGCACTAAAAATAGAGCAGCAATAAAGATGCAAAATATTGCAAATAGCTTGAAAAATGACCGTAGCTTAGTGTACATTTATTCTCCTTGCGGCATACTAAAACCTGGCTTGCCATCAAAGTTATAAAGATTATCAGTAGAAAGCACATCATATCCAGCATTTATGACTTTTGCAATGATATCAGGTAATAACTCTATAAAAACTTTAGTGTCCTGATATCCAATAAACCTGCATGTTAAAACATCAAGTTTTCCAACCTTCACCATTGCATCATTAGGCCATATCTTCAGACCTCTTTGAGACACTGACGCAAGCGATAGATTATTTGATATATTTTGGAGTCTTTGAGAGATATCATCAATATTGCTATTTCGCCCGTCAATAACTAAATCAAAGCCAATCAGTTCTTTGGATGGGATCTGTGATTCAGTCCTTTTTTTGCCTTCTTGCCTCTTATCTTGATTGTTATAAGTATATTTTGCTAGAATAGAGGGTTTTAAGCCTAAATTAGCAATTATAGCATCTGCAAATTCTGCAGATGAAACCTTGCTCTTACTAATTGACCCATCAAAAATATCTGCAGTATGCATTCCATCTTCTAAAGTTTTAAGCCATGCATTCTTCACAATTTCTGCAACATCGTGTTGGTTTATATATTCCAGCATAAGTATGGCGCCATTTAATAAACCAGATGGATTTGCTACTCCAAGACCAGCTATATCTGGCGCAGAACCGTGTACAGCTTCAAACATTGCAAAATCCTCTCCTATATTAGAGCTGCCTGCAAGCCCCACAGAACCTGAAACCTCCGCTGCAATATCAGAGACTATGTCGCCATATAGATTCAATGTTACTATCACATCAAAGTCTTGAGGTCTAGAAGCAATTCTAGCAGACCCTATATCTACGATAATTGAATCTGACTTTATATTAGGATATTGGGTAGCTACTTCTTTGAAAATATTGTGGAACATGCCATCTGCTATTTTCATGATGTTATCTTTAATAAGACATGTCACTTTTTTTCTGCCATTCTTTTCTGCATATTCAAAAGCATATCTGATTATCTTTTCTGAGCCAGAAAATGTGATCATTTTATGAGAAATCGCTGTTTCAAATGATGGCTTATACTCTATGCCAGCATATAGATCTTCTTCATTCTCCCTTACAATGATCATATCCATTTTAACATTAGACCCTTTTATCACGGGCGAAAAAGAGGTGCAAGGCCTGATATTGGCAAAGAGACCAAGAGATTTACGGATCGTCACATTCAAGCTTTTAAAACCTTTACCTTGCGGGGTTGTAATAGGCGCCTTAAGAAACACTCTGTGCTTAAGAAGTGCATCCCAAGCATCTTTGCTAATACCAGAGGAGAAGCCCTTTAAATATAATTTCTCACCTATTTCAATTGTCTCGATATTAATTCTAGCTTTGGCATGCTTTAATATCCTTAGAGTTTGCTCCATAATTTCTGGGCCTATGCCATCGCCATATGCAACAACTATAGTTTTATTTTCATTCATATTGATAATCTCCATTGATTAAAGTGATGTAATTTTGTTTGTAGAGAATTCTTATAATCTTACTTGCTATTTCATCCTATCATAATGCTTTGGCTATAACAATTATAGTGACCACATATTAAGAAAAAAGCAAAATATTTTTTATTAGACTTCTTTGAAAACTCTACTTCTGCTGCAACCTGCAGCGGCGTGCTCGAATCCTCACGTACATTAAGTACGCTTTGGGTGCTAGGGCTAATCCTTGCATGTTACTACCATAAGCGAGTTTCGAAAGAAGTCTATTGCGTCATTTATTTTGCGAATAGAGCCACACTCTTATAGCAGCTACAGTTTCTTCAGGATGCTTCTCAACAAGATCATTGATGATCTTAACGAGATTGACTTTTCTCTTATCCAGTTTAGATGGCGAAAGAAGTTTGGCAAGATATTCCTCATCATCTAATTCTTCTTCTTTTGGCTCAAATTCTGAAGATGACATCATTTCACTTTCTAAAGCTTGGCCACTTAACCTTGCCTCTAACTCCTTTTCCTCAGCAGCAATAGCCCTATTTTCTAATAAACGATTGATCACAGGACGTACTATCAACAGCATAATTAACACAATAACAAGCCCTATAACAACGGTCTGTACGATATTATCAAGCTTATTTCTAAGCCATGCCAAAGGCTTTTCTTCTTGAGGTAATGATGAAAATTCTTCAGAAAACTGCAAATTTATTACTTCAATAGTATCACCTCTTTTGGCATCAAAACCTACAGCTGATGCTGCAAGTGTTTTGAGTTTTGCTACTTCTTCATCGGATCTTGGTGAATATGCAAAGTCTGATTTTGATCCATCTTCAGATGGCTTAATTGAATATGTTCCATCCACTAAGATTGCGATAGATAATCTTTTAATCCTTCCACTTTCTGTAATGCGATTGGTGATGGTTTTGGAAATCTCATAATTTACAACCTCATCTGTTCTATTGCTATTTCTAGAAGATTGCCCTTCTGCCGATGGGCCTTGTGCGTTTGGAACATTTGTTGCAACGCTTAAGGCATTTTTTGCATCTTGATTACTTTCTTTGTTTTCACTAATCTTTTTAGATCTTATGACCTGACCTTCTGGATCATATATCTCTGAATTCATCACCTCTCTATCAAAATTGATTTCTGCAGAAACATTCGCTTTTACTTTTCCAACGCCCACAGATTTTTCAATCAAAGATTCAAGCATCACTTGATATTTTTCTTCAAGAGATTTTTGAAAATCTATCGCCCCATCAGATGCTATATCTCCTTCAGACCCGCCTGCTAATTTCAAAGGCCTGCCGCTTGTGTCTAAAATAGTGATGCGTTCTGGCTTTAAATCTGGCACTGCTGTTGCTATAATGTGACTAATACCAGCAACCTCTTGTTTTGTAAGCCCTTGATGCCCTTTTATTTTCAGCACAACTGATGCAGATGGCTGAGATGATGATTTACTAAACATTTCCTTTTTTGGAATAACAAGATGAACCCTTACACTCTCAATTAGTTCTAAAGATGCAATTGTCCTGCCTATTTCACCTTCTAAGGCTCTAACCAAGTTAATATTATAAATAAACTGCGATGTTCCAAGTGAATCGCCTTTATCAAAGATTTCATACCCCACAATATTCCCAGATCTAGGTATGCCCTCCTGAGCAAACTTCATTCTAAGTGACAAAACCTTTTGTACAGGGACAGAAAAATCTCGGCCATTATTTGAGGTTTGATATGGCTCGCCCATCGCATCAAGCCTAGAGCTTATTAATACTGCATCTTCTTGCGAGAGGTTGTTGTATAAAAGCGACATCGGAGGATCACTTAATTTTACTGATAACAAGATTATTAAGCCTAAAACAGCAATCCCGCCCCCAATAATTGCAGCTATTTTTAATGGACCTAATTTTTTTAATAATTCCAACACTGCTAACTAATACCTTTGAATTACTTACATGTTTATTTGTATGTTACAGAAAGATTAATATACAAGATATCAAATTGCAAATCAATCAAATATCTTCTTCAATATGCTTTCTATGGAAGTTGGCTTTATCCCGAGCGATAAAAGATCATTTTTTTGCTCAATAACATTATTATGCTTCAATAATTCTATTTGCTCTCGATTAATTAGTGAATTTGGCAAAAATTCAGCAAAAAATGCAATTAATTTCCCTATTGCAAATGGTAACGACACCATAAAACGCCTTTTTGCAGAATGTTTTGCTACTACTTCCCACAAACTTCTCATAGAGTACTGCTTTGGACCTGCAATTTCCATGACTACAGATTTCCCATCCATTTGCAGAGATTTTACAATAGCATTTGCAACATCTAATGCATATATTGGTTGAAGCATTGTTTTGCCGCCGCCAAATAATGGGATAATAGGAGAAAAAGAGATTATTTTTGCAAGTGTATTAATAAAATTATCATCGATACCAAATATTGCACTAGGCCTTAGTACTGTTGCTTTGTCAAATTCCTCAATGAGAGAGCTTTCTCCTAATAACTTGGTTTGTGCGTATAATGATTTTTGTGCTGTCTCTTCTATCCCAAGGGCAGATATATGTACTGCTTTTTTGACCTTTAGTTTAGCGCATACTTCCCCTATTTTTTTTGGCAAAAGAGCGTTAAGATTATTACAGTTTTTACTATCAAACGACCCTACCAAATTGATTACATAATTGCACCCTTTAATCATCTCTTCAATACGGTCTAAATTCTGCAAATCGTAATTCACAAAGCTCACCTGCCCCACATAGCCAGAAACTTTCACTTCTTTTGCTATAATATCTGCATAACGTGATACAATCCTGACTCTTACACCATTTTGTAGCAGAAGTTTTACCACATATTGACCCAAGAATCCACTACCACCAAATATCACCACTGAATCATTTTTATCTATCATACGCACTTTTACCTTGCAAAAAACATGTTTTTATAATTACACTGTTTTAGATGTTAAAATAATTTATTAGGAGACGCAATACTTTATGAAACTAAATGTCATAGAAAGTACAGAAAAATACCCATTTACTTTGCCAGCTTTACCTTTTGGAGATAGGGATTTAGACCCTTACATCACAAGCAATACGTTGCAGTATCACTATAATAAACACCACCAAGGGTATGTTAACAATCTAAATGCATTAATCAAAGATACTGAAATGCAAGATAAAACAATAGAAGAAATTATATGCTTAAGTGCAAAAGATGCTACAAAAACAGCAATCTTTAACAATGCAGCACAAGTGTGGAACCACACGTTTTATTGGCACTGTATGAAAAAAAATGGTGGCGGCAGGCCAAATAAAGAGCTTTTAGATTTGATCGCAAGAGATTTTGGTAGTTTTGATGCATTTATTACTGATTTCAAACAAGCTGCTATATCACAATTTGGCAGTGGTTGGGCCTGGCTGACTCTAAATCAAAGCGGCAAAATGAGTATTGTTAAAACTTCAAATGCTGACTTACCTATGTCATCTGGTCTTAAGGCTTTGCTTACAATTGATGTATGGGAGCATGCATATTATCTAGATTATCAAAATAAAAGGATTGATTATGTTGATCTTTTTATCGAGCATCTAGTGAACTGGGATTTTGTATATAAAAATGTAAATTATTAAAGAGTATTTTTGTGTCAATATTAAAAAAATTTAACTTCTTTAGCTCTGCTCAGCCAAAAGAATCCGAGAAATCTGGAGATGCCAGAGTTAGTTGGCATGAGGATGAATATCAATCGCTGTTACTACAACGCAATTTTATGTTCATTCTATTGGTAGGAGCTATTTTTTTGATAATATTCCTCAATTTTAGCGTCACTTTCATAAAGAGTACAAAATCGATTGAACCTTTTGTAATAGAAATAGAGCCTAAAACTGGCGTCCCAACAGTTGTTGAGCCTTTAAGTGCAGTGGCATATACGGCTGATGAAGTAATAAATAGGTATTTTGTTTGGAATTATGTAAAATCCAGAGAGTCATATCATTTTTCTTCATATAAACAGTCTTTGAAAGAAATCAGGTTGTTTTCTAATGATTTAGTATTTTCACAATATAAAAGGGCTGTTGATCAAAACAATCTACAAAGTCCATATAATATTTATGGAGAAACTAGTGCTTTAAATGTTGAGTTAAAATCTTTAGTGATGCAAGATAAAAACACAGCACAAATTAGGGTGAGAATTTCTTCTGAAGGCGCTCAAAATGTTGCATATGATAAAATAGTCGTGATGCGTTTTGAATATAACAATTTAGAGATGTCAGACGATAAGAGATTGGTAAATCCGCTTGGCTTTACAGTGATATCGTATAGAATAGATGATGAGAGGTTGTGATGATACGTGGTGTTATAATATTGACTGCATTATTAATCGTGCAAACTTGGTATGCTGCATATGCATCGCAAAAACCAGATTTATTGCAAAGAAATAAGCCAATTGCATTAGATGCTAGGATAAAAACATATATCTATAGCGAAAATGAAATTTTTCGTCTCACAGTACATTATGGATATCAAACCAGCATAGAATTTGCAGATGGTGAAGAAATACAAACTATTTCCGCTGGCAATAACTATGCATGGCAAATTGTACCAGTTGGCAGAAGATGGTTTATTAAGCCATTAGAAGAAAATGTTGCAACAAATATGACTATACTTACAAATAAAAGGGCATATCATTTTGATGTTGAGTCACGCTCTATATCAAATGCTGATGAAGAGCTTGTATATGTTGTGCGGTTCTTTTTCCCACAAGAAGAATATGACATACAAAACAACTTGAATTTACCATTAAGTATCCAAGAAAGCAAAGGGCAAGTGCCAAATACTAGCCCAAAACCTTTTAATTTTCAATATACATATAAAGGTGATCAAGCACTTGCTCCACTTAAGATATTTGATGATGGTATGAATACATTTTTTAAATTTAAAGATGATAAATTGCCACTATTTAGCGTAAAGAAAAATGGAGCACTTCTTGATTTGCCGCCTAGGAAAAGAGCTGATTATATCGTAATAAACAATGTTTCTGATGAACTTATCTTGACTTTTGAAAATGGTAGCGAAATAATAGTTTTTAATGAGCAATCTTCAAGCAGTAAGAGGTAGCAACATGGAAGATGTGCCTATCAAGACAAAGAAAAAAAAGAAAGCGGAAAAAGTTGAATCTACACTGCCAACATCTGAAAATCTTGATGCTGAAAAATTAGATAATGCAGATAATGATGCACCATTTGCTGAAGAAGGCACTATAGAAAGCCCGCAATTAGAGCAGGGGGAAGAAAAGTCAAAAGATGAAGTAGTGTTGCTTAATACTAAAGGTCCAGATGTTTTTGAAGAGGTTTTGATCAATGATGTTATACCGCCTATAACTCAGAACATAATAGAAGAAGCTCAACCTGAAATCAAAGAAGATGCAGCTTTCTCATCCGTCTCAGCTGGGACTGCTTATAAAAAGGGTGTGGTTGTTGCCATAATATTAGGTGCAATTGGGGCTATTTATTTGATTTTACAAGGTGCGCAAGAAGATAGTAAGACTGAAGAAACACCAGCCCAACAGATTCAGCAGAGATCGCAAGCACAAGCAGAAAAGTTGTTGCAAAATGCCAATCCAGCACCAGTTATAGAAGAAGTTAAAGTATCACAAGCGCCCCAACTTCCAGAAACTCCCAGTATTAAAGACCCTCAGCCACCGGCACCTCCAGCACCAAGTGCACCACAAATATCACAGATGCCACAAGCAATTGTAACAAATCAACCATCACCTGGCATTATACAGCCTCCAATTGAGGATTCTCGCTCCAAAGTTGCGCTTCCAGAAATTATGCCGCAATCAATTGCTACAGCTCCTGTGAATGATAATTCTAGTCAAAAAATTTTAAGCAAAGAAGAGGCTGAATTAAAAAAGAAAACTTTAGAAGCCAGACGCAAAGCATCGATTATGGTAACAGGGGAAGGCAAGGCCAAAGATGGTGAAGAGAAAGATGCAAAAAATCCTCCGAAGTCTAAGGATAAATCTGAATACTTGGGTTTTGGCGAAGGTGCTTTCGGTGAGTCGACACTTTCCAAAACTACAGCAAATCAGGTGAAGGCAACGCATATTGGGAGGCTTGACAGCATTATTGCTGAAGGGAAGCTAATACATGCTATTTTAGAAACAGCAATTAATACAGATCTGCCAGGTGCATTAAGAGCTGTAATTACGCGTGATGTATATGCAGAAAGTGGCAAAAATGTTTTAATACCAAAAGGCTCAAGGGTCATAGGCTCCTATGAAACCCAAGTAAAGACTGGGCAGACAAGGGTTGCTGTAATATGGAACAGACTCATCCGACCAGATGGTGTTGATCTAGCATTAAATTCAGTAGGGACAGATTCATTAGGTCGTTCAGGAATAGGTGGGTTTGCTGATGATAAATTCTTAACAAAACTGGCAAACGCGATATTGATTTCATACGTCATACCAATGACAGCGGAAAAGATATTTTCCAAACCATCTCAAACTGATACTCCTATTACTACTACCACTACTACTGCGCCATCAACTGGTGTTACATCTGTTTCTAGCACTGCTACCCTTGAGCAGCAAAAGCTTAAGGAAAGCCAGGATAAGTTTAATGAAGTTGTAGGGAAGGCTTTAGAAGATACATTTAACACAAAAACTACTATATATGTAGATCAAGGTAGTGAAGTGAATATTTTTGTAAACAGAGATTTAATATTCCCTAGTGATGGTCTAATTAATGGGCTCAAGGTTGTAAGGTAAGTATGAGTATAACAGCATTAGAAACATATCTTGAACCATTAAAAGCAATTTTTGCAGAAGATGGTGTTAATGAAATCTCTATCAATAGGCCACTAGAAGTGTGGGTAGAGAAAAAAGGTGAGATTAGATATGAAAGTATGCCAGATCTTGATTTTGAACATTTAAAAGGCCTAGCACTGCTTGTAGCTCAATCTACGGAACAAAAAATCAGTGAAGAAAACCCTCTCCTATCAGCAACTTTACCAACTGGATTTCGTATACAAGTCGTCATCCCACCTGCATGCGAATCAGGCACCATTTGTATGTCAATCAGAAAACCTTCTGCTATGAAATTAGATCTTGATGGCTATGATAAACTCGGTGCATTTGATAATACATCGGCAAAAGAAGTGGAAGATGAAAATGTTAATATCTTGGGAAATTTGCTAAAAAATCATCAGATAAAAGATTTTTTACTCCATGCTGTGCAAAACAAGCAAAATATTGTCATTAGTGGAGGCACCTCTACTGGTAAAACGACATTTACAAATGCAATGCTCAAAGCAATTCCTTCAAGCGAAAGAATTATTACAGTAGAGGATGCAAGAGAAATAGAGTTATTAGGCCACCCCAACAGACTGCACCTCCTTGCTTCAAAGGGAGGGCAAGGCAGGGCTAAAGTGACAACTCAAGATTTAATAGAAGCATGTCTTAGACTCAGACCCGATAGGATTATAGTTGGTGAATTGAGAGGGGCTGAGGCATTTAGTTTTCTTCGTGCTATTAATACAGGGCATCCTGGCTCAATATGCACACTGCACGCAGACACACCAATGATGGCTATAGAGCAGCTAAAATTAATGGTGATGCAAGCAGGCCTTGGAATGCCGCCATCAGAAATTAAAGAATATATTTTGAATGTTGTAGATATTGTGGTACAATTAAAACGCGCTGAAAAAGGCAGGCGCTATGTCTCTGAAATATACTATCATGGTTTTAATAAGATGGAGAGTGTTCTATGAGCGCAGAACTAGGTGATGGATTTGTAAATACGACCAAGAATATAATGGTAGCTACTATCGCTTCTTTATGTCTGATGGTGCTATCTATTATCATTGGATGCATTGCTTTTGTAACTGTACAATTTGGGTATCATAATCTTACTTTAGAATATATATTATCGTCTGGCCCTATTTTAGTGGTGATACAATTTTTTCATTGGTGGATAATAAATTTGCAAGCTG
>JACCDK010231987.1_pt1 | contig 18156 bp, 15 predicted proteins | sample 7445871 | NCBI WGS metagenome assembly JACCDK01 (sample SAMN15323436, study PRJNA562643) | freshwater metagenome | isolation source: river surface water | place: USA:Blue River Watershed | collected 2017-08-15
ACAAAAACCAGCAGTGTGGCCGCAAAAATAGAACGCTTTAACAATGGCACGTGAACGGTGGTTAGCAGCTTGATGCCCGAGACACCTAACATGCGAGATGAATCATCTAGGCTCTGGGGAATCCGCGTGTAAGCACTTTGTACTGTTTGCAGGGCCACGGCACAAAATCGAATCATGTAGGCCCAAATCAGCCCTAGCACTGTTGCGGTCAGCCAAAAACCAAGTTGGGAATTTGGCCAATGCTGTTGTTGCCAAGTGACGGGCAATAGCAAACCTACCACGACCACCGCCCCTGGGACGGCATAACCCAGCCCAATCAGACCTGTTGCCATGCTGGTGGCGATGTCTTTCTTGGTTCTTAAACTGAATGACAACACCAGCGCCAAAGTCACGGCAAGCAATGCTGTCATGAGCCCCAATCGAAGACTGTTCAATGCCCAATCGATGAATCGAGCCCATGGCACATCAAGGTCAGAGGCCATTAAGGGTCTCAACATCAACAGCACGGGTAACACAAACCCAAAGAACAAGGGCAGGGCGCAATAAGTACTCATTGCAATGGCTGGCAGTCCTGATAATGAAGTCGGCTCTGAATCAGAAGTCAAACCATGCGACCGCAAACTTGAAAAACGCATTCGGGCCTGTGCCATTTTTTCAAGTTGAAGCAACACCATGACAGTACCCAGCAACATCGTTGCGAGTTGGGCTGCGGCAATGCGATTGTCCATGACCAACCAAGCTTTGTAGATGCCAGCCGTCAAGGTTTGAATGCCAAAATAGCTTGCAACACCATAGTCTGCCAAGGTTTCCATCAAAGCGAGTGCAACACCTGCGGCTACAGCTGGCCTGGCCAAAGGCATTGCGACTTCTAAGATGCGACGTTGAAGGGGCGCACCCAACATGCGTGCAGCTTCCATCAACTGTGATGCACGCTCACTGAGTGCTGTTCGTGCCAACAAATAAACGTAAGGGTACAGTGCCAGAGAAAAGACAACGATGGCACCACCCAAGCTTCTCACCTCTGGCAACATGCGGCCTTCTAGCCCCGTTTGGATTCGAATGAAATTTTGCAAGGGTCCGCTGAATTGCAAAAAATCTGTATAGGCGTAGGCGACCACGTATGCGGGAATGGCCATGGGCAGCAACAAGGCCCATTCAAAAAAAGGCTTTCCGGGAAACTTGAACAAGGTTACTGCCACGGCCGTGCTGGTTCCAATTAGCGTGACACCCAACGCAACGCCCAGGCAAAGTAAAAGACTGGTGGCTGCATATCCTGGTAACACGGTATCGCTCATCGCCATCAGGACGTCCGCAGAAGTGGCATTCCATTCGAGCCATGAACCGACCAATGCCAACAGGGGCAGACAAATGATCAACGCCAACAGGCTGAGTAAAACCGAACGAATTCGGAGGATGGGCATTCTGAGGGTCCAATGAGAGTCGAGGGCTAGGGTTGTTGTGACAAACGCAACATCTTAGGAATTGTAAGGATGATCATCAGGCCATGAATGCCATGAGGGCTGCCTGTCCTTACAATTCGAACATGTATTTGAACCTTCAACAAGTTGACGTTCGTTACGCAGGCCAGTCAAAGTTTGCGGTGCAAGGGGTATCTTTAAAATTAGAGGCTGGCCAAATTGGCGTCCTCATCGGTCCCTCTGGCTGTGGTAAAACCAGTTTGCTTCGCGCCATTGCGGGGCTGGTGCCTCTGTCATCAGGTGAGATCCAATTGTCTGATCGCGTCGTCAGTCGATTAGGCTATACGGCCGCACCAGAAAATCGACGCATGGGCATGGTCTTTCAGGATTACGCCCTGTTTCCTCACCTCACCGTGGCTGGCAACATTGCTTTTGGTCTTCACGGTCAAAGTGCTGCATACAAGTCTTCACGTATCAGCGAGGTGCTCGAACTGGTAGGGCTTGAGGACGTGCAAGACCGATACCCCCATGAATTGTCTGGCGGCCAGCAGCAGCGTGTTGCACTGGCGCGGGCATTGGCACCTCAACCCGATTTGCTTCTACTGGATGAGCCATTTTCAAACCTCGACGTGGACTTGAGAGAGCGTCTGGCATTGGAAATCAGAAGCATCTTGAAAGCAGCCAAAGCCACTGCATTGTTTGTGACTCACGATCAAATGGAAGCCTTTGCCATTGGTGATGTCATTGGTGTGATTCAAGAGGGGCGCCTTGCGCAATGGGATGATGCCTATCATCTGTACCACCGTCCTGCTTCACGTTTTGTAGCCGAGTTCATTGGCCACGGTGTCTTCATTCCTGGCTACCGCAAGGTGGTTGGTGCAAGGGTTGAAGTGAAAACAGTTCTGGGCTTGCTAACAGAGGACATCGATACTTCAAAGAGCCATGTGTTGGACGACCGAGCCTGCGATGTCTTGCTCCGCGCAGACGACATCGTGCACGACGACGAAGCAATGGTCAAAGCAGAAATCATTCGCAAAGCATTCAGGGGGTCAGAATTCTTGTACACATTGCGTCTGCAGTCTGGGGACATTGTTTTGGCACATGTACCCAGTCACCACGACCACAGCTTAGGAGAGTGGATCGGCATTCGCGCGGAAGTGGACCATGTGGTGACATTTGATTGAGAATTTTCTTTTTGCAAATGAGAATCATTCCTATTTGATGTAGAATTCGCTCATATCAGCATTTCGAGATGTCAATATGAGTCCTAAATCATTCAAAAAAGTCCTGCGCAACCCATTTGCGATTCTCACCTGCGTGGTTTTAAGTGCCACTTCTGTCACTTTAAAGGCACAAACAGGCAGTGTTGCCATCAACATCTATTCGGCGCGGCATTACCCAACCGATGAAGCCTTGTACAGCGATTTCACCAAAAGCACAGGGATCAAAATCAACCGAGTCGATGCGGACGATGCTGGCATCCTGACGCGACTGAAAGCGGAGGGTGCAGCGTCGCCAGCCGACGTGATTTTGTTGGTGGATGCCGCCAGATTGTGGCGAGCAGAAGTCGATGGCTTGTTCATGCCCATCAAATCGAAATTGTTGGAGGAAGCCATTCCCGACAATCTCAGGGCCAAGCGCACCGACACCGGCGGAATTGCTTGGTTTGGTTTGTCAACGCGCGCTCGCGTCATTGTTTATGACAAGACGAAGTACAAAGCGACAGATGTGGACACCTACGAGAAATTGGCAGATCCAAAATTCAAAGGCAAACTTTGCATACGGTCTGGTTCCCACCCCTACAACCTGAGTCTGTTTGGCGCCATGACAGAACATTTAGGTCCTGCTCAAACTGAAGCATGGTTAAAAGGCTTGGTGGCCAACATGGCAAGGAACCCTGCTGGCGGCGACACAGATCAGATCAAAGGCGTAGCCACTGGTGAATGCGGGGTGGCTGTCACCAACACGTATTACATGGCCCGGTTGCTGCGTTCAAGCAATAGCGCAGAGAAGGAGATGGCTGAAAAAGTTGGCGTCGTGTTTCCAAATCAGAGCAGCTGGGGCACTCATCTGAACGTTGCTGGTGGTGCTGTTGCTAAAAATTCAAAGAATTCTGAAAACGCCATCAAATTCTTGGAATATTTGGCCAGCGCGTCAGCACAAAACCATTTTGCAAATGGCAACAATGAATGGCCAGTTGCGAAAGGCGTGAGTTTTGAAAATCCTGCGCTCAAAGCCATGTCGGGTGGTCGCTTTAAAAGTGAAGTGTTACCCATCAGCGCTGTGGGTATGAATCAAATCAAAGTTCAGCAGATGTTGGATCGCGTCGGTTTCAAATGAAATTCTGAGGTGCTTTTGAATCAAAAGCACTTTTGATTAGGGTTTTCGATAGAAATATTGTTTTTTAAATTGTATACAGTTCGGTGTGCAGTTAGAGGTCCTTGATTGGACATCACGCCTTAACCCTCTGTGATTGGAAGAACACTATGACGACCGAAAAACTTCATCCTGTCGACGAAAAGCTACCTACAGGAAAGCTGGCAGCATTGGGGCTGCAGCATGTTTTGGTCATGTACGCGGGCGCAGTTGCAGTGCCCTTGATCGTGGGCCGTGCTCTCAAACTCAGTCCGCAGGATGTGGCGTATCTCATTTCTGCAGACTTGTTTTGTTGTGGCTTGGTGACGCTGATTCAGTCCCTCGGCGCCACCCAATGGTTTGGCATTCGATTGCCCGTCATGATGGGTGTGACATTTGCCTCCGTTGCCCCGATGGTGGCCATGGCCAACGCCAACCCAGGAGAAATGGGCGCTCAAATGATCTTTGGAGCCATCATTGGTGCCGGCGTGATTTCCATCCTCATCGCACCGGTGGTCAGTCGCATGCTTCGTTTTTTTCCGCCCGTGGTCACAGGCACCATCATCGCTGTCATTGGAATCAGTTTGATGCGCATTGGCATCAATTGGATTTTTGGCAATCCAGTGGGTCCCACAGCGCCAAGCATCGTCAATCCAGAACACAAGCAATGGCTTGATGCGGCTGCGGCCGCTGCAAGCGCGCCAGGTTCAACATTGCCTGCCATTCCCAAAGATCTGGCTTTGTTGCCCAAAATGCCTAACCCTAAGTATGCAGATTTAACAGGCGTTGGCATAGCAGGATTGGTGCTGGTCACCATCATGTTGATATCCAAATTGGCCAAAGGCTTTGTGGCCAACATTTCTGTTTTGTTGGGTATCGTGGTGGGGGGTATTGTGGCTGCGATGATGGGCTTGATGAACTTTGACAAAGTTGGCAAGGCCGCATGGTTTGATGTCGTGTTGCCATTCCATTTTGGTCCGCCCGTGTTTGAGCCTGTGCTGATCTTGACCATGACGCTTGTCATGATTGTGGTGATGATTGAATCCACCGGTATGTTTTTGGCGCTTGGCGAGATGACCGATCAAAAAGTTGATCAAGCTGCTCTGACGCGAGGATTGCGTACCGACGGATTGGGTACATTTCTGGGCGGAATCTGCAACACATTCCCCTACACCAGCTTTTCACAAAATGTGGGGCTGGTTGCGGTGACAGGTGTAAAGAGCCGATTTGTTTGTGTCGCTGGTGGTTTGATTTTGTTGGCGCTTGGCTTGCTGCCCAAAATGGCAGCCTTGATTGAATCACTGCCAACCGTGGTTTTGGGTGGCGCTGGCTTGGTGATGTTCGGCATGGTGGCTGCGACCGGAATTCGCATTCTGAGCTGTGTTGATTTCAAGAACAATTCTTACAACGCCATGATCGTGGCCATCTCTATTGGCATCGGCATGATTCCATTGATCGCACCGAATTTCAAGCAATGGATGCCTCACAATTTGCACCCCTTGATTGAGTCAGGCATTTTGCTGGCTTCTATCAGCGCTGTCGTGTTGAATTTGTTTTTCAATGGTGCAAATGGCGACACACGCGATGTGATTGAAGCGGCCAAGCAAGTGGATTCGCATTGAACAATTGAAAACGTCATCAAAAAAGGCCAGCATTTGCTGGCCTTTTGATTGGATTCGAGTTGGGTCAACTCGACTCAACATTTCTTGACGACCCTCGTGCAGATGGTGCAGCTGGTTGCAAAATATTTTCATGGCAAGGGTTAAATCAAAACAGATGCAGAGATGATCTAACTTTACACGCTTTGGTTTACCGGCAGACTCCTAGAGATGAAAGACTCAATCGAATGAATGTCAATGGGCTTGTACAAGACGTGAATATTGAGTTGACCAAACAGTTGCAAATGCTGTGGCGAGGTATCTGCTGTCACGATGCAAGCAGGTATGTCTTCGTTGAACTCTTCTCGTAATTTTTGGATGAAGAAGATGCCATTGCGCTCACCCAATCGGTAATCACTCAGGATGAAATGAAGCTCTGGAAGTTCTACAAGATATTTTGCAAATTCTTCTTCGTCGTGCGGTATCAAATAGACTGAATAGCCCACTTTGGTGAAGTACTGCGCGTAAGCATCCTGCAGAGAGTAGTCATTTTCGATGATGCCCAAGTTCACAACCCCCTGTGACCGGGCTATTTCGTTATCAGTTTCTGGACTATTAGATTCGGTTTGTATGCCAGATTGCAAGCCCAATTTGCTTTGTTGCTCGACATGGTCATGAGAAACAGGGTATGGCGTTTGAATTGTAAAAAGTGAGCCAACGCCCAGCTCTGAGTTGACAGTGCATTCGCCCCCTATTTTTTGAACAATGCGATTGACAATGGAAAGTCCAAGCCCGAGGCCATCGTGTTGAGACCTTGAGTGTTCAGAGCGAAAAAATTCTTTGAAAATGACTGGCAAATCTTCTGCGGGAATACCATGACCACTGTCTTTGACGCTGAACTTCAGTTGACCTTGACAGTTCTCAAAAGAAACAACGATGCTGCCCGTTTCGGTGTATTGAATGGCATTGAACAATAAATTTCGGAGAATTTGTTCCAGAAGTTGTGGGTCACCTTTGGCAATCAGGTCTTGATGTTTGACCGTCAATGCGAGTTTTTTTTCTTTGCACAAGTCTGCAAATCCTATTTCCAGTTCTTGCGCCAATTGCGCAATTGAAAATTTGATGGATTGAGGCGATACACCGGAATCGAGCTTGCTGATGTCCAAAAGTGTATTGAACATCTTGTTCAATACAGAAATGCTATTTCGCATGCGTTCGAAGACACGATTTTCATAATCTGGCAAGTTTTTGGAATCGATCATGTCGACAAAGATATTGATCGATTGCATGGGTTGTCGCAAATCATGACTGGCGGTGGCAATGAACTCAGACTTCGCTATGTTGGCCGCAATCGATGCATTTTTTTCGGCGACCAATTGATCAATCATGGCGTCGTTCTTCAATCGCAATGAAAACGACTTTTCCCATGATTGAGAAAAAAGCATGGCCATTTTGATGGCCAGATAGAAGGCCACCATGGAGCCGATTGGAATGGGCCAGAAAATGAATTCGTAATGGGTGACGATGAACAGCAGCTCAGGCAATTTGAGCGGAATCACAAAGTATGCGAAAGATTTCCAACTGACACAATATCCCACCATGCCTACAAAAAGAATTGTCAAGCTGATGATTTGATAAATCAAATAATTGGCTGGGTCTGATGTTTCAACAAAAATAAACCAGCCGATGCCCCAAACAAATGTCACTGCGCCCAATGCCATGTTGAGTAGGAACAAGTTGGTTTGAACGTTAGCCTTCAGATTGATTTTTTTGATCAAAAAGAAACGCCCAATGACAACTACAGCCATCAGCGCAAACCAAGCATTGATCCACAAATTGTCTGTCGGCTTCCAATAAAGTGGAATGCACAATATGGGCGCCAACACCGTGGCAATGGTGCTGGATTTCGCGAAGCTGTGCATGTAGTGCAGCTTCTCAGTCGCTACAAGCTGATCAAAATTGGGAAACTCAGCTTGCAGATTCTCTGGGGTCATGTTGTGATTGTTGAGCAATGTTGTAAGTAGGATCAGCTGCTCAGCAATTGGTATTTTTGGGCTTTAAGAACCGCCTGCGTGCGATTGAAAACGCGCAGTTCTTTGAATATTTGGTTGATGTGAATTTTGACTGTCTGTTCTTTGATTTCCAGATAGTCGGCAATGATTTTGTTCGGATGGCCCAGTGAAATTAAATGCAAAACCTCCAATTGTCTTTGGGTCAGTCGAAAATCGGGTTGCTCTTCTGTTGCATGAACAATGCTTGGCACGCTGTTCACTTCAAAAAGTTTCTGCAATTTGTTGTAGATGCTCATCGAAGTGTTGTTCTTCGATACAAACAGCGTTGCACCGGCAGCCACAGCTCGGGGTTCCCAAGTAGGCGATTCAAGCCCTGAAATGGACACGACATGCTCTACATTGGATTTTTGTTTGAAAACCTTGATACCCGCAAGGCCGCTCAAGCCTGGCATTTTGACATCGAGCAACACCACCCAAGTTTTGTCCATGGCATCAACCAAATCCAGCTCTTCACTGGCGTTGCTGGCTGTATGGACTCCGATGCCCAAGTTGCTGAATTCTCTGGAGAGGATCTCGCCTAATGCTTCCCGGTAGACTGGGTGATCGTCGATGATCAGAAGCGCATTGGTGTGTTGATTCGTCATAACTCAATTGATCTTAGCTTTAGCCCTGTGATTTTCAATGAAACTTAGGTTGTAGATGGTGCAAAATGCGCCTGAAAATAGTTTCTTATCATTTTTTTGCATTTAGAAAAGTTTACAGAGCCTTCATACTGTCCCATGTGTACCAATTTCACACCCATTCAGAAACCCCAGTGGGTCAAAGATGCTTTCGGCTTAGATTTGCCAAATGGGTACCCTGGAGAAGCCTATCCAGGCTTTGCAGCTCCCTTGGTTGTGCAGAGTCATCAGACATCGAGAGTCGCTTGTGGTTTGGCCAGATTCGGTTTGATACCCACCTGGGCTAAAGACGACAAAATCAGTCGACACACTTACAACGCACGAAGCGAAACGGCAGCTGAAAAGCCCAGTTATCGGGCAGCTTGGCGAAATCGTCAATACGGCTTGGTGTTGGTTGAAAACTTCTATGAGCCGAGTTACGAGTCTGGCAGGGCTGTTCGTTGGAAAATTGGATTGGCCTCTGGCGATCCGTTTGGCATTGCATGCTTGTGGGAACGATGGACGGATCCAAGCTCCGGCGAATTGGTGGTGAGTTTTTCGATGCTGACGGTCAACGCTGATGCACACCCCGTGATGAAGCAATTTCACAAGCAGGGTGATGAAAAGAGAACGCCTGTGATCATTGCACCGGAACTGCACTGTACTTGGTTAGCCTCCTCAACAGATCACGCGGCCGATTTGATGTCATGGCAGCACATGCCAACACTGGTTGCAGAGCCAGCACCGATCCAACGATCGTCAGCAAGTACATTTCTGTGACTGGATACTTTTGATCTGCATACATGTGACAATTCAGGTCAATTGAGAACCTCAACATTCAAAAATCATGACAAACAATCATTTCAAAACCTATATTTGCATCGTTTGTGGCTTTGTGTATGACGAAGCAGAAGGTCGCACCGAAGATGGCATTGCCCCCGGTACTTTGTGGGCCGATGTGCCAGAAAACTGGACATGTCCCGATTGCGGCGTTACCAAGGCTGACTTTGAGGTGGTTGCCATCTAAGGGAGGTTATAGATAGTCTGGGGATGTCATCTTTCTGTCATCAATATTAAGTAAATTATTTGCTGCCGCGCGTCCAGCCGATTCCAACATCGATGCAGCGGTGATTTTTTCCTCAAACTGTAGATTCCCATGTCATCAGATACCCATCCGCTGAACGTCCTCTTTCTTTGTACACACAACTCTGCCCGGAGCATCTTGGCAGAGGCGATGTTGAATCATTTGGGAAAAGGGCGATTCAAAGCTTATTCCGCAGGCAGCAGCCCGCGTGAAAACCAAAAACCCAATCCGCTCGCCCTTGAAACACTTCGTCATGCTGGCTTGCCGATTGACGGCTTGCGCAGCAAAAGTTGGGATGTGTTTGCCCAAGCTGATGCGCCCAAAATGGACTTGGTCATTACCGTGTGTGACAACGCAGCCGGCGAAGTTTGTCCTTATTGGCCCGGACAACCGGCCACTGCGCATTGGGGTTACGCAGATCCATCAGAAGTGCAGGGCGGTGATGATCAAAAAAGAGCAGCTTTTTTGCAAACTTTGCATTTGATTCGCAAGCGTTTGGAGATATTTGTGAACTTGCCCGAGCGCAGTTTGTCCCGCTTGTCCATTGAACAGACGGCCCGTGATTTAGCTCAAGATTGAAGATCTAACCATGACGTCAGACAAAGCAGTTGCACCCATGAGCGTGTTTGAGAGATACCTGACGGTTTGGGTTTTCCTGTGCATCCTGGTGGGTATCGCATCAGGACAATTTTTCCCTCAGGTTTTTCAAGCCATCGGTCGCATGGAAGTTGCGCAAGTTAATTTACCTGTCGGCCTGCTCATTTGGGTCATGATCATTCCCATGCTGGTGAAAGTAGACTTTGGTGCTTTGCATGAAGTCCGTCAGCACATCAGGGGCATTGGTGTTACCTTGTTCGTGAATTGGTTGGTCAAACCTTTCTCAATGGCCTTGTTGGCTTGGTTGTTCATCCGGCATTGGTTTGCACCCTTGCTCCCCCCCGATCAAATTGACAGTTACATGGCTGGCTTGATTTTGTTAGCTGCAGCGCCTTGTACAGCCATGGTATTTGTGTGGAGCCGACTGACCGGTGGTGACCCCTTGTTCACCTTGTCACAAGTGGCGCTGAACGACAGCATCATGGTGATTGCCTTTGCACCGTTGGTCGCTTTTTTGTTAGGCATATCGGCCATTACCGTTCCTTGGGATACTTTGTTTGCATCTGTTGTCTTGTACATCATCATTCCAGTCGTCCTTGCACAGTGGCTTCGGAAGAATTTGCTGTCTCAAGGGCATGACGTTTTCGATGCAATGATGGCAAAAATTGGCCCTTGGTCGATTGCAGCTTTGCTTGCAACCTTGGTGCTGCTGTTTGCTTTTCAGGGTGAAGCCATACTGAAACAGCCTTTGGTCATTGGGCTTTTGGCGGTGCCCATTTTGATTCAAGTATTTTTCAATGCAGGACTTGCCTATTGGCTGAATCGCGCGGTTGGCGAAAAGCACAACATTGCATGTCCATCAGCGTTGATTGGCGCTTCCAATTTCTTTGAGTTGGCGGTAGCCGCAGCCATCAGTCTGTTTGGCTTTCATTCTGGGGCGGCACTGGCCACTGTGGTGGGCGTATTGATTGAAGTGCCGGTGATGTTGTTGGTGGTTTACGTTGTCAACAACTCGAAAAATTGGTACGAAAAGTCCACCGAATCGCCGCGTTAGCCCATCATTTATTCCATCTTGGCGCCAGACTTCACAATCACTTGTTCCCATTTGTCAATTTCTGTTTTGACAAACGCACGAAACTCTTCCGGGCTATTGCCTACAGGCTCTGCACCTTGGGCTTCCATTTTGTCCTTGATGTCTTGGGTTTGAAGCGCTTTGGTTGCCGCATTGTAAAGTGCTGTCACAATGTGCGGGGGTGTTTTGGCGGGCGCGAACAAGCCGTTCCAACTGGACACTTCGAAGTCAGGCAAGCCTGCTTCGGCCATGGTGGGTACATTCGGCATTGTGTTCATGCGTTTTTTACTGGCCACCGCAATCACGTTCAATTTGCCACTTTTCAAATGCGGAATGGCTGACAAAGCTGTTTGAAAACTCATCTGTACTTGCCCACCCAAAAGGTCGGCGATGGCGGGTGCCGCGCCCTTGTAGGGAACATGAATCAAATCAATGTTGGCTCTCATTTTCAACAATTCTCCGGCCAGATGAGGCGAGCCACCATTGCCGCTTGAAGAGAATGCAAATTTACCGGGATTTTGCTTCGCGACCGCGATGAACTCGCGAAGATTCTTGGCCGGTACAGAAGGATGAAGCGTCAGAACGGAGGGGGCCGTCATGAATTGCGTAATGTGAACAAAGTCACGCATCGTGTCGTAGCCCATGTTTTTGTAGGCGGTCATGTTGGTGGCATTGGCGATGGTGCCAAGGAGGAGGGTGTAACCGTCTGGCGCACTGCGAGCAACGAATTCTGACGCAATGTTGCTGCTGGCACCCGCCCGGTTTTCCACCACAATGGGTTGACCCAGCGTTTCTTGCATCTTGATGGCAATGCTTCTGGCAACGATGTCTGTCGCACCTCCAGGTGCATAGCCGACCAGCAATTTGATGGGTTTGACAGGGTAGTTGCTGTCTTGCGCGTAGCTTGTCAGTGAAAAACATGCCAAAACAAGAGCCCAAATTTGAAACATACGCAACCCGTTCACAGTCAATGATCAAATCGAAGTTTAGGGACTCTGGACGGTCCTGTGCAAGGCGTATTCATTGGTATTGACCCTAGGATGAATTTTCTTCATGCTTTCTTCAGTAAGATGACCCTTAGGCTTATTGAGGCTCAATGCCTCTGTTACGGGCCAAATCACGGTGTGCATTTGATGGACCGAATTGGAGTCATGCGTTGTGAGTACATTCATTCAAACCAATCTCGAGAAACCCCGCGCATGGTTTCCCCATGAGTTGTCGCGCGATTCATCTTGGATCCATTTTCTAAGTCGTGAGGCTGTTGCTGAAATTGAGCAAGCACTTCAGCATGCCAAAGCAACTGGGAAAGATTGGTTGGACATGACAGCCAATGACTTTCCATTGAAAAGACATGCCAAGCAAGCCATTGACCAAGCCTTTGCCGTCACTCAGACAGCTTATGGCATGTGCTTGCTCAAGGGATTCCCTGTTGAGCGTTGGTCCGTGGAGGACGCCCGTTTGGCACATTGGGGTATTGGACTTCATGTGGGTGTGGCCAGAACACAAAACATGGCCAGCCAAGTGATGAACGATGTTCGCGACGAAGGCGGTAGTTACAAAGTTAAAAATGGCCGCGGCTACAACACCAATGCGGGATTGGATTTTCATGTTGATTCATGTGATGTGGTGGCCTTGTTGTGCTTGCAAACAGCAAAATCTGGCGGCACCAGCAAGGTGACCAGTTCGATTGCAGTGGTCGACGAGGTCAAAAGATTACGTCCAGACTTGATTCCTGTGATGCAGCAACCCTTCTATTACAGTTACCAAGGCACGAACGACGCCAGTCAACCACCTTTTTACAAATGTCCTATTTTGGGTGATGACCCGGAGTTTTTCTCTCTCCGCGCCAATCGGAAAAATGTAACGGCTGCACAACGCGATTTCCCCGAGGTTCCCCGTTTAACGCCAGCACAAATTGAATTGTTGGACCTTCTGGACGAATTGCTGCCTGATGACAGGTTTTGCTATTCCATGCAACTTGACCGAGGGGACATGCAGTTGTTGAACAACTATGTCGTGATCCACTCCCGCACCAATTTTGAAGACCATGAAGCGCCTGAGCGAAAGCGCCATTTGCTGCGACTTTGGCTCAGCATTCCGCAAGGGCAGCGGTTGCCCTTGCTTTGGAAAGAGTATTTTGGCGACATTGAACCGGGCTCCGTGCGAGGGGGTGTACGGGGCAGCCAAATCACCGAAGCATTCCTCGCTTATGAGAGGCGACAAGCACAGAACATGGGGATGACGCTGCGGCGCAACACCTGATTCAACATGTCTTGAATCGCATCAAGTCCCTATGAATTCAATGCAAGTTGAACCCACGCAGCGTCAAGAGCCAACGGCAGAAGTTCTGGGTTTTTCCTTGAACATCGCCATCGAAACTTTGTCTGAAATAGACCGTTTGGGAAAGTCTTTTCTGCAAGAGTTGGGTGTTGAGTCATTTGATTCAACCTTGTTCTATCCATATCAGTACAGACTGAATTTTTTCCAAGAAATCTTCGATCGACTGGGGTGGCCGGGCCTGTTCATGCTGGGTGCAAAGATTCCTGAGCGTGTGGCGCAGGTCTTTGAAAAAAAGGGAACCCCATCCACTTATTTGTTGGTGATAGAACCCTACATGCAAGAGCTTGTCCATCTGATTGACTTTCAAAACTTGCGTCAGACGCGTCAAGCTTTGGAAAAAATGGTCGTCTTGCACAACCAAGAACTCACGCTAGATTCAAACCGTGGGTTGCGAGGGAAAGATGCCATTTCACAATGGACGCATGTAGAAGAACCCGCAGAGGACGGCGAAATTGCCAGATTTTTGCTGACCAATGTTTCTCTCTCACCCTTGAAATTTGAAGCGGCTCTCAGGTCCAATTGCCTTTATTGCTTTCGAAAAATTTTCCCCGAGAGCGTTGACTTGACTTATGAGATTGTACCCGAAAAGTCGCAATCGTTGGGACTGCATCACCACTGCAGTTTCAGATTGATTTTCCGTCCGATGGAGAAGGGGTTTACGCATGCCACAAGATGGTCCATGCAACTCGAAAATATTCAAAAGCAGCTTTATAAAAATGCGCTTGATTTTGCGTTTGATCAAGAAAAATTGGTGAAAGAAAAAGCGCAAAAAATTGATGAGTTGATGCTCAATGTACTGCCTCGAAAAATTGTTGACAGATTGGAATCTGGTGAGAAGACCATTTCCGATGGCTGTCCCAATGCAACCATTCTGTTCAGTGACATTGTGGGATTTTCAGCCATGTCGGTCAGTCAGTCTGCTGAAGAATTGGTTTCACTCTTGAATGATCTTTTTACGAAATTTGATCAACGTGCGCTTTTATTGGGTGTTGAAAAGATCAAGACCATTGGAGACGCCTACATGGTGGCTGGTGGTTTGGAGGGTGATGGCAAACAGGATGCCATTCGTGTTGTCCAAATGGCCATTGGCATGTTCACCGATTTGGCTGAATTCAACCAACAGCATCAAATGGCTCTGCAAATGCGGGTTGGCATCAACTCTGGACCTGTTGTCGCAGGCATCATTGGCCATACCAAATTTTCTTATGATCTTTGGGGCAATACCGTTAACACTGCCAGTCGCATGGAGTCAACTTCATTGCCCGGCAAAATTCAAATTTCGCCAAGCACCTATTTGCAGGTGAAGGAATACTTTGACATTCAAGCGCGTGAATTGGTTGAATGCAAGGGGCTTGGACAAATCATGACTTATTTTGTGCATGGGCACCACGGCTCCCAGGGCGGTCTCGAGTTTGGTGTCACAAATTGAGATCAATAGATGCACCAAAAAGATATTTTGAAAGAAAATTGATTCAATCAATTCCCTAGAAAGGTGCAATACAAAGCCATAAAGTGTTGACATGTTTTTTGCTTAGTCAGTGTTCTCAGATCTGCGTTTGATGTTGGTGCCTGTTCTATTTGCAACTGTTCGATCAACTTATGCCACAAATTACCTCGGCCTTAGAAGGCACTTTCCACCCAGAACCCAGGTGCGACACGTGCAGTTATGTGTTGCCATCGCAGACCGCTAAGACGGGGCTGCGTTGTGGTTTTGATTATTTCAATAGCAGTTACATCATGAGAAAGTTTCAATTGATGCAACATTTCCCTGAAGTGCACCCCTACAACGCCTGTGGCTCTTGGACAGACAAGCCCAAATCCCTTGATCCAAAGAGTGATTCCGGATTTGCTGCTTTCAATCCCGACAATTCCTCAGCATAATTTGCCATGCATAACATTGTCATTGTGGGTGGTGGAGCTGGCGGACTAGAACTTGCAACGCGACTTGGCAAGGCCTACAGACGCAGCAAAGACATCAATGTCACATTGGTCGACAAAAATCGCACCCACATTTGGAAACCGAAGCTTCATGAAATAGCTTCTGGCAGCATGGACTTTGGTGACCATGAAGTCGATTACATGGCCCAAGCTCATTGGAATCATTTCACTTTTCGCATTGGTGAACTTAGGGGCTTAGATCGGTTGAACAAAACGATTGATTTGGCGCCCTACACGGATGTTGACGGTAGCCCTGTCACACCCGTGCAAAAAATCAGCTACGACACTTTGGTCATTTGCATTGGCAGCCTTAGCAATGATTTTGGTACCAAAGGGGTCAAGGATTTCGCCCTTCGTCTTGAAAATCAAGCCGATGCCAAATTTTTTCATTCAAAAATGGTGAACGCATGCATTCGTGCACACCATCAGTCCGACACCATTGACCAAAGCCAGCTTCATGTCGTGATCATCGGCGCTGGTGCAACGGGCGTAGAGCTTGCGGCTGAACTTCATCGAACCACTCGCGAGGTGGTCGCTTTTGGCTTGAGTGGTATTGATGCCGACAAAGATTTGAAGATCAGTTTGGTTGAGGCTGCCGACAGAATATTGCCCGCCTTAACCCCAAGGCTTTCCCGCGCAACCGAGCACCTGCTCTCGAAGCTAGGTGTCAAAGTTATGACGAACTCTAAGGTCATGGAAGTCATGCCTGAAGGCGTTCGTCTGTCAGATGGGCAAATGATTGAATCTGAACTGGTGGTCTGGGCAGCTGGCGTGAAAGCCCCCGATTTTCTGAAAAACTTTGGTGGTCTCGAGACCAACAAATTGAACCAAATTGTCGTCTTCAATACATTGCAATCCACCTTGGATCCTGATGTATTTGCCTTGGGAGACTGCGCCGCTTGCCCATGCCCGGATGAAGAGGGTGGTCGCGGAGGCATTGTGCCGCCCAGAGCGCAGGCTGCTCATCAGCAAGCCACACACATGTTCCGTCAAATCAAAAGACGACTTGCTCATCAACCTCTCAAGCCCTATCGCTACAAAGACTTTGGCTCATTGGTGTCCCTCGGAAAATTCAGCACCGTTGGCAACATGATGGGCGGGTTGATTGGTAAAAACGTCATGATTGAGGGGTATTTTGCAAAGTTGATGTACTTGTCTTTGTACAAGTTGCATGAACTCAGCATCCACGGTTTTTTAAAAACCATGCTCTACACGCTGGCGAGACTGTTGACCAAGCAAGCTAATCCAACTGTGAAACTTCACTGAAATAGGGCAACTGATGGAACACTACAAGCCTCGTGGAATTTCTGATCGGATTGCATGGCTCTTTACAAAAACCATGCGATTTTTCGCCGACACTTTTTTCAAAAAAAGATACGGTCACCGAGCCGTTGTTCTGGAAACGGTGGCTGGCGTGCCTGGTATGGTGGCTGGCATGTGGACGCATTTGACTAGCCTGCGCAAAATGCAAACTGGGTATGGACCCAAAATTCGGACTTTGTTGAGTGAAGCTGAAAATGAACGAATGCACCTCATGACCTTCATTGAGATTGCCAAACCCAATGCATTTGAACGATTGCTGGTTCTTATTGCGCAAGCTATTTTTTGGAATTTATTTTTCGTGATTTACGTTTTTTTCCCAAGAACAGCACATCGAATTGTGGGCTATTTTGAGGAAGAAGCTGTTTACTCTTACACCGAGTACTTGCGCGAGATTGATACGGGCAAAATACCCAATACGCCTGCACCGCAAATCGCCATAGATTATTGGAAGCTTTCGCAGGACGCCACCCTGCGCGATGTTGTGATTGCCGTCAGAGAAGACGAAGCCAAGCATCGGGATGTCAACCATCAGTTTGCGGACGAATACGACCATAACTAAGGGGTCATCTAATCCAAATTGCTTCTTCAGTGGTAAGGTTCGGTATCTGGTTTTTTGGGGTGCAGTATGGCCAAAGACTTTAACGACATGGAAGACAGCAATCGTTCTTCAAATCTCAGTATTCATGAGGTCATTGAAACATCAAGAAGAACTTTTCTAAGAAGCGGTGTGGCGGTTTCATTGACCTCGATCATGGCGCCTTTGTCTGGTTGTACGACTCTTTCTGGTGCCTACCCTAAACTGAATTTCAAACCCATTCCTGTGGGTATGGGCGATCAGTTGGTGGTGCCAGAGGGTTACACCGCGACTCCTTTTGCCCCTTGGGGCGATCCAGTGGGCATTGCGGGTCGTATGCCTGCTTTCAAAATGGATGGCAGCAATTCAGCAGACGATCAAGCGGTGCAATTGGGGATGCACCACGACGGATTGGAATATTTCCCTCTCCAGGGTTCTGGACGTGGCTTGTTGGCGATCAATCATGAATACACCGACGATGGCTTACTGCATGTAGGCGGATTCAATTCAATGAATCCTGAGAAAGTTCGCAAAGCTCAAAATGCGCACGGCTTATCTGTCATTGAAGTTGAAATGAAAAATGGCCAATGGAACGTGGTCCGTCCATCGCCCTATGCGCGTCGCGTGACTTTGAGTACGCCATTCAGAGTGGCCGGACCTGCTGCAGGCCATGCACTGATGCGTACCACGGATGATCCCCAAGGACTTACAGTTTTGGGAACACTGAACAATTGCGCCAGCAGCAAAACGCCATGGGGCACCTATTTGTCAGGTGAAGAGAACTTTGCTTTCTACTTTGGTGCAGGCGACAAGCCCACGCAAGATCAGCAGCGATGGGGCGCTCCTAAGTCTGGTTTTTATGCTTGGGACAAGCATGACCCGCGATTCGACCTGCAAAAAAATCCAAATGAGTTTCACCGATTTGGTTGGGTGGTCGAATTGGACCCCATGGATCCAAACAGTACGCCAGTGAAACGAACCGCGTTGGGACGAGCAGCGCACGAAGGTGCTTGGGTGGGTGTGACCCAGGATGGCAGGGCCGTCGTTTATTCTGGTGAGGATGCCCGCTTCGAATACATTTACAAATTTGTCAGTCGCGACAAAATCAAACAGGCAGGTAACGGCCTGACACAGGCGCAGGCCAACCAAGATTTGCTAGACCATGGCGTCTTGTACGTTGCAAGAT
>JACCDK010293589.1_pt1 | contig 18123 bp, 16 predicted proteins | sample 7445871 | NCBI WGS metagenome assembly JACCDK01 (sample SAMN15323436, study PRJNA562643) | freshwater metagenome | isolation source: river surface water | place: USA:Blue River Watershed | collected 2017-08-15
CCGAAAAAACCGGCGCCGGCCTGATGAGCCGCCTGCTGGCTGCTGCCGATCCCGCTGGCGTGCCGGTGCCGACCGCGGCCCGCGTGACCCAGCTCTTTGCCGATGCCAGTGGCCGCATCCACGGCCTGGCGTACCAGCGCCCGGACGGCCACACCGAGACCCTGGGCTGCCAGGTGCTGCTGCTGGCTTGCAACGGCTTTGGCGGCGCACCCGAGCTGGTGCGCCAGCTGTTGCCCGAGATGGCCAATGCGCTGTACGCCGGCCATGTGGGCAACGACGGCAGCGCTATCCTCTGGGGCCGCCAGATCGGCGCACGCCTGGCCGATCTGGGTGCTTACCAGGGCCACGGCTCCTGGGCCATGCCGCAAGGCGCATTGATTTCGTGGGCGCTGATGATGGAAGGTGGCGTGCAGATCAATGCGCGTGGCCAGCGCTTTCACGACGAGACCCAGGGCTACTCCGAAGCCGCAGTGCAGGTGCTGGCCCAGCCCGGTGGCTTGGCGTGGAACGTGTTTGACGACGACTTGCTGCGCATGGCGCAGGACTTTCCGGATTTTGTGCAGGCGCAGGAGGCTGGCGCGGTGCAGCACGCGGCCGATGTGCCCGCGCTCGCCGCGCTGATCGGTTGCGAAGCGGTCACGCTGCAGGCCACGCTCGACGCGGTGCAGCCTGGCACCGATGGACAGACCGGTCGCCAGTTTGCGCGCCGCCTGCAGGCCCCGTTCCATGCGGTGCGCGTGACGGGCGCACTCTTTCACACCCAGGGGGGGCTCGACATTGACGCCGACACCCGTGTGCTGCGCGAAGACGGCACCGCCTTGCCCAATCTGCTGGCCGCTGGCGGCGCGGCCCGGGGCGTTTCGGGCCAGGCCGTCTGGGGCTACCTGTCGGGCAACGGCCTGCTGAGTGCCGTGGCCGGCGGACACATCGCTGCGCAGATGGCAGCACGCCTTCTGCGCACATCCAAGGAGAATGCATGACACTGACCTTGCGTGAACGACTGCAGCCATCCTCGCAGCAATCTCAGGCCCTTCTGGCCCCCGGCGTCTATGACGCGCTCACGGCCCTGGTGGCGCAGCAGGCCGGTTTTGAGGCGCTGTACCTCTCGGGCGCTTCGATTGCCTACACCCGCTTGGGGCGCTCGGACATCGGCCTGACGACGGCCACCGAAGTGGCGCAGACGATTGCCCACATCACCGACCGCGTGCAGCTGCCGCTCATCGTGGACGCCGACACCGGCTTTGGCAACGCGCTCAACACCCAACGCACCGTGCGCGACTTTGAACGCGCCGGCGCGGCCATGGTCCAGATCGAGGACCAGACCTTTCCCAAGCGCTGTGGCCACCTGGACGGCAAGGGCGTGGTGCCCGTGGCCGAAATGGAGGGCAAGTTGCGCGCGGCGCTTGACGCGCGACAAAGCGACAACACCCTGATCCTGGCGCGCACCGATGCGGTGGCCGTCGAGGGGCTGGATGCGGCGCTGGAGCGCGCCGAACGCTACCTGGCCTGTGGAGTGGATGCGCTGTTCATCGAAGCATTGCGTTCGGAAGAGCAGATGCAGCGCGCCTGCACGCAGTTCGCCGGCCGCGTGCCCTTGCTGGCGAACATGGTCGAAGGCGGCAAGACGCCGGTCAAGAGCGCGCGCGAGCTGGGCGAGCGGGGATTCAGGATCGTGATCTTCCCGGGTGGCACCGCGCGGGCGGTGGTGCACACCTTGCAGGGCTACTACGCCAGCCTGCACGAGCACCAGTCCACGGCGCCCTGGCAGGACCGCATGCTGGACTTCGATGGCCTCAACCAGGTCATCGAAACCCCCGAGTTGCTGCGCCTGGGCCAAAGCTACGCGGGCCAGTAAAAGACTTTTGAGCCGCCGTTCACAGAGGGCCAGGTCAGCAGTCTCGAGTGGGACATCAAGATCAATCGGCATTCTAGCGCAATCACTTTCTCTGACAGGCCGGAAGCTGTTGACGATCAGCTGTTCATGAAATGCGGCTATCGGCCAAAAGCGGCCATTGCGACTTTTGGTCGGTTGCAGAGGCTTAACTCCTAGCTGCTGCTGTGGGCACTCTTTCTGATCACAGCCAAAAACTGCTCTACATGCGGTGGAAGAACGTCGGTGGCCAGCTTGATGACGCCTACCTGGGGCATATGAACCACGAAATCGGCATTGAGAATTTTGAGTTGTCCACGGGACTGATAGAGCTTGGCCACGCTTTGAGGCATCGCAGCGACGAGGTCGCTTTGTGCGATGGCGGTTTCTGTGAGCAGTAGCGAAGTGGACTCAATCCAGGCAGATGGTCTGGCCAGACCCGTCTGCATGAAGATGCGGTCAATTTCCTGCCGAACTGGTGCCGACTCTGGCGGCAAGATCCACGCTTGATTAGCCAACTCGCTGATTTTTACGCGGCGCTTCTTGCTTAGCGGGTGCGTTGAACGCACCACCAGACTGACAGACTCCACGTACAAGGGCTCCGTTACGAATGGAGGTTGGTGCGTCTCAGGCGATAGGCGAGCCAGCACCACGTCCAGTTCCTTACGCTTGAGTGAGCCCAGCAAGCCATCCAACGATCCCTCAGTGACGTTGACCACTAACTGGGGCATCAACATGTGAGTCTCAGCCAAGACTCGCTGATAGAGCGTGGGTAACGCAGCGGGCAGCACACCGAGTCTTATGCGCCCAGATGCACCAGATGCCACCAAATGTGTTTCCCCAAGCGCATCACCGATCTCATTAAGCATTTGACGTGCACGGCGAATGGCGGTTTCGCCGGCGGCCGTCGGCCTGAGTCCGCGCGGCTGGCGCTCAAACAAGGTCGTTCGGTACAAGGCCTCAACTTCCTGCAGCAGTTTGCTGGTGGCGGGCTGGCTAAGGTTCAGGCGAGGTGCAGCCTTGTGAATGTTTTGTGTTTCGCCCAATGCGTCCAGCAGTTCAAGGTGCCTCACGCGCAGGCGAGTGCGGATTCGGTTATCGAGGAGAGGATGCATATAGTTTTTAGGAATTCGTGAATGGAATCAATGAATCCGAAAAATGATCTGGAAAGAATTTGAGCGAACCTTAACATCGTCCCCATCGTTGCTGAAAGACTTTCATGAAAATCACCATGCTGGGCACGGGTGCCGCCTTGCCCGATCCAGATCGCGGGCAATCGGCCATTCTGGTTTCTACCGACTCCGGGAAGCATTTCCTTCTCGATTGCGGGGAGGGCGCCACCCGCCAGATGGTGCGCGCCAACATCAATCCAGCTGACGTTGGCGTCGTGCTTCTCACTCACCTGCACCATGACCACATCTGCGACTTCCCCTATTTTGTGATCTCGGGCTGGATGCTTAATCGCAGCAACTCGCCCGTACTACTTGGCCCTAAGGGTACGCAGCGCTTCTCTGATCACCTGTTCGAGAACGGTGCATACCAAACGGACTTCATGGCCCGCTCGGCCTACCCGCTGCGCAAGGCCAATCTGGAAGCCGTTCGTCCGAAGGTGACGGAAATGGAACCCGGTGTGGTTTATGACGACGGCGAGGTACGCATCACAGTGGGGTACGTTGATCACCTGCCGCACGAGGTCTGCGAATGCTTTGGCGTACGCCTGGAAACCGAGGGTAAAGTAATCGCATTCAGCGGCGATACCAAACCGTGTGCAGGCATGGTGGAACTCGCCCGAGACGCCGACCTGCTGATCCACGAGTGCACATTTCCCCAATCCTTCATTGACCATCGGGCCAAGACGGGCGTGGGCACATTCGCTCACACCAGCCCGCTCGGCTTGGGTCTTATTGCTCGTGAGGCTGGCGCTAAAAGTGTGATCGCCACTCACTTCGGTCATTTCGATTCCACCAGTCCGGTCTTGAAGCGTGCAGCTGGTAAGCACCTGCCTACTGAGTTGATGGGCCCGCATCTCATGGACGAGGTAGTGAGTGACATTAGAAAAAATTACGCAGGGCCCTTGAGACTGGCGCACGACCTCATGCGAATCGATCTTTAATCACTTCAGCAGGAGACCCGCTATGCATTTTTTAACGCTAGTCCACCGCGGCGCCCTTATTTTTGGCTTGCTGATTGGCACGGCCCAAGCAGCATGGCCTGAGCGGCCGATTCGTATGGTGGTTCCCTATGCTGCGGGCGCTGCGGGTGACATTCTCATTCGCTTCATGCAGCCGGCGTTACAGGAACGGCTGGGCCAGCCCCTGGTCGTTGAAAACAAGCCAGGTGCTGGCGGAAACATCGGCACCCAGGAGGTCGTGCGCGCCAAACCCGATGGGTACACGCTCGTGCTAGGTGCCACAAACAACTTCGTCATCAATCAGTTCATTTACAGGGGTATGGGGTTCAACCCTTTTGACTCATTGGCTCCGGTTACCAAACTAGTCAATGTGCCGTCGGTGGTGTTCGTCAACACAAATGCCCCTTCAGGGTCTTACGCAGAGTTCGCTCGATACGCACAAGCCAACCCTGGCAAGTTGAACTATGGATCGCCGGGACCTGGCACGACTCCCCATCTGTCGGCGTGGGCGCTCTCTGAGGCCATCGGCGCTAAGATGACTCATGTTCCATTCAGGGGGGCGGCGCCGGGTATCCAGGCGCTGGTGAGCAATGAGGTACAGCTTTTTCTGGTTGGTTATGGTGTCGCAGCTGGCCAACTTGCGTCCGGAAAGATTAAGGCGCTCGCCGTGGCAAACAGCGAACGCCTCCAAGCAGCCCCTGACGTGCCTACTGCTAGGGAAGCCGGCTTACCAGATGTCATTCTGAGTAACTGGTGGGGCATTGCGGCGCCCAAAGGGACTGATCCGGCTGTACTTGGGCGTTTAGCAACTGAATTCAGGCGCGTCCTGGAGTTGCCGGCAACTCAAGCTTTTCTGGCGAGGCAAGGTTTTATTAGTGTGGGAAGCACTCCCGAGCAGTTCGCACGAGATCTGGCAGTTGAAGCTCAAGACTGGCAGATCGTGGTGAGGAGGGCCGGCACACGCCTGGATGAGTAGGGGCTATATTGACCAGACTCTGAACCTTAGCGACCCCCCAGTTAGAGACCTTCAGTGTCTGCTTTGGGTCGAATGCAGACAGCCACGGTGCATTCACAACCGGCGGCAATTCCTGCAATTGCCGCCATCTGCTCGGCGTTGTTCCGCTGGCCAGCTCAATGAATTCAGCGCAGTTCTGACAACCAGTAGCCGGGGCTGTTGTAGACCTTCTTGAGGTGCTCGACAAAAAACCGCACCTTGGCCGGCAGGTGGCGCTGCTGCGGGTACACCGCCATGATGTCGTAAGCGGGCAGGGCAAAATCGTCGAGCACTGTGACCAGCTCGCCGCTTTTCAGCTGCTTCTGGATTTCCCAGGTCGAACGCCAGCCCAGGCCCAGGCCTTCGCTCACCCAGCGGTGCAACAGTTCACCGTCATTGCAGTCCAGGTTGCCCTCCACGCGCACCGTGACGGTCTTGCCGTCCTTCAGAAAGTACCAGCCGCGCTGTTGTCCACCCTGCAGGTTGAAGGCCAGGCAGTTGTGCGTGCGCAGGTCTTCGAGCGTGCGTGGCTTGCCGCGTTTGCGAAAGTACGCCGGTGTGCCGCACACCACGCGCTGGTTGCTGGCAAGTTTGATGGCCACAAAATTCGGATCGATCTGCCCGCCGATGCGGATGCCCATGTCGTAGCCCTCGCGCACCAGGTCCACCACGCGGTCGGTCAGGTTGAAGGACAGCTGCACCTCGGGGTTGGCTTTGAGGAAGCCGCTCGCGTGCGGTGCCACATGCAAGCGCCCGAAGGCGGCCGGTGCCGAGACGATCAGGTGGCCGCTGGCGCGCTGGTGGCGTGAGGACACGGCCCGTTCGGCCTCGGCCCAGCGCGCCAGCAGCTGGCGGCATTCGTCCAGGTAGCTGGCGCCCTGATCGGTCAGGCTCAGGCGCCGCGTGGTGCGGATCACCAGCTGGGTGCCCAGACGCTGCTCCAGCGCGTCCAGCCGCCGGCCCATCATCACCGGCGTGACGCCCGCAGCCAGTGCCGCAGCGGCCAGGCTGCCGTGCTCCATCACCATCACCAGCGCCTCGATTTCCTTGAAACGGTCCATGTTTACCTTTCGATTGCGTACCCTGAGTATCGAATGAAAGTACCGCCAGTGCAATTCCCATATTGGCATTCGATCAATAGCATCCGCTCCAGTTCCTCAACCTTTCTGGAGACAAGCCATGACCCGCATGACCGCGATCGAAGCCGCCCTGTGCGTGCTGGAAAAAGAAGGCATCAGCCAGGCCTTCGGGGTGCCCGGCGCCGCCATCAACCCACTGTATGCGGCGCTGCGCAAGCGCGGCAGCATCGCCCATGTGCTGGCCCGGCATGTGGAGGCTGCCTCGCACATGGCCGAGGGCTACACCCGCGCCCGCGCCGGCCACATTGGCGTGTGCATCGGCACCAGCGGCCCGGCCGGCACCGACATGATCACCGGCCTGTATTCGGCCATGGCCGACAGCATCCCGATCCTGTGCATCACTGGCCAGGCGCCGCGTGCGCGGCTCTACAAGGAAGATTTTCAGGCGGTGGACATCGAGTCGATCGCCAAGCCGGTCACCAAGTGGGCAGTGACGGTGCGCGAGCCGGCCCAGGTGCCGCGTGCCTTCCAGCAGGCTTTTCACCTGATGCGCTCGGGCCGCCCCGGGCCGGTGCTGATCGACCTGCCGATCGACGTGCAGCTGGCCGAGATCGAGTTCGACCCCGACACCTACGCGCCGCTGCCGCTCTACAAGCCGGCCGCCACGCGCGCCCAGATCGACAAGGCGCTCGACCTGCTGGCCACCGCCGACAAGCCGCTGATCGTGGCTGGCGGCGGCATCCTGAACGCCGATGCGAGTGATTTGCTGGTCGAGTTCGCCGAGCTGGCCGGCATCCCGGTCATTCCCACACTCATGGGCTGGGGCAGCATTCCCGACGACCACCCGCTGATGGCCGGCATGTGTGGCCTGCAGACCAGCCACCGCTACGGCAACGCCACGCTGCTGGCCAGCGACTTTGTGCTGGGCATCGGCAACCGCTGGGCCAACCGCCACACCGGCTCGGTCGAGACCTACACACGCGGACGCCGCTTTGTGCATGTGGACATCGAGCCCACCCAGATCGGCCGCGTGTTCATGCCCGATTACGGCATCGTCTCGGACGCCAAGGCGGCGCTCGAACTCTTTGTGCAGGTCCTGCGCGAACGCCAGGCCGCCGGGCAGTGGCCGGAGCGCACCGACTGGCGCGAGTGGGCCGAGCGCTGCGCCGAGCGCAAACGCCTGATGCTGCGCAAGACCCATTACACCGAAACCCCGATCAAGCCGATGCGGGTGTACGAAGAGATGAACAAGGCCTTTGGCCGCGACACGGTGTACGTGAGCACCATCGGCCTGTCGCAGATCGCGGCCGTGCAGTTCCTGCACATCTACGGCCCGCGGCAGTGGATCAACTGCGGCCAGGCGGGCCCGCTGGGCTGGACGCTGCCGGCGGCGCTCGGTGTGGTGGCGGCCGACCCGACACGCAACGTGGTGGCGCTGTCGGGTGACTACGACTTCCAGTTCCTGATCGAGGAGCTGGCCGTGGGCGCGCAGTTTGGCTTGCCCTATGTGCATGTGCTGGTCAACAACAGCTACCTGGGCCTGATCCGCCAGGCCCAGCGCCAGTTCGACATGGACTACTGCGTGCAGCTGGCTTTTGACAACCAGAACGTGAGCGACCCGGCCCTGCGTGGCTATGGCGTGGACCACCAGGCGGTGGTCCAGGGCCTGGGCTGCAAGGCCCTGCGCGTGACCGATCCCGAGCAGATCGCCCCTGCGCTGCAGCAGGCCCAGCAGCTGGCGCGCCAGCACCGCGTGCCGGTGGTGGTCGAGGTGATCCTGGAGAAGGTCACCAACATCGCCATGGGCGCCGAGATCGACCGCATCCAGGAATTCGAAGACGTCGATTGCCGCCACCCCGAGGGGCTCAAGGGCCTCGAACTCGCCGGTCTGCTCGATTGAACCCCCAGGAGAACACCATGCCCCGTTTGGCCGCCAATCTTTCGATGCTCTTCACCGAAGTGCCTTTTCTGGACCGCTTTGACCGTGCCGCCCGTGCCGGTTTCGAGGCGGTGGAGTTTCTGTTTCCCTACGACCACCCGGCCGAAGAAGTGGCCCGGGCGATCCGGGATGCCGGTGTGCGTCTGGTGCTGCATAACCTGCCGGCCGGCAACTGGGCTGGCGGTGAGCGTGGCATCGCCTGCCATCCCGACCGGGTCGAGGAGTTTTGCGAGGGGCTGGTGCGCGCGCTGGATTACGCCCGCGTGCTCGGCACCCCGCAGATCAACTGCCTGGCCGGCATCGTGCCGGCCGATGTGGATGCGGCGACCGCACGCGCCACGCTGGTGGGTAATCTGCGACAGGCCGCGGCCACCTTGGGCCGCAAAGGCATCCGCCTGTTGATCGAGCCGATCAACACCTTCGACATACCGGGCTTTTTCGTGAACCGCACGGCGCAGGCCCTGTCGATCATGGACGAGGTGGGCTCGCCCAATCTGTTTTTGCAATACGACCTCTACCACGCCCAGCGCATGGAAGGCGAGTTGTCCACCACGCTGCAAAAGCACCTGCCGCGCATCGGCCATGTGCAGCTGGCCGACAACCCCGGCCGCCACGAGCCCGGCACCGGCGAGATGAACTACGCCCACCTGCTGCGCTGGCTCGATCAGATCGGCTACAGCGGCTGGGTCGGCTGCGAATACAAGCCGGCCAATACGAGCCCGGGCGGCACCGAAGCCGGCCTGTCCTGGATCGAGCGGTTGAACCCGCAAGCCACCGCAGCCACCCACTGAACCAGCAAGGAGAACACCATGACCAAAAGTGGCCAGAAAATCGGCTTCATCGGCCTGGGCATCATGGGCGCACCCATGGCGCTCAACCTGCTCAAGGCCGGGCACATCCTGTTTGTGCAGACGCGCAGCAAGACACCGCTGGAGCTGGTGGAGGGCGGCGCCACCGTCTGCACCAGCGCCGAAGAAGTGGCCAAGCGCGCCGACATCGTCATCACCATGCTGCCCGACACGCCCAACGTCGAAGAGGTGCTTTTCGGTGAACGGGGTGTGGCGGCCGGCCTCAAGCCAGGGGCCAAAACGAGCGAGGGCCTGCCCAAGATCGTCATCGACATGAGCTCGATCAGCCCGATGGCCACGCAGCGGTTTGCCCAGCGCATCGAAGCCCTCGGGGCGCAATATCTGGACGCGCCGGTGTCGGGCGGCGAGGTCGGCGCCAAGGCCGCCAGCCTGACCATCATGGTGGGCGGGCACGAGGCCACATTCGAGCGCGCCAGGCCTCTGTTCGAGGCCATGGGCAAGAACATCACCCTGGTGGGGGGCAACGGCGACGGCCAGACCACCAAGGTGGCCAACCAGATCATTGTGGCGCTCAACATCGAGGCGGTGGCCGAAGCGCTGCTGTTTGCCAGCAAGGCCGGTGCCGACCCGGCCCGGGTGCGTCAGGCGCTCATGGGCGGCTTTGCGGCCAGCCGCATCCTGGAGGTGCATGGCGAGCGCATGGTCAAGCGCACCTTTGATCCTGGCTTTCGCATCGAACTGCACCAGAAGGACCTGGGTCTGGCGCTGCAGGGCGCGCGTGAAATGGGCGTGGCCCTGCCGCACACCGCCAGTGCCGCGCAGCTGATGCAAGTCTGCGCAGCCCAGGGCCTGGCCGGACTGGACCATTCGGCGCTGTGCCGCAGTCTGGAGACCATGGCCGGGCACCAGATCGCGGGCAGCTAACATCGAGGCATGAACGCTTCCGTGACCTGCCCCGATCCGCAAACCCAGCCGCAGAAATTCCTGCGCAGCCTCTACGATGCCGCTGTCCGCCGGGCCATGCCCCTGCACAACATGGCCGCCGTGCTGCCGCCGGTGCCCAAAGGCCGTACGTTGGTGCTGGGCGCGGGCAAGGCCGGTGGCTCGATGGTGCATGCGCTCGAAGCGCTGTGGCCGCAGGACGCGCCCCTTTCGGGCCTGGTGGTCACCCGCTACGGCCACACGCCCGAGCGGCCCGCTGGTGTGCCCGAGCGCGTCGAGATCGTCGAGGCCGCGCACCCGGTACCCGATGCGGCCGGTCTGCAGGCGGCAGAGCGCATCCTCGCGCTCACCCAGGGCTTGACGGCCGACGACCTGGTGCTGTGCCTGATCTCGGGCGGTGGCTCGGCCTTGCTGACCTTGCCAGCGGATGGCCTGACGCTGGCCGACAAGCAACGCATCAACAAGGATCTGCTGCACAGCGGCGCCAACATCACCGAGATGAACTGCGTGCGCAAGCACCTCTCGCGCATCAAGGGCGGGCGGCTGGCTGCCGCCTGTGCACCCGCGAGGGTGGTGACGCTGACCATCAGCGATGTGCCCGGCGACGACCCCTCGGTCATCGCCAGCGGACCCACCGTACCCGATGCCACCACCTGTGCCGATGCGCTGGCCATCCTGCAGCGCTATGGCATCGCGGTGCCGCCCGCGATCGGGCAGGCCCTGCAGGCCGGGGTGCTTGAGACGCCCAAGCCGGACGATGCGGTGTTTGCCAACCTCGATGTGCGCATGCTGGCCACACCCATGCAGTCGCTGCAGGCGGCGGCCGAGCTGGCCCGCGCGTCCGGCATCACGCCTTTCATCCTGAGCGACGAGATCGAGGGCGAGTCCCGCGAGGTGGGCAAGGTGCACGCAGCCCTGGCACGGGCCGCCGCGCGCGGGCAGGGGGCGTTTGCCAAACCCTGTGTGATCCTGAGCGGCGGCGAGACCACGGTCACCGTGCGCGAGCTGCCTGCCGGCACGACGCGCGGCCGCGGCGGGCGGGCAGGCGAGTTCTGCATGGGGCTGGCCGAGGCGCTGCAGGGGCAGCCCGGTGTCTGGGCGCTGGCCGCCGATACCGACGGCATCGACGGCATGGAGGACAACGCCGGCGCCCGGGTCGCCCCGGACACCCTGCAGCGTGCCGCCGCCCAGGGACTCAAGCTGGGCGAGCACCTGCTGCGCAACGACGCCTACGGCTATTTCAACGCCCTGGGTGATCTGGTCGTGACCGGGCCAACCCACACCAACGTCAACGATTTCCGGGCCATCCTGGTGCTTTGAGCGTCGTTTGACGTTGATCAATGCGATGGCAGGCGGACTCGGGCAAAGTCCGCCCCATGCTCCAGGCTTTTTCCCATTCCCCCGACATCCCGACCCAACAGCTGGGCCAGGGGGCGGTGGTGATGCGCCGAGGTGAAAGTGCTGACCAGGTGCTGCATCTGGAGCGTGGCCGGGTCATGCTGGGTTTGCTCGATCAGGGCGGGCTGCACCACCAGCTCGGTGTGGTCGAAGGGCCGTTCTGGCTGGAGGCCTCGTCTGGTCTGCTGGGCCTGCCAAATGCGGTGGATGCCGTGGCCGAGACCGAGGTGAGCCTGCAGGCGGTGGCCCTGTCCGATTTCCGTGCCCATGTGGACCGACTGCCCGAGCCTTCGCGCTCGCTGCTGGTCGATCTGGCCAGGGCCCAGCGTCAGCAGACCGAGCTGGCCATCAGCCGACTGGCCAAGGACGCCGATGCGCGTTGCGCGCAATGGCTGATGCAGCACGCCGAACGCGACCCCGCCACCAACCGGCTGCAGGTCAGCCTGCACGAGCGCAAGCGCAGCATTGCCGCACACCTGGGCATCGCCCCAGAAACCTTCTCGCGCGTTCTGCGTCAGCTGCGCGAGCGTGAGCTCATCAGCGGACGCGGACGCGTGCTGCAGCTGACCAACCCGGACGCGCTGCGCACACTCGCAGGCGCCTGAGCCAGCGCCTGGGTCACAATCCGGGCATGAGCGCTTCCCGTCCTTACCTGAGTGAAACCGAAGCTCCGACCCGAGCTGAAGTTGATGCCCTGCCTGGCCTGACCCTGCTGGAGTTCGGTACCGACTGGTGCGGCCACTGCCGCGCGGCGCAGCCGGCCCTGGCCGAAGTGTTGCCGCAGCAGCCGGACTGGCGTCACCTCAAGGTGGAAGACGGCTCCGGCCGGGCGCTGGGCCGGTCCTTTCGCGTCAAGCTCTGGCCGACCCTCATCCTCTTGCGCGATGGGGTGGAGCTGGCCCGTGTGGTCCGGCCGACGCAAGCCGACGGCATTCGGCAGTCCTTGCAGCAAACGAAGGCCTGAACAGCGCACGACAGCCCCCGCATTTGCAGAAGGATAAATACTGTATGAAAATACAGTTATGTCATCCTCTTCGCCGAGCCCCGAGTTCGTCCATGTCCCGCTGAGTGCCCTCAAGGGCCGCGGCAGTGCCACGCGGTTGGCCCACCGCTTTGAAAAAGACGCCCGCGAACCGTTCGACGATGGTTGGCCAGTGGGCGATGCCGAGGCACTGCCCCCGCCGGCCACCACATGGGTCTGGGAGGACTGCAAATCCGCCATCACCCGCAACACCTCGCCGGACATCGGCTTTGACCTGTCGATCAACCCTTACCGGGGATGCGAGCATGGCTGCAGCTACTGCTATGCCCGCCCGTCGCACAGCTACCTGGGCCTGTCGCCCGCGCTGGACTTCGAGACGCGGCTGATCGCCAAACGCGGCCTCAAGGACCGGCTGATCCATGAGCTGGCCAGCCCGCGCTACCGTCCGGGCCTGATGGCCGTGGGCACCGTGACCGATGCTTACCAGCCGCTCGAGCGCGAGCTGGGCCTCACGCGCGAGGTGCTGGAGGTGCTGCACGACTGCCGTCACCCCATGGCCGTCGTCACCAAGGGCAGCGGCATCGAGCGCGACATCGACTTGCTGGCGCGCATGGCGGCACAGCGTCTGGCAGGGGTGTACGTCACGGTGACCACGCTGGACGCCGAACTGGCCCGCCGCATGGAGCCGCGCGCCGCTGCACCCTGGCGGCGGCTGCGCACCATCCGGGCGCTGGCCGAGGTGGGCATCCCGGTGGGCGTGAGCGTGTCGCCGCAGATCCCTTTCATCAACGACGACATGGAGCAGGTGCTCGAAGCCGCGCGCGATGCCGGGGCGCGCAGCGCGTTCTATGTGGTGCTGCGCTTGCCCTGGGAGCTCTCGCCCCTGTTCAGGCAATGGCTGCAGCTGCATTACCCCGACCGTGCCGAACGGGTCATGGCGCGCATGCACGATCTGCGGGGCGGCAAGGACTACGACGCCAGCTTTGCCACACGACGCACGGGGCAGGGCGTCTGGGCCGGGCTGATCGCCCAGCGCTTTGCCAAGGCCTGCCAGCGCCTCGGGCTCAACCGCGAGCGTGCGTCACTGAATCTGGCGGACTTCCGCCCGCCGTCACGTTCGCGGCAGATGGGGCTGTTCTGACGGCCCCAAAATGGCACTCGTCTGCAAAGCGAGGAGCACGCATGCCAGGAGAAAAGGAAGCCCCTTACGGCTGGGTGGTGGTGTGGGCCACCTTTGCTTGCCTGGCGTTGATCTTTGGCGTCTCCTATTCGTTTGCGGCCTTCTTCGAGTCCTTTGCCGGCGAGTTTTCGGCGCAGCGGGCCGACGTGTCGTGGATCTTCGGTTTGTCCGGGCTGGTGTACTTTGTGCTCGGCACGCTCGGCGGTATCCTGGCCGACCGCTTCGGTCCGCGTGTGGTCTGCTCTGCCGGCATGGTGCTGATTGCCTTGGGCCTGCTGGCCACCAGCTGGGCGCCAGCCTTGTGGATGGTGTACCTGAGCTATGGCCTGTTGGTGGGGCTGGGCATCGCCTTTGTCTACACGCCCTCGATCGCGAGTGTGCAACCCTGGTTCACCGTGCGGCGCGGGCTCGCGGGTGGCATTGCCAGTTCCGGCGTGGGCGCGGGCACGCTGCTGGTGCCGGTGCTGGTGGCCATGGCCATTGGCCCCATGCCCTGGCGCGAAGCCATGCGCTGGCTGGCGCTGGCCGTGCTGGTGCTGGGCCTGCTGGCAGCGGGGCTGCTGCGGCGTGCGCCCGCATCGGCGCAGACGGGGGCCGGCGGCACGGCTTCGGGCCTGAGCCTGCGCGAGACGCTGCGCACGCCCACTTTCCGCTGGTTCTACCTGGCCACGGTGCTGGCCTCGCCGGTCATGTTCATCCCCTTTGCGCATCTGTCGGCATCGGCGCGCGACCTGGGCCTGGACGACGCCTTTGCCGTTTCGCTGGTGGGCGTGATCGGCGTGGGCAGTCTGGTCGGGCGCTTTTCGATTGGCCTGCTGGCCGACCGCCTGGGCCGAGCGCAGACCCTGGTGCTGATGCAGCTGTCCATGGGCCTGTCGTACCTGCTGTGGGCGGTGGCGGGAGGGCCAGTGCTCTTGAGCCTGTTTGCGCTGTGGTTCGGTCTGAGTTACGGCAGCATCGTTTCGCTGCTGCCCGCGATTTGCATGGACTACTTTGGGGGTCGGTCGGTGGCCAGCGTGGTGGGCGCGCTCTACAGCGGCGCGGCCGTGGGCAACCTGCTCGGGCCGGTGCTGGCGGGCGCGGCATTTGACCGTTTTGGGCATTACCAGGGGGTCATGGGCGTGTGCCTCCTGCTGGGCCTGATGGCCACCTGGGCTTCGCTGCGCATGCGACGGACGGGGCTCTCGCGTTACTGAACGTGCTCCCGCTGGCGGGCGACGGCATGCAGGCACAATGACTTGGTGAATACCGCTCCAACCGGTTGGCGTCATGCCAGGCCGCCGTGACGAGTGTGGTCTGTTTTTTGGGCTCAATGCATCCAGTGCAAAGGATTTGAGGACATGACGCTTCCAGCAGCATCGGTGATTGGCGCGGCTCAGGCTGCATCGGCCAGGATGGCTGACCGCCAAACGCCTTTCATTGACGACGATTGGTATGTGGCGGCCTTTGCCGATGAGGTGGGGCCTCGATTGCTCGCTCGCACCTTGCTGGGCCGTGGCATCGTCATGTACCGCAGCGCCCAAGGCAAGGTCGTGGCCATGGAGGACCGTTGCCCGCACCGCTCCATGCCTTTATCGGCAGGCGAACTCAAGGAGGACCACATCGTCTGTGCCTACCATGGCATGCGCTTCAATGCGCAGGGCGATTGCGTCCACGTCCCGTCGCAAGCCACCTGTCCACGTTCCATGGGCGTGCGAACCTATGCCACGCTCGAGCGCGGCCCGGTCGTCTGGATCTGGATGGGCGACCCTGACAGCGCTGATGTGAGCCGCCTGCCCCCGCAGCCGTGGTTGACCACTGGCGAATGGGAAACATCCAAAGGCTATATGCATCTCAAAGCCAGCTATGTCCGCCTGCATGAAAACCTGCTGGACCTGACGCATCTGAGTTTTTTGCACGCCAGGAGTTTCGGTACTCCGGACTACGCCAGCGCTGCCTACCAGACTGAAACAGGAAACGGTCATTTCGTGGTGATGCGCAACGTGGTGCCCACCACGCTTCCGCCGGTCTGGGCCGAGCCCACCGGCATCAAGGGCGAGGGACAAGCCGCCCGGATCGTGCGCTCCGAGTTCCTGAGTCCGGGCATGCATGAGGTGTCCGTGTCGTTTTACGACTGCACCCTGGCCGAGGATGTCCGAGACACCTTCCGCATCCGGACCGCGCATTTGCCTACCCCGGAAACCGCTACCAGCACACATTACTTTGTGGTGCACGGTCGGGATTTTGCTCAGCAGGACAAGGGCATGACCCAGTTCATGCATGAGCAGCTTTTCGTCGCTTTCAACGAAGATGTGACCGGCCTGGCCTTGCAGGAAGAGGTGCTGGCCCGGACACCTGCCCACGAGTTGTACGAGTTTTCGGTGGGTGCCGACGGCCCGTCCGTGGCCATGCGGCGTTATCTGCTGTCAAGGGTTCAAGCCGGCGCCTGACTCAGGCGCCGGCCAGCAGTGCCCCTGCGTCCTCGTACCACCAGGTCAGGGCGGCCTCGTAGCCCTCCCAGACGCAGCCGTTGCAGCCGCGCCCGCAGCAGGAGGTGGGCTCGGGCGGTGGGTCACGGAAATCGATGCCGGCCGCCTGCAGGCGGGCCTGGAACTGGGCAATGCCCTGGCGCACGCGCTCGCGCTGGGCCTGGCCGGCGGGGTCGATGATGGGGTCGTCGCGGGTGTGGCTCATGCCCGGATTGTCGAGCCCTTGTCCTTCGCGGGTCGTGCTCACAGCACTTGCCCCTGAACCACGGTGTGGGCAATCAGCCGGTCATCACCCAGCACGATCATCGCGAACAGCCATTCGGCCAGGGTGTCGGTCTGCGCGGTGCGGCGCGCCAGCAGTGGCGTGGCTCGGGGGTGGAGGACCACAAAATCGGCTTCGCAGCCAGGCAGCAGGTTGCCCACGGTGCCCCCCAGGTCGAGCGCGGCAGCGGCACCGGCGGTGTGTTGCCACCACAGGTGCCCGGGTGCAAGGCTGATGCCCGGGCGGCCCACGCCCTGGCGTGCCACGGTGTAGGCCGCGTGCATGGTGTGGAAGGGGCTGAAGCTGGTGCCGCCGCCCACATCGCTGGCCAGCCCGTAGCGCAGCCCTGTGTGGTCGGCGCCGCTGTAGTCAAAGAACCCGCTGCCCAGAAACAGGTTGCTCGTGGGGCTGACGGCAGCTGTGGCGCCGACTTCGGCCATGCGGCGGCGGTCTGTGTCGTCGAGGTGGATGCAGTGGGCGTACACCGAGCGCTGGCGAAGCAGGCCGGCGCGGTCGTACACGTCCAGGTAGCTGCGGGCCTGCGGAAAGAGTTCATGCACCCAGCGAATTTCATCGAGGTTTTCGGCTACATGCGACTGGATCCACACGTTCGGGAACTGCTGCGCCAGTTCGCCCGCGCCGTAAAGCTGCGCCTCGGTGCTGGTGGGCGCAAAGCGCGGCGTGATGGCGTAGCCCAGGCGGTCCACGCCATGCCAGCGGTCGATGAGGTCTTCGGTCTGGCGCAGGCTGAGCGTGGTGTCGCTGTCGCGCAGGCCGTCGGGGCTGTGGCGGTCCTGCAGCACCTTGCCGGTGACCATGCGCAGGCGGCGCTGTCGGGCTTCGGCCATGAACACATCCACCGATTCGGGGTGGGCGGTGGCAAAGCACAGCGCGGTGGTCACGCCGTTGCGCATCAGCTCATCCAGAAAGAAGGCGGTGACTTCGTGCGCGTAGGCCGGGTTGGCAAACTGTTTTTCGTGCGGAAAAGTGTAGTGCTCCAGCCAGGGCAGCAGGCCGTCGGCGGGCGAGCCGATCACATCGGTCTGCGGGTAATGGATATGCAGATCGACAAAGCCCGGCGCGATGCACAGGCCGGGCCAGTGGGTGATGGGCAGGTGGCCGTAAGCCCCATGCAGTGCAGCCCAGGGGCCGATGGCCACCACGCGCACGATGCCGTCGGGGTCTTGGCCGGTGACCAGCAGGCCGTCGCTTTCGTGCTGCGGTTCGGGTTTGTCCGGATCGGGAAACCACAGCAGCTCGGCGCGCCAGGCTTTCAGGTCGGTCGAGGATGACATGGGGACATTTTGCCGCAGCCGCCTGCGGCACAATCGGCCGATCCGCATTCAACCGATCCGGCCCGTAACTCGTCAGCCCAACGGCCTCAATTTGCAAACCGACATGACCACACCTTTGCTGTCCCTGCAGGGCATCACCAAGCGCTACCCCGGCGTGGTGGCCAACCAGGACGTGTCGCTGACCGTGCTGCCCGGCCAGGCCCATGCCGTGCTGGGCGAAAACGGCGCCGGCAAGTCCACCCTGATGAAGATCATCTACGGCTCGGTCAAGCCCGACGAAGGACAGATCTTGTTCAAGGGCCAGCCAGTGCAGATCCGCAATCCGCAGGAGGCACGGGCCCTGGGCATCAGCATGGTGTTCCAGCATTTCAGCCTGTTCGACACGCTGACCGTGGCCGAGAACGTCTGGCTGGGGCTGGACAAGACGCTGAGCCTGGCCGAGGTGACGCGCCGCATCGAGGCCAAGGCCGGTGAATACGGCCTGGACATCGAGCCGCAGCGCCCGGTGCACACCCTGAGCGTGGGCGAGATGCAGCGCGTCGAGATCATCCGCGCGCTGCTGTCGAACCCGCAGCTGCTGATTCTGGATGAACCAACCTCGGTGCTGACGCCGCAGGCCGTGGAAAAACTGTTTGTGGTGCTGCACAAGCTGGTGGCGCAGGGCTGCAGCCTGCTCTACATCAGCCACAAGCTGCACGAAATCCGTGCCCTGTGCAGTGCCTGCACGGTGTTGCGCGGCGGCCAGGTCACCGGCGTGTGCGATCCGCGCGAAGA
>JACCDK011168895.1_pt1 | contig 18121 bp, 10 predicted proteins | sample 7445871 | NCBI WGS metagenome assembly JACCDK01 (sample SAMN15323436, study PRJNA562643) | freshwater metagenome | isolation source: river surface water | place: USA:Blue River Watershed | collected 2017-08-15
AAGGATATATGTGCTGTCTATTCCCCCAGACCACATAACATTTATTTTCTTACCTAAAGAAAGTAACTGTTTGGCACGTTCTACAGAAACTTCATGGAAAGATTTATTAAACCCTTCTGTAGAAGGTATTGGGTGTTTGTCTGGCGAAATATTTAAGAAGTGTGGTAAATTACCAGTTCGATCATAGATCGCATTGTAAGAATTTAAACCAAACTTCTCATAGAGATCGAATGTTCTGCGATGCCCACATATGAAGGGAGTCGTCTCTAGTATTGTTGGGTTTTCCCTAAGAATTTTCGAAACTAGCTGTGGATGATAATAAAGTATCATATAATCCTAAAAGTAAAAAAGGGAGCCGAAGCTCCCTTGTATTTATCACTTCAAATTAGTGTAGTTGAATCTTCTCAACTAGACCTGGTGTGAAGTAGTCTGCAAACTTAGCATAAACTGGAGCAGTAACTTCTTTGAAGCGTGCTTCTTGTTCAGCAGTCATCTTAACAACTTCAACACCCTCAGCTTCACATTGAGCCAAGATGTTTGGAATGTCTGCAACAGATTCACGGCGCTCAGCACGAGCAGCGTTAAATGCAGCAGTAGACAAGATCTCTTGAGTTTCAGTATCGAACTGCTTGAAGAAGTCTTGGTTAACGATGATAGAAGTCAAGAACAAGCTGTGCGCCGTATCGTTAACGACTTTGAAAGACTTATGTTGATCCAATGGGAACACACGAACGTAAGTAGATTCACCAGCTTCAATCAAACCTGCATCAGCTGCAGCGTTCATTTCTTCCAAAGCGATGTGCTCTTTTGGTTCTGCTCCCAGCAACTTGAAAGTCTCAACGGCAACTGGAGAACGGCTAGTGCGAACTGTACGACCTTGCCATGCTTCTACAGAGTCAGCCTTAAAGTTAGCAGGAACGACACGGTAGCCACCAGAATAAGTGAAAGACATAGCGTGAGTGTTAGAGTTTTTAGCAACACCAGCTAGTAACTCAGCACCAACAGAACCTTCTAAAACTGCATCTGCGTGAGCGTGGTCACGGAACAGGAATGGAAGATCTAGTGCGTGTAAGTCTTTATTGTAGTCAGCCAACCAAGTAGTGTAGATGTGGCTCATTTCGATAGTACCATCATCAACTAACTTCATTAGCGCATCTTTGGTAATCTTTCGACCACCATTGTACTTTGCAGAGTAGTCAGACAAAGAAAGGACTTCGATGTCGAAAGCACCGTTAGTTTTCTCGTTGACTTCTTTAGCGAATCGCTCTGCTACCTTCAAAAACAAACCGATTGGCTCGTGAGCGATAACCCACTTTACATGTTTAGTCATTTCTTAGTTTCCTCTAAAATGTTGGTATCAAAAATCCAACTTTCCTTTTGGTTATTTAGGTCTATCACTCTTCTAATGATAGGTATTTTATTATTTATAACGAACTCTATTGTAGACTCGTTGGGGAATCCATCAATATATTTAGTTGGAATAATAGTTCCTCTAGCCCCATAAACAGGAGTTAGAGAGTTATAGTGAAAGTATTCACGAATAGTGAATAAATCTAAGTTCTCGCCGAACCTAGGATACTGGTTTATCTCTACGAAATGTTCGTTAATGAAAGGCGTCATAGCGACTTAATTGGTATAATTTTCTTCGTAGTTTTTGGGATACCATAAACCATCCCAAAGATGTCTTTTCGATCTTGTGGCATAGCCTTATTTTCGTCTTCGATGTGAATCGGAATCATGCCTGTTAAAATTTCGATAGAACAGCAGAATACAACGATATTGTCACTATACGCATTGTTACAAGTCGTTTCCCATAGTGGTCCAGTTAAGAAGAAACAAGCACCCTTACAGATATGTAATACTGGGCAATTTGGGCACGCTTCTCTATCACTCCAGTGAGTTCCAGTTTTAACTTCCACAGAAGATAGATCAGAAACATTACCTAAATGGTGGGCGATTCCAGAAGGATTTGTAGAAACTGTGGATACATTTTGACAGGTTAACACGTTTCCCTTTAAATCTATCGCCATATTATCTGATAGATCCATACCACACTTTTGATTTAAATCTTCTGATCTTTTACCATTAGTTATTGATTTAATAAAACTATCAACTTTTGTTTGGATCGTACCATAGCGAGTTACATATCCTGCACGAATTTCATCGAATGAGAACTTTCTAAACGCCATTTCTTGTTCTACATTTTCTAAAGAAGATGATAATCCACCCTCATCGTAAGCGTCGATAAATGTGCCTTCTCCGATAGTCAAATACTGTAGGTAGTGTTCGCCCAACTCAGAAACAATTAAAGTTTCAAAGAACTTTTGTACACCTGCTCTACTAATATTTTTAGCAGTCACCATTGAATTGAAACTTAAACGACCTTTTGGCGCAAGAGTTTTGTATGCGTAAAGTATTCCTTCTTTGCTACCAACATCATCAAACGGATCTGGTCCTCTAACAAATTGTCCTGGACCATCGTGCGAGATTCCAACGCTAAAACCAAGAGAGTCTAACCAGTCAACCTTCTCTTTGTCTAAAAGGCTTCCATTCGTTATGATAGAAAATCCAGAATTTGGATACTTCTTTCTTATCTGCTCCGCCAATGGTTTCATTGTTTTCCAATAAACAAATGGTTCACCACCCCAAAATTCAAACCAACGATTGGAACCAAGTTTATCATCACCACCATCAAACCAGCTATCCATATTCGAAATAAATTCGGCGATATCGTCTGGATTCGTAGAGTCAGCGTGTGGTACAAATCTCTGGTTGCAGTACTCGCATTCATAATTGCAAGACAACCCGAGTTGAATTTTTACAGTTTTGGGATTTTTTCCAGTTTGGATCTTGACCTGTTTCTTATCGCTTAGGTCAAGTTTTGTTTCAATCACTGGTTCACCGTTTTCCCAAACTAGCGTACTGTAGTGGGAATCATAAACAACTTTCTTTCTTTCCTGTGTCACAGGGTGAGAAAGAGTAACATTAAATTTTGCCATAATATACCTTAAATGATAAAGGGGATCTAGTCCCCTTTATTTATTCTACTGAAATAATAACTTGAGTAGCTGCTGGGAATTTTCTATATCCAGCACGCACACGAACTATATCTCCAGAAACTAAATCAGTCGAGTATGCGGTCAATGTTCCAACACCATTAGTTAAACCAACACGGTGCTTGTTAATAATACCAGAAACCGAGTCCATGTAAACTTCTTTAACAGAAGGATCTGTATTAATAGTAATGGTTGTAGAAGAATCGGGTTGCATTGTTGACGCAGCGCTAAGTGTTATAGTTGGAAGATAATCTATAAACTTTGTCGTAGTTTGTGCAGAATCTACAATTGTCTTTAAGTTACCTTCGAACACATATGCTGCGTTTTCTGGGACTCTTATTCCGATTGTCCAAGTAGAAAAATCACTATCTTGGTCGTCTACAAAAATATAATAAGGATAGTTATTATATGGGGCGTCCGCAATCGCTTTAGCTCTGCTAGTTAAAGTTTCAGAAAAAATATCCACAAAGTCAACTGATCTAACTTCATATGGTCCAGTAGGAACTCCATTTTCGTCAGAAATTAGCTCTACAACATTTCCAATACCATAAACTACAAAATCTGCCCCAGAACCAAATTGTTTAATATTCTGAGCTGTAACTTTGTGCCATAAAACTACAGTTTCTGTATTATCTGTGTTAACGCAGACCACTTTAATTTCAAATTGGTTATTATCACCATCTAAGTAAACTGTGACACCAGTAGAAACCTGTTCTGGAAGAATGTTTCTATAATCTGGTTTATTCACTATGTGTTTTTTAATCTTCATTGGATTACCTTATTAGCAGTTGCAAACGCAGTTACAATTGTGAGCACGGAGTAACATGTTGGTTCCTTGACGAATCGTGTCATAAACACCAGCAGTATAGAACACAGTTGGATAAGAGTGGTATTGTGCGTTACCAAAACAGTTACCGATAACACGACCACCGCCACCATCAACGAAGAAACCGTAGTTACCTAAGTTGTTAGAGAATTGTGATAGGTGACCTGGCCAACCACCACCAGCAGTAGATGCGTAACCTGCAGAACCAGCGAAACCAGCGTATGTTACGTTGGTAACAGAAACAGCACCAGTATTACCCTGAACAGATGTAACAGGAACAGAAACTGTAACTGCACCAGTATTACCCTGAACAGATGTAACAGCAGCATTAATAGTTGGGTTGCCAGCTAGACCATCAGCATTAGAGATAGAAATACCAGAACCAGCTGCTAAAGATCTAGTAGCCTTAGTGCCAGCACCAGTTCTAATCATAATACCTGTAGTACCCAATCCAGCAGTAGCTGTAAGTTCGGCAGAATATGCCTGAACATCTGTACCGATACGAACACCCAGTGTGCCACGAGCAGTAGCAGCATCTGCGTCATCGATCAAAGATCGCCCATATGAAGATAGGGTAGTAGTAGAAGCTGTACCAGAACCAGTAAAGTATGGAAGAGCGTCTGCTGCAGATGTTACAGAAGCCAAAGCTGTTAATTCTACATCGTATGCTTGAACGTCTGTGCCGATCGCTAGACCAAGAGCAGTACGAGCACCTGCTGCAGTAGATGCTCCAGTACCACCATCAGCGATGGCTAGATCGGTAATACCAGTAATAGTACCACCAGTAATAGTAACACTAGAAGAAGTTACGCTACCACTCAAAGAAGCGGTGATAGTACCAGCAGAGAAGTTACCAGATGCATCACGGCGAACGATAGTATTGGCTGTATTCGCTGTGTCTTGATTATACCCGTCTAGCAAGTCGGCATCTAAACCAGATCCAGAACCATCTACAGTTAGAAGTTTGGCTAGGACGTCTGCTGCAGTATAAGAAGCTGCAGTTTGACCAGTTTGGATTGCATTGCTAAGGTTGGTAAAGTTAGCATCGACTTCGGCGTTTGTAAGAGGGCTACCCTTGGTAGATCTTAACGTAATTGATGGTGCGGAAATGCTTGCCATTTAGGATCCTTTTTCAACTTATTTGTTTACGAGTTTTATGAGAAGGTCTTTAATTTCTCGCAACTCATTCTTCATATTATTTATCTCATCTGTATGTTGAGAAATTAGCTGATCTTTTTCGTCTGCCAGTCTAACTCTCTCCATATATTCCTCATATTCTGTCCTGTTTGTATTTATAATGGCTCCGCTAGAGATTTCTCTAACTAAGCCATTATGTCCCTGAACCTTTAAGTAAGTCATTATGGGCAGGCAATAATTCTCAAGTCTTTAACTAGAGGAACTGCAGAACTATTTGTAGATTTCATTACAATCTTAACAACTAACGTATCAAAAGCAGCCATACCAGTTAGCGTATAGTCCATATCGGTGAAAGTTGTGTCACCCAATTCAACCTTCTTAACTGAGGCGTCTGGTGTTAATAATGTATATTTAGCTGTATCTAGCTGAGTCTTATCTCCAGTGCAAGTCTTGTAATATACCAACAAATCAGCTTCTGTAGGAATATTTGCTGCAAAACGAACTCTCAAATATGTAGATGGATTTGCAAATTTCACTGGGGTTGTTACGAAAGAACTCAGAGTGGTGCTACCATCTGGAGCGATTTCGTCGTAGAACATCTCACGAACAGAAACTGTTGTTCCACTTACTGCAGATTCAGATGTTCCGCTGAAAGAACCACCAGAAGTATTAGTTCCTAAAGTGATAGTAGCTGTAGTACCATCATCTGTGAAACCAGTAACTAGGTATGTTCCATTGTTACCAGCTGTTGTAGCAGACGCAATAGTTACATAGCGCCCAATGCCGATAGCAGCCATAGCGGATCTTACTGTAGCATTAGTAGAAGAGAACCCAGTAGAACTGAACGTAAATGCTCCAGTTGCACCAGTAAACAACTGCTTAACGTCTAGCGCTGCTACGTTTGTATTAGATTCAGTAGGATAGTTAACGATGTTAGAAATCGCTACCAAACTAGCTCTAGAAGTATCGATAACTGGAGAAACCGCATCGTTTGTAGTAGACAGCAAGCATGTGAATGTTACAGACTTGTTACCACCCATTAGAATGTTTTCGTTAACTTCAGAAGCGATAACACGAGGTGAATCGAAATAGTTATCTTCCTTGACCAAGCATGGAGTAGTTGTTGTATCTGCCTGATATGGAGTCTGAGTTCCATCGATAGATTTACCACTGGTTGTGGAGATGTTGAACGAACACTTAGTGTCAGAGAATGTCTGCATCTGAATAGATGGGTTAACTAAGTCATAGTTAATGTTCTTAGTTGCACGTGCCAGAGTGCTTCCAGCGTAACCACTAGAAGTAGCTGAAGTTGTGACAGTAAATGTGTAGCAATCTTTGTCTGCGTTACCGATAACGTGAGTTCCATTGATTTCAGCAGCTGGGATACCATTAACTGTTCCAGTTACACCATCAATAGTTACAGAAGAACCAGCGTACATTCCGTGGTTTGTATGCCATACACGAACTGTAGTACTTCCAGACGCTGTCTGGAATGGGTCTGTTCCGAGGAAGTCATAAGGTAAAACATCGTTAACGAACTGCACGTTACCAACAGCAGTAGTATCGAACTTAGCACGATAGATTGTGAACTTAATATCTTGGTTCTGATCAGCTGTCCAAGTAGATGCGTTCTGAGACTTGAACATCACACCAGCGTATGGTTGCTGAGAAATAGTTCTTCCAGAAGATCCTGGGATTTGATCTCCCATAGAAGAGATCCAAACCTTATAGTTATTAGAGTCTGACTGCAAGACGAAACAATATTCTCCATTGTCCTGAACATAAACAGGAGTAGTGAAATTGAAACGTGTAGGTGTATCAAATGTTGGAACTTGATAATCTACTGCTGAACCATCTGACAATGTAACCATATTAGAAGACAGGTTTACTTGTTCTGGCTTCAAAGTAACACGGCTGAATGGTAGAACATTCTTACCTGGATATCCGTTAACCATCTCACGAATTTCCAGAGTAACAGGGATGCGATCGTCTTTAGTAGCAAAGAAGATATCAATACCAGTTAGGAATGCACCACCCTTTTGTTGTACCAAGAAAGATTGAGCTAATGGATCATACCAACCAGTATCAGAAACGACACGTTCAGAAGTCTGGTAGATTGTTTGTCTAGCAGCAGGGTCGTCATTTGGTCCGATAACTTCACGAACAAGTTCAGCGTTACGAACTGCGTTGACAAGACCTTGTTTAGTTTCTAGAACACCTTCTGCACGATAGATAGCACGTCCACGAGATGTCCAGCTACCAGTAGATGTAGAAGAATCAATCAATTTAAATTCTCTTCCACCTGTACGGAAACGAACAGAATCTGTGTTAGGAATATTGAATAGAAGGTTCAGATCGCCATTCTTATTTGTAACTAGAGTAGTCTGTGCTGTTAGAGAAATTACAGTACCTGTAGCTCCAGAAACAGAACCTGTGAATGCTTGTCCGTTAGAAATTGTTCCGATAACATTGACTACATCCAAGATATATGCGCCAGTGTCTGGGTCAACGTGTGTTCCTACAACAACAGCAGAACCAGAGTTGTTGGAAGTTGTAATAACATCACCTTTATTCAAACAAACCTGAGAGTCACCTGAGATTCTACGTTTAATTTCAGAAGCAGAACCACCAACATTAGAAGTTGTGTCGAATGCAACAGTATTTGTTGGAGTATAAACCAACTTAGAAGCTGCTGTCACATAGTCCCCAACTGCAACATCGTCAAAGTAACTGTAGAAGCGTGTTTGTGGTTTCAATCCACGAACTTGAACTAAAACATTTCTAGAACGAATATACGGAATAGTTGTTTTAGAAACAGTTCGTTCGCCTACATTCTCATAGCTATAAGATTCTTTAAGAGTAGTTCTAATACCTTCTCTTGCTTGACCAACTGGAGTAGCTACAACTTCTGTTGTAACGACACGACGTGCCCATCCAGAAGCCTCTGGTCCAAGACCAAATCTAGCGTCTAGTGCTGCACCACCATCTCCACTACGGCGATCAGCTACGTATGTATTTGTTACACCAGTACCGACTGGTTGCCCGATCCAATCTGTTCTCCATGGACCCCAAACAGTTCCATAGTTATTCTCACCATTAATAATACCAGCTGCAACAGCCATGGTGCGAATTACGTTATAGTTACCCTCAACCTTGTTGATAAAAGGATCTGGCATTGTTGTTGTCTCGAACCAATCATCTGTAGGTGGATTGATTTCAACATTACCTAAGAAAGTAATAATAGCGAATGGGTTGATGTTTTCCAAACGAGAAGCGTATTCTTGTTTAACGAGAACAGGAGTATCAATAATAGGAAGAGTGATGATATCACCATTCAATTGATACTTAGAATTAGAACGCTGTGTATTGTTAGAATTCTTTTCTAACAAGTTTACGTTCTTCATAACATAGAATGGACGAAGTTGTCCCTTATCTTTATCGATAGAGCAGAAGTAATCAACTTTTGTTGGATCTCCAACAGTATCGCTACCAGAGAAACTATCAACAACAAATCCGTTTTTCATTCTATCCATACCTTTAGAATCAGTCAACTTCATTGACTGAGTGTCTGTTTCTAGTAATGATAGAGATGTGTAGTACTCTAAGCTATTAATACGAGTTTCTAGCTTACCGATATCACGCATAGTATAGCGTTTATTATCTACTTTAGTGTAAGAAACATCGTCTGTAGATAATGTGTATGGTTGTAACGCTAAGTTGTAAATAACCATACCTTGTGATGGATCTAGTGGCTCTCCTGGAGCAACTGCAGCAACACCACGAATATCGAAGATCTTACCGTTAAAATCGATAGCAATTTTATCTTTACGTGATAGGTAGTAACTGTAATCTGTTGTTACGTTTTCACCACGTTTAGGTACACCGCACAATGAAGAACCAGTAGAAATAAAGTTCTTTGCAGTTCCTGCGCTCTTATTTGCAACACGTGGTCTAAAGTCAAGAGAATCTCTCAACATTGGATTAATGAGAGTATACTCGATGTTGCTGTAAGAGTTAACATCGAAATAGTCACCAACGCCGTGTTCGAAATATTCGTAAGTGATTTGAATTGGGTTAGAAGGTGCAGTATAAGATGGCTTAAGAATTAAACTACCCCAATCGTAGTGAGTAGTTTTCTGACCATTATCGAAATCATAGCGATCAGCGATGTCCAATGTATACGCTGAAGAAGCAGGTGTTGTGCCAAAAGCTGCGCCTGGAGCCATCTTAACGCTAGTGATTCTTAATACGTCAGCCTTGTCAAGATATAGAATTGCCTGTTGAGCAGCAGCTTGAGTAGTGAATGTTTCAGTTACAGTAGTTAATGTTTTAGTTTTCTCGAAGGCAGAACCAGTTCTCTGAACCGCTGCAATAACAGTCATAGAGTGACCAGACTGTGCAGGAGGTAAAGTGATGGTTACAGAAGAACCAGTCGGGATGATGCTAACTGGATTAATAATAGCGCCACCAGATGTGATGTCGTTATCAACAACGATGTAGTTTGTTGTTCCAGAAGCAGATCCGAATGTACCAGAAGTACTTAGAGAAAGAGTTGTACCAGAAGCATTCTGAGTAAATTTCTGGTATGTGATATAAGTTGCGTTGTTAATACCACCAGTACCTGCAGAACGTAAAGAACGAACTGTAGAATTAGGTAATGGGAAAATTAGCGAAGCCTTGTTTGTCTCTAGCAGCTGAGTAGTGGCTAAAGAGAATGCCTTGCCTGTGAATGTGCCTGAGTTTAGAGTTAATGCGTTCTGAGAAGATGGAGTGCCAGTTACACGATACATCACACCATCAACTACAACATAATCTCCAGAAACAAGATCTGTTTGGAAAGAAGTTCCTGTGCCTGTTACAGAACCAGAAGATGCAGTAATAGAACCAACCAATGGAGTTGTAATTGGATTGATATCAGCTTCGAATGATACGTTCGGATCACCAGAAGAAACACTGTAGTAGAAAGATTTAACATTACGGTTAAAATCTTTACCAGCATTCATTTGGATATCAAATAACCCTAGCTTGTAAACTGCTGTAGAACCATAAGAAGCCCCACCATGCCATTCCATAAAACGAACACGTGCAGTACCAACCTGAGCACCTGCTGCAGTACCTGGAGAACCAGAACCTGCTACTTGGTCACGGAGAGAAATTATCTCTAATGTATCGACTGGTGGTAAGTTGTTTACGTTTGTTACCAGAACATAGTTACCAACTGTTGGTTGAACTACAGCAGCCACTTGTTGGGCATAATCACGTGCTTTATCTACAGGAACATATGTAGTTGAATCCTTTTGGATCTCATATCCACGAACATATGCTTTACCTGCTTCAATGCCGATAGCAAGTTTTGTTGCGTCACCACCATCTTCAGCAGTGTAAATACCACGATTGTAAATTGGATTATTAGTCCATTCCCACTTAATACCTGTAGAACCTGGACCATCATAAGCAGTACCACTGCTATGAATTGGTGCAGTAGTGACTGAGTTGCCAGAAGTTTTGGCAACATATGTGTTACCAGAATTGGTTACAATATCTCCATACAAATATGCAGTATTTTGTAACCATTGTCCACGATTATTGTTTCTATGTTCACGAACATCAATACCAAATTCACGAACGGTGTAATCACCAGATTCGTCGAATGTGCGACGAGCTAGTGTATCACCAAGAATAGAGTATTCTGTTTTATCTACAATAGTCTTAATACTACCATTAACTACACGAATAAGTTCGATGAAGTTTAAATCAGTTGTAGAGTTGATGTCTAACTTAGATAAAGTTAGTTCAATGTAATAACGATGAGCGCCTGGAGCAGCAAAGTTGTAGCTGTTCTGTGCGTTATCTAGTAATGTTTCGTCTTCTTCTGCAGTCTTAATAGATTCTGTTACTTGAAGACCGATACGATAAGAAGGTGTATTTGTATACTTGTCTAGAACGATTGTTTGGTCTTCGACCAAAACGAAGTGACCATTGATATAGTATACACCACGAGTAATAGTTGCTAGAGAGCCTTTACCAGTAGCAGCAGAAGTTGCTGCTTGGAAATAATAGATGTCGTCTTCTGTGTGAATAACTTCGTTATTTGCGAATACCTTAGAAGTACTGTCATCACCAGAGTTTAGGTAACGAACATAAAGAGTTGTTGGTTCTGTGCCCTCAGCATCTTGAGCCTTAACCACCACAGCCTTCAAACCAGAAGAACCGATGATAACCTTACCCTGCAGCGCAGAAACGAAAGTTTGTACAGCAACGCCGTTATAAGAAACTTGAAGTTTTACATAATCTGCGCCGTTAGTTTGGTTTGTTACTGTTTCGACAGAACACTGTCCAGGGATAACCATCGCACCCTGTTTAAACATTGCTGAGCCGTGACGAGAAATCTGATTCTGCAGAATAGTCTGCATTTGAGTAAGTTCACGAGCCTGTACAGCAAAAGACGGACGATACAGAATACGATAAAATTTCTTATTTTCGTCGTAGTCGTCGTTATACGGTTCGGTATTGAAGTCGATCATTCTTTTACTCTTCTAAGTTATTTTTTATTTATTAGAACCTGATAACAGTTCTTAATGTTACTGTCTGGTCAGCTGTAGGAGTGAACGCCTGTTTGTTATCAATAAACAGCAAGTGACCAGAATATTTATCTGCTGTTGGTGCAACTACACCAGAAACTCCGAATGTATTTGAATTGGGGTTTAATAAAATATTACCAACTTGCGGTACAGCATTATCTAGAGATTGCACCAACATACCAGTAGAAGTCAACGCTACAATTCTAAATCTAGGACCAGCTGTATCGCTCAATGTTAGCAACATATCTTGCTGAAACGCTCCTGTGTCTACAAACCCAGTTAAAACATAACAAGCAGAAGCTAGTGAACTCTTTAAATTACCATAAGAGCCAAACTGTCGTGGGTTCTTGATAATACCAAGTTGACGGAAGTCGTTATTAACGCTAAAGCCTTGGTTGGTATCTTTGGAAATGTTTGTGTAGAACATTAGTGTTCTAGTGAACATACCAACAATAGGGTCTTTACCGTGACCACCATATGGAGCACGAACTGCTCTAATTTTAGCTCCGTATCCAGAGCCACCTACAGTGACCTTTGCCCACTTATATCCAGTGCCGTAACTATCAACTATAATCTTTTTAATAGATCCACCCTCAACAATAGCATGCGCAGCAGCGCCATTTCCATCACCTTCAATGGTAATTGGTGGGTTGTTACCATATCCAAAACCACCAGAAACAACTGGATATGCCATAATACGACCATCTGGAGTTAGTAATTCAGTGTTAGCTTGTAGAGTGTTAATATCACCTGGAGATAGGTCTGCTCTAATAGATGCATTTGTTCCGTCGCCAGTCACTGATAGGTTAGCGTATGTATAACCAATACCACCATCATCAATTTGAACACCAACAATTTGACCATTCTGTAAAACAGGAATCAATTTAGCTTCAGACTTAACGCCAACGAAATACGCTTTAGCGCCTGCGCCTCCAGAAACTGGTTGAATTGAGATTGCTGGCAAAGAAGAATAACCAGAGCCATACTTCAATGTAGCAGTTGCAGTAGCTGGATTCCCCACATATGTTAGAATTGCAGTACCATTAGAAGCAGCACCAGTAGTATGAGTAGGTGCTGTTGTGCTAGTTGTTCCTGCAGTAGTAACAGTGTATAGTCTGTTAGAATACCAAATCTGCTTTCCTACTGTATATGCAGTGGAAGCTACCCATTGTGTTCCAAATGTTACCGTTGGCACAGAAGTGTATCCATTACCAGAGTCTGAAATAACAACTCTAGAAACGCCTGTTCCACTCATAGTAGCAGCGCCGACAAAACCAGAACCACCACCGCCAGTGATATTAACAGTTGGCGCAGATGTATATCCAGATCCAGGGTTAGACATGATAATGTCTAAGATAGAACCATTTAATATAATACCAGTAACTTGTCCACCACTAACAGTAACTGTGCCTGTTGCACGGCTACCGATATATTTTAATGCTGCTGTACCGTTTTCTACGATACCTGATTTGTGAGTAGGGGCTGGTGAAGCCATCACTCCTGATCTTGCTGCTTCGTATAGATTGTTGTTATATTCTACTTTCTGTCCAAGTAAAATAGCAATACCGTCAGTCCAAGCATTAGCTCCCGCAAATGGAGGATCGATTGTGCAGGTAGCGCCAGCAGTATATCCGACTCCAGGTGTATTAATCTGGACGTTTTGAAGGATCAGTGGATCTGATTCACGATATCCATCGCCAGCAACAGAAATGTTTGCGAATGTGTAATTTTGTCCGTTGTTTTCTAAAACTACGTTCAGAATCTCACCACCAGAATAAAACTGTGAACGCAGTGAGTTAACAACTGGCATATACACATCAGTCAAGAATTTGTTACGAAGAGCAATAGGAATACTATACAAGTATTTCCACATATATCCATCAGGCATGATAACTGGATCTACAACAGTACCGATTGGTTTGTATGTAGAAATAGCATTGTTATTATTGTCTAGACATTTGTATACGTTGTACTCGTCTGTCATAACAACACAGTTAATATCTTCCAAACGCTGAGCACCAGAATAAGCGATATTAACTACAGCTTCTGCAGCAGCGCCTTCGCCACCACCACCTGTAATTGTAACTGTTGGTTTAGATGTATAGCCACGCCCTTTATTGACCATATCAACAGAAATGATAACGCCATCAAGGATTGTAGGCACAGCAACTGCTCCTGTGCCTCCACCACCAGTAATTGTAACTGTTGGTGGATCGGAGTAACCATATCCACCAGAAATCAAATCGATGCCTTGAACTTCATCACTATATTGATCGTCATACATGTCCCAAATCTGTCCAGAAACCCAGTCAACACGATTCGTTACGAATGCAACGTCTGTTGACTTAATTTCTTTCATGGTGATAATTTCATTACGTGTTTGCAACTCGTAATCAAAACTATCGATAGGATATGGAGGGAGAGCATCATCGTCCCAAGTTAGAGTTCTACCTAGGAAGTAGTAATATCTCGCATTTCTATTCTGAATCTCGTCGTATAACGCTTGAGCAATAGAATTATGAAGCGGAGACTTCAATAAAGATGAAGTTGTAGCCATTTAGAAGCCCGAAAATTAACTTACTGTGATAACCCAAGTAACAGCGATAGAGTCACCAGCTGCCTTGTTAACAACTGGGAAAGTAGTGCGGCAAAGCATGTTACCACCAGAAGCACCAGCAGTAGATGGGTTAAAAATACCTGCTTCAGTAATAGCACCAGTACCTGTACCTGCTGGGAAAGTAGCAGTTGCGGTAACTTGGTTACCAGAAGCAGAGAAAGAAGCCAACGCTACACGACCTGCTTCAACGCCTAGAGTAGTGTTACCTACTGCTGGTGTTGCAGAGTTAGTACCGATAGCCATAGTATTCATAACGCCTTGTACGCTGTTAGACTGCATACGGTTGGCGATATAGTTCTTACCAACAGTAACAACTAGGTTTTTAATCTGGCGTTCTTCTTTTAGAGTACCATCTTCAGCGAAAACCTTTACGTTCACATCGCCAGTAATCTTAAGTCCTTGTTCTTGAAATTCCATAAAATTCTCCTATTTGAGTAAATTTTAACCCGAGAAGTTGATAGGGTTGCCTACAAACAATCCACCATCATTCAAAAACCATCCAGCTTCAGCGTATGGATTAATATCCATAGTTCCGCCAGAATCTGTTGCTACTGCATCATTATTCCCAGAGAAGGCACTAGAACCGACGTCATAGTAAGCACTGGAAAGAGTTGTGGTTAATGTAAATGCGGGTACTGTTCTATTTAGGTCAGTTTCACTAGAAGCATTCGTATCACCTATGGTTACATTCTCAGGGTCTGCTGTAACACCATCGTTGATAAAATGCCCTGCTGTTAGGTTTTTTGTGACATCAATAATGTCAGCACCTGTTCTAACTAGCGAAGAATAACCATATCCAATAGCCTGTTCGACTAAAGAAATACTCTCATTATCATAAGCTAAGTCAAAATTTAAGTGTGTGGAATCTAACAGTTTAGTTTGATCGAATCTAAGGTTAGTTCTGGTGAGATCCTGAACATCTCCTCCGTCTAACATAAAGACAGATTCACTATCTTGCGTTACGTTATCATTGATAAGATGGTTAACTGCAAGAGTCTTAACCATATTAATATATGGCATCGTTCTAGTAGAATCTTGAACGTCGCCACCATCTGTCAGTGAAATCTGTTGTGGTTCGGCTATACCATCATAGTTTAGATTAGTTCCATCAATCGGTTTACTTAGTGTCATATACGGCATCGTTCTAGTGCCGTCTAGAGTCAAACCAATTTCTTGCATTGTGACATAATGCCCTTCGGCAAACAGATCTCCGTTTAGAGTCTGGTCGTCAAAATACTTTCCGATATCTTTAATCTCTGTGAGATTGGCAGTTGTAACACTATCCTTAGCGTTGATGTTAAGAATCTTAATCAGAGATTCTAGAGTTTCGCTAATATCGAATTCGTTACGAATGTCGTATTCACCAAAGATAGCCATACCTGCTGGGTGAATCAAATTCTTAACTGCAGTCTTGTAAGAATCTAGCGCCTCGTCAATCTTAATCACATAAGAATATGACTGATAATAGCGACTATCTTGAATGAAAATTGCGTCGTCCAAAAAGCCATCGTTGTTAACGTAGTAACCTGGATATTTCGCCAGTGGTCCAAGAGAACACTTAATAATGGCTGGATCGACCAGTGTAGCTGCAGCGTCTACGTTACTGATACCATATTCACGTAAAACGATACCAGCAAACGCACCATCTAAAACTGGTGGGCGAGTTGTTACTGTCGGTGTTATACCAGTAGCAGTTGCTCCACCATATGCAGTTGGTGTGACTTTAGTCACAGGTAGTAACGACTGAGAAGTTCCAGTATATACAGATGTTAAGGTCAGCGTAGTATCGTCAGTGATACTCTGCACAGCATAAAGACCATTCGGCAGAGAAAGATAGTCGCCGACTGCAACTTCTGTAGTAAATACAGTATTGGTTCCAGTAACAGTAGCTGAAGAGGTTGTAATATTAATATGCCCAGTCAATGAATATGGTGAGCTAACTAAAACTAAACTAGTGTTACTATTAATTTTACCTACTGTGTATAAACCAGCTGGTAAAGTTAAAATATCACCGAAGTTTAGTGTAGAAAATCCTGTACCAGTAACGGTAGAACTATTTGCTGTTAGATTGACTGTACCTGTGAATGGAACAGGTTGAGCAGATAAGCTATAATCTGCAGTGTTGATAGTACCAGATTCTGAGAAACCATCCATTCTATCCGTAATAGTTAGATTGGTTAATACAGTTCCACCTGGTTGATTTGTATCAATTCTTTGAATAGTTGTACCAGCAGTTCCAGCGACATCCTGACCACTCTTGGCTGAAATTGTAGTAGTGAAGTCTGTTGTATACCCAACACCAAACTTAATAAATTGTGCCTGTAGAATACCACCATTAGTATCTACACGAACAACTTTCATAATAGAACCATAACCATCAAAGTTCTTGATGTTGTATAGGTCACCTACTTTGAATCCAGAACCTGGTTTCTGCACTTCAAGAGTAGAAGTGGTAGACATAATTTCTGCGGTGAAGTAAATACCATTCACATCATCTCTGTAACGAATTCTATCACCAACAGAAATATTACCAAAGAAACGACGATCAATAAAATATTCGTAAATGTTGTCAGAAATCTTAACAACACGATCCACTTCAAGTTCAACATATTGGCGACGATCAACTAGAACACGAATAATTTTAGTAGGCGTGACAACATCTACGATTTTACCAATAGGATCGTTTGGGTTACCAGTTAAGATCTTACAGAAAATAGAAACGTCTTGATTCCACTTACCATCAGACGCACGAAGCATCTGTTTGGCTGGGTAATCAACTGTTACTTCTTTACCAAATAAAACACGGAACAAAAGTTTGAACGAAGCCTCAGAACCTTTTGCTCCATAATGTTCTTTGATGTGTTGCATCAAGAATCGTTGGTCTACCGTAGAATAAGGTAGTTTGGAAGCTAATTCATCTTTGAAATAACGAATAAAAGAATCTAATGTCTTATCAAGATCTCTTAATGTACCTAGATCCTGTTGTGTAGTTTCTAGGTATTCATAGTAAGCCTCTAAAAAAGCTACGAACGACTGATAGTCTGAACGTACAAATTCAGGTACTTGAGAAGAGACTAAAGATGATAACTTTGGTTTGGTAATCATTATGATCTGCTAGAAGAGAATACGTAATTGTAACCACCACGTAGGTCGCCAGATGCAGTCTTATCTGCAATAGCGTTGACAGTTAAGTGGTCAACTGCAATTTCAGCAATCTGAGTCAACGCAGAAACAACGTCGTTAGATTGAGGTTTCATTGACAATTCAAAGTCAACGTCTGCCAATGCTGTAATGTTAAGGTTTCTGATATCAACGATACCTTTTTGATAATCAATCGTTCCAATTTGTTCATCTACATAAATTTTAGTAGCATTCTGTCCATATTTAAACAAACGAACATATTGTAATCCATCGTCATCTAGGTAATGAATATCTGGGCTACCTGCAATATAAAAACCAGTAGAAGAAAACGCACCCTCAGATACACCAGAGTAATAAATTGGGTTAATTAGGTTAAGTAGATATTGTGCAGAAACATTATAACGTGGGTTTACTTTACGGCGAAGAAGGTGTGTAGTGATATTGCTAACGATAGCAGGATCGGTCTCGTCAATCAATTTACTTAGTTTAGAGAAACGGAATACACCATCAAATTTCTGCAGGTCAGAGTCGTTATATGACAATACGGTCTGACGCACCAGTGTAGCTATTTCTGACGCAGTCTTAGTAGTTTCTTGTTCATTGTAATAAACATTAACTGTAAGAGCAATGTTAATGTACTCTGGGTCTACAATTTCTGGAATGACAGAAACCACATTTCGATTAGAAAGAACTGTAGAAATAATATTAGCTTTTTCTACAGAAGTTAATTTAGTCGCATTCTTTGGTTTAACGCCGATGTATG
>JACCDK010561526.1_pt1 | contig 18094 bp, 18 predicted proteins | sample 7445871 | NCBI WGS metagenome assembly JACCDK01 (sample SAMN15323436, study PRJNA562643) | freshwater metagenome | isolation source: river surface water | place: USA:Blue River Watershed | collected 2017-08-15
ATGATTATCTTTGGTTCTTCATTCTCATTCAGAGCCTTGGATTGCTCGACATCTCTAACGATGCGAACTGACTTATACATTTGTTCAAACTCTGATGCATCAATTCGGTGTTCCTCTTGGTGCTGGTGATAATGCGAGGAAACGCTGGTTGCCATGGGGCTGTTGAGGTAGACGGGAACATTCGGAATTCGGCCCTTTTGAATCAGCCGCCAGATGTGAAGCATTAGAGACTGCGTTCTGCCGACCGCAAATGCTGGAATGACAGCTGTCCCGCCACGATCAATCACCTTGCTTAGAATCTCCTGCAATTGATCTTCTGGATCTTCCATGGAATGCAGAGAGTCTCCATAGGTCGACTCACAAACCAAAATGTCTGCCCCGGGGAAATCTTGAGGAGACATCATTAGGGGGTCGCGCTGGCGACCCAGGTCCCCGGTGAAGTGAATTGATTTGCTGCCGACAGTTAGCAGAATTTGAGAGGCACCAAGAATGTGGCCAGCATGGATGAACTTCGCAGTCACATTATTTTTGAGTTGAATTTCTTTGTTGAACTCAACTACCTGAACTCTGCTCAAGGCCCGTTCAACATCTTCTAGGCCGAACAGTGTCTTAGCGGGCTTGTGCTTGGTATAGCCCTTGCGATTGGCTCTTTCGGTATCTTCTTCAAAAATCTTTGCGCTATCCGCCCAGAGAATCTTGCACAGTTCAATGGTGCCGGCAGTCATGAGGATTTTGCCTTTGAACCCGGACTTCACTATTGCGGGAACATAGCCCGAGTGGTCAAGGTGAGCGTGGGTGATGAGAATCACATCGATTGACTCCGGTGGCACCGGGAAGGGCTCCCAATTTCTCAGCCTTAGGTTTTTGAATCCTTGAAAAAGACCGCAATCTATAAGAACCTTCATGCCGTCGGATTCAACCAAGTACTTACTACCCGTGACAGTCTCTGCTGCTCCCAGGAACCGAAGTGTGTTGCTTGGCATTATTACCTTTTTATTTAGAGGTTGCTTACCTTCGATGCTAGTCGAATGGCCTCAGCTCTTTCTGACGGATTGCAGATGATTGCCATTTGAAAGCTGGCCAATCAACTACATTTATCCCATGTCTAGAGCCAAGCTTGAATCATTTCCAAGAATCCCGCTAACCATTGGTCCTTCCCCTGTCCAGAAATGGGATCGTCTTACTGAAGATCTGGGTGGTGATGTTGAGATTTGGGCAAAACGCGAGGATTTAAATTCCGGTCTTGCCTATGGCGGAAACAAGACAAGAAAACTTGAATACTTAGCCGCTGAAGCAATCAACCAAGGTTGCGACACTTTGGTTTCGATTGGTGGTGTTCAGTCCAATCACACCAGACAAGTTGCTGCCGTTGCAGCGAAACTTGGACTGAAAGCAGTTTTGGTGCAGGAGCACTGGGTTGATTGGGATGAGGTCAACTACGAAAAGAGTGGAAACATTCTTCTTTCCAGAATCATGGGCGCTGAAGTCAGGCTTGATCCAGCAGGGTTTGATATTGGATTTAGAGAATCATGGGAAAAAGCAATCCAAGATGTGAAAGACCGCGGTGGTAAGCCTTATGCCATTCCTGCTGGTGCCAGCGACCACCCGCTTGGTGGTAACGGCTTTGCGCGCTGGGCCTTTGAACTAGAGGACCAGGAAAAAGAACTGGGATTCAAGTTTGACAACTTTATTGTTTGCTCTGTTACTGGCTCTTCGCAGGGTGGAATGATTGCGGGTCTTGCTCATTCAAACAGAGCAAAAGACGTGATTGGAATCGATGCTTCTGCCACCGTGCAGCAAACCTGGGATCAAATAGCCCGAATCGCCAGAAGGACTGCGGCTGCCATTGAGCTTGGTCGTGAGATTGCAGATGAGGAAATCATTCTGCTGGACCGCTGGCACGATGACATCTATGGTGTTGCTGGGCCAAGAACCATTGAAGCCATTAGGCACCTGGGAAGAACTGAGGGTGTCATAACAGATCCCGTATATGAAGGTAAGAGCATCGCGGCGCTGATTGATTTGGTGCGCGAGGGTTACTTCCCAGCAGGAAGCAAGGTCTTGTATGTTCACCTTGGTGGTCAACCAGCCATCAATGCTTACACAACTGCTTTTTAGCTGGGGGCGTTGGTCTTTTGACTAGCGAAGAACTTAGACTTCACTCAAATGCAAGCTTCTGACATCAAGCTGGGTTCGAGAGTTCGATATTCTCTGCTGGCGATGTTTTTGGTCATGGGCATTTCCTCAATGTCCTGGATTCCAAGAATCCCCGAAATCAAGTATTCCCTTGGGTTATCCGATGGGCAATTCGGGTTGTTGTTGGCATCTTCTTCTATTGGCGCAGTCATTGGTGCTCAAATTTCTGGTGACTTGATTCATAGATTTGGTTCGAAGAATGTTTTGAGAATTTCTCAGATAATCATGCCCGCAGGCATTTTTGTGATGGGTGCCTTCTTATCAGTGCCCGGATTGTTGCTTGGGCTATTTCTGATGGGTTTTGGTTATGCAGCGATGGACATAGGCGCCAACTCTCAGGCTGTAGTGGCAGAGAAGCTAGCGCAAACAAAGTTCCTTGCATCGCTGCATGGAGCCTGGTCGATTGGGACTTTTGGAACTGCATTGATTGGCGCCTTCTTCGCAAGCTTTCTTTCACCGCAGTGGAATCTAATTGGGATGGCGATAATCGCACCGCTTATTTTTATCCCGCTGACAGAGCAACTACTTCCAAAGGAGCGAGATGAGCACATTGGAGAGAAGGGAGCCAAGGCAAAGCTCCCGTGGTTTGGTGGCAAGGTTTCAATTCTCTGGCTTTTTGCCTTTGGGTCGCTCGGAAGTTTTGTGGCTGAAGGTGCTGCGATGGATTGGGGTGGAATTCTCCTAGCTGAGCACATGGCTGTTCCGTTTGGTCTCACTGCAACGGTATTTGCATCCTTTGCCGCCGCGATGATCATTTCTCGCTTTACAGCGGATCGATTCATGGAGAAATATGGCCCCTACGTCACCGTGAAATACATTGGAATGAGCGGGGCCATTGTTTGGGCAATGGGTATCTGGGCTGGGATCTTGCTGCACGAATCTCAGCCGATTCTTGCGATGCTCTTTGTGAATGCGGGATTCTTTGCAGCGGGCCTTGCTATTGGTCCAATGTTCCCGGCATTCATTGCAGGTGCTGCTTCAATCGAGGGTGTCCCGCCATCGCTTGCAATTGCCAGAATCGGCGTGATTTCAATTGCAGGATATTTTGTGGGTCCAACTATCACTGGCTTTATTTCTGAGGTGACAACACTGCCGGTGGCTCTGCTCTACCCAGCCGCTGCGCTGTTAGTCGCCGGCTACCTAGGTAATGTGCTTCGCAAAACTAAAAGCTAGAAGTAGTTAGTTCTTCTTAGCTTTGTAATCGCGTCTTGATTTTTGATACATCTCAGAAAACTCAATTGGGTCAAGTAGACCAACTGCCCAGGCGATAGTTTCCAGATCTGCTTGCTCCAGGGTTTTGAATCGAATGCAGGATTTCCCCATGTCTAACTTTTTGCCACTGGCTAGCCATCTCTTCTGAAACTCTGCGGTTAATTTCTTTGATGCATAAATAGACAATAAGTAAAGGGAGATGTGGTTCTTTTGGGCCGCTATCGCAACTGGCCCAATCGGTTGATTGTTATAGGTGGGGCCAGAAACTTCCATCGGGACCTGATAACCGATCATCCCCCAGGCCATCACTTCTTCATAGCCTTTGGGAAGGTTCTTTCTTACCAAACTAACCAGTTTGGTGAGATCTTTTCTTCTGTCCTCAGGAAGTTCAGCCAAGTATTGCTTGATAGTTGTTGCGTCTGATGAGACCAATACGGGATCCTCCTGAATGGAAACCTAGCAAGTATCAAACTAACTTGTCTGGGTCATTTGGAGACTTCTCGAGCATCAAACTCTGGGAATGGAACTCAAGCCAATTCAACAGTGTAGATAGAGGGTTACTGTCACCTGTTCGCCCCCGGCTTTGCCAATTGCATCCCTAATTGACTTGTTAATGGAGATTGGCTTGTCTTCACCTTTGCGCGGAGCCAGGTTTATTTTCCCAATTTTGTGTCCGTCGATTGTGCCTGACACCTTGAGAAACCCCCAGCGGCTATCAAGGTCCTTGGTTCCAGGGATTCGGAGATGATATGTCCAAGCTCCCATGCCGGGCGTGTGCTGGAGAGTGAGTTTTTTATTTTCAATCAGCTTTATCAAGGCCCGCCTCTCAAGCATTACGGCTGAATTAAGTAAAGCAGGTGGGCAAGGAATAATTCGGTTATGGAGAACCCGCTAAGTCGTGAAATTCTTAGCGGGTTTGTGCCCCTGCTACAGGTTTACTCGAACCCCGCGCCCGGGGTCGCCGCACCCCAGGAGCTGCTCTTCCGGTCGAGGTCGCGAGAGAAGCAACCGACTGGCCGCGCTCCACGTCGGCGGGCTCGGCAACTACGAGCAGACGAAGCCGAGCTCGTCATTACTCGCTACCTCGCCGTCCGCAATATCCGAACCGTTGCTACGGAGTTCCAGGTCTCCCGAACGACTGTCGCCCGCATCCTGACAAAGCACGGGGTTGACGCGTCGCGCAGGATGACCGACGCCCAGATCACCGTCGCCGCCGGTCTATACGAGCAAGGGCTATCGAGTGCTGCAGTCGGTCAACGCCTGGGGTTTGACAACCACACAATTCTCAAAGCCCTCCGGGGGCGTGGCATCGAGATCCGAGCTCGCGCCACGACCGACCCCCTAAAGCGTGTCGCCGAAGCAGATTAGGCCCGACCGTGGGGTACGGCGTACCACCGCACCCCACGTGGGCTAGAACTCGGCGATCACGTTCCAGGTTGCCCCGCCATCATCGGATCGACTGACACCGCTGATCCCTCCCGAAACGATCGCGCCATCACTTCCGACAGAGAGGGCATCCGTGAGGGGCGGCGCCAACCCGATCGATGTCCATGTCACGCCATCGGTGCTGGTGTGGATGTATCCATCGACATCGACTCCGACGAGGAACGCATCAGTCGACGCGTCTTCTGGGCTCGACGCAATCAGAACCAGGAGCGGGGCTTCGTTCACCGGCGTGAAGGTCATCCCATCGTCTCTGCTGACCAGGAGGCCTTGTTCTGTCGTTGCATAGAGTGCCTCGGCGGCGGTATCCCAACTGAGTGAGCGGGCGCCAATCGACGCGCCAGTCATCCAGCTTCCCGCTCCGTCTCGACTGACCATGACCTGACCGGTCGCCGAGTCAATGCCCGCCAGTGTTGATCCTCCCGGTGATTCCTTGATGGTCATGCTGTGGAAGTCCACGTCTCCGACTAGGGAGATCGGGGCGAACCCTTCGCCTACGAGGTCGAGTTCGTAGACGCCGATGTTCGCTGGGAGATTCTCGTCGAGCGCTGGGTGGCCAGAGAAGTAGATCGTGTCTCCGAGTCGCGCCATTCCCATGACGTCGCCTGCCCACTCGCCGAGACGTTCCACCGACCCGTCGGCCGCGACGTGCAGAACTCCGTTATGGGTCGCCACGTACACCGCTCCCGTTCGCTGGTCAAGATCGACGGCGTGCACGTGCGACACCACGATGGGCTCCTCAGCAATGGGAACGTCCGTCGCGGGTGAGGTGCATCCCGCAACGGTGACGGAGAGGGCGGCGACCGCCATCGCGGTCGCCGCGCCTGTCCGCTGAATTAGGAGTTGAGCATCGAGCGCATCAGCTCGATCTCCGCCGTTTGGCTGGCGATGATGTTCTCCGCCAGCTCGCGCACACCGGGGTGCTCGCCATCAGCAAGAACGTCGTCGGCCATCTCGATGGCACCTTCGTGGTGCACGATCATCTGCTCGAGGAACAGGTCCCCGGCTTCAGGTCCGCTGGCGTCCTCAAGTGCCTGCATGTCCTGCTCGGTCATGCCTGCCATGCCGTCCATTCCGCCCATGCCGCCGTGATCCATTCCGTCCATGCTGTCGCTCATGGCGGGCATGCCCCAGTCGTCAAGCCACTGCTTCATCTGCTCGATCTCGGGGCCCTGGGCAGCCTTGATCTGCTCAGCCAGCTCAACAACCTCAGGGTCGACGCCCGACTTGGCAAGCAACACGTCGCTCATCTCGATGGCTCCTTCGTGGTGCGGAATCATCATCTGAACAAACATGACGTCTGCCATGTTGGCGCCGGAACTCTCGGACGGCTCGGTAGTGGTCGAACATGCAGCAAGCCCCATCACGGTGATCAGGGCGAAGGCACCAGACGCGAGCGCGCGGATGCCGAATGACTTCTTCATGGTTCTACTTCTTTCGTCAGTGTTGGTTGTTCGGTCGCAGTGATGGTGCGTATTCACGCAGACATTGGGCGGCTAATCACGGACTAGTATAGCAGAGTTCCGTGAGCTCAGGCGGGCGCGGCTCAGCGAGCCGACGGGGTGTGGTGTCGACCCTCGAAACTCCCGGCGCTAGCAGCCCATGACGAAAGGCAACGAGAGGCAGGACCAGGCTGATGACCACAATGAGCGCCAGGAACACACACGCCATCAACAGCCCGGCGTGATCGCCAGCACAATCCACGCACGTGGAGTTTTCGTCGTCAGAGAAGTTCGCGTCGAGATGAGGAGCGACAGGCGCAGAGTGGTCGTGCTGCAGGGGCAGGGCAGATCCAGCAACGGAGGTCGTCACGGCAGTGGAGTGACCGACGGGGGTTGAGCCATGAGTGCCCATCGCGATGCCGACGACGGTTAACGTCGCGATCAGCAGCACGTACCCTAGGCGCCGAAGCATCTCTCATACCTCCAGGGGGTATGGTCTCACATCTCCCTCAGTCGAAATAGCGTATTCGCTGAGAACAGAGCGCACGATCGATGCACAACGCTCCGGGTCGCTCAGGGGCAAACGATGACCGCCGGGCAGGCGTGTGACGGTGATGTTCGGGTGCGTGCGCTCGAGCTCCTCGGCGCGACCAGGAACTTGCACCGGGTCTTTCTCACCGTCGACCAAGCGAACGGGCACATTGCGCGCAGCTAGTTCTCCAAGCGCGTCCGACCAGCCCGGATCGCGCACCAGCGAGTCGAACCCTGCGATGTACCCCGACCAGGTGTGTTCGACCGAGTCCCGGGCGACCGCCACCGGGAGTCGCGGGCTGATCGCAATGGCAACCCCGCGAGCCACCGTTCGGTTGTGACACATCCACTGGCATACCCGTTCGGCAACAGGCCCTTGGGCGAGCAGCGCCTCGAACCAGCCCATGTGCCGAATCCGGTCGCTGGCCTCTTCTGCCGAACGATACAGAGGAGCGTCGAAGGCCACGACAGCACGTGTCGGTGTGTGTCGCGCCCCAACCCGGAGGGCCAGAGATGCGCCCATGGAGTGCCCGACAATCACGACCGGGCGCGTGTGCAGTTTGAGCGCCCGAAGCGTTGCGATCACGGAGTCAGCGTGAACATCAGCGTCGACGGTTGCCCGAAGCGCTGGATGCTGGATGGAGGCACCGAATCCGATCGGGTCGATGGCCACGACGCGCGCATGGTGTCCGAGCACGTCGTAGGCCTCACCCCAGAAACGCTCTCTCGAGGCGAGACCTGCGAGAAGCACGACGACCGCCTCGCCGGTCCCGTGCACCCGTACGCCAAGGCCTGCGGCTTTCGCGCGCTCTCCCGCACCTGGTCGCCAGGAGTGAACCTCCGGAGAGAGCGCATGAATTCCCGACCACACCAACGCTGGCGCTGCGAGGGCGGCCGCCGTGAAGATGCGTGATGCTTTCATGACGTCGAAGCGTAGCTAGCCAGCCACGGTTGCGCTCGAGACGACCACCGGGAAAAATTCCCCACCCCGCTCAACCGCGTGCGAATCGCACACGAGAGAAACGCTTCTTGCTCTCTAAAGATTCGCAAGCAAGACTTCCATCTCGGCGATTTCATTAGTCTGCTGTTCGATGATGGCGCGTGCCAGCGCGACGGCTTCGGGGAATTTTCCGCCGTCAACTTCAACTTGGGCCATCTCTACGGCGCCCTTGTGGTGCACGATCATGCCTTCAAGAAACAGCCGCGCGGCCTCGATGCCCTGGGCGTCCTCGAGCGCCATCATGTCGGTCTCGCTCATCATGCCGCTCATCATCATGGAGTGACCTCCATGGCCACCAGCCATGCTGGGCGTACCCCACGCTTTGAGCCAATCATTCATTTGGCTGATCTCAGGCTGCTGCGCAGCTTCAATTCGCGCGGCGAGATCTTGAACTTCCGCAGGTATCCCCTCTTTTGCCAGGATCACTTCTGCCATCTCCAGCGCGCCCACATGGTGGGGAACCATGTTCGAGGCGAACGACACGTCCCGATCGTTGAATGGTTCGGCTCGGTTCATCCACGCCAGCGCGCCCGCGGCACTGAGCCCGACGAGCACGATGACGCCGGCAATGATTGCTATTCGTTGTTTCATTTCTGATTCCTCCTTCCACTTTCGTGGGTTGTTAGTCCTCGACGTCAAAACAAGTCGAGGCGTAGCAGTGGCAACACCACTGCTACGCCTCAGCTCGTTCTAGGAGCGCACCAATCGTGCGATCGCCTTGGTTGCCTCATCAAGCTTCGCGTCAGCAACATCGCCGCCAGATCGGATAGCGTCCGTGACGCAGTGCTTGAGGTGCTCATCAAGCAGGCCGACGGCAACGCCCTGCAAGGCGCTGGTGAGCGCTGAAATCTGGGTCAGGATGTCGATGCAGTACTGCTCCTCATCGACCATGCGGTGAATCCCACGCGCCTGACCCTCGATGCGCTTCAACCGGACGAGATACTTCTCCTTATCGGCAAGGTAGCCATGGTTTCCCTGATCAGCCGACATGCGAGAGCTCCTTCCTCTGTTCAGGCGCCGAGCCCAAGATTGCTTTCGCACTTCCCTCGGGTCGCAGGTCGAGTCGACGCAGCCACTGCGCATTCAGGGCGACGACGATCGTCGAGACCGACATCAGGACAGCGCCGACCGACATCGGCAGCACGAATCCGATCGGAGCAAGTACACCAGCGGCAAGCGGAATAGAAAGGAGGTTGTAACCCGCCGCCCACCACAAGTTCTGCTTCATCTTTCGGTAGGACGCCCTCGACAGCTGAATGACCGACAGCACCGAGCGAGGATCAGAGCTTGCCAGAATGACGCCAGCCGAGGCGATGGCAACATCAGTACCCGCGCCAATCGCGATCCCGACGTCCGCCTGCGCAAGTGCCGGAGCGTCATTGACCCCATCGCCGATCATCGCCACCGACCGGCCCTCTTTTTGGAGCTCCCGCACCTTAGCGGCCTTATGCTCCGGCCGAACGCCAGCAAAGACACGATCAATACCCAACTCGGCGGCAACCGTATGGGCAACGGCCTCTGCATCGCCGGTGATCATCACTACCTGACGGCCAAGAGCGTGCAGTGCGTCAACCGCTTGGCGCGACTCATCTCGGATGGCATCAGCAAGGCGCAACGCGCCAATGACTGTCCCGTCCGCAACCACATGGAGGATGATCGCGCCCTCCTTGCGCCACTCGTTCGCAACAGGGAGCTCTGTTTCATTCTCTTCAGTCAGCAGGTGTGGGCCACCAACGCGAACCCTCTTGCCCTCGACCAGCGCGGTCACTCCAACCGCCGGGGAAGAGCTGAACTCACTCGCTCTGGGCACATCGATTCCGCGGCTTCGCGCAGCCTCCACGATTGCGCGAGCTAAGGGGTGTTCCGAATCCGACTCGGCCGCCGCGGCGAGAGCCACGACCTGCTCTTCCGTGAACCCACCGGTGGGTTCGACCGACGTGACCGTCGGCTCACCCTTGGTGAGCGTGCCGGTCTTGTCAAACAGGATGGTGTCAACGGTCCGCATACTCTCCAGTGCGAGTCGATCCTTGATGAGAACGCCGCCGCGGGCGGCACGTTCAGTAGCAATAGAAACAACCAGCGGAATGGCCAGACCGAGTGCATGCGGACACGCAATCACAAGCACCGTGACGGTGCGGATGACTGCTTCATCCGGCATGCCTACGAGACTCCACACAACGGCCGTCACTAGCCCGGCGGCAAGCGCAAACCAGAACAACCACGCAGCAGCTCGATCGGCAATTCGCTGCGCCCGCGAGGTCGAATTCTGCGCCTCTGTGACCAGGCGCTGGATTCCAGCCAGTGCAGTGTCGTCGCCGACCGCCGTGATCTCAACACGAATCGAAGAGTCGGTTGCGATCGTGCCCGCGACGACGATCGCGCCGTCATTCCGAGTGACTGTCTTTGACTCACCGGTAATCATCGACTCGTCCATGCTCGCAGACCCCGAAACAACCCGGCCGTCCGCGGGGACGCGGCCACCAGGGCGCACCACAACAACATCGCCGACTGCTAGGTTCGCCGGCGCAACAATGCGGACCTGCTCACCGTCGATGACTTCTGCTTCGTCCGGGAGCAGCGCAGCCAGTGAGTCAAGCGCTGATGTCGTTTGCGCAAGCGAACGCATTTCGATCCAGTGCCCAAGAAGCATGATGACGATGAGTAACGCGAGTTCCCACCAGAAATCAAGTTGGTGATCAAGGAGCCCGACGCTGGCACCAAGTGAAGTGACAAAGGCGACCGTGATGGCCAATCCGATCAGCAGCATCATCCCCGGCTTGCGGGACCGGAGCTCCGAGACCGCGCCAGTAAGGAAGGGCCGGCCACCCCAGAAGTACATGACGGAGCCGAGCACCGGTGAAGCCCAGGCAACCCAAGGGGTGTTTGGAAGCTCATAGCCGACAAGCATCGCGAACATATTTGAGAGCGCAACCACAGGCACTGCCAGCACGAGCATGATCCAGAAGAGTCGGCGAAATTGGCCCACATGATCGCCGTGGCCAGCATGACCACCGTGGCCCATCGCTGAGTGACCCGACGCATCGTGCCGATCGATCGATACGTGAGGGTCAGCGCCGTGGCCGTGCTCGCTCCTGTGCACGGCGTGATTGGACTCGGGCGCGCTCGTCGATGCGAGCGAGTGGTGGTCATGGTGATAGTTGTGCTGCATTGCGTCTCCTTACCCACGAGGGTTTGTCATCTCAGTATACCCCAGGGGGGTATGCGAGTAAAGACCTTTGGACTCGCTCGATGGACCTGCTGTTGTCAGGAATCGGCCCACATCTCGATGACAGGCGTCCGTCGCAGGACACGCTGCGAAGTCGAGCCGTCCAACTGCACGTGTTGAGAGAAGTTCCGCCGAACGGAATAGCCGACCGGAATAGCAGTGCACCTGCTACAGGTTTACTCGAACCCCTCTCGCCCAGCTATCCCACCTCAAGAACTGCTCTTCCGATCGGAGCAGTCGAAGCGACCTGAGTGTCGGTGCGGAGTTCCTCAAGGGCTGGCTCGAACTATTGCGAGACCCCTACGAGCTCTACCGCACGGCCAGCAACGACATGCGCCGCGAGCTCAACCAGGCAATCTTCACGCGCATCTTCGTCATTGACCAAGACCGCGCGGAGTCCGAGCTTCAGGAAAACGTTCGGCTGCTTCTGGAGGCACAAGCCGAGTGGGCGGCATCGTTCGGCCTCGGCATCGAAGCCGAGTCAAACGAAAACGACGCCCAAGCGTCGTCACGTGGTGAATCAACCGAAGGTCACTGGCGCAAACCCGTGGACTTGGCCCTGGGTTCGAGTAAGCAATCTTTGGTGCGCTCGGAGGGACTCGAACCCCCAACCTTCTGATCCGTAGTCAGATGCTCTATCCGTTGAGCCACGAGCGCTGGAAACCCCAATTCTAGTGGGAAAGAGGCGGGGTCGAACAGCCCGAGAAATGGGGGTTGTGAAAAGTGCTGCCGCGGGTTGTGCGCTTAGTAATTACGATTTAGCCATGCCCGCCCGAAGCGAAAATACTCTGATTGAGCTCAAAATCGCAGGGCGCTATCGGCTAGTTCCGATCTGGACAACCAAACTCAAGTTTGAAGTCAGGCCCAGCCCTAGCTTTGATAAACGAGCCTGGAAACTTTGGAAGCCGATCCTCTTGCTGCTGGATGAGGTGTGCAAAAAGGAGAAGCTCAAAGTGGATTGGGTCAGAATCCATTCACACTTCAATCTCAAAGGCGACATTCCACATGCCATGGGTTGGTGGGACCACGAGCAGAGGGCAATGTTCCTTTGTCACTTTGACAAGGAAACTTTGCTGCATGAGGTTGGACATGCTCTTTCCAGTGGCTACCATGGAGACCCGTGGGCTAAGGCAACTGCTCGTCTTTATCAGAAATACCTGAGCGGCAAAGAACTTTCAGCAGCCATGATTCACCTTGGTCACTACCTTGCTGGTCGGCGGGTCTACAAAAAGATTTATGGCGAGAGGCCACCTAAGTATCAAGAGCGACCAAGCATGTGGCTTAATCGCAAGCCCAGCTAGGCCTATTGGTCTTTGTTTAGTTTGAAGTTGAAAACTGAATTATCAAAAGACTCGTAGCTCTTGTAATCAAGTAATTCATAGAGCCTGGACCGCGTCTGCATAGCTTCGACTTCTGACTTGAGGGAGCCTTCGGCCTTCAGTGTCTTCAGAACTCTCTCTGCGGCGCCCATAGCTGAGCGAAGAAGTGAGACTGGATAGATGATTATGTTTACACCAATCTTTTCGAGCTCTGAAACTGTGAAGAGCTCACTCTTTCCAAACTCAGTCATGTTGGCAAGTATCGGAATATCAACAGCTTTTCTTACAGCGGCGAACTCATCCAATGATGCCATCGCCTCAGCAAAGATTGCATCCGCTCCCGCAGCTTCTAGAAGTTTTGCTCTCGCAACTGCTGCATCCAATCCCTCGACTCCCCTAATGTCGGTTCTTGCGATGATCTGAAAGTTTGGGTCTCTGCGAGCTTTTATTGCAGAGGCGATGCGCTGTTGAGCCTGCTCGTCCGCCACTACAGCTTTCCCATCTAGGTGTCCGCAGCGCTTTGGGTTGACCTGATCTTCGATGTGGATGGCAGAGATTCCGGCATCTTCGAAAATCTGCACGGTTCGAGCAAGATTCAATACTTCACCGAAACCAGTATCAGCATCGGCAAGGGTTGGAAGATCTGTCATTCGAGCAATTTGCTGAGCTCTGCTTGTCACCTCACTGGCAGTTGTCAATCCGATGTCCGGTAACCCAAGGTCTGCGGCAATCACTGCCCCTGAAATGTAAACACCATCAAAGCCGTGATCCTGGATTAGCTGAGCGGAGACTGCATTGAAAGCTCCAGGGAACTGCAGGGCTTTGCCTGAGTTAATTGCGGCCTTGAAGTTCTTTCGTTTCTGCTCAGGCGTAACAGATGAGTGAAGCATTAGAAGATGCCTTCGGTTAGGTTCAGCTTGATTATCCTAGGCTTGGCCACAACATTGAAGTTCTTTACTTGCTCAGCGCTCAAACTGGGCATGGAGTGAGCCTGTTCGATAAAGCGATCAAGTTCTGAATACTCAACCGCATACTCAGCCAAAGTTCTGAATTTCTTCTCGTAGTCAGATTTTCCAAATGGGCGAGCGCCGCGAGGGTGAGCGTCAGCCACTTCGATTTCATCAACAATCTTTGTTCCATCGGTCAGAGTTACTTCAACCCTGCCGCCGAAGGCTAGGGTGTCCGGATCTGTTGAGTGATAGCGGTCAGTCCAGTAGGGGTCCTCTGTGGTGGTAACTCTCTGCCAAAGCGAAACAGTGTCTGCGCGGTTAGCGCGATCTGGGTGATAGCTGTGCTCGTGGTGCCAGGTGCCATCCTGAAGCGCAACGGTAAAGATGTAAGGAATGGAGTGATCCAATGTCTCTCTCGATGCCTTTGGATCGTACTTCTGTGGGTCATTAGCCCCGCTACCAATTACGTTGTGAGTGTGGTGTGAGGTGTGGATAACAATCTCTTTGATCTTGTCAGCGTCTGCCAAGACAGGATTGTTTTCTCTCATTCTTCTAGCAAGATCAATCAGAGCTTGGGCTTGATACTCGGCGGAATGCTCCTTGGTATAGCTTTCTAAAATCGCACGCTTTGCTTCACCTGGCCCAGGCAGAAGAATTTCATAGCGGGCATCTGGTCCACCAAGTAACCAGGCAATCACGCCATCTTCGCCTTCATAGATTGGTGCCGGGCTAGTTTCACCACGCATTGCGCGGTCAACTGCCTCAACTGCGATCTTTCCGGCAAAAGCTGGGGCATGAGCTTTCCAACTTGAGATCTCGCCTTTTCTTGATTGGCGAGTAGCGGTGGCAGTGTGAAGAGCCTGACCGATTGCGTGGAAGATTTGGTCCTTGCTTAGTCCCAACATTGTTCCCAGGCCTGCTGCTACTGCCGGTGCTAGGTGAGCAACGTGGTCAATCTTGTGTTTGTGTAAAGAGATTCTTCGAACGAGATTTATTTGCACCTCGTAAGCGGTAACAATTCCACGCAGCAACTCGCGCCCAGACTTTCCTGCCTGCTGCGCAACAGCAATGAGCGCTGGGATGTTGTCGCCTGGGTGCGAGTAATCGGCGGCAAGGAATGTATCGTGAAAATCTAGCTCTCTAACTGCAACACCATTAGCCCAGGCAGCCCACTCCGGTGAAACTCGCTGATTGAGGGGAAGACCAAATAGTGTTGATCCTGGCTTGCTCGCTCTGGGCAGGTGGCAAAGTGCCTGGTCGCGGGCAGCGATGATTGGTTTGCGAATAAGCGAGGCCACGGCAACTGAAGCATTGTCGATTATGCGATTAGAAACCATTTGTGCCACATCCGAATCAACTTCTACTGGATCAGTGGCCATCTCAGCAAGAAGCCAAGCGAGCTGTTTCTCCTTCGGAAGGTTTTCGGAACTCTTGTGGGTTCTGATTTCATAGCTTCGCATGTTTGCTCCTTATTGCTTTTTCTTCAGCGCTCGCTCTGTCACGAAGTAGCTGCCGGCTTGCAACGCTGCAAGTAGCCAGAAGATTGTTCCCGCACCAGATGCCGCCAGTGCTCCGGCAATCGCAGGAATTACAACTTGGCCCAGTCTATTTGAGGTGAGGCGAATTGAAATTGCCAGCCCCCTTATCTCCGGAGGCGAAATTCTCGAAACCCATGCCATCGTGACAGGTTGACCAATACCAGTGGCAAAGCCAGCGATGAACATCAGCACCGCAAGTAACCAGAAGTTGGAGCTAAGGGCAATCAAGACCAGTGCAACAACTGTTACTAAAGAACCAAAGTTAAGTGTCCATCGCATTCCAAAACGGTTCGAAATGGTTCCGAGAATAATCCTCACCAACATAGAGGCCACTGCTCTGATGGCGAGCAGGATTCCGACTTCAGTAGCAGTAAAGCTAAGTTCTCGTCCAAGCAGAGGCAAGAACACCAGCATCACGTCTATTACTGCCGTGATGGAGCCGGAAACAAAGATGGCTGACTTGAAACCCTTGATGGAAAATACCTGCCCGGGTTTTGTCTTGGGCTGATCCTCTTTCGCACTGGATTCTCTGGGCAAATTCAAAACTGGCAGCACCGAAACGGCCGCCAGGACAAACATTCCGGCTGCCAATACAAAAGCTGCATCCACATCCACCTGCAGGCCACCTCGATCAGCGACCACTCCACCCAAGAATGGGCCAACAGCGTGGCCAAGAGACGCGTAGAAAGTCAATCTTCCGAAGTTGCGTTCGTAATCTTTCTGGTTGGACAAAATCCCTACCATAGTCTGCCCACCAGCCATAACCAGCAAATGTCCAATACCGAGCATCGGCATTGCCAGCATTAGAAAGACGATGTTTTCAACAAAAATTAGGGCGACTGTTGTCGCTAGCGATATCAGCGTTCCAAAAAAGAGTGCCTTGCCTGCTTTGCCTTTATCGACCCAGCGACCTATTTGAATGGCAAATAGAAGTGGGGCAAGGGCAAATGTTGCACCAACTATTCCAACCAGCCAAGGATCCGCACCAAGGTCAACTGCCTTATAGGTAACCATCGGGCGCACAACATAAACAGCGCCCTGTAAAAAGCCAGAGTTAAGGAGAATCGGAAGCAGCCATGCGCTGCCTCCGATTCTCGCCTTAACCAAGTTTCCTAATCACCCTACTTTTTGTTCGAGCTTTTGTTTCTTCATAGCTCTATAAACAATTGGCGATACAACAATCACAATTAGCAGTGCATAGGCAGCCCAAGTGAATGGGGTGCTGATCAGAATTGAGTAGTCGCCATAGGAGATTTGAAGTGCTCGCCTGAAATACAGCTCAGCCATTGGTCCCAGAATTGCACCAATAATCAGCGGTGTAATCGGATAGCCATAAAGCCTGAACAAAAGTCCCAAGGTTCCAATGGCAAGTGCCATCCACAAATCAAACGCGAAGTTGTTTATGGCGTAAGCACCAACCATTGCAAACACAACAATTCCTGAATACAGGTAAGGGGCTGGTATTTCCAACAGCTTTGCCCACATTCCAACCAACGGCAGGTTGATTAGCAGAAGTAGCGCATTGCCAATAAACAGCGCTGCAATCAAAGTCCAAACCAAGAGTGATTGCTCGGTGAAAAGCAGCGGTCCTGGATTGATGTTGTACATCTGGAAAGAAGCCAAGATAACTGCAGCTGTTCCGGAAGTTGGCAAACCAAGCGCAAGTAGTGGCACTAATGCACCACCAGCGTTTGCGTTGTTGGCAGCTTCTGGTCCTGCAACACCTTCAATGGCTCCGTTGCCAAACTCATCAGCATGTCCCGACTTCTTGGCTAAGCGCTTTTCAAGTGTGTAGCTAAGGAAGGTTGGAACCTCAGATCCACCAGCTGGCAATACACCGGTTGGGAAACCAATCGCAGTTCCGCGCACCCAGGGCTTCCAGGAGCGCTTCCACTCCTGCTTGGTCATCCAAGCAAAACCCTTGAACTTATCAACCTTGGTTCCACCCAGTTGGCCCTTGAGAGCAACATAGAGCAGCTCACCAACCGCAAACAGAGAAACAATCACAACGATTGTCTCGATGCCGTCTGCAGCGTAAACGTTTCCGAAAGTTAGGCGTGAAACACCGGACTGTGGATCAATGCCAACTAGTCCAATTGATAAACCAACAGTCAAGGCAATCAATCCACGAAGCGGGCTGCTTCCCATCACTGCACCAACTGTGATGAAGGCAACCAAGATCAGAGCGAGATAGTCCGGAGGTGTCAAAAGCAAACCAAGTCGCGCAAGCATTGGAGCACCTAGAGCCAGCAAACCAGTCGCGACAGCTCCAGCCAAGAACGAACCAATAGCAGCGGTTGCAAGAGCAGCGCCTGCTCTTCCTCGCTTGGCCATCTTGTTTCCTTCGATGGCGGTCATCACAGCACCAGACTCACCAGGCGTATTTAGCAGAATTGATGTGGTCGATCCGCCATACATAGCACCGTAGTAAATCGCGCCAAACATGATTAGCGAGGCAGTTGGGTCAGCTACGAGTGTGACTGGTAACAGCAATGAAATTGCTAGGGCTGGACCAATTCCTGGCAGAACACCAACGAGCGTTCCAAGAATTGAACCAATTACACCGAACAGAAGATTGTTGAGCGTGAGGGCGTTACTAAACCCGTCTAGAAAACCAGCTACTTCCATGATTACCAGGTCTCCTCTCCCTCTTCTTCAATGATGTTTCCATCATCGTCAACCACTACTGGTTGCTCGGTGAGGAATTCAAATCCAATCGGCAGCTCGAGTTTGAGGCCTTCGGTGAAGCCAAAGAAAGTAACAACCGTTAGAACGGTTGCAACTATCAGGCTTCTGATCCATTTCTTTTCGCCAAGTGCATAGGCCACTGCGACAAACAATGGAATGGTTGCCAAAATAAATCCGATGAGTTCGAGCGCGAATATGTGGTAAACAATCGCGCCGATAACAATTGCGAGGCTGCGCCAGTTTGACTTCGCAGCAAAGTCGCCACCTTCAATACCTTCAGGCTTGCCGCGGTCTCCGCGAAGTAAGGCAATTATCTGAAGGGAGGTTAGGAATAGTAGGACAAAACCGACGCCGATAGCGAAGATTTTTGGACCAACGATTACGTTTAGGCCCACTTCAACAAGGTTGAAGGAATCCCATAAAACAACTAGTGAGAGAACCAAGAGGAAGCTGGTAAAAACCAGCTCCCCCTTGGCTACCTTTGATTCGTTATTTCTCACAGACCCAATGATTCGTAAAGGGTCACGACCTTCTTCTCTTCGATTAGAA
>JACCDK010006926.1_pt1 | contig 18090 bp, 15 predicted proteins | sample 7445871 | NCBI WGS metagenome assembly JACCDK01 (sample SAMN15323436, study PRJNA562643) | freshwater metagenome | isolation source: river surface water | place: USA:Blue River Watershed | collected 2017-08-15
ATTAAGGGTGTTAATTGACTAACGAAATAAAACACATCAATTGGCAGCCCATCTTTGGCATTTTTAATGTACTCTAGCACCTTGTTTAGATGAAACTTTAAATCATGACTCATCTAATAATTTCCAATCGATCTTCTCTTAAGATTGCGATACTCTCTACCATGGGGTATTTACTTCTAATAATATCTGCAATCTCATCAGAATAACCCGCAGCCATGATAACAACCGAACTTGCTGGATCACCGAGTAATAAATCAGGCGCAACAATAGGCAGATGTGTGGCTGGCGTATATTTGCCCTGCTTAAATGGAGCGGAATCAATCACATACCTGATCCGTGGCGCAATGTCAGCCATTGCAATAACGGCTAAAGCTTGATGTCCCGCACCCCAAATTGCCACCTGCTTAAAATCAAATTGATCGATGAAGGTGTTTAATTGGGTTTTGACGCTATTTTGAATTTTCAAAAAATTACTGATATCCAAAGAAGATTTCTTCCTTACTTGAGCAGATAAAATGTAGTCATACCAAATTGGCTCTATAGAAATCACTTCGAAACCATTTTTTTCTAATAGGAAACTAAAGCTTTTTTTATCAAAGTAGAAGATATGATCGGTCGTAAACTCTGAGTACAAGCCTTTAGAAAGTATCAATTCAAAGTTTGGCACCTCTACCAAACCTGATGCACCATCACCCAATAATGAATGAAGAATCGCTAGACCCTCATTTGGGTTAGGCCAATGCTCTAAAAAACTAAAAATAGCAAATGCATCAAATTGGAAATTGAGCGGCGACTTAAAACTTGCGTCTAAATAACCCTGCTGCACAGCGAATCCCGCTTTATTGGCACTTTCTATATTGCTTTTGGAAAACTCAAGTCCAACAACCTCCTTAGCGCCAGCTTTTTGCAACAAATCAATGTACTCACCTTTTCCGCATCCTACTTCAAGAATTTTTTTATTTTCTAGGCGATTCTTGAAGATCCAATCTCCTAACTGCTTAAGTCGGAACTTTCCCATCTCTGGAGAAAATGCAACCGCGCGAATTACCTCTTTGTAGTATGGAACAGGCTCAAGATTATGCTGAACCAACCCACACTTGGTGCATTGATAAATAGCAAGATTTACCAACTCATCTTGCTCGCTCAAACTATTTAAAAATCCTTGCGCAGATTTTGGAGATCCCTCATATTGTAAAAGCGGCTTAGAAAATAGGCTGCCTTTGCACACCCTGCATAGATGAGTCATATAACTATGCCCTTACTTTTTCGGATATCTTGTCAATGCCAGAAATCATCTCAGACCTTAATTGATCCAATGAAAGCAAGGGACTCATATCCTCTAGCGGCATTGAAATAATTGAACCATCTGGTTGAGGCATGGCGGCCACCTTGGGAGATAAAACCTCGTCCGTTTTAAGGTGAACGTTTAAAAGTCTCGGGCCAGGCGCCGCAAAAGCACTCGCTAGCTCAGAAGGCAAATGAATATCTAGCGCACTCAACCCCATTCCTTTCGCAACCTCGACAAAGTCTGGGATAAACAACCCAGATGCAGGACCAGTCCCTAAATATCGTTCTTCAAAATAATTACGCTGAGTATTGCGGATTGAGGCGTATCCACCGTTATTCATAACAACAACAGTAATTGGTAAATTCAATGCTTTTAATGTTGCTAGCTCCTGAAGGTTGAGCATCAAACTTCCATCACTCTCAACGCAAACCGTTGGAATTCGTCCAGCACCAATACAAGCACCAATTGCAGCGGCAATTCCATACCCCATGGAACCTAAGCCGGACGTCAGAAACATTCGTTGTCCAGATTTATTGCGATATGCCGTATAAAAAACCTCTACTGCTAAACCTGAGCTCCCCGTTATAACAAGTTGATTTTCGGGAATGGTATCAGAAATCATTTCAACAAACTGGTAATGACTCATTGGGCCAGCCGATTCGAATTGGCGACCATCAAGCGGTGTATATCTTTTTTTCCAATCATGACATTGGGTTCGCCACTCATTCCAGCTGATAGATTTCTGTCCACAATTGGCAAGCCAAGACTCAAGGAAATGTTTTGCATCCGAATGGATCGGCAACGCAACGTTAAGCTCATGCCGTTCTAATTCATTTTGATCAACATCAACAACAATTTTTTTAGCATTACGAGCAAATCCTTTTGGGTTATAAGCTGTGATGATGTTATCTAATCGACAGCCAATGCTAATGAGGCAATCGCAATTTTGCACCGCAAAATTAGGTGATCGAGCGGCTACCACCCCTGGTCGGCCAACATACAGCGGGCTTTCCCATGCCAAAAGATCAGATGCATTCCACGTAAATACGCATGGAATACCCAATTTTTCAACCAATTCTTCAAAAAGCTTTTCCCCCCCAGAGATTCGCACCCCATGACCAGCTAATATCAATGGCCTTTTTGAATTCGCCAGCAACTGATTAAGTTGAGTAAGCTCTTTACTTAAGTCAGGTTTCGCGCCATCAATGGGTGGTTCAAATCCAGCAAGGCCTGATGGATCAATGGGGGCTGCCTGAACATCTAAGGGTACATCAAGCCATACTGGGCCCGGTCTACCATTACGCATATGCCAAAGTGCCTCTTCAAAGCATTTACGAACATTCTCCGGCGAGTCAACGGTAACCGCATATTTAGTCACAGGCTTTACCATCGAAACAACATCAACCTCTTGCACGCCACTTTGACGAAGAGGTCTTCCACGCAATGCATCTGGCCGTTTCACTTGGCCAGATAAGATAAATAAAGGTAATGACTCTATCCAGGCGCCGGCAACTGGCGTCAAAACATTTGTTGCACCTGGGCCAGTTGTAACCATTGCTATACCAAAGCCACAATCATGAGTCCTACCATAAGCCTCCGCTGCAATTCCGCAAGCTTGTTCATGGTGACAAGAGACGGCGGTAATACGTGATTCACAAGCTAAGGCATCATTGAGATACATTGCGCCGCCTCCGGGGAGAAAAAAAATATCCTCAACTCCCAAGTCAGCTAAACGACTTAACAAATAATCGGCAACTCGATAAACTTTCTTTTGAGTGGTCATTAGTCAACCATCCAATAAGTTAACAAGGACTTTCTATTTGGATTCTTGTTTATAGATTCATCAGTATAAAAAGAATCATTCTTAAAATGAGTTGATGAGATTTCCTCAACAACTGCACCCTTTTCAGAACGGAATGCATGACGCACACCCGGCATTACTGTAACAACGTCTCCAGGGCCCAATATTTGCGGTTTGCCATCAAGCTGCAGCTCTAACTCACCATGCAACACATGGAATGTTTCTTCTTTTTGATTGTGATACTGCTCTGGATGAAATTGCCCAGGAAGACTTACCAATAATTTCTTGCAATAGTCTCTATTAACTACCGTTAACATTACCAACCCAAACTCATCAAACTTATCGAGCCCATAATGATAAGAAATCTCAAGCTCAATACCTCCAGGAACAGTAATTTTTCCCTCTTGAAGTAAATTTTTTACACGCTTGGCAATGCTCAGGATTTTTTCTCGAGTATTAGTATGGGTTGCATTGGAAGGTGTAATCGCTTCATTCGGCTTTATATCAGCATTAGCAGTAAATTCAGAATACTTAGAGTAATCATTTGCGGTAAATTGCGTTTCATTTGGTGGAAATGCAAAATAGAAATTATCGCGTGTAATTTTTTCACCAGCCGCTATTGCACGCTTAGCAAACATGCCTCTTCTTAGTGATCTTAAGCCTTCTTTTTCAGCAGAGTTTTCAGGTAAACGCTTGTTGCCTTCGCCACATACCATGACGGTATAAGCGGCCGCAGCTAACCATGCATCTGCTTGCTCAGGAGTTACGGAATAGGCATTAATAGGATATTTATCTGTAACCAATCCCACATGTTTTTCAAAAATATTTGCGCCTTTAGCAATAGCAATCTTAACGAGATCTGTATTCTCAGGATTTTCATGGGTTGAAAATCCAATGCGAACATTGGGATATCTTTTTCGTAAGAAATCAATTTGAGATAAATGCATTTTTTCATCAGCCGTTGGATATTCCCCAACGCAATGCATGATCGCAAAATCTTTTTTGCGATTAGAAAGAAAACTGACAACCCGATCAATATCTTCTAAAGAGGCGCCAGCGGTTGAAGCGATAATAGGTTTGTCAAACGAAGCAGCGCGCTCCAAGACTGGCCAATCAGTAAAAGAGCAACTAGCAATTTTGATGATGTCAAGATTTTGATCTTCAATCATGTCAAAAGAAACCTCATCAAATGAAGTAGACATAGTCATAAAACCATTTGCCCGAATCTCGGTAATTAATTGATCAAACTGATCTCGAGATAGGCGAGTTTCCGAAAATCGCTTAATGTATTTAATGTCCAACCGATCTTTCAAATCGGGATGAATGAAAGAGTCCAAATCACGATATTGCAACTTAAATGCAAATTTAAACTGAGGATATTTTTTGCAGACAGCGCCAAAGGCTTTGATGAGCTCGATTCCGTGCCCAATATCACCCATATGATTATTAGCCATCTCTAGTACAAACAAATTATTTGGTAATTTACTCATTAGCAACCTTTTAAAAATACTTAATATTTATTTTGACTTAAAATATAAATGTGAATAAATGCTTAGTTAAAATAATTTTTAATGTCATTTGGAAATCTCAAAACGGGGCACATTGAATTATCTATATTTCCCCCATATCCCCAAGCAGCATGCATAAAATTTAAATTACATTTTTTAGCCGCATCACTATCTTCTGCTCTATCGCCTATATACACTGTTTCATTTTTTGAAAGTAAATGTAAATTGATGATTTTTTCTAAAAGACTAGACTTATCTTTAACAGGAAATTCAAAACTATCTAGAGAATAAACGCCTAAAAAATATTGTTCCCATAAAAAATACTTAATTAAAGAACCAGTTGGCGCAGATCTTTTATTAGTGGCAATAAAAAGCTTATTACCACTTGCCTTAAGACCATCAAGCATATGATTTATTCCATCATATATAGTACTTTTGAATACCCCATCTTTATCATAATAGGCTTTAAATGTTTGCTCCATTAAAATTAAATTTTCTCTATCAGAGCTACCACTTAATCTTATCAACAATTCACGTAAGGGGGGTCCAATCAATTCGGCTGATAATTTAATTGGACTCCTAATCTGGTGCTTCGTTATCACATGGCTCAATGCGCTAAGTACACCAGGGGCTGAATCAACCAATGTGCCATCAAGATCAAATATTACGTTCATTCTAAATTTAATCCTTAGCTTAGTAAGTAATAATAAACAAGTCAAAATATTTAAAAAGAGATTCCTAAATACTCCTCAATTTTTGACACAACAAATTCAAGCATCTCCCTTTTTAGGGACGGTTGAACACCAATCCAAAAAGTATTATTCATAACTTTGTCTGTATTTGTGAGCTCGCCACTAATGCGATACTGGACATTGGACATATAAGGCTGTCGAGTTAAATTTCCAGCAAACAGCAATCTAGTTCCGATTTTATTTTGATCTAAATATGTTGTTAAATCCACACGAGAAACTGGGCAATTATCTTTTAGGGTAATTGGAAAGCCAAACCAAGACGGGTCCGACTCCTCAGTTGCAACAGGCATTTGTAAAAACTCCTCACATGAGGCAAGTCTACTCCTTAAAAACTGAAAATTATCTTTTCTTGCCTGAATAAATACAGAAGCTTTATCCAATTGCGCTAATGCGCATGCTGCCTGCATATCCGTAATCTTCAAGTTATACCCCAGATGACTATAGGTATATTTGTGATCATATCCAAAAGGTAAATCGCCCAACTTCCAAGCAAAACGTTTTCCGCAAGTGTTATCTTTGCCAGGAGGACAATAACAGTCACGACCCCAATCTCTAAAACTCTCGGCAATTTGCTTTAACTCGTAGTTATTGGTAAAAACTGCGCCACCCTCGCCCATCGTAATATGATGAGCTGGATAAAAACTAAGGGTACCAATATCGCCAAAAGTCCCAACCATTTGGCCCTTGTAGGTAGAACCTAAAGCATCGCAACAATCCTCTACAAGCCATAAATGATATTTCTTACATAATGCTACAACCACTTCCAGATTGAATGGATTGCCCAAAGAATGGGCCAACATAATGGCTTTAGTCTTAGGACTGATTGCAGCTTCAATCTTTGTAGCGTCAATATTGTGCGTAAGTGGATCAACATCGACAAATACAGGAATAGCACCAAACTGCAGAATCGGATTAACAGTAGTAGGAAAGCCTGCTGCAACACCAATTACTTCATCGCCCTTCTTTATAGCTCGGTCGCCCAATTTGGCCGAGGTCAAGGCTGAGAAAGCGACTAAATTGGCCGACGAACCCGAATTAACTGTGATCAAATGCTTAACACCGATAAATTCAGCCAACTTTTTTTCGAACAAATCATTAAAACGTCCCGTTGTTAGCCAACCATCCAACGAGGCCTCAACCATATTCTCCAACTCTTTAGAATCTAGTAATTTACCCGAGGGAGGAACTGCTGTTTGCCCTGGAATAAATGTCTTGGGCGCAAATTCAAGAGCAGCATATTCCTGCACTAAGGACAAAATTTGTTTACGAATTTTATCTTTAGCAAACTGGACAGTAGGAATAGTAGTTTCATTCATTAGATTGGTGTAAAAAATTAAGGTTTTTGATATCTATTAATTTGCTGAAAAGTAAATTCCTGCATATTCTTCTCTTGCTGGAACGCTTCTTGCCACTGAGCTATTTTTTCTATCGCTTGCTCTAGACTCCACTTGGGTGTCCAACCTAAATATTGTCTTGCTTTTGAACAATCTAACTTTAGAGAACATGCCTCATGTGGCTGTTTCGCACTATTTTGCTTCCAGCGAGCTGGAGATCGCCAGTTTTGAATCAGCAGATTCACCACCTCTTGAACCGATCTTACATCATCATCTTTGGGACCAAAGTTCCATGCTCCATCAAAATTGGTACCATCGCGATAGAGAGCCTGAGCCAATACCAAATATCCCGAGAGAGGCTCTAAGACATGCTGCCATGGGCGAGTAGCCAGGGGATTACGGATCATTAAAGATTGATTGTTTTCAAACGCTTTAATAGCATCTGGTATCAAGCGATCGTCGGACCAATCTCCTCCGCCGATGACATTGCCAGCCCTTGCAGAAGCAATGCCAACCTTGTGACGGTGATATGGATCAGATGAAAAATAAGATTGACGATACGCACCGGTAACCAACTCAGCACATCCCTTGCTATTACTATAGGGATCGTACCCACCCATAGGTTCATTTTCGCGATAACCCCAAGGCCACTCTTTATTTTCGTAACACTTATCAGTTGTCACAATAATTGCGGCGCGCACGCTATCAATATTACGAATACTCTCGAGTACATGAACCGTACCCATGACATTAGTTGCATAGGTTTCAACAGGATTCGCATAGGAATAACGCACCAAGGGCTGGGCTGCCATATGAATAACGATTTCTGGCTGAGTCTGGGTAATCGCTTTTTGTAGTGATGCTAAATCGCGAATATCGGCAATGTGTGAATTATTTAGAAGCGATTGCACTTGAGCCACTTCAAATAGATTAGGCTTTGTGTTGGGAGCTAGAGCAAAGCCAGTTACCTTGGCCCCCATAGAACTCAACCAAAGCGAAAGCCAACCCCCCTTAAATCCTGTATGTCCAGTGAGAAAAACATTTTTACCCTTCCAAAAAGATGGGTTGACACGCCCAAGATTTATAGATGCTGACATTTTTAAGCCCACATCTTCCACGGCGCTTTTCCACTCGCCCACAATTCTTCAAGATGCTGCTTATCTCGCAAGGTATCCATGGGTTGCCAAAAGCCATTGTGAATATAGGCCTCTAACTGTCCGGAAGTAGCTAGCGCCTCGAGAGGTTTTGCCTCCCAGGTAGTGCTGTCTTGCTCAATCAGGTCGATCACTTTGGGTGATAGAACAAAAAAACCTCCATTGATATACATGCCATCACCATGGGGTTTTTCAACAAAGCTGATAACAGAGGTCCCCTTCATATCTAGAGCTCCAAAACGTCCTGGAGGCTGCACAGCAGTTACTGTAGCTTGTTTACCATGTGCCTTATGAAATGCAATTACCTTGGTTAAATCTACATCACCGACACCATCGCCATAGGTAAAGCAAAAGTCTTCATCGCCTAAGTAGGGTCTTACTCGCCTAAGTCTTCCACCTGTTAATGTGTTTTCACCGGTATCGATTAAGGTCACCTTCCATGGCTCAACAAATTCTTGATGTATTTGCATGACATTGTGATTAGACATATCAAAAGTCACATCTGACATGTGTAAAAAATAATTAGCAAAATATTCTTTGATGATGTAACCCATATATCCACAGCAGATCACAAAATCGTTTACCCCATGAGCTGAGTACATTTTCATGATGTGCCACAAAATAGGTTTTCCGCCTATTTCCACCATTGGCTTTGGTCGAGAGGATGTTTCTTCTGCAAGACGCGTACCTAAACCACCCGCTAATATGACTGCTTTCATTGACGATCCGAACCGTTAAAGTACTTAAAATTTTATGTTATAGATTTTAAGATTATTTTCAATAAAATATTTTAATCTATTTTCCCAAGAAAATATTAAAATCAGCATTTATGCAACTTAAAGATAAAGAAAAAACATATTTTTAGGAAAATTTAAATCAAATAAAATGCTGGAGCAATTAAAAAACTTAAAATTTGTTTTTTATATTTCCTAATCCCATTAGAACTAACATCTACCAAAGGGCAACATGAAAGTATGTGGTCAATCCTACAGAACTATTTGGATTAATAATGAGGGTGTACTTAGTGTAATTAATCAACTAAGCTTGCCTCATACCTTTGAGGTATGCACACTAAGAGATATTGATGCCGTTTGTGATGCCATAAGTAATATGGTTGTAAGAGGCGCCGGTTTAATTGGGGCTACCGCGGGTTATGGCATGTGGGTAGCAGCTACTCAGGCGCCCACTGATAGCATTGAGTCATTCGATGCTTATATCCATAAACAAGCAAAACGACTACAAGCAACAAGACCAACTGCAAGCAATTTAGCTTGGGCAATTGCGCGTCAACTTAAACACATTGAGCAAGGAAAGAGCATTGTAGAAAAAATTGCAATCGCTAAATCACAAGCCCAAATGATTGCCGATGAAGATGCGCAATTTTGTCAAATGATTGGGCAGCACGGATTAGAGCTCATTCAAAAGATTGCCGATGACAAACCTGGTAAAATAATTAATGTGCTTACCCACTGTAATGCAGGTTGGTTGGCATTTGTTGATTATGGTTCCGCACTCTCCCCCATCTTTGCCGCGCATGATGCAGGCTTACCAATCCATGTTTGGGTAGATGAAACTCGACCCCGCAACCAAGGCGCCAGTCTAACTGCCTGGGAGCTGACAAGTCACGGGGTACCTCACAGTCTTATTGCAGATAATGTTGGCGGACACTTGATGCAACACGAAATGGTGGACTTAGTCATTACAGGTGCTGATCGCATTACCCGCAATGGTGATGCTGCTAATAAGATTGGAACTTATCTCAAAGCGTTAGCTGCAAAAGACAATGGCGTTCCCTTTTATGTTGCCTTTCCATCTAGCACCATTGATTTTTCCTTGGATGATGGCCTCAAGCAAATACCCATTGAAGAGCGCTCAGGAGATGAAGTGCGCATGATGAGTGGAAAATTAGCCGATGGCTCAATTGCGACCATCCAAATTTGCCCCGATGAAACGCCTGCACGCAATTGGGGGTTTGATGTCACTCCTGCGCGCCTAATTAATGGGCTAATTTGTGAGCGCGGTATTAGCCCAGCCACCGAAGCGGGCATTCTTAAAATGTTTCCCGAGCAAAAGCGTTAAATATGTCGCTACGAGACGAAGGGGTCGTTAAATATCACGCCATCCATCATTTAGGTCCAACTCCGATCCACCCATTACTAACCGAACTTGATCAAGTTCGTACTCGCTTGTACGAACTTGAGTTAATTGGCGTTTATCCAGATGGTATTGGTTATGGCAATGTTTCTATTCGAGATAAAAATGGTTGCATCATTTCAGGGACAAACACAGGCGCTATAAAAATTTTAGGAAACGAAGGTTACTGCTATGTACGTTCGTTTGATCTGCAGACCAATACTGTAGTTACCGAAGGTCCAATACAAGCTAGTAGTGAGTCCATGACCCATTGCGCCATCTATCAAGCCAACCCATTGGTTCAATGTGTTTTACATATTCATAACCACAAACTTTGGCAACAACTTCTTGATCAACATTACCCATCGACTTTAGCAAGCATTGCATATGGAACACCTAAAATGGCACAGGCAATGGCATCCTTAGTTCACCAATTAGTAAGTCCTGCAAATCTTTTAGTGATGGCAGGGCATGAAGAAGGGATTGTCGCTTATGGACCAACTATAGACTTAGCCTTTCATCAAATTCAAGCGATAATTGATTAACTATCATTCATTGCGAGGAGAATTGCATGGCCGTCAAAATTGGCATTATCGGAGGTAGCGGTCTTGATAACCCTGAACTTTTTCAAGAACCCCAAAATGTAGCGATCAATACCCCCTGGGGGAAACCTTCCGCAGATCTAAAAATTGGAAAAATTGACGGTGTTGATGTGGTACTTCTGGCTCGCCATGGACGCGAACATACTATTCCACCAACCCAGGTCAACTATCGAGCCAATATACAAGCACTGAACGACATCGGTTGCACTCATATCTTGGCCACCACTGCAGTAGGCTCTTTACGTGAAGAGATTGGTAGAGGGCATCTGGTCATCCTCGATCAGTTTATTGACTTTACTAAGCAACGCAAAATGACATTTCATGAGTCATTTAAACCCCATGAGCCCATTCATACCCCTATGGCTGAGCCCTTTCATTCTGAATTAAGACATATTTTGATCGAGGTCTGCTCAAAACAAAATGTGACCTTTCACAAAACTGGCACAGTAGTTACCATTGAAGGCCCACGCTTCTCTACCCGGGCAGAATCAAAAATGTTTCGTCTCATGGGCGCAGATATCATCAATATGTCGATTGCTACTGAAGCGACGCTTGCTAACGAAATTGGCATACCCTACGCTGCGGTGGCCATGAGCACTGACTATGATTGCTGGAAGGAAGATGAGGAGCCAGTGAGTTGGGATGCTATCCTGGAAGTCTTTAAGGGCAATGCCGATAAAGTAACACGACTATTACTCTCAGCGATTCCTATGATCGCAAAAACTTAAGGCTATGAAATAATCATGTATGAACTAAGGCTGTAAGATTAGAAAGGTCGCCTTATTTAATTGTTTTACGGATACATATGAACTTATTAGATTACCTTCCTTGCATACCTGACTTTCCTAAATCTGGAATCCTGTTTCGCGACATATCACCGTTATTAGCAAACCCTACAGCCTTTAAAAAAGCAATCGGTCAATTAGATGAGCTATCAAAGGATTTTGACTATACCTACATTTTGGCGATTGAAGCACGTGGTTTTATTTTTGGCTCTGCGCTAGCTCATCATGCCCATAAAGGCCTAGCCCTAGCACGAAAGCCAAATAAGCTACCTATGGCCAGTCACCGAGAATCTTATGGTCTAGAGTATGGCGAAGACTCATTAGAGCTTCAGCAATACACGCTTCCAAAAGGCGCAAAAGTTCTAATACTCGATGATGTTCTTGCCACTGGCGGAACACTCATCGCCGCCAAAAAACTATTGGAAAGTGCAGGTTTTGAAGTGAGCGGAGCTCTTACTTTGCTTGAAATTACTGGCTCAAGTGGAAAAGTAAATCTTAGTGCGCATGGAATTGGCTATAGATCTTTGTTAGTTGCTTAATTTATAACAGAATATGCTTATCATTTGTGGTAATGATCGTACATCTAAAGGCCTAAAATTCAATAAAAACAAGTTTTCGGAATATATATAACCACTACATGTTCATGCGGCATAAAATACTGCTGTGGCGGACTATAAGTTCTGTATAGTACAAAATTTGACGGTGGCTTCGTTGTTGATAAATCTTTCCTTAAGATTGATTCAATAATCGCAATTTTTTTTGCGTTAACAATTTCTATGTGCGGATTAATCTCCGGTCGTAAGTTTGAGACTGCATCAGAGACCACAAAAGGGGCTATCTGTAGTTGCGCTAACGGACTAATCACTTTAAAAAAAGAGTCGCGTGTATTGTTGTATTGATGCTCAACACCGCAGGATAAATCTTTTATTTTTGTCAAATCTGCCATAATGCTACTATAGTAATTAATGGCGTTACGATCCCAGAATTGGCCCCGAAAAATTTCGGGCGTCATGACTAATTCACCATTTTGAATGGTTTTCCAAGACGGGAAAAAATAATTTCCACGATTACCATGAGTTAAGGTAAGGCATAACCATATAGAACTGATTGTAAAAAATAATTTGGCTTTTCTTTTATTTTGTAAAAATGCATAAAGACTAATTATTCCAATCGAACTTGCGGTAGCTAGCCTAAATATTTCGGCAAGATGGAGCGAACTAGAAATCAACAATAAACAAGACAAACTAATCATAGCAATGCCATCATTAATGTAATCTCTTGCGTGTCTAAGCAATGCCAGGATAAAGATATACAAATTAATAAGTAAGATGCTTAAAACAATAATCCAACGAATATCACCACGCGTTACTCCACTATAAATTGATTTCAATAAAGCATCAAAAACAAAAAAATTTATGTGTGAAAAATTATCACGAGCATAGATTGATGGCAAAATAATTGCTAGTTTCTTCCAATATGGGAATAAATCATTTGAAAAAATATAGATAAAAAATATGCCTATAGGTACTATGCAACCTACTGAGGTGCACAAAAAGCGAAAAATTGCCTGACTCAATGGTTTGCCTCTAAGAAGATCGTATGCAAAAGCCAAAGGTATAAATAATGCTATTGCTGGAAACAAACCCTCTCTTGCTAAAACTGCCATACCGAAAGATAAACCGCCTAAGAAAAAATACCAATACTTGGTATATTCTCGGGTCAGAAAATAAACACCAAGCACAAGAAATGGAAAGGCAACATAATTAGGCCATGGGTACATGGCCAATGGATGAAATAACGTCAATGTAATTAATGTATAAAGTGCAAGTATTTGATTTTTTAATACATTCAATGCTGTTAGGTATACCAATACGACGCCTATTGAGTAAAAAATACTAGTTACAACAATCAATGAGAGTAAATTTTTTCCAATGGCATAAGCGGCAGCTTGAATTATTGTTGTCAATATGCCATACTGAATAAAAATGTCTCGATAAGGAAGTTTTTGATCATATAGATCCTTGGCATTGCTTAGCATTAATCCCCAATGATGGGGATCTAAGTTAAAAGCTCCCTGAAATAGGGAGTAGCACAAAATCAGCATCAAACAGCAAACGATAATTACATGAGGATTTTTAGTCATTCAGTTATGATTGTTTTTTGCTAGATTGAACTTTTTGAAAATACTGAATTTAAATGTAAAAACGCTTAAGCATTTCTTGATATGCATCAATAAGTCCAAAGTCCAGATTGATTTTTGGAGCCCACCCCAAACGTCTTATGCGCTCTGAATTCATCCACTTGCGAGGCGGACCATCAGGCTTTGTGGAATCAAAAATTACACTACCCCGATAACCAGTAACTTTTGCGATTTTATCAACTAACTCTCTGATCGAAATGTCAGAACCAAATCCAACATTCAAATAACTTTTCATAGGCTCTGTCGCTTGATTATATAAATTTTTTTCCAAATTCATCACAAACACAGATGCGGATGCCATATCGTCAACAAATAAAAACTCGCGTCGTGGCGTGCCAGTTCCCCAAATGACAACCTCGGCCTGTTGATTGACTTTCGCCTCATGGAATCGTCGAATAAGCGCTGGAATAACATGACTATTTTCAGGATGATAGTTGTCGCCGGGTCCATAGAGGTTCGTTGGCATTACCGAGCGATAGTCCACCCCATGACTTTTGCCATACTGACGGTTATAGCTCTCGCACATTTTGATGCCGGCAATTTTGGCAATCGCGTAGGGCTCATTGGTAGGCTCTAGCTTACCGGTAAGAAGAGCATCCTCACTCATGGGTTGTGCAGCTAGTTTTGGATAAATACAGCTTGAGCCGAGAAAGAGCAGTTTCTTCACACCACTTAAGAAAGCGTGATGAATGACATTATTTTGCACCATGAGGTTGTCGTAAATAAACTCAGCAGGATAAGTGTTATTTGCATGAATCCCCCCTACTTTTGCAGCTGCGAGATAAACCTGATCAGGCTTTTCCTGAGCAAAGAAATTCGCAACAGCAACCTGATTCGATAAATCAAGTTCTTGATGGGAGCGATGGACTAAATTGGTATAGCCCTGCCTCTTTAACTCCCGCACAATTGAAGATCCCACCATGCCACGATGGCCAGCGATGTAGATTTTTTGCTGTAGCTCGATTGTCACCAGTGCGTCCTTATTCTTTGAGACAAAGAAAGTTAACTTTTTTGCGGCTTTATCTACTTCTCTTTACCCACTGATACCTCATAACCATGCTTTTTGAGTAAAGCGTGCTGCTTGGCTTGGTCAAGATCACAAGTGACCATTTCTTCGATCATTTGATCGAGAGTAATTTCAGGCACCCAACTAAGTTTTTGCTTGGCCTTAGTCGGATCACCTAAAAGCGTCTCGACTTCAGTGGGGCGGTAATAGTGCGGATCAATTTGCATAACCACATCACCCACCTTAAGTGCAGGGGCTTTATCACCACTAATGCTTTTCACAGTCGCTTTCTCTTTATCTGCTTTGCCTTGAAATTCTAAGGTGATACCTAATTGATGGGCGCTCTTTTGAATGAATTCACGAACGGTGTATTGCACCCCCGTAGCTATCACAAAGTCTTCGGGTTTGTCCTGTTGGAGCATAAGCCACTGCATGCGAACATAGTCTTTGGCATGACCCCAATCTCTTAGAGCATCAATATTGCCCATGTAGAGACACCTCTCTAAGCCCTGGGCGATATTAGCCAAGCCACGTGTGACCTTGCGAGTAACAAAGGTCTCACCCCGACGTTTGGATTCATGATTAAAGAGAATGCCATTACAGGCATACATGCCGTAGGCTTCACGGTAGTTCACGGTAATCCAGTAGGCATAGAGTTTAGCCACCGCATAAGGGCTTCTGGGATAAAACGGCGTGGTCTCTTTTTGTGGAATCTCTTGTACCAAGCCATAGAGCTCAGAAGTAGAGGCCTGATAAAAACGAGTCTTCTTCTCTAAGCCTAAGATACGAATAGCCTCTAAGATACGTAGGGTACCAATCGCATCCACGTCCGCTGTGTACTCGGGCGACTCAAAGGAGACCGCCACATGGCTTTGGGCTCCTAAGTTATAAATCTCATCGGGTTGGCACTGCTGAATGATGCGCACCAAATTACTGGTATCGGTGAGGTCGCCGTAGTGCAAGATTAAATTGGGGTGGTTAACATGTGGGTCTTGGTAGAGATGATCAATACGGTCGGTATTAAATAAAGAGGCGCGGCGCTTAATGCCGTGGACCACATAGCCTTTCTCCAATAAGAACTCGGCTAGGTAAGAACCGTCTTGACCCGTAATACCCGTTATGAGGGCGACTTTTGCCATAACAACCTTTCAAACAGCAATTTTAATTAAATATGGTAGATTTTATAAGGTTTGGAGGGGGCTTATTACGTTCTCTTGTAAACATCCTCAAAACGCACAATATCGTCCTCTCCCAAATAGCTACCGGACTGGACCTCAATGATTTCAAGGGGTTCGGTGCCAGGATTGGATAAGCGGTGTTTCTCCCCCTGGGGGATATAGGTGCTCTCATTTTCTTTTAGCCGAATCACCTTCTCACCATTGGTCACCTCTGCAATGCCCTTGACCACAATCCAGTGCTCCGCGCGGTGATGGTGCATCTGTAAGGAAAGGCTCGCGCCAGGTTTGACTTGAATACGCTTAACCTTAAAGCGTTTGCCCTCATCGACACTGTCATACCAGCCCCACGGACGATTGACTTTTCGATGCAGATTCTTTTCTTCGCGCCCTTCTTGCTCCAATCGACTGACAATTGCTTTTACCTCTTGGCTATTTTTACGATCAGCCACTAATACAGCATCGGCGGTCTCCACAATCACCAGGCCATCAACCCCGACAGTGCTCACCAAGCGAGTGCTCGAATGGACCAGCGAATTGGTCGTTTTGTCGAGCACCGTATCGCCATGCGTGACATTGCCGTGTGCATCTTGGCGACCGACTTGCCAAACTGCGTCCCATGCACCCAAATCATTCCAACCCGCATCTAAGGCCACCATCTCGATAGCAAAGCGCGAACCTGGGCAACGCTCAATCACGGCGTAATCAATGGATTCACTGGGGATGGCATTAAAAGCGGCCGGATCGGGGCGAATGAATAGAGCATCTCCATTTACATCACCGGTCTTACCTTGCCAAGCTTTTATCGTTGCCTCCAAGATGTCAGGACGAAACTCCCTAATGGCTGCGAGCCAAACGCTCGCTTTCAAAACAAACATACCTCCATTCCAGTAGTAGCCACCCTCTTTAAGGTATTGTCTGGCGGTCTCCAGATTGGGCTTTTCAACAAAACGTTCTACAACTCTACTGTTATTGCCCTGCACTTTCTCATCGCATCGGGCTTTGATGTATCCATAGCCAGTCTCGGGCGAGTTTGGCGTAATGCCCAAAATGGCAATCGCGCCCGACTGGGCAATTGCTAGAGCCGATTGCATCGCCACATCAAAAGCTGGGCGATTTTGAATCGTTTGGTCGGCCGGGGTAATGAGTAAGATGGGGTCATCACCCTGCTTCGTTGCACACAGAGCAGCTAAAGTGAGCGCCGGTGCGGTATTGCGACCTGATGGCTCCAGTAAAAGTGTTGCCTCAATATCTTTTAGTTCACGCAGTTGGTCAAGCGCTAAAAACCGATGTTCTTCATTGGTCACAATCAGTGTTGAGCCAAAGCTTGCGTGAGATCCAATCGCTCCATGAGCGCGCTCAATGGCCTGCTGAAAAAGGCTCTGCTGGGACTCTCGGCCAGCAAGTACCAAAAACTGCTTGGGAAAACCAGTGCGTGATAAAGGCCATAAGCGAGATCCAGAGCCGCCACAGAGAATAACAGGGAGGACAAGGGGAGCTAACCTACGATTGTTCATGATCTGCATATTTATTTAATTAGCTTATTGTAAAGGGGCAAAGACTAGACTAATTCAAGCTGTCCTATACTGATAGTGAATTCTCTAAAAGCTAATTTATGCCCAAAAAAGCACTCATCATCGGTATTACTGGCCAAGATGGCGCCCACTTAGCGCAGCACTTATTAGCTAAAGGCTATATGGTCACTGGTTCATCACGCGATGTCATGGCATCCTCGTTTGGCAATTTACATACCTTGGGTATTCACGAACAGGTAAAACTCATTTCTGTATCGATTAATGATTTTCGCAGCGTCTTTAATGCCATCCAAAGCTGTGATCCCGATGAAATTTATAACCTCGCCGGCCAAACCTCGGTAGGACTCTCGTTTGAGCAGCCGGTCGAAGCGATTGAAAGCATTGCGATTGGCACTCTCAATATTTTGGAGGTCATTCGTTTATTAGGTAAATCAGTGCGGTTTTACAACGCTGGCTCAAGCGAATGCTTTGGGGATACTGGTAACACACCCGCTAGTGAAAATACGCCTTTTGCTCCTAGAAGCCCTTACGCAGTGGCAAAATCGACTGCTAAATGGCTTATCAATAGCTATCGGGAGTCCTATGGGCTCTATGCTTGCACCGGCATTCTCTTTAATCACGAATCCCCCTTGCGCCCTGAGCGGTTTGTGACCCAAAAAATTATAGTGGGGGCTAGTAAAATTAAAGCAGGTCTCATTCAAAAAATTCAGTTGGGTAATTTAGACATTTGCCGTGATTGGGGCTGGGCTCCTGAATACGTAGAAGCCATGTGGCTCATGATGCAACAAGAAGAGCCCCGTGATTTTGTCATTGCCAC
>JACCDK010413945.1_pt1 | contig 18086 bp, 17 predicted proteins | sample 7445871 | NCBI WGS metagenome assembly JACCDK01 (sample SAMN15323436, study PRJNA562643) | freshwater metagenome | isolation source: river surface water | place: USA:Blue River Watershed | collected 2017-08-15
CAATCGTGCTGGTCGACACCGAAGCAGAACTTATCTCTGCGATGAATGTGTCAAATGGCAACCTAGTGAGCTCAGTTGCAACCGACGATCTTGCCTTCGCTGAGCGAGTGAAGGAAGAATCGCAGGCCTTCAAGTTCGGCGTAAACAAGCCAAGGTCTCGTGGCGATAAGGCTGAGGTCTTTGGTGGGCGTGGAGCTAGCTGGAGAGGCTGCTTTGTTGGCGGCGATCTGCTGGTTCAGTCGGTTACCGAGGGTGATGGCCCGCTGTATGGCAACTTCGCCGATGGCTCTCGTTACCCAGCGGTGGTCTAAGAACTGGTAGCTGTGATTTCCATTCCTCTATAGTCAAGGGATGGAAATCACCACGTGCCTTTGGTTCAACGGCAATGCCCGTGAGGCCGCCACCTTTTACACCAGCATCTTTCCCGACAGCAGCATTGCCAATAACTGGCTAGCCCCGGTCGAGACTCCAGGCAATGCTCAGGGAGAAGAGGTTGTGGTCAACTTCAAGATTTTTGGTAGGCCCTCTATTGGCATAAACGGAGGTCCACAGTTTCCTCGCACCTTGGCAGCCACCTTCCAGATTTCATGGCGCGATCGTGGAGTGGGAAAACACAGTTGGCGTCTGCACACTAGTGCCTACGTAATCTGAGACTTCTGCGATATAAGACTTTGTTTCAAATGGCGCTGGTCTTATGATGCTGTGTGCGAGACAGGGCGGCCGAGAATTCGCTGAAGTAGCCGCTAGTTTCAAGAAAACCCTGCCTGTCAAGTACTTCTGTCCAGCATCGAAGCCATGCAGCATGTAATTCAGTCGCGGATCCAAGTCTTTTGGCATTATGTTAGGACAAAGTAGACAGGATTGAAATGCTGAACTTTCCCCACCCTGACCGCAACCTTGCTTTGGAACTAGTTCGCGCAACCGAAGCCGCTGCAATTCGGTCCTATCCCTTCATCGGCAAAGGTGACAAGAATGCAGCGGATCAAGCCGCAGTGGACGCGATGCGCGCTTTTTTGGCGACCGTGTCTTTTCAGGGCCGCGTCGTCATCGGCGAAGGGGAAAAAGATGAAGCCCCGATGCTTTTTAATGGAGAGCTGGTCGGGTCAGGTGTAGGGCCAGAAGTTGACATTGCGGTTGATCCGATCGATGGAACCGGGTTAACAGCTACTGGCCGCAACAATGCAATTTCAGTGATTGCGGCCTCCGATCGAGGTTCTTTGCTAGACGCATCGAGTGTTTTCAAAATGGAAAAATTAGTGGTGGGCGCAGTTGGGGTTGGCGTTTGTGATATCAAGATGAGTGTCGCCGAAAACCTGCGCGAGTACTCGTTGGCCTCGGGGAAACCAGTGAGTGAAATTTTGGTTGCAGTACTTGATCGAGATTACAACCAGTGGCTCATCGATGAAGTCCGTTCCGCGGGCGCCTCAACCAGGCTGCTTAGGGACGGTGATGTGGCTGGAGGAATTCAGGCTGCTCAAGCTAGTTCCCGAATTGACTTCTGCATGGGCAGAGGCGGCTCTCCAGAGGGTGTCATTACGGCATGCGGCGTCAAAGCGCTGGGAGGCCAAATTCAAGGCATTCTCGCACCATCAAGCGAGTTGGAAATCAGCAATGCTGCCGCCGCGGGATTGATTCTTGACAAGGTCTATCAAATGGATGAACTTGTCAATTCCGATAACACGTTCTTTGTTGCTACCGGGGTTACTGACGGCCCGTTGGCTGCTGGGGTTAGAAAACATTCAGGTTTGGTACTAACCGAGTCCATCGTGATCCGCGGCAAGACAGGCACAGTGCGGAAAATCCTCGCCGAATACCAAGCAAATTCTTGGATGTAACCCAGCGAAGAACGTCAGAATTCGATACTTGTTGTATTGTTACAACAACTTTGCAAAGTTGGAAAGTAGTTGCTTGGATGCGAAAAGTAGAAGTAATAATGCCGTTGACTGCTTTTGCGGATCTCGATCGAACCGGCCCAGTTCCGCTCTACTATCAAGTCTCCCAAAGAATCCAGCAAGCAATCCTCTCTGGCGAGATTCCTCCTGGCTCTAGGCTTGAAAACGAGATTTCAATTGGTGATCGACTGGGACTTTCTCGTCCAACCATTCGCAAGGCAATACAAGAGCTAGTCGATAAGGGACTTTTGGTTCGTCGCCGTGGCGTGGGAACACAGGTTATTCACGGTCAAGTTACCCGAGGGGTCGAGCTCACCTCTTTGCACGACGACCTCATTAGATCCGGAAAGAAGCCTTCCACCAAGTTACTAGCTCTTGAGTTGATCCGAACCGATAACCCTCTATCGGAGGAGCTTGGCGTCGATTTCGGAACCGAGGTGGTCCGCATCGAGCGCCTTAGATTTGCAGACGGAGCTCCTGTCTCAATAATGGTGAATTATCTACCGAGCCAGTTTCGCGCCATCAGTATCGCAGAACTTGAGGAACTGGGTTTGTATCAATGGCTAAGACTCAGAGGCGTCAGTATACGAGTAGCAAAACAACGAATTGGAGCACGGAAGGCCACCAATAAGGAGGCGGATCTGTTAAACCTTGAGCAAGGAGCCGCGCTGTTAACCATGGATAGGACGGCATATGACGACGAGGGCGTTGCCATCGAATATGGCCACCATTGTTACTCACCTGAGCTTTACTCGTTCCAGGCCACGCTGGTTCAGAAGTAACTAAGGCGAGTACGGAGCCAGTTCTCCAATTGCGAATTGCGCCTTTCCAAATCCAAAAGACCAATCCGAGCTTGTGTTCTCAACGTAACTAATAAAGACATTGTTAGGGGTAACCCCAGAGGTTGCCAACTTTGAAGTTATGCGTTGGAAAACCAACTGTTTTTCATTGAGACTTCGACCTTTTTGAGTTGTTATCTGAATCATGACAACCGAGGTGTCGCGTTCAAAACCTAGCCCTGCATCCTCTGCATAAATTTCGTAAGGCTCATGCTGGGTGACAATCTGAAACCTGTCTCTTGCTGGAATCTTCATAACCTCTACCAAAGCGTCGTGAATCGCACTTGCAACAGTGCTTACCTCTTGGGGAGTTCGCCCCTTGATCAAGTCAATTCGGACAAGTGGCATTTCGCCTCTCTCTGGGGTGGTCAGTCCTAATCCGGAAGTGGATAAAGGTTTTCGTGGCTAGTGGTTTTGTTTCGCGATGAATCGTTCGATCGCTTCGCGCTGGTAGATAGCAGTCTCCACGTTCTTCTCGTTTTCAGCGAATACCGATGAGCACATAATCGAATTTGGATTATCTAGGTAACCAATTTCCTTCAGACCTGCAAAAAACTCATCCCAGTTGACATCGCCATCACCGAGTTTGAGATGCTGGTGGACCCTGGCGGAGTTTCCCGGTGGGTTTGTGATGTATCTAAGACCGTGGCTACGCTGGTGGTCCATAGTGTCGGATATGTGAGTAATCCCAATCCGACTACCGACTGTCCGCATAATTTGGAGGGCGTTGTTACCCATGTGGAAGGTGTGAGACGCAACGTAGACCATGCCGACGTTTTTAGAATTCAAACCCCGGATTACTCTCCAGGCTTGCATGCCATCCTCGACAAAGTCATCAGGATGCGGATCGATGAATAGCTGGATTCCTTCTTTTTCAATAGTGGGTAAGAGCTCCTCCATGGAGCGGTAAAAACTGCGTTCTGATTCTTCCGCCTTCTCTGGACGTCCTGAAAACTCGGTACCGATTGTGTTTACTCCCAGCTCGACCGTGATTTGGATCACACGTTTGAAATATCTCACTGCTGCATCTCGTGCATCGGCATCTGGTGAAGAAATCCTAAGCACTGGCAAGGTTGAAGCAATTTCAACCCCAGCTTCTTTGCAGGATCGCTTCAAAGCCTTGACTAAATCGTCGTCTGCTTTGGCGTGATTGAAGAATGGGATGAAGTCTGCGTGCGGAGTCATCTGGAGATACTTGTAGCCCAACTCAGCGGCCAGTTTTGGAAATTCTAGCAATGTGTGAGTGTGATGGAACGGAGTTGGATCCAGTGCGATTTTTACCAATTGGTCCTCCTTGACCTAGTTGCGCTCCGAAGAGCCCTTTCCTAGCAGTGGTTTCTGTTTGGCAACAGATTTCTCATATTCTTTTCTAGCTGTCTTGGTGCTATCCAAAGTTGACACGGCCGCTACAGGCACATCCCACCATCCTTCGCCATCTGGGGCATAGAGGTAAGGGTTAGAGTGAATGTGAATAAGCGTTGCCCGTGAAGCGGCCTTGGCGTCTATCATCGCTTGACGCAGATCGCTAATTGCATTTTCAGTTGGCTGCACACGAATTACATTCATACCCAAGGACTCTGCATTGGTTGCAAGATCAATGGGCAAGATCTCACCGCTCTCAAAATCATTTTTATGATCATCGCGATAACGATATAGAGTCCCATAGCGCTGCGAACCAAGATCTTCCGATAGGTGGCCTATCGAGGCGTATCCATGATTTTGAATCAACACGATAATGAACTTGATTCCCTCTGCGATGGCGGACACCATCTCAGTGTGCATCATCAGGTATGAACCATCACCAACCATTACGATTGCGTCTCGGGTTTTGTCGGCTCTAGCAACGCCGATGCCTCCCGCTATTTCATACCCCATGCAGCTAAAGCCGTACTCGACGTGGTAACCCAACTGATCTCGCACTCGCCAGAGCTTGTGGAGATCGCCAGGCAAGGATCCTGCAGCACAAATGACAACGTCTCGAGGGTCTGAGGATTGCTGAACAGCACCGATAATCTCTGCCTGTGAAGGCTCAGCCAATCTTTTATCGATAAAGCTCTCATCCACAGCAGCGTCCCATTCAGCCTTATCTTTGGAGTACCGGTCGCGGTAAATCTCAGGCACCTGGTAATAGCCAATTGCTGCGGTCAACTCGACCAGTGCCGCATGAGCATCTGAGACGATTGGAATCGAACTGCCGTGCTTGTAGGCATCAAATGCAGCCACATTGATGTTGATGAATTTCACTTTTGGATTCTGGAATGCTGTTCGAGAGGCTGTTGTGAAGTCCGAATATCTCGTACCAATGCCAATTACGACGTCAGCCTGGTTGGCGGCCCGGTTGGCTGCAGTAGTTCCTGTAGCTCCAACGGCACCTAGGTTTTGTGGATGGTCCCATGGAAGTGAACCCATTCCGGCCTGAGCAAGTCCAACTGGAATTCCAGTCTTCTCAACGAACTCCTGTAGCGCATCGTGAGCATTGGAGTAAATTACGCCACCACCGGCGATGATGATTGGATATTTGGCAGTCCGGAGGACTCTTGCAGCATCTTCGATGTCATTCTGTTCCGGCCGCGGCCGTCGAACATGCCAATCACGTGGGGCCAGAAACTCCTCCGGAACATCTAAGACCTCAGCCTGTACGTCTTCGGGCAGCGCAATCGTTACGGCGCCCGTCTCAACTGGGTCGGTTAGAACTCGCATGGCATTCATGCACGCCGAAAAAAGTTGTTCAGGCCTTTGAACGCGATCAAAAAACTTTGAGAGCGGCTTGAAGGCGTCATTGACTGACAACGATCCATCATGGAATGCTTCAAGCTGCTGGAGCACAGGATCTGGTGCGCGACTCGCAAAAGTGTCAGAAGGCAAGAGCAAAACCGGCAGTCGATTGATTGTCGCCAACGCTGCACCAGTAAGCATGTTCGATGCTCCTGGACCTACAGATGCGGCGCAGGCAAAGGTGGATCTTCTTCTCATCATTCGAGCGTAAGCAACAGATTCGTGAACCATGGCCTGCTCGTTTCGCGCTTGATGATAAGGCATCAGATCTGGCGCATCGACTGAGTACTGCTTGAGGGCTTGACCTACACCTGCAACGTTTCCATGACCAAAGATGCCAAAGGTTCCGGCAATTGTGCGAACCCTGATGTCTCCATCAACAGTCCACTGATTTGCCAGGAACTCGATAAGTGCCTGACCTACGGTCATTTTTCTAGTAGCCATGATTACTCCTGAGCAGTGTAGGGAAGTCTCGGGTCTTGTCTTTGATCGGACCAAGTGGACCGAACCCAACTGTGATGGGGATCATCAACTATGTTCCAAGAGCGTTCCGGATCTGGACCTGCCATCACGTTGAGGTAGTAAAGGTCATAACCTGGAGCGGCCATAGCTGGGCCATGCCAGCCGTGAGGTACCAGCGCCACATCGCCTGTCCGCACTTCAACGAGGGTGTCTATCTTTTTCTCTGCTTGTCCGTAGTTTCGGAAATAACCAATCGGGTCCGACTCGGAAGCTCGTATCGCTGCCTTTGTCACGGCTGCCTCGAAGTAGTAAATCTCTTCCAGGTTGGACTGCACCCCTGGTATGTACTCATCGTGCTTGTGTGGAGGGTAGCTAGACCAGTTATCTGACGGAGTGATCACTTCGCACACTATTAGTCGATCGGCGTCGAGAGCCTGAGGTGTCCCAAAGTTATGCACCTGTCGAGTAGCGCTTCCAGAGCCACGCAGTTCTATTGGCACTTGATTTGCTGGAATGTAACAAACCTTCTTCGCCTTAGTTGCAGGCCCTTCGGCAACGGCAATCCGGCCGACACCGGTAATCATTGCGGTCGAACTAAGTGGTAGATAAAGAGTGTCGGTGGGACCATGAAACGGCGACTGGCGACCTTTCAGGGTTTGCTTCTGAGTTGACCCTTGAAACTCGTACTCGACAACGAAGGTGCCACATAGAGGGACAAAGATTCGTTCGACATGCATGTCCGACAGCGATGCAACCACGCCTTGGTGTAGTTGCGCGATTCTTAGACCAGTATGTCTCCAGCCTGGGATACGCCCATCAACCACGGTCTCGAATGGACCATTGTGTAAGCGACCTTGCCGGTAGAACCACTTCATAACATACCTAGTTTTGAGGGAATCCGAGGTTTAATCCACCGTGGCTCGGGTCGAGCCAACGTGAAGTAATCACCTTTGTTTGAGTGAAGAACCTGAAGCCCTCTTCACCATGGGCGCGGGAATCCCCAAATAGCGAGTGCTTCCAACCGCCGAACGAGAAGTAAGCGACTGGAACAGGAATCGGGACATTTATGCCGATCATTCCAACCTCAACTTCATTTTGGAATCGCCTTGCAGCTCCGCCATCGTTTGTAAAAATGGCAGTGCCGTTACCAAACGCTCCCGAATTGATTAAGTCCAGACCTTCTTGATAGCTCTGCACTCGAACCACCGATAGAACAGGTCCAAATATTTCCTCTAAGTAGACCTTCGAAGAAACCGGAACCCTGTCGATCAAGGTTGGGCCAAGCCAATAACCTTGGGAGTCCCCATCAGGATTTATGTCTCGACCGTCCACAACAACAGTCGCACCATCATCGGCCGCAATGTCTATGTACGAAGCAACCTTGTCGCGGTGCACCTTGGTAACTAAAGGGCCCATGTCGCATGAACGTCGTCCGTCACCAACTTTGATCTGGCTTATTCGCTCGGTCAGTTTCGGAATGAGTGAATCTGCGATCGGCTCAACGGCCACCAAAACAGAAATGGCCATGCACCGCTCGCCAGCTGAACCAAATCCAGCGTTGATTGCTGAGTCAGCCACCAAATCTAGGTCCGCGTCCGGAAGCACCAACATGTGATTCTTGGCACCTCCCAGAGCTTGAACACGCTTTCCGTGCTTGGCTGCAGTTTCGTAGATGTACTGCGCAATCGGGGTGGAACCGACAAAGCTGATTGCCGCCACGTCTGGGTGAGTCAGCAAACCATCAACGGCCTCTTTGTCGCCGTTCAGCACATTGAAGACACCATCTGGGAGACCGGCCTCTTTCCAGAGCTTTGCCATCCAAATTGCGGCACTGGGGTCTTTTTCACTTGGCTTGAGAATCACAGTGTTGCCAGCAGCCAGGGCTACAGGGAAAAACCACATCGGCACCATGGCCGGGAAATTAAACGGGCTGATGATCCCAACTACACCGAGTGGCTGCTTTATTGAATAAACATCAACATTCGTAGAAGCATTTTCGGAATACTCACCCTTGAGTAGATGCGGCATTCCGCAGGCGAACTCTACTACCTCTTGGCCACGAGTAATTTCACCCAGTGCGTCTGAAAGAACCTTGCCGTGCTCCTCGGTAATGAGTGCTGCCAATTCCGGCTTTCTTGCATTTAGCAGTTCGCGAAAATTAAAAATGATCGCCTGACGTCGTGTCAGCGACATGTCTCTCCAGGCTGGGAAGGCGGCCTTTGCCGAGGCAATGGCCATGTGGATCTCAACTTGATTGGCCAGTGCAACTTCTTTGGTTTTGATACCCAAAGCTGGATCAAAGACGTCTGCGGTTCGCCCAGACCGGCTTGGGTGCTCTGCACCGTCAATAAAGTGTGGAACAACTTTCATTTCAGTCCTTTTCTAAAGGTTTGATCCGTGAACCATTTTTGCGGCTGTATCAACTGCCTCGGACACACTTCCGTTACTTGGGTATAACAGGCTGCGGCCGACCACCAGTCCCCGAACTCCTGGCAAAGATAGGGCATCATTCCAAGAATCGAATGCCTTCTCTTGATCTCCATCGACGTCTCCGCCCAATAACAAGGTAGGAAGCGTTGTGGCCTCCAAAACTCTTTCCATGTTTGGCACCACAGGCAGCTTCAACCAAGAGTATGCAGAGGATTCGCCAAGGCCTTGCGCAATTGCTACAGAAAGCACCACTGCCTCGGTCGAAAGATCATTAACCACTCGGTCGTCTATCCAGTCAGCCATGAATGGTTCCAGCATGATTGGAACTTGATGCTTGACTGCCTCATTAACCGCTTTAGCGTTTGCTTCAAGCGTTGCCACAGATGCATTGTCTTGGAGGTTTATTCTCAAAAGCGTTTTGGCAAAATCTAGTCCTTGGCGCTTGATTGATTCAATTGAGTAGCCAGTGAAACGATCGTCAAATTCGAATGAAGATCCGCGAAGGCCACCTCGATTCATTGAGCCGACGACAATTTTGTCGTCTAATAGCCCCATCAGCGCCAAATCGTCGATCACGTCTGGAGTTCCCAGAACCCCATCAACGCCAGGGCGAGAAAGGGCCTCAGCAAATCTTTCAAGCAACTCTCGTCTTGACCCCATTGCAGTCGGGTTTTGCCCAACTGCAATGGCGCCGCGGGCTGGATGATCTGCAGCGATGATTAGAAGCCTGCCATCGCCACGAATCAATTCTCGACGGGCTCGCGACTCAAGAGCAGCGTTGATGGCGGCAGGATTCTCCGCCCTCACGTCCTTAATCCACTCGAAAGTGGCGGTTCTTGCTAGTTCCATTCGAACTTCTCTCTCAACACCTCAAAAACCTCTGCCGTCGTTGGCATGGCTGTCGAGCACTCCAGGCGAGATGCAACTATTGCCCCCGCCACATTGGCAAACTGCAAAATTCTCTTCAGATCCCAGCCTTGACTCAACCCGAAGCAGAGAGCTCCGCCGAATGAGTCACCAGCACCTAGGCCATTCACTACCTCAACAAAATAAGGCGGCACCTCAACCTTTTCGGTCTTGGTTTTTGCCATTACACCCTTTGGCCCTTGCTTCACGATGGCAATTTCAACTCCGCGCTCCAATAGAGCATCAGCGGCGCGCTCCGGCTCGGTCTCGCCCACTGCCACAAAGCACTCTTCCCTGTTTCCGACAGCGACTGTTACCTTGCCCCAAATCTTGTCGATTTCAGTTCTGGTGTCTTGCTCACTGGACCAAAACATTGGTCGGTAGTCAAGATCAACAACGGTATGGCGCTTGCCTGCTCTGGCGGCCAAGGCTATTTGGTGTGCGGTCCTCGAAGGCTCCTCGCTGAGACCGGTCACGGTAAACCAGAAGATACCGGCTTCCTTAATCGCAGCGAGGTCCAACTCGGTCGGATCGATTTGCATATCGGGGGCGCTGGGCTTGCGATAAAAATACAGGGGAAAGTTGTCAGGAGGAAAAATCTCGCAAAAGACGACCGGAGTCAAAAGGTTGGGATCGATGCTCACGAAACGATTATCAACGCCCAAGCGAGTCAACTCGGTCTTTAGGTATCTACCGAAAGCGTCGTCACCAACTTTGGTGATTACCGCTGACTTAAGCCCGTGACGGCTAGCGGCGACCGCAACATTGGTGGGAGAGCCACCGAGAAACTTTCCAAACGAATTGACATCCTCCAAGCCCACACCATGCTGAAGCGGGTAAATATCGACGCCGATTCGACCGATTGTTAGCAGGTCGAGAGAAGCTGACAACGCTGTCATTCGGTTCTACCTAGCCTCTCCGTTGCTATTTGACCTAATGTTATTACAAATAATTGATTTTTATCAAAATTAATTAGTTTTTTGTTCGAATTCCAGCTTTGCTAGCAGCCTCCATCAGAACCTTCGTTGCGAATTCCAGCCCCTCTACTCTCCCCATGCTTGTGTCCTCATGTTCTATGTTGATAATCATGTTGGGGTCTACTTGGTTCAAGGCGGTTAGAAACTTCGACCAGTAATCCGAATCGTGGCCCTTGCCAACCGCAACGAAATCCCATGACGACGGTGATGGCCATTCATTGACCCACTCGTCGCCACCAAGATTCGTCCTAGCCTCGGAAGCTCTCAGTCTGCGGAAACTATTGTCCAAAACGCCTTCAATGGCGGCGTGCGGGTTAATACGAACGTCCTTTGCCGCAGCGTGAGCCACTAAGTTTCCTAGGTTCTTGACTACTTCAATCGGATCCATCAACTGCCAGAAAAGGTGAGATGCGTCTAACTCGACACCAAGATTCGTGGACTTTGTCCGGCGCACCAGCTCCCTCATACTTGCCGGGTTAAACACGACATTCTGCGGATGCAGTTCTAGTGCAACAATGACTTCGAGGTCTCTGGCCAGTGCATCCGCTTCGCGCCAGAATCCTGCTGCAACATCAAACTGGTAGTCAAGCACGTCAAGGTGCGCGGAGTTCCAAGCATTAACAATCCAATTGGGATAAGTTGCTGTCTGCTCAGCTCCCGGCAATCCGGACATTGTCACGACCCGCTTCTGACCCAGACGGTTGGCTAGCTTGATTGATCGTAGAACGTCCGTCGAGTGCTGTTCTCGTATCTCGGGTTTTGCATGCAGCGGATTGCCATTGCAATTTAGCCCCAAAATTTCCAAGCCAACTTCTGAGAACAACCCGAGAAAATCATCCCTGGCGGTATCCGATGTCAAAATCTCATTCAGCTTAGGGATATGCGTGGGCGGCAAGAACCCGCCCGTATTCAGCTCTAGGCCATCCAGTCCCAAATCGCTGACTATTTTGAGGGCATCCTTCAAGTCTCGATCATGGAGAATCGCGTTATAAACACCAAATTTCAAAGGAGCCGCTCTTTCGTCGTTCGTAGGTTCAGTATGTTCAAAGAATTGTCTACCCCAGAATTTGACGTTTTGTGATAACAAAGTCAAAAAACTTGCACTATGTTATGGAATTGGAAATTAGCTTGCTCTCGAGTCAAGAGTCGATGAGTAACAATTGCCGGGTTTTACAAAGGCGTAGATCGAGAGAGGCACCAATATGAGTTCACAAATTCGCGTGGGCACAGCCCCGGATTCCTGGGGAGTCTGGTTCCCGAATGACCCCAATCAGGTTCCATGGGAACGTTTCCTAGATGAAGTGCAGAATGCAGGCTATCACTGGATTGAATTGGGACCGTTCGGTTACCTGCCAACAGACCCAAACCAACTAAGCGATGTGCTCGAAGAGCACGACCTCAAGCTCTCTGCTGGAACGGTTTTCACCGGCTTCCACAAAGGTGATGACCAATGGAAACGGGCCTGGGATCAAGCGCTGGACGTGGCAGGGCTAGTTTCGCAATTAAATGTCGAGCACTTGGTTGTAATTCCGGATTTGTGGCGATCGGATGCCAGTGCTGAAGTGTTGGAAGCAAGAACCCTCAGCGATGAGCAGTGGACAAAACTAGCGGCAGGCCACGACAAGCTCGGCAAGGCGCTCTGGGAAGAATTCGGCATTCGTCAACAATTCCACTCTCACGCAGACAGTCACGTTGGTACTTACCAAGAGGTGGAGCGCTTTCTGCAAGAGACTGATCCGGAATTTACCAATCTTTGCCTCGATACCGGGCACTTTGCCTATTATCTAGGCGACAACGTCAAGCTGATGAATGCCTACCCAGAACGAATCGGTTATCTGCATCTAAAGCAGGTTCATCCAGATATTCTGGCGGAGACTCTGAAGAATGACCTCCCTTTCGTCGAGGCTGTAGCCAAGGGTGTAATGACAGAACCGGGAGCTTCGGGAGTCCCGGACTTCGCTCCCATTATCGAGAAGGCACTGAGTATCGATCCAGACATGTTTGCCATTGTCGAGCAAGACATGTACGGCTGTGACGTCGACTTCCCGTTTCCGATTGCCAAGAGAACAAAAGATCACATTGCAAGCTGCACAAGGGCAGCCCGCTTCAAGTAGAAAGTTATAGAAAATGTCTGAATTGAGAATTGCCGTTGTCGGTGCTGGATTGATGGGTGCTGATCACATCATTCGAATTGGTTCTCGCATCGTCGGTGCGGTTGTCGCTGCGGTCGTTGAACCTGACGAGGGTCGAGCTCGATCTGCAATGGAGAATGCTCCGGAAGCTACCTGGTTTCCAAATGTCGAAGCAGCGATCGCAGCGAATGCAATGGATGCCGTCCTAATTGCAACCCCTGGACAGTTTCATGAGCCTGTGTTGTTACCCGCGTTGCAAGCGGGGTTACCAATTCTCTGTGAAAAGCCGCTGACCCCGGACTCAGAATCCGCTTTGCGAATCGTCAATGCTGAGGTCGCCGCGGGCAAGCAATTGATCCAGGTTGGTTTCATGCGTCGCTTTGACTCTGGCTACATCAAGCTGCGCTCCTTGATTGAATCAAAGCAGCAAGGTGAACTGCTGGGGTTGCACTGCGCACATCGAAACCCATCGGTTCCAGACAGTTATCACAATGACATGCTGATTTTTGACTCGGTTGTTCATGAAATCGATGTCGTTAGATTCTTGACAGATTCCCCAATCAAATCCGTTGAAGTCAAGCACTTAAAGCGAAACTCGCTTTCACCGGCACATTTGAATGAACCCATCCTGGTGCTCCTCGAAACCGAAAGTGGAGTGCTCGCTACGGTGGAGATGAACGTCTCGGTGCAGTTTGGCTATCAGGTCCGCACTGAAGCAGTGTTTGAAAGGGGCTTGGCGGAAATCGGCCGCACTAATGACATGCTGACCCACTCGGACTTCAAAATTTCCAGTGACGAGAATGCCAGTTTTAAGACTCGGTTCGCCGCTGCATACGATAGTCAAATCCAACGTTGGGTGAATGCCACGAAGCAGGGGCATATTGATGGCCCATCTGCTTGGGATGGCTACTTGGCAGCCGCCGCAGTGGAGGCTGGCGTTGCAGCTTTGAATAATGGCCTTAAGGTGGCTGCTAAATACGTTTCGAAGCCCTCCTTCTATAGTTAAGCCAAAGGTTTACGGCATATAGTTTCGAGGATGAAGGCTTGGCAAAGCTTTACGGTGGTACAGCTTCAGGGCGCCTGCCCACCATGGCAGATGTTGCCAACAAGGTCGGCGTCTCACGACAGCTGGTCAGCATAGTATTTCGCGGCGGCAGTGGGGTGAACCCGGAGACCGAAGCTCGAATCCGGTCGGCAGCCAAGGAAATCGGTTATCGCCCCAATTTAGCGGCGAGATCACTGCGGCAAGATTCCTCGATGTATATAGGTGTGGTTTTTCACACTTCTGAATCGTCGATGGATGAACTGTTGCCAGCTCTCTACAAGCACGCAGAAGAAGCCGGTTACAAGATAGTGCTCAGTGCGGTCTCCTCTCTCCGCAGCGAGAGTGAAGCCATCGATGAGGTCTTAGGTCATCGATGCGAGGGAATTGTCTTAATTTCACCGCAACTTCCAAAAAGCAGACTCCAGATCCTGGCTCGCGAGATTCCCATGGTTTCTATCGGAAGGCGCACTGCTGGAATTAGATGGGGCATGGTCTCCTCCTGGGGAGAGCGAGGTGTAGCGGAAGCCGTGAACCACCTCATCGCACTCGGGCATAGCGAAATCAGCTGTATTTACGCCAAAAACATGAATGACGGCGAGTATCGATTAGAGGGTTACCTGAACGCCATGGATGCCGCCGGTCTTAAGCCAGACGTTCTGGAATTGGAAGGTGACTTCGCCGAATTAGGTGGGGCACGTGCGGCTGATCTGCTATTGGCCAGGAAAAGGCTTCCGACCGCGATAATTTGCAACAACGACCAGAGCGCTTTCGGGCTAACTCATCGACTGCAAGCCGAGGGCGTTAGATACCCGGAAGACATTTCAGTGGTCGGTTACGACGATACCTTGGCAAAATGGCCATTCTTGGACTTTACTTCCGTCCGTCAGGAGGGAGACGAACTCGCTCAAGCGGCGATTTTTGACTTAGCGGCACGGATTCGCGGTGAAAAGTTTCAATCTGAGACGGTCCTAACCAGCACGAGGTTGGTCGCGCGTTCTAGCACGGCGGCGCCCAGCAGATAAGTTGCCAATTGGCGAGTCGCATAGCTTTAACCGGCATCCAGGGTTAGCACGTGCTAACAAAGACAACAGCGCAAAATATGTAAACAGAGCGCGCCAGCACTGAGATATGGAATTAGCACGTGCTAAGTGGAGTAACAAAATTGTTATCAAATAATGTTGTTTTGTTATTACATTTCCATGATCCATGGAATAAATTCTGAAGGGAAAGAAAAACTCTCAATTGCCGAAGGCAGTTGACCTAGGAAAGGGACACAACGAAGTGAAGACATTAAAGAAGCGCTCCCTGGCAGCGGCAGCTGTCCTCGGCGCAGCCAGCCTTGTGCTAGCAGCTTGCAGCTCAACTACAGCTACTGAAACTGACACCAGTGCAGAGTCCGAGTCGACAGAGACCAGCAATGCTCTAGTTCTAGACTCTGGCTTTGGAAGTCGTGCTGAAAGCCGCGATGTTTACTTTTTCACCTACTACAACCCAGCTGGTGATGCATTCTGGGCGCAGATTTTAAAGGGTGGTGAGGACGCCGCAGCTTTGGGTAACCTCAACTTCACTCACCAGACTGCCGAGGGCGACTCGGCTCAGATGGTAAACCTAGTCCAGACCGCTATTGCAACCTCTCCAGACATGATCTTCATGCCTTTCAACGAGGGTGAAGCATGGGTAGACGTTGCTTGCCAGGCTGCTGATGCAGGCATCACCGTAATCGCATTCAACGTTCCAGCTCCAGAATCTGCCGGATCTTGTGTTGCAGGCTTTGTTGGTCAGGACTTCTATGAGGTTGGAACCATCATCGGTCACGCACTGCTTGACTCTGGCGTTGTAGCTAAGGGCGACAAGGTGCTAATCACCGCTGAAGAACCAGACCAGCCTTACGCTCTTCAGCGTGGTGGCGGCGTCTACGACGTCCTAAAGGCGGCTGGAATTGGCGTTCTTGAGCAGCCACAGTGGCTACGCACCTCGGGTGACGACGCAGCAGCACTGGACGCACTGACCTCTTGGTTGGTTGCTAACCCAGATGTAAAGGCAATCGTTCCAGTCGGTGGCACCCCACACCGCAACCTACCTGCTGCTCTTGAGGCAGCTGGAAACACCACTGCGAAGGTAATCGGCTTCGACACCGCACCTCAGATCATTCAGGGTCTCAAGGACGGAGTGATTCTTGCAACGGCAGACCAGCAGGGTTACATCCAGGGCTTCCAGGCAGTTATGCAGGGTGTGCTAAGCCTCGACTTTGGCTTCAGTGCAGCGAACATCAACTCCGGTGGTAACGGTCTAATCACCTCCGACAACGTAGGCAACATCGAGGCAGAAGACCTCCAGGGCGTACGCTGGTAAGACCAACTGGGGACTAGAGTCTCCAAACACAGGTTGGGGGTCGGTCGCAAGACCGGCCCCCAACTCTTCCAAATAGTTTTCAAAGAGACCACGAGAGACTCAGATAGGACCAGGAATGACAGAGAAGTCGCCTGAAAAGCACGTTTTGACAGCACCTGTCGAAACCAGTGCAATACCCAGAGTTCGCCGACTGGCGGACAACAAGCCAACTGGGTTTATGGCCAAAATTCGATATGAACTTCAATTCATTCGTGGTCGCGGAGCTTTCGAAATCAGCATTGTTTTAGTGTTGCTTTTGACTGGCTATGTCACTGCCGCAATCATCGATCCAGCTAATTTTTCATTCCTGAACCCAAACAACCTTTCGGGGGTAATTTCACAGGCCATCCCAGTGCTCGCCATTTTAGGATTGGCAGCCGGAATTCTAATGATCGCCGGGGAGTTTGATCTTTCGCTCGGCTTTGCGTTGACATTCAACGCCATCATTTTTATCAGGGCTGTAGAAGCCTTTGGTTGGGCGGTGGGAATCGCCGCAGGAATTCTGAGTGGTGTATTTGTCGCCTTGGTCAATGGCCTAATCGTCGTAGCAACAAAAATCCCTTCGTTTATTGCAACCCTTGGGATGAGTTTCTTTTGGGGAGGAGCCTCCATCTTCATCAATGGCACCACACCTGCGATGATTATGGAGGGCGAGGACAAGGCCGCCTTGGAAGCCTTATTCACTCAAGATTTTGGATCTTTCAGGGCTCAGCTAATTTGGCTCCTGATTATTGGTGTGGGCACGTGGTTCTTTCTTCACCGTCACCGTCTTGGAAACCACATTTTCGCCGTCGGCGGGAATCCTTCCGCGGCCAAAGCAATTTCTATCAATCCAAGCAGAGTGAAGTTGATGGCATTTGCGATCTTCGGCGCACTTGTGGGATTTGCCTCGATTTTGATTGCGGTTCGAACTTCATCCATCCAACCCGGTGGTTCGGCAACGGAGTCTTTCACCCTCTTCGCTATTGCAGCAGCTGTTGTTGGAGGCACTTCACTCAATGGCGGAAGAGGTTCAGTTATTGGAATCGTGGTCGGGGCATCTCTAATTGAGTTGATCCGAAATGGGCTTTTGCTGGCAAAAGCTCCGGGCTTCTACATCACTTTATTTGTAGGTGTGACCATTGTCATCGCGGCTATTTTCAACAAGCTCATGGAGGGTAAAGCATCATGACCGAATTACTTCGCCTGGAGGGCATCACCAAGAAATACGGGCCAAATACTGTGTTGGAAAACGTATCCTTTGCTATTCGAAAGGGCGAGGTGGTCGGCTTGCTTGGCGATAACGGCGCTGGTAAATCGACCTTAGTAAAGATCATGTCTGGAGTGGTGCCCATGACATCTGGAAAATTTTTCTGGGAAGACGGCCTGCTAGAACACGTAAACCGAGAAAAGACGGAGAGCTTGGGTGTTGAGACTATTTTTCAGGACTCAGCGCTGGTCCCAGGAATGTCAATCGCACGAAACATATTCATGGGTCGTGAGGTCACCAACAGGCTGGGTTTCATGAAGGTTAAGGAGATGGACCGAGTGGCATCGGAAATTCTCGATTCCGTTGTGACAATCGAAGGTATCAAGAGCTCTAAGCAACTCGTGCAGTCGTTGTCAGGTGGTCAGGCTCAAGCGGTCGCAATTGCTCGTGCAGTGCATTTCAAACGTAGTTTATTGATTCTCGATGAGCCCACCTCTGCACTGGCAGTTCGCGCGACAGAGGCTCTACTCTCATATCTGACCCAATTGAAAGATGAGGGCGTTAGTTCCGTTCTGGTAACTCACAATCTCCACCACGCATTCAAAGTCTGCGATCGTCACATAGTCATGAATCATGGCAAGAAAATTCTTGATGTACGTCGTGAGGACACTTCCGTAGAAGAGCTGACGGCTGCCGTTGTAGAGGGCGAGGCAGGCGTCGCCAGAATTCGTGCCGGCAAGTAGGCCTCTCCCGTCCAGAGAGGGAACCGTCCGAGAAATCGGGCGGTTTCTACTTTTCTGGATTGGAGGATAGCAGCGGGTTCGGAACACTGCCTATTCCCCCAAGTCGGTTGGCATTACTCAATAGCTCTAGCATATTTATGTGGAATTAATAACGTGCCTCTGGTTCAACGGCAATGCCCGGGAAGCTGCGACCTTCTACACGAGCATTTTTCCCGACAGCAGTCTTGAGGATAACTGGCTAGCCCCGACCGATACCCCAGGTAATGCGCAGGGTGAAGAAGTAGTTGTCAACTTCAAGATTTTCG